>Ga0070702_100000734_pt1 | contig 12416 bp, 8 predicted proteins | sample KBSK5103metaG_FD_65466 | JGI IMG/M metagenome (GOLD analysis project Ga0070702, IMG submission 65466) | Corn, switchgrass and miscanthus rhizosphere microbial communities from Kellogg Biological Station, Michigan, USA - KBS K5-10-3 metaG | ecosystem: Host-associated > Plants > Roots >... | reverse complement strand
TTAAAACAGATCTTGCAAAACAACTGAATTCATCTTGTGTACAGGTAGTTAGCCTTTACACCTTGTACCCGTCTGACGGTGCGGAGCCGTTGGGCGGGTACAGAATACTTTGGAATTTTTTTATGGCGCAATGGAAAAAAAATATCAAGAGAGTTTTCATCACAGCAATATGGTGCGCCATTGCTGTGGGAAGCGTTGCCCTATTAATCGCTGCGATGAATAGGAGAAGCGAACAAAAATGCAGCGGTTATGAGATTGAGATTTTAGGAACGGAAGAGCAGATGTTCATCGACAAAAAGAAAGTAGAAGAAATGGTATTTGGTGGGCAGCAGTTCCTGAATAAGAATATTGCCGAATATAACCTGCGGGCGATGGAAAGAAAACTGGAGTCAAATGTTTGGGTAAAGGACGCAGAATTATATTTTGATCACAAAGGCATGCTTACTATAAAGGTGACTGAACGTGAGCCTATCGCGAGAGTATTTAACATGGCCGGAAATAGCTTCTATATAGATAGCAGTGGTCAGAAATTGCCTTTGCCTGAAAACCAGGCTGCTCATTTGTTGGTGTTCACTGGGTTCCCGCTTCAAAAAGGGAAACTAAAAACCAGCGATAGCTTGCTTATGCGGCAGATGATTGATTTGAGTTTGTTCATCAACAAGCATCCGTTCTGGTCTGCCCAGATTCAACAAATTGATATTACAACGAACAAATCATTTGAGCTCGTTCCATTAGTAGGCAATCATCTTGTGGTTTTCGGAAACGGTGATGATATGCCGGAAAAATTTGCAAGGCTGGAAATTTTTTACAAAGAGGTAATGTCGAAAACCGGATTTGATTTTTATGATAAACTCGATGTTCAATATAAAGACCAGGTAGTGGCAACGAAGAAATCCGCTGCATTATCAAAACAGGATTCCATCCTGGCGGTCCAAAAAGTTAAACAGATGATTGCTGAAGCGCAGCAAATCGAACCAGATACCTTGACCCAGCGAAACATTCGACCGATTGAAAAGCTGGACGTCAGTGAACAGAGCTTGGCCAATTATGATCTGGTGCCCATGAATTCCGATACCGCACTTCCTGAAACCCCAAAGAACCCAGACCCTTTGAAAACTTTACCTGAAAAATCGTCAAATAAAAATATTATTAGTAAACCACCGATGAAGCAAGAAAAAGCAAAAGCAGTAATGAAACGTGGATTTTAAACCGAAAACTGTAAACCGAAAACTGTAAACCGAAAACCTCTAACAGTAAACAAAAAAAACACTAACTCATGAATAACGAACAACCAATCATCGTAGGGTTGGACATCGGAACCACCAAGATAGCTGCGATCGCCGGCCGCAAAAACGATTTTGGCAAATTGGAAATTCTCGGATTTGGTCGTGCAAATTCAAACGGCGTGAAGCACGGACAGGTATTGAATATTGATGAAACGATCAAAGCAATCAAGAGTGCACTCGAAAATTGCTATTCATCCAATCCTAACCTCGAGATAAACGAGGTGTATGTTGGTATCGCGGGTCATCATATTAAGAGTCTTCAAACTCGCGGCGATATTGTTCGGCACGATACTAACGAAGAAATTACACAAAGAGAGATCGATCAGTTAGTTGCCGACCAATACAAAACTTATATTCCGGCTGGTGATCAGATCATAGATGTGATTCCCCAGGAATTCACGGTCGATAATTTTCAGAATATTCCCAACCCCATTGGATACGGCGGCGTGAAAGTGGGCGCGAATTTTCATATCATCACTGGTGATAAAAATGCAATCCGCAATATCAATCGTGCTGTAGAAAAGAGTGGACTGCACACCAAGGATCTCGTATTGCAACCGCTGGCTTCGGCTTCTGCTGTAATGGGATCGGAAGATATGGAAGCTGGTGTGGCCATCGTAGATATTGGTGGTGGTACAACTGACCTCGCTGTTTTCTATGAAGGCATACTGAAACATACTGCTGTAATTCCATTTGGCGGAGAGAACATCACTAATGATATCAAAACTGGTCTTGGTGTTTTGAAAACGCAAGCTGAACAAATGAAAGTTCAATTTGGTTCTGCGCTTGCGAACGAGGCAAAGACCAACGCATTCATAACTATTCCCGGCTTACGCGGGATGCCTGCAAAGGAGATTAGCGTAAAAAATCTCTCTAACATCATCCAGGCACGAATGAGCGAGATCCTGGATTTCGTGACTTATCATCTCAAACAGGTCGGTCTTGATAATAGAATGTTAAACGGCGGCATCGTATTAACCGGCGGTGGTTCTCAACTGAAACATGTTATTCAGCTAACAGAATATGTTACAGGTTTAAATGCACGCATAGGATTTCCAAATGAACACCTGGCTTCGGGTCACATTGATGAACTCGCAAAGCCGATGTACTCCACTTGTATCGGTCTTATCCTGAAGGGATATGACGATTATGAGCATGCGCGCAAAGAGTTTGATATGCGGTTCGCGAAGATGGAAGTTCCAAAGCAATTACAAAAACAAGAGGGAAGTGAAGAAGTGATAGTGGAAGAAGAAGTAAACACTTCGCAACGCAAAAAAAGAATGGGCATTGGAAATTTCTGGGGCAAATTCAAAGACAATTTAATTGATCTGTTTAAGGAAGAAGAGGACAGGGCATTCTAGGAGTGACTAAAAAAACTGAAGTTCTTAACTACTAACCAATAATTCATCATCACTTCAATTCTCTTTCCAGGCGAAGGAAGAAACGAGGTGCAAATGCTACGCTATGATTCATTTTGATCTACCGAAGGAGAAGTCGTCCATCATCAAAGTTGTGGGTGTTGGTGGTGGCGGCAGCAATGCAGTCAACTACATGTACGGACTGAACATTGAAGGTGTGAATTTCATCATCTGTAACACGGATGCACAGGCAATTGCTCAAAGCAGAGTGCCCAACAAAGTGCAGCTTGGACCACATCTTACTCAAGGATTAGGTGCTGGCGCAAATCCCGACATCGGAAGACAGGCCACGGAGGAGTCACTGGAGGAAATTCGTCGCATCCTGGAAGTAAACACCAAAATGGTATTCATTACTGCCGGAATGGGCGGTGGAACCGGAACTGGTGGAGCTCCCATCATTGCAAAGATCTGTAAGGACCTCGGCATATTAACTGTAGGAATTGTTACCACCCCTTTTAGTTATGAAGGAAGAAAAAGACAAATTCAGGCGGAGGATGGTATTCAAAATCTGAAGCAATACGTTGACACCTTACTGGTAATTAGTAATGACAAGCTCAGGCATCAGTACGGGAATCTCAAAATGAAAGAAGCATTTTCGAAGGCGGACAATGTATTGGCAACTGCTGCAAAATGTATTACCGATGTCATTAACAGCACTGGACAAATCAATGTTGACTTTGCGGATGTGTGTACGGTAATGCGCAATGGTGGTGTTGCAATCCTGGGAAGTGCTGCTGCACAGGGAGAAGACCGGGCACAGCGCGCCATTGAAGAAGCACTCAATTCGCCGTTATTAAACGACAACGAAATCCGTGGTGCAAAATGGATCCTCATCAATATTAATTCTTCTGAGGGCGATCACGAGTTTACGATGGACGAGGTTGATATCATACAAAACTACCTAATCAGCAAGGCAGGTGAACACACTGACGTGATTCTTGGCCTTGGTTACGATCAGGCACTCGGACCCAACATTGGTATCACGCTCATTGCAACCGGGTTTGAACATCGGGATCCATTTATTAAAAAAGAAGCGACCCGACCCGAGCCAAAGAAAGATGAAAAAATTCTGATGACGCTAGGGATTAATGGTGAGGAGAAAAAAATATTCAATCAACCGGCTTTACAATTTGAACAAGCGATAGAACCCACACCAGTTGCTGAAGTACCAAAAAACGCAGAGCTACCTGTAACAGCACTGCCGAAGGAATTGGAACCTTCTCTTGTGGAGATGGAACTAATGCCTACGGCGAGTTATGTGTCCACAAGTCAGCCATCTACCGGTGGGAAGATGGTGGATAAAATGGAGACGATGGAGAAGATCGAGTTGCTATTTTCGCCCGAACCGGAAGATCCAGCTAAAAATATTCAGCCGCAAGCTGAAACCTCTTCTCCCTCAACTGCAGTGAGTGGAGGATACTTGGCCAAGCCTTCTAATATCTATGCAGAGCCGCGGGAAGCCAATATTCTTACGGACCAACGGTCGGAGAAATCCAACCCCGAACACTCAGTCTTTGGTACCAGCAAAGAATCCAAAAAGGAAGAAGAACCTTCCCTGGATATGCAGTTGGTAGTCAAAGATGAAATTCCAGCGGCGGACGAGCCTCTGGCCCATCAGATTCATAACCAACCAATGGCGAATAATTCTATTGAGGAGCCAGCAATGCTGGACAAAGTAGAAGAACAAAAGCGCCGTGCAGCTGAACGAATAAACAAGTTGCGCAACTTGTCGTTCAATATTAATGCTGCAGATCCCAATAATGAATTTGAGACTGTGCCGGCATACGTCCGCCGTAATTTGGAATTGTATAATACGATTTCAGCCGCGCAGGATTTCTATAGCAACTACGAAGTAAAGACCGACGAAAAGAATAATACCAGCATCAGCACTCTAAATACTTTTCTAGACGGGAAGAAGCCAGATTAAAACGGCAACGGTTTGCGCAATTGGTAGACGCCTACCAGTTGTTTTTAATGAGGTCCCTCTTGATTTTTCAGGGGGACCTTTTGTAATTTGGAACATACTACAATCATGAATCAACATTCCACAGTTCTTATTACGGGTGGCACAGGACTCATCGGAACAGCCTTATCAAAGATGTTGGTTGAAAAAGGATACCACGTTATCATATTAACACGCCACATTGCAAACGCTAAAAGCAACAAACCTGGAATCGAATATGCCGAATGGGATATAGAAAATCAAACGATGGATGTGAATGCATTTCAAAAGGCGGATCACATCATCCATCTTGCAGGTGCAAACGTGGGTGATAAAAGATGGACATCAAAAAGAAAAAAAGAAATCAGGGAAAGCAGAACACATAGTGGAAGTCTACTCGTCAAAACACTGAAGGACGTTCCAAATAAAGTAAAGTCCGTAATTAGTGCCTCCGCAATTGGTTGGTACGGTGAAGATGATCATAAGCAAATTCCATTCACGGAGGATGCACCCGCAGCTGAAGGTTTTCTTGGAGAAACCTGTAAGGCCTGGGAAGAAAGCATTCAACCTGTTGAACAATTGGGAAAACGGTTGGTGAAATTAAGAACCGGCATAGTGTTGAGTAACGAAGGTGGTGCTATAAGAGAATTCATGAAACCCTTGCGTGCGGGAATGGCCACTATTCTCGGAAGCGGGAAGCAAGTGATCAGTTGGATTCACATCGATGACCTGTGTCGCCTTTATTGTTACGCACTGGAAAATGAAAAGTTATCGGGTGCTTATAATGCAGTGGCGGCGTCGCCGGTAACAAATAAATCCCTCGTATTAAAACTTGCAAAAACTATAAGAGGAAAATTTTATATTCCTGTCTATGTTCCGGCTTTTGTTTTAAAACTTGTTTTGGGAGAAATGAGTATTGAAGTATTAAAAAGTACAACAGTCTCAAACCAAAAAGCGAGGCATACTGGTTTTAGATATACATATCCAACGATTGAATCTGCGTTTGGCGCTCTATTCAATTCTTCAAAGGTCTGAACGAAGAAACTTTCGATTTATAAAGAAAAGATAAAGGACCAGGTACACGGCCACCGTGCTCAGTAGGATTGGGTATTCAGGAGGCTTAATAATTTGTCGTTGGATGTTTTCAAAAATTGGCAATGGAATTAAGTCATCGGCGGACTGGATCGGTAGAAATCTTCCTGTATCGTCCAGGTACCGGTTCATGATTGCTTTCAACGCATTTTCGAGAACAACCACATATAGAAAATAAAATCCTATGGCAAGTCCGCCACGTCTAACGAGCACGGCGATCAACACGGAAGCGAGAGTGTAAATGATTGCTTGTATAAAATAGTACCCGACGTACTCGAATTTTTCCAGTGAGAATGGGTTGTCCAGTTGGAATCCAAAGATCATTGCTGTAACAATCACCATCAAAGTGGAAATCAGGGAAAGAAGGAATGCAACAGCAATCTTTACTGATATAAACTGGTTACGACTCCATCCATCAATAATATTTTGTCGATGCGTTTTATAACTGTATTCATTTGTAATGAAAATGATCATCAACAAGCCAGGCAAAAACAACAGGTAGCTGCTCATGTATGCGGTCATATGCCACACCGTTGGAAATGAATATGGACGATTACCTATTACGAGCTCCACTATTCCCTTGCTCTGCTTCGCTTCATAAACTTTCCTTTCAATCCAGAACGTGATGAAATTAATGCCCACAATACTGACGAGGTAAAGGATCGTCAATACCCAGAACGTGCGATAGTTCTTTAATTTCAACCACTCTATTTTCAGTAAGCGAAGCATAAATTAATTGGGTTTGCTGGATTGTGTCAGTTCAAAGAATTTCACCTCAAGACTTTTCTTCTTCAAGAGGAGATGGTTAAGTGTGACGCCGCTCTTAAAGCAGTGTTCATTGATGTTTTCGAGACTTGCTGTACCCATTGGAAAAAATAATTGAATGAGTGAGCCTTCCTTTCGCATATTGCTCCAACCGTTTGTGTTCTTCAACACCTCTTCAAGTTTCAGCATATCGGATGCGCCCACCTCAACAATATCTTCATTCACCAACACTTCATCAACATGACCAGCAGTGATTAATTTTCCTTTCTGCAGTATTGCGACGTGTGTGCAAACTTTTTCAACCTCATCAAGAAGATGACTGGCCAGGATAATTGTTTTTCCTTCTTTTGCCAGGCGTTTGATCAAATCGCGTGTTTCAGCAATTCCAACCGGATCGAGTCCGTTCGTAGGCTCATCAAAAACCAGAACAGGTGGATCGCCCAGAAGGCAGGAAGCAAGTGCAAGTCGTTGCTTCATTCCGAGTGAGTAGGTGCTGAATTTTGAATCTTTCCTTTCCCAAAGGTTAACTCTCTTCAACACGTTTGGGATTTCATTCATCCCGTGACCTTTGATCTCTGCTGCAATGCGAAGGTTTCTTTCGCCAGACAAATAATGATAGAAGTTAGGGGTTTCGAGAAGCGTCCCAATTTTTTTCCGATGTTCAGGCGTTGGTTGCTCGTCGAACCAAAGAAACTTTCCTTCCGTGGCTTTCAGAACATCCATCACAATTCCCAACATCGTGGTCTTTCCACTTCCATTTGGTCCGAGGATCCCAAAAACCGAACCCTCAGGCACCTGCAATGAAACCTTATCCAAGGCTTGAATGCGCCCGTAAAATTTGGTGATATTTTGGAGAGTGAGGATCATGTTAGTGCCGCGAATTTCTAATTCGCGGAAAGTTTAAATGTACCACGAATTTGCAATTTCATTTGGAAATTTCTCAAATAATAGTGGATTTAAATAATTGCCTTTCCAGTCCCGCCAATCTTTTACAAATCCAGCTTTAACTGGGTTGTTGAGGATGTAATTAACGATGTTAAAGAGTTCATCATCGGTTTTTACCAAATGATCATACGTTTCATGATCCCAAAAGTAGCCGCGCCGATTTAAGATTTGGTTGGACTGCATCGCAGTAAATCTTTTATGGTTTTGCAGAATCTTATAAAGTGGTAGTGAATCATTTTTTAAGGTTAAGACTGTATGCACATGATTTGGCATAATGGAGAAACTCCATAAGTCATATTCCTTGCCATGATTGTACAAAAGTGAATCATATACAATTTGAGCAATTCGGTCGTCCTTAAGCCAGAATGGTCCATTTAATTGTTTGTCGAGTTCCCGGTCACACCTTTCAAAATAGGCCGCTCGGAGCCTGTTAAGTCGTCTTGGAGTTACCCACCCTGACTTCTTTCTTATATATTCAAATCGGGTTTTAAATCTTCTGATTATGTCAAGCGGAATAGAATCAAATAATCTGTAAGTGAGGAAGAATGTTCCATTGGCTGGTTGAATATGAGGGAGGTTTCTTTCGTAATAGTTTTTGTGAAGAGGCATCAATAAAAATAAAACCGCGCAATTCCGTAACCATGCGAAAATCCTCATTCAAGCATGCTTTTTTGATCATGCAAGGTGCGTTTTTTCACCAAACGGTGCGTGGACAATAGAGACTCTTCTATTCCCCGAATCGGAGATTCGGGGCACCACCACTAGTTCCTCACCGGTTTCCCACCCTTCAAAACACTCTGAATTCTTTCAAGCGTTTTCTTTTCGCCGCAGAGAGATAGGAAGGCTTCGCGCTCAAGATCGAGCAGATATTGTTCACTTACCAGAGTGGGTTCGCTCAAGTCACCGCCGCACATGACAAAAGCAAGCTTCTTCGCGATTTTTGTGTCATGTTCAGTGGCATAATTTGCTCTGTACATTCCGTTGATGCCGGCATATAATGCACCGAGCGCAGATCGACCAAGAACTTTAATATCTTTTCTTTGAACAGGCATTACATAGCCGCTGTCCGCTAACTCAATCACAGATTTCTTTGCTTCATATATTCTTCGATTCTGATTGATCACTACTTCATCTAATCCTTCGCGCAACACGCCGGTATCATAAGCTTCAAAGGCTGATGTAGCAACTTTTGCTGTTGCAATGGTGAGAAATCTATTTTTAAGTGTGATGGTTTCCGGTTCGTCTTCATGCATTTCATCGGCTGCTCTCAATGTGAACTCCTTTGTTCCTCCGCCACCGGGAATGAGTCCAACGCCCAATTCCACCAGGCCGATATATGTTTCGGCGGCAGCGCAAACTTTGTCGGAATGCAAACTCAATTCGCATGCACCACCTAAGGAAAGCGCGTGCGGAGCAACAACTACAGGCACTGATGAATAGCGAGCGCGCATCATCGTTTGCTGAAACATTCTTATCGCCATGTCTAACTCATCATATTCCTGTTCGATCGCAAACATAAAGATCATTCCGACATTCGCGCCCGCGGAAAAATTCTGTCCTTCATTTGCGATCACAACACCTTTATATTTTTCTTCAGCGAGGCCAATTGAAGTTTGAATACCTTCCAATACTTCGCCCCCTATACTACCCATCTTGGTGTACCATTCCAATCCTAAAACATCATCGCCTAAATGATATGTTCTGCAAGCAGAATTCTTCCAAACCGTTTGATTGGAAAAATTCTTCATCACGATAAATGCACTCGTATCCTGCCCAGCTGCGGCAGGTGAAGTATATTTTTTTGCGGCTGGTGAATAGCTAAGTCGCACGCCATTCTCCACTTTATAAAAACTTTTGAAGCCACCTGCGATCATTTCATCAACCCATTTTGCAACGCTATAACCCGCTTCTTTCATCTTCTTGACTGTTTCTTCAACACCTAACACATCCCAACTTTCGAAAGCGCCAATTTCCCAACCAAAACCCGCCATCATGGCGTCATCAACTCTGAAGATTTCGTCACTGATCTCAGGAATGCGATTCGAGATATAAGAAAACAATCCATAGTGAAAATGACGATAGAATTCACCTGCTTTGTCAGGGGCCTGAACAAGCATTTTCAACCTCGTCTTTAAATCATCAATTGGCTTGGCCGCTTCAACGCTTGCGAATTTTGATTTTACTCTTGGTTTATATTCAAAGGATTTCAGGTCAAGTGTCAAGATTTCTTTCTCACCTTTTTCACCTTTCTTCTTCATAAAGAAACCCTGGCCGGTTTTGTCGCCAAGCCAGTTATTGTCCACCATTTTTTGTAACCATGAAGGGATGGTAAACACATCTCTGGATTCATCTTTCGGGCAATTGTCATAAACCCCTTTTGCTACTTTCACGAGTGTGTCCAATCCTACAACGTCAGCCGTGCGGAATGTGGCAGATTTAGGGCGACCAATGATTGGCCCGGTGAGTGCGTCAACTTCATCGATAGTCAGACCAAGCTTTTCAACCAATTTGAAAATCGCCATAATTCCAAACACACCAATTCGATTTGCAATGAATGCGGGAGTATCCTTTGCCAATACGGTGGTTTTGCCGAGATAAAGATCACCGTAGTGCAAAAGAAATTCGACGATTGCCGGATCAGTGTATGGTGTTGGAATAATTTCGAGCAGGCGCAGGTAGCGGGGCGGATTGAAAAAATGAGAGCCCGCAAAATTCTTTTTGAAGTCATCACTTCGGCCTTCAGCCATGAGATGAATGGGAATGCCCGAAGTATTAGATGTGATCAGCGTTCCGGGCTTTCTGAATTTCTCAACCTGTTCAAAAATTTTCTGTTTGATATCCAGTCGTTCAACCACTACTTCGATTATCCAATCGCAGTTTGCGATCTGCTTCATATCATCGTCGAAATTGCCGGTAGCAATTTTTTTGATTACGTCCTTCGTGTAAATAGGAGAAGGATTGCTCTTGATGGCTGCTTGCAAGGCATCGTTCACCAACTTATTTCGCGCAGCTTTATTTGTTGAATCCACTGCTTCTTTTGGAACCATATCGAGGAGCAGCACCTGCACACCAATTCCTGCAAAATGGCAGGCTATTCTCGAACCCATAACTCCACTTCCTAAAACTGCAACTTTCCTGATTGTGCGTTTCATAAGCGATTCACCTAAATGGTTGTTTAACTAACTATTCCGAAACCGAAGATAGAATAAAAACGGGCAGAAACAAATAGATGCGATCATTCAAAAGCAGAGATCCGATCTTTTTTAAAAGATCGGATCTCTCACTAAGTAGTTCCTACTATTTTTTTGGCGGTTTAGTCATTGCCGCAAATTGATAAACCAGGTCGGCCTTTCCATCTTTGTTTAATCGCCACACTTCGTGCAACGAAATGGAATCAACCTTTCCTTTTTTATCCGTATGCGTTTCCATTCCCCATATAGCCACCCAGTCTTCGTTCTTGTCCGTACTCTTCAATGGAACAAACGCGTCTACACGACTGCTCACACTCGCGTATGTATCTCTAAATTTTTGCGCAGATGCAGTTGCGCTGTCTCTGGATGAGTGCATACTTGTACCATCCCAGAAATAAAAGCTCACCGTGTCTGCAAAAATATCTTTGCCTTTTGACAGATCACCATTGTCCCAATCTTTCCAAAGACTCAGAATTTTTTGCGCATTTTTTGCATCGCCAATGGCAAACTTGGAAGAGTAACCAGCTGTATAAGGATAGCTGATGTTTTCATCAGCTGTGGAAGTAGCGCTGGAATCTTTGGGAGGAGCAACAGATGCAACTTCTTCCTTGTTGCCGCTGTTGCAGGCAACAAATAGAGCAACACCAGCAAGGAGAACGATTCTTTTCATATTGTTTTTGTTTTAATGAAGAATATAGGTCCAGGATGAGGTGGTGGATTTCGAGGGTAGAATTGACCCTTCGCTCATATTCGGGGTAATGAATATAAGGAAAGTTTACCGGTTACCGTTTTCAGTTTACCGTTTACAGTTTACAGTTTGCGGTTTGAGGTTTGTGGTTTGTCGTTTTTGGTTGACAGATGACGGTTGACAGTTGACAGTTTTGCTGCCAAGTAAGCATTTTGGACATAGTAGTAAGATTGAGGTGAAAAAAACGAATTAGTGGTGCGGGATTTCAAGGGAGAGAGATGCCCTATGCTCAAGTGGAGATAACATGTCCTTGCTGGATTGAAGGTAATTCAATACAGTATAACAACAGTGGATTTTTTGTTTTGGATAAAATTAACTAACCGACGAACCATTCGCCGTTTGTTCATCGGGGTTAATGAACTTCAACTTGCCGCCAGCATCTTCTGCTATCAGGATCATTCCATTACTTTCTATCCCTCTCATTTTTCGCGGAGCGAGATTGGCCACAACAGTTACCTGTTTGCCAATTATTTCTTCGGGCTTGAAGTGAAGTGCAATGCCGGAAACAACAGTTCTTTTTTCAAATCCGAGATCGATTTCGAGCTTCAACAATTTATCCGCCTTCTCAACTTTTTCCGCTGCGGTAATAGTTCCAACGCGAAAATCCAGTTTGGCAAAATCATCATACTGTATAGTAGATTTTAGTGCCGCCTGGTTGGTTTGTTGATTGCTTTCGCTTGCATTCATAGCTGTTTCCTTTGGACTACCTTTTAATTTGTCAATTTGCTTTTTAATTTCTTCGTCCTCCACCTTCCTGAATAACAATTCTGGTGGACGCAAACTATATCCTACACTCAATAACTTCAACTTGCCTGCATTTCCCCAATCGAGCATTTTGTCGACTACCTTCATCATATGCAACATCTTCTTTGCAGTTGAAGGCAGAAATGGATTAATCAATATTGCCAGATTCGCGGTTAACTGTAGCGCGAGATGCATACAATTATCGATCAGCTTTTGATTTTCACCACTTGTGCTTTGGCTTGTACCTTGGCTTGTACCTTGTTCCTTGTTCCCTTGTGCCTTCTT
>Ga0070702_100000726_pt1 | contig 12499 bp, 14 predicted proteins | sample KBSK5103metaG_FD_65466 | JGI IMG/M metagenome (GOLD analysis project Ga0070702, IMG submission 65466) | Corn, switchgrass and miscanthus rhizosphere microbial communities from Kellogg Biological Station, Michigan, USA - KBS K5-10-3 metaG | ecosystem: Host-associated > Plants > Roots >... | reverse complement strand
TGCGTGCTGCTCACCCTCGGCGTCGTAAGGCATCTTGCCACTGATTGGCGGTTGGTTCGCAAACAGGAGGCACGTCGTACGGCGGCTCGCGGACTCCGTTGCCGCGGCCCGCACGCTCAACGGAGGATGGGTCGATAGAGTTCACCGCATGACGTTCTTGGACGGGCTTGCAGGCGGAGGGGTCGGATGAGCTGGTGGGGACGGGTGCGTCGACGCGCCCCGGGAGATCAGAAGGGGCGGGTGGACGGTCCGGAGATGGCCGTGGACAGCAACGCGGTCCGCGACCACCTCGCATCTTTCGTGTCCAGCAGACGCGGCGTCGAGGCCTTCGTCGAGCCGCCGACCAACGTCACGGCGACGACGGTCGTGCTGATTGCGCACGACGGCGAGTGGACGCGCCGGGCCGTTGCCTCGCGCGACGAGGCGTTCGAGCTGCCGCGGTCCCTCGGCATACCCGTCTATGACGTTAACCAGATCGGATACCCCTCCCGCATGCGGGAGTGGAACTCCAGGCACCGCAAGGGGTCGGTCTAGCGCCCTTCGGGGCGACAAACCGGTGCCTGTCCCACCGTGCGAAGGTTGACAGGACAGCGACAAAGGAGAGAACGCATGACGAACGACGCAGGCAAGTCCGAAAAGTCCGGCAAGTCAGACGCTGACCAGCCGTCCGCGCAGACCTCGGCCGAGGACGTGAAGCGCAAGTTCCGCGAGGCGCTCGACAAGAAACATGCCCACGGTGGGCGTGACGTCTCCGATGAAGGCGAGCACGCCAAGATCCATGACGCCCACGGACCGGCCAAGGCACAGCAGATGTTCCGGCGCAAGAGCGGCGGCTGACCTCCAGCTCGCGCCCAGAAGAGCCGGACACAAGAAGAGCCGAGCACAGAGGCAAGGGGTCAGCCACATTGACGTGGCTGCCTCCCTCGCCGGCGTCAGCTGTATGCCGGGTGGTCAGGCCTGCGACTCGGCGATCCCCACGAGGGTGCGGACACCAAAGCCCGTGCCCTGCTTGGGCGTGTAGCCCCATGCAGCCTTGTCGTTGAACGCCGGTCCCGCGATGTCGAGGTGTGCCCACGGGATCGGCTGGCCGTTCTTGCCCCGGCCGATGAACTCGGCCAGGAACCAGCCCGCAAAGATCACGCCGGGCGTGCCCGACTGCAACAGGTCGGCGACGGGGGAGTCCAGGGAGGGGCGGACGTCCTCAAACAGCGGGAAGGGCCAGAAGGACTCGCCGGCCGCGTCGGCGATGTCCTTGACGGCGACCCGCAGGTCGTCGTCGTTGCTGAGGAGGGCAGCGGCGCGAGGGCCGAGCGCGGCGACGGCGGCGCCGGTCAGGGTTGCGATGTCGATGATGAGATCGGGTTTCTTCTCCGAGGCCGCTGCCAGGCCGTCGGCGAGGACCATGCGGCCTTCGGCGTCGGGGTTGTTGAGCTCGACGGTCTTGCCACCGCGGATGGTGACGACGTCGCCTGGACGGCATGCGGTGGAGCTGGGCATGTTCTCGGCCATACAGAGGTATGCGGTGACCTCGACCGGCAGGCCGAGCTCTGCGATGGCGAAGACGGCGGAGGCGACCGCGGCAGCACCCGCCATGTCGCACTTCATGGTGGTCATGCTGGAGGTGGGCTTGATGGCCAGGCCGCCGGAGTCGAACGTGATGCCCTTGCCGACGAAGGCGATGTGCTTCTGTTGCCTGCCGGCCTTGGCCGGCGTGTAGCGCAGCGTGACCAGGCGCGGTCCGCGGGCCGAGCCACCACCAACCGACAGATGACCGCCGAAGCCGCCACGTGCCAGACCGCCCTCGTCGAGCACCGAGACCTTGACGCCACTGCCGAGCGCGCGCTTCCTGATCGCCGCGGCGAACGTCTCCGGATAGAGGTCGTTGGGGGCCTGGTTGACCAGGTCGCGCGCGTAGGTCGTGGCCTCTCCCAGCGCGATGGCCCGCTTGACCCCTGACCGGAGCCCCCGGTCCCGCGCTGCCGGGGACACGACAGTGAGGGACTTGACCGGAGTTGAGGTGGTGCCGGTGGCCGTCTTCCTGGCGGTGTATGCCCCGAACAACGCGCCCTCAGCGGCAGCGGTTGCCTCGGCTACCCCTGCACCTGGGGCAACGACGATGACCTTGGCCAGACCACTGAGCTGACGCGTGGCCGATCCCACTGCACGACGGACGGCTTCGGCGCCCAGCGACAGGCCTTCAGCCGGGGCCTTGCCGGCTCCTGTCACCACGACCAGCGCCGCAGCCACGCCAGGCACCGAGACGAGCTTGAGCACTTCGTCGGACGAACCTTTGGCCTTGAGTGTCGAAAGCGCTGACTCGAGATGCGCCAGGGCCTCGCCATCCAGCCCGTGTCCTGGCGCCAGGGCAGCGCCCTCACCGGTCTGGACGGAGACGAGAACCAGCGCATCGCCCTTGAGGTCTGGCACCGGGCGGTCGGACACAGTCAACGTGGTCACGGGGTTACTGTCCTTCGTGGTCGGGTCAGTGGGGGCGGGTCGGTCGCGCATGGGGTGAAGGTCGTTCTACGCCCACGGCGAGAATAACCATGTGTCGTCCCATATACGGTGACCCTCATGACTGATATCTCCCTGAAGACCTCTCCCCTGCACGACCGCCACGTCGCCCTCGGCGCGAAGATGGCGGACTTCGGCGGCTGGGAGATGCCGATCGAGTACCCCGGCGGTGGCGTCGTGCGCGAGCACACGGCGGTCCGCGAACGCGTGGGCGTCTTCGACGTCAGCCATCTGGGCAAGGCGAGCGTCAAGGGGCCGGGCGCGGCGGCGTACATCAACTCCTGCCTGACCAACGACCTGGGCCGCATCAAGGCAGGCAAGGCGCAGTACACGCTGTGCTGCGATGAGACCGGCGGGGTGGTCGACGACCTGATCGTCTACCTGCGCGCCGAGGACGACGTCTTCCTCATTCCCAATGCTTCCAACACTGCCGAGGTCGTGCGCCGGCTGCAGGCTGCCGCTCCCGAGGGCCTGGAGATCGAGAACCTGCACGACGGGTACGGGGTCATCGCGGTTCAGGGACCCAAGAGTGACCAGATCCTGGAGGCTCTCGGGCTGCCGACAGGCCATGAGTACATGTCCTTCGTCGAAGCCGACTGGAACGGCAGGCCAGTCATCGTCTGCCGCACCGGCTACACCGGCGAGCGTGGCTACGAGCTGGTCCCGCGCTGGGACGACTCACCTGCTCTGTGGGACGCCCTCATCGAGGCCGCTGCACCGTACGAGGGGCTTCCGTGCGGTCTGGGTGCCCGCGACACCCTGCGCACCGAGATGGGCTACCCGCTGCACGGCAACGACCTGAGCCTGGACATCACACCCGTGCAGGCGCGGGCTGGCTGGGCCGTCGGCTGGAAGAAGGAGGCGTTCTGGGGCAAGGACGCGCTCGTTGCCGAGAAGGCCGAGGGCCCGAAGCGGGTCAACTGGGGCCTGCTGGCCACCGGCCGCGGTATCCCGCGTTCGCACTGCCAGGTCAGGGACGCCGATGGCGCCGCGCTGGGTGAGGTCACCTCCGGGACGTTCTCCCCGACCCTGAAGCAGGGAATCGCGTTGGCGCTGCTAGCCCCCACGGCCCGGGAGGGCGACGAGGTCGTCGTCGACGTCCGCGGCCGCGACGTGCCCGCCAAGGTCGTCAAGCCTCCGTTCGTCCAGGTCCACGGCAGCTGACCAAAGCCGTTGACGTCGGAAGACGGGGCCTGCCCTGCCCTTAGATGTTCCTGTCGTATGACGTGATGTTCCTGTCGTATGACGTGTGTTCACCTCAGCTGGTGTCTTCAGGACGTCCGGTAGACCTGCGGTAACGCTTCGACATGGCGTCGGCAACGGTCGACCCTGCCGGTTGAACCGGCGCTTCGTGATGTGGGCCTGCGTCGTCGTTCTCCAGACGTATGACCCCGATCACACTCCCGCGAAAACACGGCGACAAGGGTGTAAACCAGGTCAACCGGGTAAACCGGGTAAACCGGACATGTGGGGTCAACCATGGCCCCACATGCCTCAGCAGTCCTGCCGCCGAACGTACGTGCCTTCGACAGCCCAAGGAGATACACAGATGTCGCGCAGACCACGACGGATGATCGGCGTTCTGGGAATAGGCACCACTGCGGTGGTCGGTTTACTCTTTCTCACATACCACTTCGTCCTTGGTCCCGAAGAGGGACACACAACGCTGCCGACATTGAGTGCCATCAGCGCCAGTTTTGGGGAAAACAGGGCTTGCGTTGAGTGCCATGCGAAGAAGAGCCCCGGGATCGTCAGGCTGCACGATGACAGCAAGCATGCCGGTCGGGGAGTCACGTGTCTTGACTGCCACAAGCCAGTTGCCGGGCAGCAAGCAATGACTAAAGTGCATTATAAAGTAGCGGTGGTCGCCAAGGCAACGCCGAAGAACTGCGCAAAGTGTCACGCGGCACAGGTGAATCAATTTGCGGCAAGTAGCCATGCGGCGAAGTCATGGTACGCCGTGGAGGGCGCGAAAGATTTCACCCCCTCGGAACTGGCTGCGAACCATCTGCTGGACGCCAAAGGGCAACCGCTCAATGAGGGTAAGGCAAATCCCATCTACACGTTGATCGGTGAGGATGCCGCGACTGCGTCCTGCAAGGTCTGCCATGCAGTTGGCAAGAAGAATCTCGATGGAAGCTTTGGGGACTGTACAAAATGTCATCTGAGGCACACATTTGATGTCGCCCAGGCCCGCAAACCTGAAACGTGCGGCCAATGCCACATGGGCCCAGACCATCCTCAAGCCGAGGTCTACAAGGAGTCTGCACACGGCACGTACTACGAGGCTAATAAAGAGAAGTTCAACATGGAGGCTCCGGCCGGAACCTTGACCGTCAAGGATTTCCCGGCTCCTACGTGTGCCATCTGCCACATGTCCGCCTTCGGCAGTGTCAAAGGAACTCACAACGTGGGCGAACGGCTCAGGTGGAACCTCACACCTCCCATTGCCATTGTGCGAGCCAATGGTGAGAAGCACAAAGCGACGATGAACTCAGTCTGCCTCAACTGCCACGCCCAGACCTCGGTCAAGGATGCGATGGACCAGGCGGACAAGGTCATCAATCTCACCAACCAGAACGTCCTCAAGGGCAAGGCGATCCTCGACGATCTGCGGGGTGCAGGCCTGCTGGGCACCAAGCCGCTGGCGTACCCGATAGATTTCAAGTACTTCGAGCTGTGGCATCACGAAGGACGCCGGGCGCGGTCTGGGGCTGTGATGGGTGGTGCCGACTACGTGAACTGGCATGGCATATATGAGCAGCAAAAGGCTCTGGTCGAGCTCGGGTCTGAAGCCGAGACAATGAAAGCGAAGCGCTAGGACTGACATGATCATCCGTCTGAAACGCCTGTTCTCCCCAGCCAATAAGACAACAGTCCTGCTGGCCGTCATATGCTCCAACTTCGCCTTTATTGGCGTCGACGTCTTGATGGCTCACTCCCAGAACAACTACTTCCGCTGGGCGCTCATTCCTGTCGCCTACAGTGTTGGCGCAGTCCTGGCAGTTCTTGCTGCCATTATTTTCCATGGCAGCGGGTTGGCCAGGCGGGGCTTTCAGGCAACGATGTGGCTGGGTGTGCTTGTCGGCGTGGCAGGTACCTTTTTTCACCTCCACGGAAATTCCACATCCGGTCAGGTCAGCTTTCATCGCCTCCTGATCGAGGGCTCTCCGATCGCTGCACCGATTGCTTTTGCCGGGATCGCTGCCTTTGCTTTGGTCAGTGAGCACCGCCGAGGGCCGGCCCGACGCTTCAGCTTGCTCATCTTGGTGGGCATCGGGTTCTCGGCAGCGGCTCTAGCGGCATTCTTGGATCACGCCCGGCTCGATTTCACGCCGGGCTACACCCTCATCCCCGTTGTTTTGGGCACGGCAGCGGCCATCTCGTGTTTCTATATTGCTACCTGTCGAGCGGAGGCTGCGGAGACGCGTATTTTCTTGACCATCTTGGCGCTGAGTGCGTTCATGGGTCTGGCCGGTTTCGTATTTCACGTACTGGGTGATCTGGCTGGAACCGATGGTATCGTCTGGGTTCGGTTCTTGTATCGCAACCCGATACTTGGCCCACTGCTTTTCTGTGACTTAGCGTTCTTGGCTGCACTGAGTATTCTTCCTGAACCCCGGCCAGTCTCTGAAGACAGCTTGAACCCGACCGAAGCCACCAAGGCCCCTGTGAGCCAGACAACCTGACCAGGCGTGCCGGAAATGGTCGTGGCCAACCCAGGTTCGGTGCTGCTCCTGGCCTGGCGAACCTAGGTAGCGGCTCCTCTTGGTTCGGCACATCGTAGGACGTCGAGGTAGCCCTGGGTGGCGTGCCACAGGGCATCGGCGACAGGCCCGATCTTGCCCGGGCTGAACCGCCGCTGGTCATAGGCAGCGGTGGCGGACTCCAGCGCTCGAAGACTGACCGCGAGCTCCGCTTCGAGCCGTGACTTCATCTCTTCCTCGGTCGGTCCCGGCAGCCGCAGCGTGTCCGCGGTCCCGTCACGAAGCGCCGAGAGCGCATCGGTCGCAATCCCGACGGATTCGTCCCAGACCAGGAGTGGACCGCGAATATGGTGGTTCCACAGGGGTGCTCGCGTCGATCGCCACCTGGCCACGACCGGGTTCTTCGACAGCCGGGTGGCATTGGCCCAGTGCTCGGCCCCCAAGGGAGGGCACAGCCAGGCGACGTCGTCAACGGGCCGGTCGACTGCCAGGGCGACCTGCAACCAGTCGAGATCGTCTCGGCTGGCCAGCACCTCCCCATACGCCCACAGCTGGGTGACGTGCAGCGGGAAGACCGAGGTCGGCAGCTGGGCCACGTCGGCGCACGAGTGTGCAAGCTCCTCCAGGTGATGGACGGCCCGGGACCACTTCATCGGGTCACGCTCAGAAGGACTGCGGATGCGGTCAGTGCCGTGGCAAAGGACACCTCGATGACGGCGCCGAGTACGTCGCCCGTGATGCCGCCAAAGCGAAGGATGGCCCGGTGGATCACCGCGACAGCGCCGACTGCGGCGACCCCCAGCACGACCGCACCCACCCACCAGGAGGAGCCGGACCATTGGCAGGCCAGGGCCGAAACGCCTAGCAGAAGAACGAATACCAGAGCGGTCACGCCTCGCTGAACCGTGCCGGCGACGGTGGCCCCGAGCCCCTTCGCCCGTGCGGACGGCACCCCGGAGGCGCAGGCCCAGGCGAGCAGGTGCCGGCTCGCGACCAGGCTGACGCAGACCAGGACGACACCGCGCCCGCTGGTCAGAAGGGAGGCAAGTGCCGCGGTGTCAACCAACAGCACGAGGACAACGGCAGCGACGCCGCTGGGGCCGATGTCTGACCGGCGCATGACGTCCAGTGCCTTGTCGTGGTCGTAGCTCGCGGACAACCCGTCGGCGGTGTCGGCCAGGCCGTCCAGATGCATGCCCCGGGTGGCCAGGGTGACCGCGACGAGGGTCAAGGCCGCCGCCAAGAGAGGAGGCACCGGCGCCTCGCGAACCGCCCAGCCCCACAGGAGCAGGACGCCGGCCAGCGGGAGCTGTGTGACGGGGGCGAGCGTCATCGCCCGTCCGGCGACCGTCCGGTCGATTCGCGTGGGGGCCGGCACCGGGATGGCGGTCAGCGTGCCGAAGGTGAGCCTGAGTCCGTCCAGCATCAGTCGGGCACCACGGGGCATCCCGACAGGTCCAGGACCCGCCCGGCCACTACCAGCGCAACATGGTCGCTGGCGGCGCTGACCGCGGCGTTGAGCCGGCCAAGGTCATCGCGGAACATCCGGCCTGACGCGGTGCTCGGGACCACTGAGCAGCCCACCTCGTTGGTGACCATGACGACGTCCACCGTCGAAGAGCCCAGGGCGTCGAGCAGCCGCGCGGTCTCCTTCTCCAGATGGGACTCGGCCCTTCCGCGGTCCTGCCAGGCGTCGATGTCGTCGACCAGATGGGTCAGCCAGGTGGACAGGCAGTCGATGAGGACCGGGTGGTGAGCCGCACGGATCACCTCGGGGAGCTCGGTTGTCTCCGTGGTTGTCCACCCGGTCGGTCTGCGGGCCTGATGCGCCGAAACACGTTCGGCCCACTCGGGATCGGAACCATCCGGCACTGCGCCGGGCGCCACGTAGGTGACTTTGGGATACGTGCGCAGAAGGCTCTCGGCATAGCGGCTCTTGCCGCTGCGTGCGCCGCCGAGGACGAGAGTCACACTCATCGGGGCTCCTCCTGGACGATCGACTGTGGTGGCAACCGGATGGACCTGGTTTGTGGCACACGCTACCCAGCCGGCTTCCGTTACCGGGCTCCGGTACTTCGCCTCGGCTGCCTTCTGGCGCGAATCCAAGGTTTCTCCAAGGTGGGCACCACATCCTTTGCGCAGCCGGCCCACCTGGGCCGCCTGCCGGCTCGACGGATGGGGACACATCATGAGAAGCCAAGTTGTGGAGACCGTACTGGTGACCTTCTTGTTCGCGGCGGCGGCAGTAGGTGTGTACCTGGGGGCTGTTGGCGTCGTGGCGATCCTGAGCTGAGCCTCGCTCGGTCCTCCTCTTCGAGGTGGTCGGCTGGATAGGGTGAGTTCCATGACTGCTCAGTGGACGTGGACCTATCTTGATGCCGACGGCAAGGCGATGACCGGCAAAGCGCTTGGCCAGAGCGGGTTTCCCTCACAAGGCGACGCGGAGAGCTGGCTCGGGGAACGGTGGCGGGAGCTGGCTGACCTGGGCGTCGATGCGATCACCCTCGAGCACGACGGCGCAGTCGTCTATGGACCCATGAGCCTGCGCGCAGCTCGATGAGCGGTTCGGGAAGCGGCCCGGCGCTGGGTGAGGCTCTGGTCCGCGACCTCGACCGTCGGGTCCGCGAGGCGCAGCGTCAGTGGCACTCGCCCGCAGTCAGCGCCGGCATCGTCAGAGACGGCACGCTCGTATGGTCAGCGCACGTCGGCTCTGCCCGCCTGGAGCCGGTCACGGCGCCAACCGATGACACGCAGTACATGATCGGTTCGATCACCAAGACGTTCACCGCTGTGTTGGTCATGGCGCTGCGCGATGCCGGCAGGCTGTCGCTGGACGACCGGCTCGAGAGCTACCTGCCGCAGACCAGGCACGGCGCAGTCACCATCCGGCAGATGCTGGCGCACGCCTCCGGTCTGCAGCGGGAGCCGGTCGGCCGCATCTGGGAGAACCTGGAGGCGCCGGACCGGGAGCGGCTGCTGCGCGAGCTCGAAGACGCCGAGCAGGTCCTGCCCGTCCATTTCGCCTTCCACTACTCCAACCTCGCGTACGCGCTCCTCGGACAGATCGTGGAGCAGCTCGAGGCCCGGACCTGGAACGATGCCGTCACTGAGCGCATCCTCGCGCCGCTGGAGATGAAGAACACCGGTCTGGTCCCCGATGACCCGGGTCGGGCGCTGGGCTACCAGGTCCATCCGCACACCGGGGTCGCGACGCTCGAGCCGCGGTTCGACCTCAAGGCGACGGCGCCCCTGGGCGGGCTCTGGAGCACCGTTGCCGACCTGGGCCGCTATGCCGCATTCATGGCGGACCCGATCGACGAGATTCTCGCCTCAGACAGCCTGGACGAGATGTGCCGGCCGTTGATCATGACCGACGTCGAGTCCTGGGCCCGGGCCTACGGTCTGGGTTTCGACCTGCAGCGGACCGGCGAGCGGGTCCTGGCCGGCCACGGGGGGGCAATGCCCGGGTTCCTGGCTGGCCTGCGGGTCCGGCGCCAGGACCGGGTCGGGGCCGTGGTCTTCGCCAACAGCACCGCAGGCGCCGAGTCCTCGGCCCTCGCCGGCCAGCTGGTCAACGCCGTGCTCGATGCCGAGCCCAGTCTGCCCACGGTCTGGGCCCCGTCCCAGCCTCAACCGGACTTCGACGGCATCCTCGGCAGCTGGTGGACAGAGGGTGAGGAGATCGTCTTCGAGGTGCGCGACAACGCGCTGTGGTCGCGGATGGCCAGCGGGCTGCCCATCGCCGACACCCGGTTCGCCAGGGTGGACGGTGATCGCTTCCGCGCGGTTGCCGGACGGGAGCGTGGCGAGCTGCTCGAGATCACCAGGGGCCCCCGCGGCGACATCCAGCGGATGCACTTCGCGACGTACGCACTCACCCGCACCCCGACCGCGTTCGCCGACCTGCTGGACTGAGCCGACCTGCTGGACTGAGCAGACCGGACTCGGCTGAGCAGGACCACACTGAGCACCTCGCTGCGGTGGCGGCGCTCTCTACTGGGGTTTGGCTCCGCGTGCGACCTGGGGGCGCGGCAACCGGGAACGGCGCATCTGGAAGCCGCGCATCACGGCATACAGGGCTGATCCACGCGGGGGTGCCTCGCCGAACCGGGCGATGATCTGCTTCTTGGTACGCCGCCACATCAGGACAGAGTCAAGCACCCCGACGGCAACCAGGCCGTAGACCAGACCGAGCATCATCAGCTCGGCCCAGGCCTTGCTGGAGGGGACAATGCTTGGCAGGGCGAACGAGGCGAGCGCCACGACCATGACCGGCAGCATGAACTCGCCGACGTTCCAGCGGGTGTCCACGGCGTCGCGGATGAAGCGCTTGACCGGGCCCTTGTCGCGAGCCGGTAGCGCCGACTCCTCACCGGACAACAGCGCGGCGCGTTGCTTGGCGCGCGCCAACCGTGCGGTCTCACGCGACTGGCCGGCCGCAGCCTTGCGGTCCGTGGGCACGAGCGGCCGTCTGCGGGCGGACTCCTGCTCGCGCCGGGACGGTGTGGGGCGGTTCTTGGCACCTCGCCGTTCGGCATAGGTGACTGCCGACGGGGTGCTTTTCTGGGGGGTCTTCTTGCGTCCGAACACGAAGCCCACTGTATGTCGTGTGACCGACTTCCCTCGTATCGCCGGTCTTCGGCCGGACCTGCAGGGTGGGTACGCTCGCGGTCGTGACCAACGACGCTCTCACCCCAGATCTTGATCCTGCCCGGCTCAGCGCCCTCAAGTGCCGGATCGCCGAGCTCCTGCCCCAGCTGCGCCAGGACCTCGAAGTGCTCACCCGGATCCCGAGCATCTCCCTGGACGCGTTCGACCAGGCGCACGTCGAGGCCAGCGCGCAGGCCGTCGCCGAGCTGCTTCGAACGGAGGGTCTCGACGTCGAGATCGTCCGCGAGGGTGGCCGGCCCGCCGTCATCGGACACGCGGACGGACCCGAGGGCGCACCGACCGTGATGTTGTACGCCCACCACGACGTCCAGCCCCCCGGCGCTGAGTCCGACTGGGACAGTTTGCCGTTCGAGCCGACCGAGCGTGACGGCCGGGTCTATGCCCGGGGCATCGCCGACGACAAGGCTGGCGTCATGGCCCACGTCGCGGCCCTGCGAGCGCACTCAGGCGCGCTCCCGGTCGGCGTCACGGTCTTCGTCGAAGGCGAGGAGGAGATCGGCTCGGACAGTCTGGGCGCGATCCTCGCGAGGCATGGCGAGAAGCTGCGCGCCGACGCGATCGTTCTGGCTGACTCGACCAACTGGGCCGTGGGGGAGCCGGCACTGACCACGACGCTGCGCGGCATGGTCCGCGTCGTGCTCACCGTGCGCGCGCTCGACCACGGGATCCACAGCGGGATGTTCGGTGGTGCGGTTCCCGACGCCATCACGGCGTTGGTCAGGCTCATCGCCACCCTGCACGACGCTGAGGGCAACGTCGCCGTCGCCGGCCTGATGTCCGGCGTGGCCTCCGACCTCGACTACTCCGAGGAGCGGCTCCGCGAAGAGTCCGGCCTGCTCGAGGGTGTCCAGACCATTGGTTCGGGGTCGTTGCTCTCGCGCCTTTGGACCAAGCCATCGATCACCACGATCGGCATCGACGCGCCGTCGGTGGCCACCTCGTCCAACACCCTGGTTCCGCAAGCCGCCGCGAAGATCTCCATGCGCATCGCCCCCGACGAGGACCCGCAGGCTGCCTATCGGCTCCTCGCGGACCACCTGCAGGCCCATGTGCCGTGGGGTGTCAAAGTCGACGTCGTCCTTGACGACCAGGGCTCCGGCTTCTCCGCTGACGCGAAAGGTCCCGTCTACGACCAGGCACGCGCAGCCTTCACCGACGCGTGGGGCGTGCCGCCGGTCGACATCGGCGTGGGTGGTTCGATCCCGTTCGTGGCGGCGTTCGCGGAGCGGTTCCCGGATGCCGCCATCCTGGTCACCGGTGTGGAGGACCCCGACACCCGCGCGCACGGTGCCAACGAGAGCCTGCACCTGGGTGAGTTCGAGAGGGTCTGCCTTGCCGAGGCCGTCCTGCTCGAACGCCTGGGGCTGCCGCGCGCCTGAGCCCCGACGCGCGGCCGGAGGGTTGGAGAGTCAGTCCTTGGAGGTCTCGCCCGGAAGAGCCAGCATCTGGTCGAGTGCAACCCTGGCCCACTTCGCGACGTCCGGGTCAACGCTGATCTGGTTGATGACCCGCCCGGACACCAGTGACTCCAGGGCCCACACCAGGTGCGGGAGGTCGATGCGGTTCATGGTCGAGCAGTAGCAGACGTTCTTCTCCAGGAAGGCGAT
>Ga0070702_100000716_pt1 | contig 12568 bp, 11 predicted proteins | sample KBSK5103metaG_FD_65466 | JGI IMG/M metagenome (GOLD analysis project Ga0070702, IMG submission 65466) | Corn, switchgrass and miscanthus rhizosphere microbial communities from Kellogg Biological Station, Michigan, USA - KBS K5-10-3 metaG | ecosystem: Host-associated > Plants > Roots >... | reverse complement strand
GTGGCGAAGACGAAGGCGTTGTAGAGAGCGCCGGGCCAGCGGTTGACCAGCACCGACAGGTCCAGGGTGCCCATCTGCCCGTCGGGAAGTGCCTTGTCCGAGCTCGTGCTTTCAGCGGGTGACTCCCCCGCCGCCAGGGCCCCGGACACCGTGACCTCGGTGGTCGGGTCGGGCGCATCGGCCTGCGCGGGGTCGGTGACGAACCCCCGCACGACCGCGATCCGGGCTCCGCTGGACCGCACCAGCAACGGCGTGACGACCCAGTATCCGCGCCGGCCCCGAAGCAGGCGGGGTGTCACGAGCACCTGCGCGGACCCGTCATAGTGGCCCGTCGCGGTGATCTGTCGGCCGGTGCCGCCTGGGGGAAAGGGACCGTGCGGGGTGAGAACGGCGGCGACGTCGGCGACCGGCAACACCGTGGCAGCCCGGGCCTGCGGTGCACGGCCCCTGTCGCGGGCGACGTCGAGCTGCCACAGGCCGAGCATCCCGAAGCCGGCCATGATCGCCATGACCAGCGCGAACAACCCCAGCCATCGGGGTTTCAACGCAGTCCGCAGCACCGGCTCAGGCTAATTCACCTCGGCCACCTCCCGCATCCACGTGGTGTGAGGCCGGCGAACGCGGCCGGCTCGAGCACGATCAGGCGAGCGGGACGATCTCGGGGGCCCCCATGCGTGCGCTGTCAGCGGTCTCGTCGTCGGGCTGCTGCTGCGACGCCCGCTCGGCCTCGACCCTGGCAAGGTAGTGCTCGACCTCCTTGCGCCGCTGCTCGTCGCTCCAGCCGAGAACCGGCGCCATCAGGACCGCCGCCGGGATGGCCGCCGACACCCCTCGGTCCCAGGTCTCGATCGAGATGCGGGTGCGGCGGGTCAGCACGTCATCCAGGTGGCGGGCGCCCTCGTGGCTGACCGCATAGACGACCTCAGCGGCCAGGTAGTCATCGGCACCCGAAAGTCCTTCTGCCAGAACAGGATCGGCGACGCACAGATCCAGCACCTCTGTGGCCAGGGAGCCGTATCGCCCGAGCAGGTGCTCCACCCTGGCCACGTGGATGCCGTAACGGGTCGCGGTGCGGTGACGGGCGTTCCATGCGGCGTCATAGCCCTCAGCCCCGAGCAGGGGGATCCGCTGGGTGCACGATGCCGGCACCCGGCCATCGAGCCCGCGGGCGACCTCGTCGACCGCGTCGGAGGCCATCACGCGGTATGTCGTGTACTTGCCCCCCGCGACGACGACCAGCCCGGGGGTCGGATGCCCGACGACGTGCTCGCGGGACAGCGCCGAGGTCGTCTCGCTCTCGCCGGCCAGCAGCGGCCGCAGCCCGGCGAAGACGCCCTCGACATCCTCGCGAGTCAGGGGGGTGACCAGTGCCCGGTTGACGTGGTCGAGGATGTAGTCGATGTCACGACTGCTGGCCGCCGGGTGCGCCTTGTCCAGCGACCAGTCGGTGTCGGTCGTGCCGATCATCCAGTGCCGACCCCAAGGTATGACGAACAGCACGGATGTCTGGGTGCGCAGGATCAGCCCAGTCTGGGACTGGATGCGGTCGCGCGGCACGACCAGGTGGATGCCCTTGCTGGCCCGGACCCGGAACTGCCCACGCTCGCCGACCATTGACTGGGTGTCGTCGGTCCAGACACCGGTGGCGTTGAGCACCTGTTTGGCGCGGATCTCGATGTCCTTGCCGGTCTCGAGATCGCGCACCCTGACCCCGGTGACGCGCTCGCCCTGGCGGATGAATCCCGTGACGCGAGAACGGTTTGCGGCCAGCGCCCCGTACGCCACAGCGGTGCGGACCAGGAACATCGTGTGGCGCGCGTCATCGACCTGGGCGTCGTAGTACTGGACCGCCCCGACCAGCGCGTCCTTGCGCATGCTCGGCACGAGCCGCAGCGCCTGACGCTTGGTGAGGTGCCTGTGGCGGGGCACGCCGCTCGCGGTGCTCGAGACGGCCGCAAGCGCGTCGTACAGCCCGAGCCCGAACGCGACATACGGCCGTTCCCAGCCGCGGTGGGTGAGCGGGTAGAGGAACGGGACCGGACGAACCAGGTGCGGCGCGAGTCGCTGCAGCAGCAGGCCGCGTTCCTTGAGCGCCTCGCGGACCAGCCGGAAGTCGAGCATCTCCAGGTAGCGCAGCCCACCGTGGATCAGCTTGCTGGAGCGGCTCGACGTGCCCGACGCCCAGTCGCGGGCCTCGAGGATGCCGACCGACAGGCCACGGGTCGCGGCGTCCAGGGCGGCTCCCGCGCCGACCACGCCGCCACCGACGATGACCAGGTCGAGCTCGTCCTCCTGCATCAGCTCCAGGGCACGGGAACGGTCCTGCGGTGAGAGGTCCGCGGTGGCGGTGGGTCGCATCGCTGGTCGCCTTTCTAGGGGGATCCCTCAGCTGCGCTGGTAGGGAGCAACGACGACCTCGACCCTCTGGAACTCCTTGAGGTCGGAGTAGCCGGTCGTGGCCATGGCATGCCGCAGCGCGCCGACGAGGTTGGTCGTGCCGTCGGCCAGCCGGCCCGGGCCCAGGAGGATCTCCTTGAGCGGTGCCAGCGCCCCGACCTCGACCCGCTCGCCACGCGGCAGGCTCGGGTGGTGTGCCTCCGAGCCCCAGTGGAAGCCCCTCCCGGGCGCGTCGGTGGCCCGGGCGAGCGCCGCCCCGAGCATCACCGCGTCGGCGCCACAGGCGATGGCCTTGACGATCTCGCCGCTGCGCCCCATGCCTCCGTCGGCGATGACGTGGACGTAGCGACCACCGGACTCATCCATGTAGTCGCGCCGCGCAGCCACCACGTCGGCGATCGCGGACGCCATCGGCGCGTGGATGCCGAGCGTGAGTCGCGTCGTGTGTGCCGCGCCCCCGCCGAACCCGACGAGGACGCCGGCTGCTCCGGTGCGCATGAGGTGCAACGAGGCCGTGTAGGACGAAGCGCCACCGACGATGACGGGAACGTCGAGCTCGTAGATGAAACGCTTGAGGTTCAGTGGCTCGGCCCGGCTCGAGACGTGTTCGGCCGAGACGGTCGTCCCGCGGATGACGAACAGGTCACAGCCGGCGTCCACGACCGTCTGCCAGAACTCCTGGGTCCGCTGCGGCGAGAGCGCGCCGGCCACGGTGACGCCGGCCTCACGGACCTCACGAAGCCGCTCGGTGATCAGCTCTGGCTTGATCGGCTGGGCGTAGATCTCCTGCAACCGGACCGTCGCGGCGGTGGCGTCGAGCGCGGCGATCTCGGCCAGCAGAGGCGTCGGGTCGTCATAGCGTGTCCACAGGCCCTCCAGGTCGAGCACGGGCAGCCCGCCGAGCCTGCCGAAGGCGATGGCGCTCTCGGGGGACATCACCGAGTCCATCGGCGCCGCGATCACCGGGAGGTCGAAGTGGTAGGCGTCGATCTGCCAGGCGACCGAGACCTCCTCAGGGTCACGGGTGCGCCGCGAGGGCACCACCGCGATGTCGTCGAAGGAATAGGCCCGGCGGCCCCGTTTGCCTCGGCCGATCTCGATCTGGTTCACGCGGGCAAGGTTACCCGTCGGCCGACGGAGGTCGGAGCAACCTACGAACGCAGCTCGGGTGAGCCGGGGTTGTCGAGGACGAGCTCGGCCAGGCCCTCGGGGAAAATCCTGCGGTCAGCGCTGGCTGTAGTTGGGTGACTCGACGGTCATCTGGATGTCGTGTGGGTGGCTCTCCTTGAGGCCGGCCGAGGTGATCCGGACGAACCTGCCACGAGACTGCAGCTCGGGAATCGACGGCGCGCCCACGTAGAACATGGACTGACGCAGTCCGCCGATCAGCTGGTATGCCACGGCCGCAAGCGGGCCGCGGTAGGGCACCTGGCCCTCGATGCCTTCGGGCACCACCTTGTCGTCGTCGGTGATGTCACCCTGGAAGTAGCGGTCCTTGGAGTAGGACTTGCCCCGGCCCCGGGACTGCATGGCGCCCAGGGAGCCCATGCCGCGATAGGACTTGAACTGCTTGCCGTTGATGAAGACCAGCTCGCCTGGGCTCTCTTCGCAGCCGGCCAGCAGGGAGCCGAGCATCACCGTGTCGGCGCCGGCCACCAGGGCTTTGGCGATGTCGCCGGAGTACTGCAGGCCGCCGTCACCGATCACCGGGACCCCTGCGGGCTTGCACGCCAGGGCGGCCTCGTAGATCGCGGTGACCTGCGGGACACCGACGCCGGCCACCACACGGGTCGTGCAGATCGAGCCCGGCCCCACACCCACCTTGACGCCGTCGGCGCCCGCGTCGATCAGCGCCTGTGCGCCGGCCCTGGTGGCCACGTTGCCTCCGACGATGTCGACGTGTGCCACACCAGGCTCGGACTTGAGCCTGCGGATCATGTCGGTGACGCCCTTGGCGTGACCGTTGGCCGTGTCGACGATCAGCAGGTCCACTCCGGCCTCGACCAGTGACATCGCGCGCTTCCAGGCGTCGTCGAAGAACCCGATGGCCGCCCCGACCCGCAGGCGACCCGAGTCGTCCTTGGTGGCCAGGGGGTACTGCTCGCTCTTGACGAAGTCCTTGAGGGTGAACAGGCCCCTGAGCCGCCCGGTCTCGTCCACCAGCGGGAGCTTCTCGATCTTGTTGACCGCCAGCAGCGCCAGCGCGTCCATCTTGTCGACGCCCTCGCGCGCGGTGACCAGCGGCATCCGGGTCATGACCTCGGAGACCGGACGGCTGAAGTCGGTCTCGAAGCGCAGGTCGCGGTTGGTGATGATGCCGATCAGCAGGCCGTCGGAGTCGATGACGGGAAGGCCGGAGATGTGGAACTCTGAGCACTGCTCGTCGACCTCGGCCAGCGTCGCATCGCCGGTGGTGGTCACCGGGTCCGAGACCATGCCCGACTCCGAGCGCTTGACCAGGTCGACCTGCCGCGTCTGGTCCTCGATCGAGAGGTTGCGGTGCAGGATCCCCATGCCACCCTGTCGGGCCATGGCAATGGCCATCTGGGCCTCGGTGACCGTGTCCATCGCAGCGGAGACCAGTGGTAGCCGCAGGGAGATGTTGCGGGACAGCCGGGTCGACGTGTCGGCCTCGCTGGGGATGACATCGGTGGCTCCGGGGAGCAGCAGCACATCGTCAAAGGTCAGGCCGAGGGCGGCAAAGGGCTCGCCACCAGGCGCTGCAGACGGTGCGGGAACAGCAGCGCCCGAGGCGTCCGATGAGCTCATTCGCCGATTCTACGGCAGCGACACGGCTTCGGGAGACGGGCGGTTCGCGATGTTCCATGTCCCCTTTTCCGTCCTTTTGGCGCCCCTTTTACGCCCCTTTTACGCCCCTTTGGCGGTACGTCGCACGCCTCGCTTGACCTGATATTTCTTGGTCAAATCTTGACGAATAACCCATTGTTTCAAGCCTGCCCGCGCAGGTAGCGTCGACGAGGCAGAGGCAGGCAGCTCACTGACCTGCATCATCGAAGGAGGAACCGATGGCCGAAGTATCTCGCTTGCCCGGTCCGGTCGCGGACCTGTGGGAGTGGCAGCTCGACGGGGCGTGCCGGAGTGAGAGTCCGGACGTGTTCTTCCACCCCGAGGGGGAGCGTGGCCCGGCCCGCCGCAACCGCGACAGCGCCGCCAAGGCCGTGTGCCTGGGCTGCCCGGTCCTTGAGAGCTGTCGTCAGCACGCGCTGCAGGTGCGTGAGCCGTACGGCGTATGGGGTGCCATGACCGAGGACGAACGTGAGCGGACCTATGCCGGCACGCCGCGCTTTCCTGCTGCCAGCTGAAGTGACGCCAGCCACCCGCTGAGCCACGGCTGACGACATGCCACGTTGGCACGTGCGACATTGACTGCATGAGCGATCCGATCGTGGTGCCCATCCGTGACGAGACGATCCGGCTGGGCCAGCTCCTGAAGCTGGCTGGAGTAGTTGACGACGGCGTGCAGGCCCGGACCCTGATCCAAGACGGCGAGGTCACCGTGGACGGCGAGGTCGACCGCCGACGCGGTCGTCAGGTCCGTCCCGGCTCGACGGTCGAGCTCGGTGAGACAAGGATCCAGGTGACCTCCGCCTGATCCCTGTCCCGTTGGCGATGACTGTGAGGTTTCGGCTGTCACCGCGACCATGACCTCACAGTCATCGCCAACGGCGCGGGTATGGCGAAGGCCGCAACCCTGAGGGGCTGCGGCCTTCGTCGTGCTGGTCAGGCTGTGGTCAGTGACTGTGGCCGTGGCCGTGGCCGCCGGCGACCGGCTCTGTCTGGGCCTTCTTCTCGACGACTAGCGTGTTCGTCGTCAGGACCATGGAGGCGATCGACGCGGCGTTGCGCAGCGCAGACCTGGTGACCTTGACGGGGTCGATGATCCCGGCCTTGATCAGGTCGCCGTACTGGCCGGTCTCCGCATTCAGGCCGTTGCCGGGCTCGAGCTCGGCGACCTTGGACACGGCCACGTAGCCCTCGAGGCCGGCATTCTCCGCGATCCAGCGCAGCGGCTCGGCTGCGGCCTTGCGCACGATGTTCGCGCCCGTGGCCTCGTCACCGAGCAGGCCGAGGCCGTCCAGTGCCGAGACGGCGTGGACCAGGGCCGAGCCGCCACCGGCGACGATGCCCTCTTCGATAGCCGCGCGGGTTGCCGAGATAGCGTCCTCGATGCGGTGCTTCTTCTCCTTGAGCTCGACCTCGGTGTGCGCGCCGACCTTGATCACGCAGACACCACCGGAAAGCTTGGCGAGGCGCTCCTGGAGCTTCTCGCGGTCCCAGTCCGAGTCGACGCGCTCGATCTCGGTCTTGATCTGGTGGATACGACCGGCGACCTCGTCCGCTTCACCGCCGCCGTCGATGATCGTGGCGTTGTCCTTGGTGACCACGATGCGGCGGGCGGTGCCGAGGTCGGAGAGCTGGGTGGAGTCGAGCTTGAGACCAACCTCTTCGCTGATGACCGAGCCGCCGGTGATGACCGCGATGTCCTGCAGCATCGCCTTGCGGCGGTCGCCGAAGCCGGGAGCCTTGACCGCGACGACCTTGAGGATCTCGCGGATCCTGTTGACCACCAGGGTGGACAGCGCCTCGCCGTCGACGTCCTCGGCAATGATCAGCAGCGGCTTCTTGGCCTGGGCGACCTGGTCCAGGATCGGCAGGATGTCGGCCACAGTCGAGATCTTGCCCTGGGTGATCAGCACGTAGGCGTCCTCCAGGACGGCCTCCATGCGCTCGGGGTCGGTCACGAAGTACGGCGAGAGGTAGCCCTTGTCGAACTGCATGCCCTCGGTGAACTCGAGCTCGGTGATCGCGGTCTGGGACTCCTCGACCGTGATGACGCCGTCCTTGCCGACCTTGTCGAACGCCTCGGCGATGAGGCCACCGATGGCCGGGTCCTGGGCCGAGAGGCCGGCGATCTGAGCGATCTCTTCCTTGCCCTCGACATCCCTTGCGACCTCGAGCAGGCGAGCGTTCACAGCCTCGACTGCGAGGTCGATGCCGCGCTTGAGCGCGGTCGGGTCTGCACCTGCGGCAACGTTGCGCAGGCCTTCCCGGACCATGGCCTGAGCCAGAACGGTCGCGGTGGTCGTGCCGTCACCGGCGACGTCGTTGGTCTTGGTGGCGACTTCCTTGGCGAGCTGTGCGCCGAGGTTCTCGTACGGGTCGTCGAGCTCCACCTCACGGGCGATCGTCACGCCGTCGTTGGTGATGGTCGGGGCGCCCCACTGCTTGTCGATGACGACGTTGCGACCCTTGGGGCCGAGCGTCACCTTGACCGCGTTGGCGAGCTTGTCCACGCCACGCTCGAGCGACTTGCGCGCCGCGTCATTGAACTCCAGCGTCTTGGCCATGAGCTTCCCTAACTATTATCGGTTCTTGGGGTGCGTTGCCGGCGGCAACGGGTCGGCATACGGGCTGGTATGCCGTCTGGTGCGGGTTGTACAGGTTGTGCGGACCGAGATCCGGTGAATGACGGTGCCCCGGCGCGAACCTGCTGTTGGCAGGCACGTCGCCGGGGCGCGTCATACGACGACTGAGATCAGCGGGTGACGACCGCGAGGACGTCACGAGCGGACAGGATGAGGAACTCATCGCCGTCGTACTTGACCTCGGTGCCGCCGTACTTGCTGTAGATGACCTTGTCGCCGACCGCGAGGTCGAGCGGAACGCGGTTGCCGTTGTCGTCGATGCGACCAGGACCGATCGCCAGGACCTCGCCCTCCTGGGGCTTCTCCTTGGCGGTGTCCGGGATCACGAGGCCTGAAGCAGTGGTCTGCTCGGCCTCGCTGGACTTGACGACGATGCGGTCTTCGAGCGGTTTGATGGAAACCGACACGGTGGGACCTCCCCTTCGGGAATGTCGAGGATGGACAGGAAGGAACGCTGGGTGCGATTGGTGCGCCGGCCGCCGTCGCGGGGTCGACCTGCTCACTGCTCGCGTTGGCACTTGCACAGGGCGAGTGCTAGGTCAGAATCTAGGTCGCCGGTTAGCACTCGGTCAACTCGAGTGCCAGAAATGGGCCTGCCTGTCGGCCCCCCACTGCTCCCGAAGGCGTTGCCGACCTGCCTTGATGGGGGAGGATGTCCGCCATGGACCTTGCCGCGGTGAAGAAGCTGATCTCCGGCGAGGGCTGGGGCCTGCTGCAGTCACTCCCCCCGTATGACGAGTCTGCGGCGCTCTCGCTGGGCGAAGGGCTGCGCGCGGCCGGGTTCGACCCCGACCTGGTCGCGGCGGCGTTGACCCAGTCCCGGCTCAGGGCCAGGGGCCGTGAGAAGTTCGGGGACTTCGCCGCGGGCATGCTGTTCACCGCCGATGGCCTCGAACAGGCCACGAGACTGGAGATCGCGGCCCGCCATGCCCAGCGGTTTCGCGCGGCCGGGATACGCCAGGTGTTCGACCTCGGCTGCGGCATCGGCGCCGACGCCATGGCCATCGCCGGGCTGGACCTCAAGGTGACCGCCATCGACGCCGACGAGGTGACCGCCACGGTGGCCGGCGTCAACCTGCGGCACTGGCCCGGAGCCCTGGCCTTCGTCGGGACCGCCGAGGAGACCCGCCTGCCCACAGGCGAGAGCTCACGGCATACCGGGGTGTGGCTGGACCCTGCCCGGCGCACGCCCGGCGTCACGGATGCGGCCGGCCGCACCCGGCGGGTGTTCAGGCTGGACGCCATCTCACCCTCGTGGCCCACGGTGCAGTCCATCGCGCGGGAGGTGCCGGCCACCGGGGTCAAGCTCTCACCGTCGTTCCCACACAACGCCGTTCCGGCCGGCACCGAGGCGCAGTGGACGTCACTGGCAGGTGAGGTGCTGGAGTGCGCGATCTGGTGGGGCCCCCTGGTGACCCGTGTCGGCCGGTCCGCGTTGGTCATCGGCCCGCAGGGGCGGTCGTGGACCGTGCGTCAGGCCGACGCGGGCAAGGCCGGACCTGCCGCGGCGCTGGCCTCGTCGCTGGGACAGGTCGGCCCGTGGCTGTACGAACCCGACCGGGCCGTGATCCGGGCGGGGCTGACCGGGGCGCTGACCGCTGCCGTGGACGGCCTCGAGCTCGACTCGGGGGTGGGCTACGTGACCTCGGAAAGGTGCGTCGACGTCGGCTATGCCCGAAAGTTCGCTGTGACCGAGGCAATGCCGTTCAACGTCAAGGCTCTTCGAACCTGGCTGCGCGATCGCGACGTGGGTCGCGTGACGATCAAGAAGCGCGGGGTAACCCTCGATGCCGATGCGCTGCGTCGTCAGCTGCGACTGTCCGGGTCGGTCGAGATGACACTGGTGCTCACGCGGATCGCGGGTCACCAGGTGTGTCTGGTCGTCCGACCTGCCTGATTGAGATGCTGTCCGCATCAGTGCCGGGTTTGCGCGTTACGAGGGAGTGCGGCTGCTGGGCCCTTTGGCGCAGTGAACGCGGTGGCACCGGGTCACCCGACCTCGCCACCACCGCTCACGGTCCGCGGGTGCCTGCCAGCGGTCAAGTAGTTCGGGCTCAATCGTGAGGTCCCGCAACACAATTGCGCCGGCCACCGGCACGAGCGAGTCATGGCTGACGTCGCCGGCCATCAGCTCGATAGTGCCGAGCCCGCAGGCAAACGGCAGCTCGGGCAGGGCTGCGGCGAGCGCCAGACCCGCGCGGATGCCGACGCTCGTGTCCAGCGCACTGGAGACCACTGTCGGCAGCCCACACTCCCGCGCGACATCGAGAGCGGCCCGCACCCCACCCAGCGGAGCGACCTTGACCACGATGACGTCGGCAGCCTCCTCGCGGACCACCCGCATCGGATCCTCCGCCTTGCGGATCGACTCGTCTGCCGCAACTTGGACGTCAATACCGTTGCGCGCCAGCGTGATCCGCAGTGATGCCAGCTCTTCGACGCTGGCACACGGCTGCTCGGCATACTCCAGCCCGTATGCCGCAAGCCGCCGAAGCGCGTCCGTCGCCTCCGCGACGGTCCAGCCACCATTGGCATCCACGCGGACCTGCGCCGCAGGACCCATTGCGTCCCGGACGGCGGCCACCCGGTCGACATCGTCCTGGAGCCGTTGGCCGCGCTCGGCGACCTTGACCTTGGCAGTCGTGCACCCGTCATACCGCTGGAGGACGTCGGCGACCTCACCGGCGGGGACCGCGGGCACCGTCGCGTTGACCGGAACCGACGTACGGACCGGATCCGGCCACCCCACCCACCCGGCCTCGAGCCCGGCGGCCAGCCAGCGGGACGACTCGACGTCGTCGTACTCCGGGAACGGCGCGAACTCGCCCCACCCCTTCGGTCCGCGGATCAGCGCCGCCTCGCGCACCATCACTCCCCTGAACCCGACCCGCATCGGGATGCTCACCACCCTCAGCCCGTCGATCACCTCGGCCAGCGAGGGGAACGCGGAGGTCATGCCGCGGACTTCACTGCGCCCGTGAGGAGAGCACGCAGAACTCGTTGCCCTCGGGATCGGCCAGGACGACCCAGGTGGCCTCGTCCTCATCCTGCCCGACGTCAGCCCGCGTCGCCCCCCTGGCGATGAGCGACTCGACCATCGCGGCCTGGTCGTCGTCCAGCTGCGGCGCGAGGTCGATGTGCAGGCGGTTCTTGACCGTCTTGCCCTCCGGCACGGGCACGAAGACCAAGCCTGGGCCGACCTGCTCCCAAGGCGTGCTGCCCAGCCACCCCTCGGTGACGTGCCCGGGGACGATGACGACCTCGTCGCCGGCCTCGAAGACGATCTGCCAGCCGAGGACGCCTGCCCACCAGCGCGCCTGGGCGGCGACGTCGTGGCAGTCGATGACGACGGAGTACCAACGCAGGGACATGGGCCTATCCTCGCTCACGTGAGCGAACAGAGCGTCAGTGAGATCTTCGACCCGACTGCGTGGACCGTCGTGGAGGGTTTCGACCTGACCGACGTCACCTACCACCGGGCAGTTCTGGAGGGGCCCGCGAAGGGCACGGTGCGAATCGCCTTCAACCGCCCCGAGGTTCGCAACGCCTTCCGCCCGCACACCGTCGACGAGCTGTATCGCGCGCTGGACCACGCGCGCATGTCGCCCGATGTCGGGACTGTCCTGCTGACCGGCAACGGCCCCAGCCCCAAGGACGGCGGCCGGGCCTTCTGCTCCGGCGGGGACCAGCGCATCCGGGGGCGCAGCGGCTACCAGTACGCCGAGGGTGAGACTGCGGAGACCGTTGACACTGCCCGGGTTCGGGCGCAAGGAGGGCGTCTGCACATCCTCGAGGTGCAGCGACTCATCCGCACGATGCCCAAGGTCGTCATCGCCGTGGTCAACGGCTGGGCGGCAGGCGGCGGACACAGCCTGCACGTGGTGTGCGACCTGACGATCGCCAGCCGCGAGCACGCGAAGTTCAAGCAGACCGACGCCGACGTGGGCTCGTTCGACGCCGGCTACGGCTCGGCGTATCTCGCGAAGATGGTCGGGCAGAAGTTCGCCCGCGAGATCTTCTTCCTGGGGCGCACGTACTCCGCAGAGGACATGCAGCGGATGGGCGCGGTCAACATCGTCGCCGACCACGCCGATCTCGAGGCCGAGGCCCTGCAGGTGGCCGGGGAGATCAACAGCAAGAGCCCGACTGCCCAGCGGATGCTGAAGTTCGCGTTCAACCTGACCGATGACGGCCTGATGGGTCAGCAGGTATTCGCCGGGGAGGCGACGCGACTGGCCTACATGACCGACGAGGCCGTCGAGGGCCGTGACTCCTTCCTGGAGAAGCGAGCCCCCGACTGGAGCCCCTACCCGTACTACTACTGAAAGCTCGCGCCCTAGGGCGGTGCGGGTGGTTGTCGCAACCTAGGACGGTGCGGGTGGTTGTCGCAACCTAGGACGGTGCGGGTGATTCGGCCGCAGCTAGGGACGGTGCGGGTGGTTCGCTCGCAAACTGCGGGACGGTGCGGGTGGTTCGCTCGCAAACTTAGGAACGATGCGGGTGGTTCGCTCGCACACCGAGGGACGGTGCGCTAGTCCGGGCGCAAATCTGGGGATGGCCGGAGATTGCGAACTGCCCTTGTTGACAACGTTATTGGCGGTTCAGCGGGCAGGGTGGCTGTCGGTGGCCGGGTCTAGGTTTGAGGCATGTCAGACATCCCATGGGCTTAGGTGTCAAGCTGCTGCTTGTTGGGTGTGCTGGTTCCAGGCAGTGGCCTCGTCGTA
>Ga0070702_100000715_pt1 | contig 12572 bp, 12 predicted proteins | sample KBSK5103metaG_FD_65466 | JGI IMG/M metagenome (GOLD analysis project Ga0070702, IMG submission 65466) | Corn, switchgrass and miscanthus rhizosphere microbial communities from Kellogg Biological Station, Michigan, USA - KBS K5-10-3 metaG | ecosystem: Host-associated > Plants > Roots >... | reverse complement strand
CGAGGCCATCGTCAGCGCGTGCGCCGACTCGTGGGCCGCGACGACGCCGAGGCGCCCGAGCACGAAGATGAGCGCCCCGAGCCCGACCTTGTGGGCGACGACGAACGGGGTGCCGTACCGCGCCACGACGAGGTAGGGGAACGCGACGAGCCCGGCGGCGACGAGCACCGCGATCGCGGCCAGCCCCGGCGCCGTGAACAGGCGCCATGCGCCACGGCGATACAGCCGCTCGTACCGCCGCCCCGCGTCCGCCCAGGTCTTCTCCCTGGGCCGGGCGAGCCGCCGGAGCGGGCCGGTGCTCGCCGCCACTGGATCGCCGCCGGACGCGACGCCGGCGAGGAGGCCGCGGTCGGCGAGCTCGGACAGCAGCGCCAGCAGCCGCGCCGCCCCCTCCGCGCCCTCGCGCCGCTCGGCCTCGCCCACGAGATCCGCCAGCGAGTGCCGGCCGTCGAGGAGCGCGAAGAGATCGGCATCAGCCTGCGACATGCGCAGGAAGCGGTCGGACTCGAGGTCCCGGAGGACCCAGCGGCGATCGCCCTCCGATGCCTCGAGCCGCTTCAGGGCGTAGCCCGACCGCACCTTCGGGCGCGTTCCGAAGCGCTCTCCGGGAGCCACCGTGTCCGCTCCCTGGCCGTCGGTCGTCACGACGAGCGAGTCACCCGGGCGCACGACGATCGTCGCGCCCGCCTCGGCGTCGTCGCGGCGCCGTTCGACGCGCAGCTCGTGGTCGCCCACCCGGATCCGCGAGCCGTCGCCCACGGGTTGCGGGCCGTCCACGGCGCGGTCGTCGAGCCAGGTGCCGTGGGTCGACCCGAGGTCCTCGAGCAGCACGACCGCGTCGCGGTCGCCGTGACTCACCGAGAGGCGGGCGTGCCGGCGCGACACGGCCGGGTCGGCGACCTGGACCGTGCTGCCGGGGGCCCGGCCGATCGTGGTGTCCTCGAGGATCGGCACGCGCGTACGGTCCGGGAGCACGAGCTCGAGCACGGGCGATCCGCCCGCGCTCGAGCCGGCCGCGTCAGCGCGGGGGTGACGGCGCGGGCCTGGCACGGCTTCTTGTCTCGCTCGCTCCCGTCAGGACGATGGGAGAAGGGAACACGACCCCAGCGGGGCCGCGAGAGCATGCGCCGATCACGCGAGACCGCTGCGCGGTTGATCGGCCGCGAGTGCGCGCGAGGCTCTGCCGGGCTGATGCGGACGAGCGCTCCCCACCGGCGCCCATGGTGGTCGCGACCCCGGGTGCGCTCCGCCGTGGTGCTCGCCGGCCTCGCGGCGCTCACGCTCGCGGCCCGGGCCGTCGCGCGCCTCCAGACCGACCTGCTGTGGTTCCACGAGCTCGGCCAGGACCGCGTCTTCTGGACGCTCGAGGCCGCGCGCTGGCTGGCGGGCGGCCTCGCCGGCCTGGGGACGGCCGCGTTCCTGCTGGCGAACGTCTGGATCGTCGAGCGGGTGGCGCCCGCCGCGCGCGGGGGAGGCGGCCCGAGCCCGCGCATGCGACGCGCGATCCTCTGGGCGCAGCTCGCCTTCGCGACCGTCGGCGGCGTGCTCGTCGGACGCCGCGTGGCGGGGGCGGGATGGCAGGAGGTCCTCCTCTGGCTCCACCGCGGCGACGTCGGCGTCAAGGATCCGGTGTTCCACCGGGACATCGGCTTCTTCCTGTTCTCCCTGCCCCTCTACCGCCACGTCGCGACGTGGCTGACCGTGATCGCCGCCGTCGCGCTCGTAAGCGCCGTCGGCGCGCACATCGCGACGGGCGCCATCCGCACGAAATCGTCGCCGATTTCGGCGACGCCGGCGGCCCGTGCCCACGTGCTGGTGCTCGGTGCCGTGCTGCTCGTCCTCGTCGCATGGCAGCACCGGCTGGGCCAGTTCGCCCTCGAGCTGCCGCAGGCGGGCCGCAGCCTCCCGGGCGCCGGCTACACGGACCTCCACGTCGAGCTGCGGTGGCTCGGGGTCCTCGTGGTCGTCGCGCTCGCCGCCGCGGCGATGCTCGTCTACGCCGCGGTTCGCGGGTCGTGGACCCTGCCCGCCGTCGCGGTCGTCGTGGTCGCCGCCGCAGAGGTCGTGAATCCAGCCGTCCTGCCGGCCGCGGTCCAGCGCTTCGTGGTCGACCCGCAGACGCTGTCGCGCGAGCGGCCGTACATCACCGACGCGGTGGACCTGACACGACGCGCCTACGGGCTCGACCGCGTCACCAACCACCCGATGCCGGCGAACCCGACCATCTCGGCGCATCTGCTCCGCGCGAACCGCGACGTGCTCGGGAACATCCAGCTCTGGGACACCGACGTGCTTCGTCCCGAGATCGCCCAGCAGCAGGCGATCGGCTCCTACTACGCGTTTCCCGCGACCACCGTCGACCGCTACCGCGACGGCGGGCGGGCGCGGGCGATGATCCTCGCCGAGCGCGAGCTGGACCTCCGCCGGCTCGACCCGTCGGGGCGGACGTGGGCGAACGACCATCTCGCCTACTCGCACGGCTACGGCCTCGTCGCGGTGCCCGCGGGCGACGGCGGCGTCGACGACCAGGGCAAGCCCGAGTTCGTCGCGTCCGAGTTCGGCGGCGGCAGGCAGCCGACGCGGCTGCGCGAGCCGCGCCTCTACTTCGGCGTCCAGCCTCCGCTCGCGGAGCCGTGGACCATCGCCGACTCGAACCGGCCGGAGGTCGAGAAGCCCCTCTCGGGTGACGAGCCGGAGCCCGACTACCACTACGACGGCCCAGGCGGGATCCCGATCCCCGATCTCGTGCGCCGCGGGTTGTTCGCGCTCCGCTTCGGCGACCTCAACCTCGTCCTGTCGGAGACGCTCGGCGCGCACCCCCGACTGCTCCTGCACCGCGACGTCCGCGACCGGCTGCGCACCGTCGCGCCCTTCCTGCGCTGGGACGCGAATCCGGGCGTCGCGGTCGTCGGCGGGCGCGTCCTCTTCCTCGCCCACGGCTACACGACGAGCAACGCGTTCCCGTACTCGGCGCCGGTGCGCTTCCGGGGATCGGTCGTGAACTACGTGCGCGCCCCCGTCGTGGCGACGGTCGACGCGTTCAGCGGCGCCGTCACGATGTACCTCACCGATCCGGGCGACGCGATCGCTCGCGCGTGGCGCGAGGCCTTCCCGAGCCTCTTCCTGGACGCCGCGCGGATGCCCGCCGGGGTCCGCGCCCACCTGCGCTACCCGCCCGACCTGTTCGACGCCCAGTCGCAGGTCTGGGCGACCTACCACATCGGCAACGTGGACGATTTCTACACGCGCGCGGATGCGTGGAAGCGCCCGGCCGACGTCTCGGGGCCGATCCAGCGCGTGGGCACGCTGCGCCACGGGACGCTGTCGCGCGGCACGCCGCAGTCGCGGCCGAGCTACGTCCTCGCCCGCCTCCCGGGCGAGCGGCGGGAGCAGTTCATGCTCACGACGGCGTTCACGCCGTACAGCGAGGAGAACATGACCGGCTACCTCGCCGGGACCCTCGACGACGCCGGGCGCCCGACCCTCACGCAGCTGAGCCTGCCGCGCTCGCGCCGCGTGCTCGGCCCCGCGCAGGTCAGCCGCCAGATCCTGTCGAGCCCGGGCGTGAGCGACCGGCTGCGGCTCCTCAACCAGGAGACGACGGACCTCGGCGACCGGTCGGTGAACATCGTCGAGATCAGCGACCCGCGCGTCGTCCCGGTGGGCGACGCGTTCCTGCACGTGCTGGCCATCTACGTCACGGCCCGCGGGACCGGGGTCACGCGGCTGCGGCTCGTCACCGTGTTCCTCAACGGGCGCGTCGGCTACGGCGACACGCTGGACGACGCGCTGCGCCGCGCGATGCGCGCGCCGGTGCTAGGGCGGAGCCGAGTCGGGCCGCGCGCGCAGCGCGCGGGCGAGCGTGCGGATCGACGAGCGGCGCGAGCCCGCGATGTCCGCGGCGAGCACTAGGTAGACGACCGTCAGCGCGGCGCGGATCGCGACGCTGGGGATCGCCGCCTGCACGGCGAAGAGCGCGAGCATGAGCACGGCGTCGCGGGTCTCCTGGCGGAGCGTGACGAGCACGGCGACGGCGAGCAGCCCCTGCCCGCTCGTCAGCAGCAGCTCGACCCGCTCGCGGCCGAGCAGCGGCAGCGGCCCATGGCCGGCGCCCGCCAGGTAGGCGAGGGGCAGCGACCCGAGCGCGAGCGTCCACTGGCTCACCGCCGAGGAGAGCAGAACCGCCACGGCCTGGCCCGCGCGCGCGTGGAGGATCAGGACGAGCGCGATCACGAGCTCTGGCATCTCCGTGGCCAGCGGGACGAGCCATTGCACGAGCATGTACGGGCTGATGCCCACGGTCTGGCCCGTGAGCAGCGCGGAGTTCGCGAACGGCTCGGCGGTCACGAGCACCGTGCCGGCGGCGTACGCCATGAGCCCGATGACCCAGCGGCGGCGCTCGCGCGTGGGAAGCGCTCCCAGCTGGGCGGCGACGCCGACGAGGTGCGGCGGCTCGGGCGACCCGGTCGCCGTCCTCCGGAGGTACAGCCCGTAGAGGCCGATGAGCACCAGCGAGTCGGACCAGGCGATGTGCCCGCGGATGACGATGACCGGGGCGTAGAGCGAGGCGGCCGCGATGACCGCGAGGTCCACACGCCGCCGCGGTGACAGCTCGACGGTCTCGACCGGCGGGCGGCCGCGGGCGGCGAGCACGAGCGACGCCACCGCCGGCATCCCGACCGCGAAGCTGAGCAGCAGGCGGGTGCTGCCGGTCAGGCTCGCGGCCACGTACTCCACATGTCCGGAGTACGCGAAGTAGATCTCGATGACGAACTCCGGCAGGACCGCGACGAACGCGACGCCGGCGACCGCGACGCCGGCGGACACGTCGATCTCGGCGACCTCGGCGGCGGCGGCGAGGATGAAGGCGGCCGCCGTGACCGCGCCGCCGAACGCGAGCAGCCCGAGGACGGGCGGGAGATGGGCGCCGCCGACGCGCGCGAGAACGCCGGGGAGCGTGCACGCCGCGAGCATCGCCAGGCGTCCCTGCCAGGACGGGACCGAGGACAGTGCTCCGCCGATCGTGGCCGGGCCGGGCGCCGGCCGCGCGCCGGCGCGGCGCGGACGCGGTGCGCCGGGCCGTCGCGTGAGACGCGGCGCCGTCGGCCGCCAGACCGCCACGACCGGCGCTCAGAAGGACTCGAGGAACGACACGACCGCGACGATGGCCAGGAGCACGAGGACGGCCCGGAGCGCGATCGACAGCATGCGCTCGGGCAGCATCGCGATCGGCTCGTGCTCGGCGCGCTTGCGCTCCTTCGCGCGCCGCTCACCGCCGGCCGCGCGTTCCTGCGGGGCGCGCTCGTCCTGGTCGGCGCCCCCGTACTCCCACGCCGGGCGCTGCTCCCAGAGGTCCTCCAGGCGGCTTCGCAGGCCGGCGATCCCGTCCTCGCCGGCGAACGCTGCGGAGGGTCGCCGGGCCGGTTCCTCGCGCGGGGGCGGAGTGTCCTCCGGCACCGGCACCGGGGCCGGGGCCGGGGGCTCGGGTCGCCCGGAGCCGCGCTCGTCGCCGCGCGGCATCACGAGCGCCTCGGCCGGGTTCGACGGCGCGAGGTCGCGCTCGATCGCGTACCCGTAGAGCGCGCGCACCGCGCTGACGACGGAGCGGATCCGGCTCTCCGACAGGCCGTCGGCCCCCAGCCGGTCGACGAGCGCCTGCACGTCGTGGCGGCGGACTTCCCCGAGCGGCATCGCGCCGAGTCGCGGGACGACATGGGACTCGAGGATGCCGCGGAGGTCGCGGAGCGCGCTCGGCATGTACGGCCGGCCGCTGCGGTTGAGCGTCCGGCCGGCTGTCGCCGAGGCGAGGAAGGTGTCGACAACGGCAGCGACCGTCGCGTCGTCCGGGCGCGACGCCGATGGCTGCGGGCGCGCCGGCTCGCGCGGCGCGCCCGTCACCTGGTCCGGGCGGACCGCGACGCCGAGGTCCGATGTGACCGAGCGATGCCCGGAGGGCCTCCAGTCGTACACCATCGCCTCAGTCACCGCGGGGCCGCCAGGGTGCCCCGACCCGCAGGGTGCGTCCACGCGTCTGCACGTGAGGCACGGTACGTCCGGCGCGGCCGCCCCCGATGCCGTCGACTTCTTGCCCGATATCGATGAGCCGCGAGCCCCGGGGCCGTGTTCGCGAAGGCCGATCGGGTGAGCCGGAGGCGCCCTTGGCCCGGCGCCCCGCGGCGCGTACGCATCGTCGCATGACCCGTTGCTCCCACATTCTCCGGTCGGCACCGGTCGCGCTCGCCGCCGCCGTCCTCCTCGCGACGAGCGCGGGCCCGCCCGCCCGGGCGGCCCGTCCCGCCGCGCGCACCGCGCACGTGTGCGTCGACGAGCAGAGCACAGAGGCCCGCGTGCACACGGCGGGCGACGGACCCGGCGGCGGGGAGGACGAGGGTGCGCCGCCGGCGTTCACGCCCGGCTTCCTCCGTCACACGTACACGCTGGACGCCTCGCTGGACGGCGCCGACGGCCAGGAGATCCCGGTCTCGATCGAGGAGGTCTGCGACGTCCCCCGGATCTACGCCAAGCAGGCGGCGCAACTCGCCGGCGCGGACGGCGTCGCGGTCGTCCGAGCGGACACCGGCGTCTTCCAGGGGCGCACCCGGCTCCTCGGCCCCGAGGCCGCCGGGGCGCTCGACGGCGCGGACACGGCGGCCATCCGGGTGCGGCTCCTGCCGACGGCCTCCTGGCGCGAGGACGAGGACGGCGACCCGGTGCCGACCTTCGTCGCCCGCCGGATCGAGATCACCGACTGAGCGCCGGCCCGGCCGTGTTCGCGCCGGTGGCACAGGGCCCGGGATTGACGGCTGCCTTGAGCGTGCAGTAGAGGGGCGAGATGGCGTAGCGGCGCCGGGGATCGCCCGAGCTTCCCCCGGCGAGGTCGGTGAGCCCGGCATTGAAACCCCGGTCGCGACGGCCGGCGGGGTCCACGTTCTCGGCGCCGGCCCACTGGTAGACGTACAGCCGTGTGATGCGCGGGCTCACCGCCACGCAGTCGTCGAGGACGAACGCCAGATCGCCGTCCGCTCGCGCGACGAGCGTGCGCCGGGAGACGGACCGCCCATCGGGGTCGGCGTTGAAGTGCTGGCTGACGACGCCGCCGGCCTCCGTGAGCCAGATCAACGGATCGTCGGGACTCGCCGCGCCGTCGGAGCGCGCGGCGGTGAGCGCTGCGAAGGCGCGCACGCCCGTCGTGTCGCGGCGATACCCGCAGCTGTACGGGTGGATCGCCCAGGCGAGCGGACGGTACCCGCAGCGGCCGTCGCGCCGGCCGTCCATGCCGTCGCAGTAGGCCTGGAAGTACCGGCCGAAGGCCGCGGCGTCCGCCGGGGTCGCCGACTGCTCGGCGAAGTCCCCGGCGGCGACCGAGCAACGGCGGACGCACCAGGTCGCGAGCGCGCGGAAGAACTGGCCGGCGCGGAATCCGTCGGCTGCGGTCGGCTGGGTGCGGTTGTTCGGCTCGTTCCACGCCGTGAACCGGCGCAGACGCGGGTAGTCCTCCCCGGCGCCGCCGGCGGCCTCCAGCCGCCCGACGTACTCGACGAACCCGGCGACCGCGGCGATGTACTCCGCCGGGCTCGGCAGCGGCTGCGAGGGGACACGGGCGTTCGTCCGGAAGTCGCGCTGGCGCTCGAAGGAGATGAGCGGGTCGTTGAATCCGCCCTGCTTCATCGCCCGCAGGATGCGGAGCGACCGGTCGAGATCGCGGCCCGCGCGCGTCGCGGTCGATGCGGGCGCCGCGGCGTTGGCCGCCTTCGCGCGCGCGTACGCGTTCCACGGCACGACGAGCCGGCCCTCGCGCAGGCGCAGGCCGCGTGTGCTCGTCGCGCGCGGATCGCGCCAGGGATCCACGACGGCGGGGTCGTTCTGGTCGGAGAGGCCCACCGTCGACATCGCGTCCTCGATCGCCGACTGCGAGCCCGCGCCGACGCCGGCCAATGTCCGGGCCACCGGGGGCTCGGATCGCAGCGCCGCGGCCTCGGGCGCCGCCGCGTCGAGCGCGCCGCAGTACGTCGTCCCCGTGTCGGGGTCGGGTGCGCACCCGCCGTCGTAGCGTCCGGCGGCGATCTGAACGGGATCGTCGAGCGCCGCGCCCGCGCGGGTCGGCGGCGCGGCCGGCGCCGCCTCGGCCGCTGCCGCTGCCACGACGAACGTCGCCAGCGTCACGGCGACCGCGACGCGCGCGCGTGTCCGCGGCGGCAGCGCCGGCCGGCGAGCGCCGCCGCCGGGTGATGGCCGCGAGGCGCGATCGTCGTGGACGGGACGGATCGGCGGAAGGGGTCGCACGACGACAGCGAACCGCGCCAGCACCTCTCAGCAACAAACACCACCGCTCAACGGAACGGAAGCCGCGATGGCGCCGCCGCAGCGGTGCGAGCGCGATAGGCGGACCCACTCGCCCGGCAGCCACGCCCTATCGCGGGCGGCCCGGGAGCCGCCAGGCTTGTCGGCATGACCAGCGATCGAGCGAAGGCGTACCGGCGCGTCGTCAGGACGGTGCGTGACATGGGCCCGGCGAAGCTGTGGCCGTCCGAGCAGGCGTGCATCCGCGAGGCCGCGGACACGCTGCTCTTCTGCCACGACCTCGAGGGCGCGGATGCCCGCATGGCGTTCGCCGCCGCCGCAACGCTGACGGACGGTCTGATCGACGGGGGGCGGTGGACCAGCTCGCGCGCACGCGCGCTCCTCGACGACATCTGGGCCTGCGGCCCGGGCGCGGTGTTGCTGGAGGCCGTCGCGGCATGACGGCAGGCGGACGGCGAGCGGTGTCGCGGTCGCGCGTTGCGCCGCGTCGCGACGTCGCGGACCGGTGGTGTCGTGCCGCGGCGAGCCCGGCCGTCGCCGCGGCTCCGGCACTCCGCGCGCTTCTCGACCACGCCTGCGATGCGCGGTCCGCAGTCCGCTGACGCGGACCGGGCGGTGCCGCCGCCCGCGCACCCGCCGGCGCGGCGATCGGCGCGCACCGCACGCCGAACGGACGCCGACCAGCGCCTGTTACGCGTCCACGCACGGTCGCCGTCGCCGCAGACCCGCGAGGCGCTCGCGCGACGCTACCTGCCGATGGCGCACGCGATCGCGAGCCGATACGCGTTCGGCACGGAGCTCTGGGACGACCTCTTCCAGGTCGCCTGCATCGGGCTCGTGCACGCGATCGACCGCTACGACCCCGACCGGCGCGCCTCGTTCTCGAGCTTCGCGTACCCGACGATCCGGGGCGAGTTGCTGCGCCACCTCCGCGACCGCTGCTTCGTGGTCCGCCCGACCCGCGCGATGGTGGATCTCGCGCCGCGGGTCCAGGCGGCGCGGCAGAGGCTCGCCGCCGAGAATGGACGCGCACCGACGGACACTGAGGTCGCGGACGCGCTCGGCGTCGGGCCGGAGGCCGTCCGGCGGGCGCTCCAGGTGCGCCACCTGCGGTCCGTCGAACCGCTGTCTCCGGATGGGGAGGTCTCGTCCCACGGCGCGGAGGACTCCGGGTACGAGCGCGCGGAGGCGCGCGCGGTCCTGCATTCGCTGCTCAAGACCCTCAGCCCTCGCGACCGCCGCATCGTCGCCATGCGCTTCATCGAGGATCGCACGCAGCAGGAGATCGCCCAGGCGGTCGGCATCTCGCAGATGCACGTCTCGCGCCTCCTCACCCGCGCGCTCGAGCGGATGGGCGCGGCCGCGCTGCCGCCGGCGGCCTGATCGCGCCCTCGGCGTTCGCGCCGAGATGGCACAGCGCACCGCCCGCGCCGGGAGGGAGGGAGGGCGCGGGCGGCGCTGTGCGCGGCCCGGTCGGTCTCCGGGCCGTCCGTGTCGCCGGGGAGGACACGAACGCAGCCAGTCCGCGGTCCGGAAGCCGCCCCAGGGCGCCCCACGCCCCAGGCGGCGTCACCGACGATCTGACTGCCCGGCCAGACTAGGGCTGCGCCTGCGCTCGCTCGACAGCGTCCGCCGACCGGCCGATCGGACTTCGTTCTCAGCCGGAGCGAGGCCGCGGCTGGTCCTGCAGATACGCCAGGACGGCGTGCACCCGGCGGTGCTCGGTCGCCGTCGGTCCGAGGCCCAGCTTCTGGAAGATGCCGGTGACGTGCTTCTCGACCGCGGCCTCCGTGACGACGAGGGCCTGGGCGATTCCCTGGTTCGACTTGCCCTCGGCCATCGCGGCGAGGACGTCGCGCTCCCGCGGGCTCAGCTGCTCCAGCGGCCCGCCGCCGCGACGGCGACCGAGCATCCGTCCGACCACCTCCGGGTCCAGGGCGCTCCCGCCGGCGGCGACGCGCGCGACCGCCTGGATGAACGCCTCCACGTCGCCCACCCGTTCCTTGAGCAGGTACCCGACCCCTTCGGGCCGGTCGCCGATGAGCTCGAGGGCGTAGTCCTCCTCGTAGTACTGGGAGAGGATCAGCACTCCGACGTCGGGCAGGCGCCGGCGGACCTCGAGCGCCGCGCGCAGCCCGTCGTCGCCGTGACCGGGCGGCATCTGCACATCGGCGACGAGCACGTCGGGATGATGCGCGAGGGTCTTGCGCGTCAGGTCATCCGCGTCGCCGGCCAGCGCCACGACCTCGAGCCCGGCCTCGGACAGCAGTCGCGCGATCCCCTCGCGGAAGAGCACGTCGTCCTCGCCGACCACCACGCGCACGGCACCAGACACAGCCAGACCGTACCTGACCGCCCTCGGCCCGCTCGCGCTCTTCAGTCACCCACCAGGATCCGCACGAGCGGGGCGTTGGGCAGGTCGTGCTTGGCGACGAAGGTCTCGGCGCCGGAGCGACGCACGTCCTCGGCGGTCGCCGCGTCGGGATCCGTCGAGGTCAGCATGATGCGCGGGCGCCACGGCAGCACCGAGAGGTGGCCGGCGAGCGCGATCCCGTTGCCGTCCGGGAGCCCCACGTCGACCAGCACGGCATCGGGCCGTACGGCGTGCGCGACGGCGATCGCGCGCGCGACGGTGTCGGCCTCCGCAACGACCACGAAGCCCTCCGCGGCGAGAACGCGGCGAGCGAGATCACGGAACACCGGGTCGTCGTCGACGACCAGCACGGAGGGGGCCATACACACGCGATCATCGCAGCGCCTCGAAGGGGTCGTTGTGGGGCTGACCCGACATCTTCCCCCGATGTAGGGCCAACCCCACGCCGACGTCCGGGTCGCCCGCACACGGTTTGTGGCGGGACCGCCTGTCCGCTCCGCCCTCGTCGCGGGACCGTGTGTGCATGAGGGCGAGCGTCAACGCGACAGCCGTGACGGACCGGGCCGGCATCACCGTCCCCCGGGCCGGCGCCGCCGCGATCATGCGCACGGACAGCGCGCCGTCCGACCTCATCCGCGCGCTGACGCTCTCGGCCGCGGACGACCCCTGCGCCCGCGCCGATGTGGTCCGGGGCGCCATTCCTCGGAGGTATCCATGCAATTGCCCAAGGTGATCGAGATCAGGCGAGGATCCGCCCACGGCCGGACCGTCAGGCCGTCGGCGGCCGTGGCCGGACCGAGCACGCGCCTCGTCGGAGGTCTGCGGTGGAACTCCGGCACCTGAGGTACTTCGTCGCGGTCGCGGAGGAGCTGCACTTCCGCCGCGCCGCCGAGCGTCTGCATGTCGCCCAGCCCGCGGTCAGCGAGCAGGTGCGCAAGCTCGAGGTCGACCTCGGCGTCCAGCTCTTCGAACGCACGCACCGCAGCGTGGTGCTCACCGACGCCGGCGGTGCGCTGCTCGACGAGGCGCGGCGCGTCCTGCGCCAGGCCGAGGTTGCCCGGCAGGCGGCGCGCAACGCAGCAGAGCGCGCGACGCTGCGGCTGCGCATCGGCTACCTGCCCGACGCGCTGCCGACGGCCGTGCCCCGCGCCCTGCGGCACGTGGCGGCGTCGCTTCCCGCGGTCGACGTCGATCTGCAGACCGGCCCGGCGCTCCGTCTCGTCGACGACGTCCGCGCCGGTCGCCTCGATGCCGCCGTCACCTGCCTTCCGGCGCCCACGAACGGCCTGCGCGTGCTTCGCATCGGCGAGCAGGGCGGTGTCGTCGCGCTGCCCGCGATGCACCCAGACGCGGTCGGGCTCGAGATCGCCATCGCGCGGCTCGCGCCCGAGCGCATCGTCGTGCTGCCCCGCGAGGCGAACCCCTCGTTCCGCAACGCCATCGCGGCGATGTTCCACGCCGAGGGTCTCGCGCCGGCGTTCATCGAGGTCGCCGAGCCCCGCGTGGAGCATGCGCTGCTCGCCGTCGCCGCAGGCACCGGGCCGGCGATCCTGCCCGAGTCGGTGACCGACCGCTATGCGACCCCGGGCGTCCGGTTCGTGCCGCTCGCCGATGACCGCGCGACGCTCCAGACCGCCGTCGTGACACAGGCGGACAACGACAGCCTCGCGACCGCGGCATTCGTGCGCGCGGTCGACCGCGCGTCGCGGACGCGGCCGGCGGCGCCGTCACGCGGGCTCATCGCCGTCTCGGGCTGACTGCGACGCACGCGATGAAGATTGCCGCCCGGACCCCACAGCGCGAGCTCGTCGCCCTGAGCCTGATCCTCCGTCCGTCGCCGCGGCCGCCGAAGCACCAACGCGTCCGGCGCGACGACTGGGCGAGGCGATAACGCGGC
>Ga0070702_100000708_pt1 | contig 12590 bp, 11 predicted proteins | sample KBSK5103metaG_FD_65466 | JGI IMG/M metagenome (GOLD analysis project Ga0070702, IMG submission 65466) | Corn, switchgrass and miscanthus rhizosphere microbial communities from Kellogg Biological Station, Michigan, USA - KBS K5-10-3 metaG | ecosystem: Host-associated > Plants > Roots >... | reverse complement strand
GTCATCATCGCCGCCACGCACGCGATCCTGTCCGGACCCGCCGTCGACCGGCTCAAGAACTGCAACGTCCGCGAGGTCATCGTCACCAACACCCTGCCGATCCCTCCCGAGCGTCACTTCGACAAGCTCACCGAGCTCTCGATCGCCCCGCTGCTCAGCCAGGCGATCCGTGAGGTCTTCGAGGAGGGCTCCGTCACCAGTCTCTTCGACCCGCCCAACTGACCCCCTCGTTCCGATCCTCGCTCCGCTCGATTCTCACTCGGGTCGTCAGCCGTGCTGATGCGTCTGACTCCGCCTCGCTCCGATCCTCGCTCCGCTCGATTCTCACTCGGGTCGTCAGCCGAGATTTCCGTATGCCGGGCCAGGTCGCCTAGACTTCGCGGGTTGCCTCGGCGAGGGACGCTGCATGACTGACGCTGACTGGAGTTTGGCCAGCTGATTGCAGCAGTCCGTGATCGACGCGGTGGCGCCGGACGCCCTATGGTCTTGCGCTCGCCACGCCGCTCACCGGCGTCGTGCCGCGCCCCGCGTCGAGGCCCACCGCACTGCGATGACACAACAGACCACCCCAGGTATGCCGCCGTCACCGGCGCGCGGACCGGCTCAGCAACGTAGGAGATCCCCATGACCGAGAACAAGCTCGTCGCCACACCCCGTACCTCCTTCGGCAAGGGTGCCGCCCGCAGCATCCGGCGGGAAGGCAAGATTCCCGCCGTCATGTACGGCCACGGCACCGATCCGGTTCACATCAGCCTGCCGGGACACGAGACGATGATGGCCCTCAAGGTCTCCAACGTCCTGCTCACCATCGAGATCGACGGCAAGGACCAGCTGGCCCTGGCCAAGGACATCCAGCGCGACGCGATCAGGCCCGTCATCGAGCACGTCGACCTCGTCGTCGTCCGCAAGGGCGAGAAGGTCACCGTCGACGTGCCCGTCCACCTCGTGGGCACCGCCGCGGTCGAGACCGTCGTCACGGTGGAGAACAACACCGTGGAGCTGGCCGTCGAGGCGACCCAGATCCCCGACCACGTCGATGTGTCGGTCGAGGGCGCCGAGGCCGGCACCCGGATCCATGCGTCCGACCTCACGCTGCCTGAGGGCGCCGAGCTCATCACCGACCCCGAGATCCTGATCGTCAACATCACCGCGGCCATCTCGGTCGAGGCCCTCGAGGCCGAGCTCGCCGGTGAGGTCACCGCCGAGACCGCCGAGGCGCCCGCTGCCGGCGATGCTGCCGAGGGTGAGACTCCTGCGGCCGAGGCTGACAAGGCCTGAGCGTTCTGAGGCCGTCCCCGGTCCTGACCTTGTCAGGACCGGGACAACCGGCATTTACTCGTGCCAGCTGTTGTTGCCCTGGTTGTTTTTGCCTGCATTGTTACTGTTCGCCTGCACTGTGCGCTGAGAAGGAAACGACCCGATGACCCCGCCGTGGCTGATCGTCGGACTGGGCAACCCCGGTCCCTCGTACTGCGGACATCGGCACAACATCGGCGCCCTGGTCGTGGACGAGCTCGCAGCCCGCGCCAGTGCGAGCCTGCGCACGCACAAGGCGCGGGCGGCCGTGTCCGAGATCCGGCTGCCTGTCCCAGCCGGCGGACCGTCCGCAGCAGAGCCCGGACCCAGGGCGGTCATCGCCAGGCCGCTCACCTACATGAACGAGTCCGGGGGGCCGGTCGCGGGGCTGATGTCTTTCTACAAGGTCCCTGTCGAGAACCTCATCGTGATCCATGACGAGCTCGACATCCCCTTTGCCGACGTCCGGCTCAAGCTCGGCGGCGGCGAGGGTGGGCACAACGGCCTGCGTTCGGTCACCAAGTCCGTGGGCACCCGGGACTACCTGCGCGTACGGGTCGGCATCGGGCGGCCACCCGGGCGGATGGATCCGGCGGCCTATGTGCTGCGTGACTTCTCCAGTACCGAGCGCAGCGAGGTGCCCCTGCTGGTCAGCGATGCCGCCGACGCCGCCGAGCGCCTCGTCGCGGACGGCCTGGTTGCCGCGCAACAGGTCTGGCACTCCCGATGAGCCTCATCCCGTTGCTGGACGTCCTTGTCACCGACCCGGTCGTGCGAGACATCCTGACGTCACCGGCCGGGCCTGCCGGCACGGTCCAGGATGCGCGAAGCGTCCTGGACATCACCGTATCCGCGGGCGCTCGCCCGCCGCTGATCGCCGCCCTTGCCGGTGCTCGGGACCGCAGCGTCCGTCGCCCGATCCTGGCGGTGACCGCAACCGGGCGTGAGGCCGAGGACCTGGCGGCTGCCCTGCGTTGTTTCCTGCCGGCCGACGCCGTGGCCGACTTCCCGAGCTGGGAGACCCTGCCGCACGAACGGCTGAGCCCGCGCAGCGACACGGTTGGCCGCCGGCTGGCCGTGTTGCGCCGGCTGACCCATCCCGACCCGGGCGATACGGCATACGGGCCCCTGGATGTCGTTGTGGCTCCCGTGCGCGCCCTGCTGCAGCCACTGGTCAAGGGGCTGGGCGACCTGGCGCCGGTCGTCCTGCGGGCCGGCGACGAGATGCCGCTGGAGAGGGCTGTCGAGGCGCTCGCCGCGGCCGCCTACGCACGCACCGACCTGGTCGAGCGCCGAGGCGAGTTCGCCGTGCGCGGAGGCATTCTGGATGTCTTCCCGCCCACCGAGCAGCATCCGCTCCGGATCGAGTTCTGGGGCGACACGGTCGAGGAGATCCGCTGGTTCAAGGTCGCCGACCAGCGCAGCCTCGAGGTCGCCGCGCACGGGGTGTGGGCCCCTCCCTGCCGCGAGGTCCTGCTGACCGAAGCCGTGCGGGCGCGGGCGGCGGTGCTCGCCGGGCAGCTGCCCGGGGTCGCGGACATGCTCGGCAAGGTCGCCGAGGGTATCGCGGTCGAGGGCATGGAGTCCCTCGCGCCGGCCCTGGTCGACGGCATGGAGAGCCTGCTGGACGTGTTGCCACCGGGCACCCATGTGGTCCTGACCGACCCGGAGAGGGTACGCAAACGGGCCCACGACCTGGTGAGCACCAGCGCGGAGTTCCTTGAGGCGAGCTGGTCCAACGCGGCCGCAGGCAACGCCGTCCCCGTCGACCTGCACGGGGTCCTGGGCACGGCGTCGTACTGGACGCTGGGCGAAGTCCGCGCTCACGCCCTCGAGACCGGACGGCCGTGGTGGTCGCTGACCGGCTTCGTCAGCGACGCCGAGCTGGAGTCAGATGACGCAGAGCACCTCAGCGTGGAGTCGGCCGACGTCGAGGCCTACCGCGGGGACACCGACCGGGCGGTCGCGGACCTGCGCCGCTGGTCCGGCGAGGGCTGGCACACCCTGGTCGTGACAGAGGGCCGCGGCATGGCCAAGCGGGTCAGCGAGGTCCTCTCGGAGCACGATGTCCCCAACCGCATCGAGGCCGACGCCGGCCTGAGCGCACCGCTTCCCGCCGGTCTTGTGCAGGTGACCACCGGAGCGCTGGGCCGCGGGTTCGTCGCACCCGGGGCCAGGCTCGTCGTCCTGACCGAGTCCGACCTGACCGGTAGCACCGCGCAAGGTCCCTCCACCAAGGACATGCGCCGGCTGCCTTCGCGACGGCGGGGCCAGGTCGACCCGCTGGAGCTGCGCCTTGGCGACCACGTCGTCCATGAGCAGCACGGTGTGGGCAAGTTCATCGAGATGGTGCAGCGCACGGTTGGGGGGGCCACCCGCGAGTACCTCCTGCTGGAGTACGGCGCGAGCAAGAGGGGGCAGCCCGCTGACCGTCTGTTCGTGCCGACCGACCAGCTCGACCAGGTCACCCGTTACGTCGGCGGCGAGATTCCCACGCTGCACAAGCTGGGCGGCGCGGACTGGGCCAAGACCAAGGGCCGGGCCAAGAAGCACGTGAGGCAGATCGCGGGCGAGCTGATCCGGCTCTACAGCGCCCGGATGGCCACCAAGGGGCACGCCTTCGGGCCGGACACGCCCTGGCAACGTGAGCTTGAGGACGCCTTCGTCTATGTCGAGACCCCCGACCAGCTCAGCAGCATCGACGAGGTCAAGGTCGACATGGAGCGCGAGGTCCCCATGGACCGGCTCATCTGCGGCGACGTCGGCTACGGCAAGACCGAGATCGCGGTGCGCGCCGCGTTCAAGGCGATCCAGGACGGCAAGCAGGCTGCGATCCTCGTCCCGACGACACTGCTCGTCCAGCAGCACTTCCAGACCTTCTCCGAGCGTTACGCGCCGTTCCCCGTCGTCGTCAAGGCGCTGTCGAGGTTCCAGTCCGACGCCGAGGCCAAGAAGGTGGTCGAGGGCCTGGCCGACGGCACGGTGGACCTCGTCATCGGCACGCATCGGTTGCTGTCCAACGAGATCCGCTTCAAGGACCTCGGGCTGGTGGTGGTCGACGAGGAGCAGCGCTTCGGCGTCGAGCACAAGGAGCAGCTCAAGCGGATGCGCACGGCCGTTGACGTCCTGGCGCTGTCGGCGACCCCCATCCCGCGCACCCTGGAGATGGCCGTCACCGGCATCCGCGAGATGTCCACCCTGGCCACGCCGCCGGAGGAGCGCCACCCCGTGCTGACCTTCGTCGGGGCCTATGACGAGAAGCAGATCACCGCCGCCATCCGGCGCGAGCTGCTGCGCGAGGGCCAGGTGTTCCTGATCCACAACAAGGTCTCCTCCATCGAGAAGGCCGCCGCCAGGGTCCGAGAGCTCGTGCCCGAGGCCCGGGTTGCCACTGCCCACGGACAGATGGCGGAGCACCGGCTCGAGCAGGTCGTCGTCGACTTCTGGGAGAAGCGCTTCGACGTCCTGGTCTGCACCACGATCATCGAGACCGGTCTGGACATCTCCAACGCCAACACCCTCATCGTCGAGCGGGCCGACATGCTCGGCCTCAGCCAGCTCCACCAGCTGCGCGGGCGGGTCGGTCGCGGTCGTGAGCGCGCCTACTCCTACTTCCTCTACCCCCCGGAGAAGCCGCTCACCGAGACCGCGCACGACCGGCTGGCCACCATCGCCAGCCACACCGACCTCGGCGCCGGCATGGCGGTGGCCATGAAGGACCTCGAGATCCGTGGTGCCGGCAACCTGCTCGGTGGTGAGCAGTCCGGACACATCGCCGGGGTCGGCTTCGACCTCTACATCCGCCTGGTCGGTGAGGCGGTGGCCGACTTCCGCGGTGATGGTGGTGAGGCTGCCCCAGCGGAGATCAAGATCGAGCTGCCCGTCGATGCGCACCTTCCGCACGAGTACGTCCCGGGGGAGCGGTTGCGCCTCGAGGCCTACAAGAAGCTGGCGACGGTCCAGGATGAGGCGGGTCTGGCCGAGATCGAGGCCGAGCTGCGGGACCGTTATGGTGCGCCGCCCGAGCCGGTGCGCAACCTGCTCGAGGTGGCGCATCTGCGCACCGTGGCCCGCCAGGCCGACGTGGGCAACATCAGCGTCCAGGGGAGCTACGTGCGGTTCGGGCCGCTCCAGCTGCCGGAGAGCCAACAGCTACGGCTCCAGCGGCTGTACCCGGGCACGCTGGTCAAGGACGCTGTCCGTACGATCTTGGTGCCCAGGCCGATGACTTCACGGGTGGCTGGTCAGCCGCTGCGGGACACGGCAGTCCTGCGATGGGCAGGCGACCTGATCCGGGCCGTCCTGCTCGACAGCATGGCGGACGCGGCGCGGGTCGCATCAGGTCAGCACTGACGATCCGCACCGATGAAGATGCGCAATGATGAAGGACGCCGGCTCGGGCAGCATCAGCCCCACGAGACGGCGCGACGAAAGGAACCACCTTGGCGCCCTCGCACCACCTTCGACCCATGCTGGGCACGACCCGCGCCTCCCGGATGGCGCGCCCGACCCTGTCGCTGACCCTTCTGCTCAGCGCGGCCCTTGCCTTGTCCGCCTGTGGTGGCGCCCAGCAGTCAGGCGCCGCCGCGATCGTCGACGGCAAGGTCATCAGGGACCAGGACGTCCAGGTGGTCTCGAGTCAGCTCAACGCCATCAGCCAGGAGGGACAGAAGCTCAGCCCGGACAACGCAGTGCTCACCCTGATCCTCGCGCCGTACGTCCTGGCCGAGGCCAAGCGTCTCAACAAGTCGGTCTCCGAGGCCGATGCGCGCAAGGTGATCGCGAAGGTTGCCAAGCCGGCGCCCAGCACGGTCACGTTCGTCCAGATGCAGCTTGCCCTCCAGGGGCTCGACCAGGCCAGCAAAGCCGCCATCGTGCAGAAGCTCGGCAAGGCCAAGATCACCGTCAACCCGCGCTACGGCACCTTCGATGCGACCCAGATCGCGATCATCCCGACCGCGCCGAACTGGATCAAGCCCCAAGCCACGTCGCCGGCGAAGTGACGACCCGGTGACGGCTCGTCGCATCACCCTGCTGCTCAGCAGCCCGCGAATCGCCCCGGGCCTGTTCTCGCGCGACGCATGGACCGCGCTCGCGGGCGCGGCCCACGTCCTCACCCGGGACGAGGACGAGAGCCAGCTGATCGCCATACAGGAGTCCGGTATTGCGGCCGCCCACCTGGGCGAGCAGCACCCGGGTGCTCTTGCCCGCCTGCTGGTCGACCGGACCTCCGACGGTGAGGTCGTCTGGATCGGCTCTGCGGACGGCGACCCGGGGCTGACCGATGCGCTGGCCGCCGAGGTCAGCAGGCTTCAGGATCCGCCAGAGGTCGAGCTCCTGGTCGGCTCCTACGACGTTCCCGGGTCGCGGCTGCTCGACCTGGTTGCGGTGATGGACCGGCTGCGTTCGCCGGGGGGCTGTCCCTGGGATGCGGAGCAGACCCATGAGTCCCTGGTGCCCCACCTGATCGAGGAGGCCCACGAGCTGGTCGAGGCCATCGAGTCGGGGGACCGCACACACATGGCCGAGGAGCTCGGCGACGTCCTGTTGCAGGTGGCCTTCCACGCGCGGATGGCCCAGGAGCACCCCGAGTCGCCGTTCGGCATCGATGACGTGGCCGGTGGCATCGTCGACAAGCTCGTCCGCCGTCACCCCCATGTGTTCACCCAGGCCGGCGCCGACGGCGACGCCAGGACGGCGTCGGACGTGGCCGCCGGCTGGGAGCAGATCAAGGCCGCCGAGAAGCCCCACCGGAACTCACCGCTGGACGGCGTTCCTCAGGGCCTGCCCGCCCTCGCCCGCGCGAACAAGGCAGCCGCCCGCCTGGATCAAGCCGGACTCGGGAGCCTCACCGTAGAGGCCGCGGAGGGTGACGAGGTGGGCGCGAAGCTCCTGGCGCTGGTGCTCGAAGCACGCAGGGCCGAAGTGGACCCGGAGGCCGCCTTGCGCGCCGTCGTGCGCAACCTCGAGGCTGCCGCCCGCCCTGAGCCGGCCCCCTCAGACCAGCCGTAGACCTGTCTGGAAGCGCGGGTCGGTCAACTGCCCACAGGTGAAGAGCCGTTACGCTCGGGCTGTCCCCGTCCGGCATACCGCAGGAGAGTGTTGTGGCCAGTATTGAGGTAGTACGCGCGCGAGAGATCCTTGACTCGCGCGGCAACCCCACCGTTGAGGTCGAGGTCTCTCTCGATGACGGCACCTTCGCCCGGGCGGCGGTTCCCTCGGGTGCCTCCACGGGCGCCTTCGAGGCCTCCGAGCGCCGTGACGGCGACCCAAAGCGCTACGGCGGCAAGGGTGTTCAGCAAGCCGTTGACGCTGTCATCGACGAGATCGGGCCCGCGCTGCTTGGCTTCGATGCCAGCGAACAGCGGCTCCTCGACGCCGAGATGATCCAGATGGACGGCACACCGAACAAGAGCGCCCTGGGGGCCAACGCCATTCTCGGCGTCTCCCTGGCGGTGGCGCACGCGGCTGCCGAGTCGGCGGGCCTGCCACTGTTCCGTTACCTCGGGGGCCCGAACGCCCACGTCCTTCCCGTCCCGATGATGAACATCGTCAACGGCGGGTCGCACGCCGACTCCAACGTCGACATCCAGGAGTTCATGATCGCTCCGATCGGCGCGCCGACCTTCCGCGAGGCGATGCGCTGGGGCGCCGAGGTCTACCACGCCCTGAAGGCCGTCCTGAAGGAGCGTGGCCTGTCCACCGGGCTGGGTGACGAGGGCGGCTTCGCGCCCGACCTCGAGAGCAACCGCGCTGCCCTCGACCTGATCGCCGAGGCGGTCGCCAAGGCCGGTTACACGCTCGGCACCGATATCGCCCTTGCCCTTGACGTGGCTGCCTCTGAGTTCTGCACCGACGGCGTCTACACCTTCGAGGGTCAGCAGCGCACCGCTGCCGAGATGACGGCGTACTACGCCGAGCTGGTCGCGGCCTACCCGCTGGTGTCCATCGAGGACCCGCTGGACGAGGACGACTGGGAGGGCTGGGCTGCCATCACCGCCGAGCTCGGCGACAAGGTCCAGCTCGTGGGCGACGACCTGTTCGTCACCAACCCCGAGCGTCTCGCCCGCGGGATAGCCGCTAACGCAGCTAACTCAATGCTCGTCAAGGTCAACCAGATCGGCACGCTGACCGAGACCCTGGATGCCGTGGACATGGCTCACCGGGCCGGCTTCACGTGCATGATGAGCCACCGTTCCGGGGAGACAGAGGACACGACCATCGCCGACCTGGCGGTCGCGACCAACTGTGGCCAGATCAAGTCCGGTGCACCCGCCCGCTCGGAGCGGGTGGCCAAGTACAACCAGCTGGTGCGCATCGAGGAAGAGCTGGACGACGCCGCCCGCTATGCCGGGGCCGGCGCCTTCCCGCGCTTCAAGGGCGTGGTTCCGGCGGATGACAAGGGCTAGGCGGCGCCAGTGGTGACGACGCGACGAGCTGGAAGTACGCCGAGGACTCCTCGACGTACTTCCTCCTCGCGCGTCGGCGGCTCCGCATCCGCGCGGCCGGCGGCGTCACGACCGGCCGCGCGGCCGGCTGCCGCAGCGCGTGGGCGGCGCCCTTCGGGAGAGCTGCACACCTCACGATCCGTCAGGCGCATGGCCATCCTGGCGGCGATCTTCGTGGTGCTCGCCATCACGCTCATCCCGACGTTGCGTTCGACACTGAACCAGCGAAGTCAGATCAACGACCTGCGCACCCAGCTTGCCCAGAAGCGTGAGACGGTAGCCGCCTTGCAGCGGGAGAAGGAGCAGTGGACCGACCCGGCCTACGTCGAGCAGCAGGCCCGCGAGCGTCTCAAGTTCGTCCGTGTGGGGGAGACCTCATACACGGTGATCGATGCGGAGGATGCGCCTCTGGGGGCTGGCGGCCCGAAGATCGCGGCCCCCCCGCCGGCTTCGATCGCGGGCAGGCCCTGGTACGGCCAGATGTGGCAGTCGATGGTGGTCGCGGACACGCCCGCCCAAGCCACAGCCACGATCCCGGACAAGGTCCCAGACAAGGCTCCGGCCAGGACCCGCACCTCCAAGGCCCCCTCGGCACGATGATCAGCAGCCATGAGTAGTCCGGGCCTGCCAGGCAGCTGGAGGCCCGCCGAAAGGGTCGACGCCGCGGATCTGGCGGCGGTGGAGCAGCAGCTCGGCCGGGTTCCCCGCGGCGTCGCCGCCGTGGCCCATCGCTGCCCCTGCGGGCATCCCGACGTGCTGCGCACCGAGCCGCGGCTACCTGACGGCACCCCGTTTCCCACGACCTTCTATGCGACGTGCCCGCGTCTGACCGGCGCCATCAGCACGCTGGAGACCAGCGGCCTGATGCGCGAGATGACTGGGCGGCTGCGCAGCGACCCCGAGCTCGCAAGCGCCTATACCGCCGCCCATGAGGACTACCTGCGCCGTCGCGGCGAGCTCGGCGACGTCGCCGAGATCGCCGGCATATCCGCAGGGGGGATGCCCGACCGGGTCAAGTGCCTGCATGTGCTGGTCGGCCACTCCCTGGCAGTCGGCCCAGGGGTCAACCCCCTGGGCGACGAGGCGCTCGAGGCCCTTGGGCAGTGGTGGGCCGCCGGCCCCTGCGTGTCCGGGGATGACACATGACCCGCGTCGGTGCGGTCGACTGTGGCACGAACTCGATCCGGCTCCTGGTCGCCGACGCAGACGGGGGCTTGGGGTCCCTCGTCACGCTGACCGACGTCGTACGCCGGATGGAGATCGTACGACTGGGCTACGGCGTCGACAAGACCGGGTTCATCGCGCCCGAGGCGATGGCCCGCACCCTGGCTCGGGCCCGCGAATACGCCTTGCAGTGCTCAGAGCTCGGCGTCGAGCGGGTCAGGTTCGTCGCGACGTCGGCCTCGCGCGATGCCAGCAACGCCCAGGAGTTCGTGGCCGGTGTGCGTGAGGCGTTTGCCGGGTTCGGGGTCGCACCCGAGGTTGTGACCGGACACGAGGAGGCCTCGCTGTCCTTCCTGGGCGCCACCGGGGACCTGCGGGCGATCGGCATCCCCGGCCCCTACCTCATGGTGGATATCGGGGGCGGTTCAACGGAGTTCGTGCGCGGGACCGATGAGGTGGAGCAGGCACGGTCGGTCGACATCGGGTGCGTGCGGCTGACCGAACGCCATCTGCGCAGCGATCCGCCGACGCCCGCGCAGATCGCAGCAGCCGTCCTCGACGTCGAGGCGGCCATCGACCAGGCTGCCGAAGTCGTTGACTTCCAAGGGATCTCGGCGTTGGTTGGCCTGGCGGGTTCGGTGACCACGATCACCGCTCACGCTCTGCAGCTGACGGCCTACGACGCCGAGAAGATCCATCTCTCGCAGTTGCCGGCGGGCCGGATCATCGACGCCTGCACCTCGCTGCTGTCGATGACCCGTGCCGAGCGGGCCGACCTTCCGTTCATGCACGAGGGGCGTGCCGACGTGATCGGCGCCGGCGCGCTGCTCTGGCGGTGCATCGTCGAGCGGATGGCCGCAGAGGCCGGGGTGGTCGAGGTTGTCACCTCTGAACACGACATCCTCGACGGCATCGCCCTCTCCATCGTCTGAGGCGGTCGGGTCAGCGCGCGAGCAGCTCGTCCAGTCGCTCGTAGCCCTCGCGGACTCCCTGCTCCATGCCGCTGGCCACGAATGCGTCGCGGCCCTCGAAGGAGTCGACCAGTGACGTCCCCGTGAGGCGGGTACGGCCGTCGCCGAGGTCCTCGAAGACCATGCGCTCCAGGGCGACGCTGTCCGGCTGGCCCTCGAACGTGAAGGTCTGGACGATGACTTCGGCCGGGCGTACCTCGTGGAAGCAGCCATGGAAGCCGAACTCGTCACCGTCCCTCGTCATCACGTAGCGGTAGGACCCTCCCGTGCGGCAGTCGTAGTGCTCGATCCGCATCTCCAGGCTGCGCGGACCGGTCCACTGGGCGACGAGCCCGGGGTCGGTGTGGGCCCTGAACACCTTTGCCGGCGGGGCGTCGAACTCCCGGATGATCCGGACGAGCGGGACGTGGGGATCGGAGATGATCTGGGTCTCGTGGGCGCCGGTGGTGCTCATCGTGATGCTCCTGTCTGTGGTGCTTGTGGTGGTTGGGGTGGTGGGGTTGGCTCAACCTCGTCCGGCATCGACCGGAGGAGGTCGTCGAGGCGGCGGTAGCGTTCCTCGGCCTGACGGCGGTAACGCTCGATCCACCTGGTCATCAGGTCGAAGACCTCCGCCTCGAGGTGCACCGGGCGACGCTGAGCCTCACGGGTGCGGCTGACCAGCCCGGCATCGCCCAGCACCTTGAGGTGCTTGGAGACGGCCTGGACGCTCACGTCGTAGGGCTCGGCGAGCTCGTTCACGGTGGCATCCCCGACGGCGAGCCTCGCCACCATGTCGCGCCGGATGGGATCGGCCAGGGCGGAGAACACCCGGGAGAGCGGATCAGCCGCCACAGCCTTCCTCCATCCAGTGGATCATTCTGCTCAACCCACTTTTTCTGTTCGACCTTTTCGGTGAGACCTTTTCCGTCAACCCTGCGGTGTTCAACCGCGGGGTTGGACACAACCTAGAACCCCTCCGTATCGTTGTCAACCAGTTGGTTGAGGAAGACATCACGGACTCCGTCGGGACGACCAGACCTGTCGGTGACACGATCGGGCGGTGATCTCCGAACTGCTCCCGCATCCGGTGACCGGCCAGCTCTTCGAGTCCCCGGTGCCGCCCGGCACCGGCTGGCCAGGGGACCCCGCAACGCCCGCCTCACCGGTGGCCAGGACGGCGCGTCAGGTTGAGCGGCTGGCCGGGCGGGCCCGCTCCATCGCGGACCTGGACGCAGCCGTGTCCGTGTGCCGTGCCTGTCCACGGCTGGTGCAGTGGCGCGAAAGCGTTGCGACTGAAGGCAAGCGGGCGTCCTTCGCCGACCAGCCGTACTGGGGTCGTCCCGGTCCCGGTTTCGGTGACCCGCAGCCCGAGATCCTCGTCGTCGGACTGGCGCCTGCCGCCAACGGCACCAACCGCACCGGCCGGATGTTCACCGGCGACCGAAGCGGTGACTGGCTCTATGCGGCCCTGCACCGGGCGGGATACGCGAGCCGGCCCACCAGCACGCACAGCGGCGACGGGCAGTCGCTCACCGGGGTGCGCATCGTCGCGGCGGTGCGGTGCGCCCCGCCGGCGAACAAGCCCGACCCGGTCGAGCGGCATACCTGCGGGCACTGGCTGGACCGTGACCTCGCCCTGGTGGCGCCCGGCCTGCGCTCGATGCTCGCGCTGGGGGCGATCGCCTGGGAGGCCACCCTGGCCAGTGCCCGGCGGCTCGGCTGGGCGGTC
>Ga0070702_100000697_pt1 | contig 12662 bp, 8 predicted proteins | sample KBSK5103metaG_FD_65466 | JGI IMG/M metagenome (GOLD analysis project Ga0070702, IMG submission 65466) | Corn, switchgrass and miscanthus rhizosphere microbial communities from Kellogg Biological Station, Michigan, USA - KBS K5-10-3 metaG | ecosystem: Host-associated > Plants > Roots >... | reverse complement strand
CAACATCTTCGGCGTCCTCTCGCTGATCTTCTGGTCGCTGCTGGTCGTCGTGACGATCAAGTACGTCGTCTACGTCCTCCGCTTCGACAACCGCGGCGAAGGGGGCATCCTCGCGCTGATGGGTCTCGTCGGGCTGAACAAAGAGCGCGGCCCGGCCGTGCGCGCGACGATGGTCGTGATCGGCGTCTTCGGCGCGGCGCTCCTCTACGGCGACGGCATGGTCACGCCGGCCATCTCCGTGCTCAGCGCCGTCGAAGGTCTCTCGGTCGCCACGCCGTTCTTCAAACCGTACGTCATTCCGCTCACGATCATCATCCTCATCATCCTCTTCCTGTTCCAGCGCCGCGGCACGTCGGGCGTCGGAGCCGTGTTCGGCCCGATCATGATCGCGTGGTTCGCGCTGCTCGCGCTGATGGGCGTGCGCGGGATCCTGTGGGAGCCGCGCGTGCTGCTGGCGATCAATCCGATGCACGCCGTCCGCTTCTTCCTCGAGAACCGGATGCACGGCTTCCTCGTCCTCGGCGCGGTCTTTCTCGTCACCACCGGAGGCGAAGCGCTCTACGCCGATCTCGGCCACTTCGGACAGCGGCCGATCCAGATCTGCTGGTTCACCATGGTCAGCCCCGCGCTCGTGCTGCAGTACTTCGGACAGGGCGCGCTGCTGCTGCGCAATCCGGACGCCGCGCACAATCCGTTCTTTCTCCTCGCGCCGAGCTGGGCTCTGTATCCGCTGGTCGGACTGGCCACCGTCGCAACGGTCATCGCATCGCAGGCGATCATCTCCGGCGTCTTCTCGCTGACGCGGCAGGCGATTCAGCTCGGCTATCTGCCGCGCATGGTCGTCATCCACACGTCGCGCGCCGAGATCGGGCAGGTCTACATGCCGGCCGTGAACTGGGCCGTGATGGTGATGACGATCGCGCTCGTCCTCGGCTTCCGCAACTCGTCGAATCTCGCCGGCGCGTACGGCGTCGCGGTGAGCACGACGATGATCATCACCACGATCCTCGCCTACCTCGTCGCGCGCGAGCGCCTCGGCTGGAGCCGCCCCACCGCCGGCTCGATCACCATCGCATTCCTCATCGTCGACTGCGCATTCATGGGCGCGAACCTCTTCAAGATTGCCGAGGGAGGGTGGTTCCCGCTGCTGATCGCGGCGATCGTCTTCACGCTGATGACGACGTGGCGCAAGGGGCGGAACATCCTCAATTCGCGGCTGCGCGAAGGCGCGCTGTCGCCGGAGCTGTTCGTGCAGTCGCTCGCCCATCGTCCGCCGGTGCGCGTGCCCGGTACCGCGGTCTTCATGCATCGCTCGCCCGAGGTCATCCCGCCCGCGCTCCTGCACAGCCTCAAGCACTACAAAGCGCTGCACGAGCGCGTGATCCTGCTGACCGTGCAGACCGAGGAAGCGGCGCACATGGAGAACGAGGAGCGGTTGCAGGTGGAGTCGTTCGGCGAAGGGATCTACCGCGTGACCGGCCGCTACGGCTACATGGAAGAGCCGGACATCCCGGCCCTTCTCGAGCGCGCCGCGGCCGAGCACGATCTGAAGATCCCGCCGATGGACACGACCTACTTCCTCGGCCGCGAGACGCTCATCGTGACGCGGCGCCCGAGCGGCATGGCGATGTGGCGCGAACGCATCTTCGCCTCGATGATGCGCAACGCCGAGAGCGCGGCGCGCTACTTCCGGCTCCCGCCGAACCGGGTGGTGGAGTTGGGGGCGCAGATCGAGTTTTGATCGCGGTGTGTGGGCCAGACATTCCTGTCTGGCCCTTCCGCGGGGCAGACAGGAATGTCTGCCCCACACATCTTCCTCACGCGGCCGGGTCGATCATCACCTTGATCCAGCCTTCCTGGCGCTGATCGAAGCGTTCGTAGGCGTCGATCACGGAGCCGAGCGGCGTCGCCTGCGTGAGGATCTTCGCCGGATCGAACGTTCCGCTCTGCACGATGGGAAGGATCATCGGGATGTACTTCCGGTGATGGCAGTTGCCCATCTGGACGGTGAGGTTCTTGTTCATGGCCGCGCCGATCGGGAACGTCTTCATCGGCTGGGGATAGACGCCGATGATCGACAGCGTTCCCGCTTTTGCCAGCGTCTCGACCGCCCACTGCAGCACCTGCGACGGCGCGTCGCCCGGCTTCCAAAGCGAGCCGTCCGGATTCTGTTTCGGCGCGACTTCCTGCTGCTCTTTCTCGAATTCAGCCGCGTTCTTCTTCGCCTCTTTCGCGGCGGGGCCGGAGTGCGCGTGCTCCGCGTCCACGCCCACCGCATCGATGGCGCGATCGACGCCGATCTCGTTCGTGAGGCGTTGAATCGCCTCCTTCGGATCCTCTTCGTCGAAGTTGATGACTTCCGCTCCCTGCGCGCGCGCCATCTCCAGCCGCGACGGATGATGGTCGATGGCGAGCACGCGGCCGGCGCCGAGGAGCATCGCGCTGGCGATGGCGAACTGGCCGACCGGACCGCATCCGAAGACGGCGACGACGTCACCGTCGCGAATCTCGGCGAGGTCCGCTCCCATGAAGCCGGTCGGGAAGATGTCGGAGAGGAGGATGGCCTGATCGTTCGAGATCGACTCCGGCAGCTTGACGAGATTCACGTGCGCGAACGGGACGCGAACGTACTCGGCCTGCATCCCGTCGAACGGACCGGTCTCCTTCGGGCCGCCGTAGAACGCCGTCCCCGCGGCCGGCCCGTTCGGGTTGGCGTTGTCGCACTGCGAGTAGTAGCCGGCGCGGCAGTACGAGCACGAGCCGCACGCGATGGTCGACGGCACCACGACCCGGTCGCCTTTGCGCAGGTTGCGCACGTCCTTGCCGATCTCTTCGATGATGCCGACGCCTTCGTGGCCGAGGATCGTGCCCGGCTTCATTCCCGGCATCGTTCCGCGGATCATGTGCAGGTCGGTGCCGCAGATCGCGCTCGCGGTGAGCCGCACGATCGCATCGGTCGCTTCCTTGATCTTCGGCTCTTTGACGTCGTCGACGCGGATGTCGCCGATGCCGTGAAATACCACTGCTTTCATTCGCTGCCTCCTCCCCTTCGCGGTGCAAGACGCGCGCACTCAGCCTTACGCCAGTGGCAATCGATTTGCTCGCTTGCGACGGCGTGCAAGAAAGAGAATTCGCGCAATCGGACATGACCCGCACGGTCGAGACGTGGACGCCGTCCGTCTGCGGCTTCTGCTCGGTCGGATGCGGTGTGGAGATCGGATCGAGCGGCGGCGAGATCGTCGCCGTACGCGGCCGCAAGAGCTATCCCGTCAATCGCGGACGCCTCGGGCCGAAGGGGCTGAATCAGTTCTACGCGAACCGCCACCCGACGCGCGCGCTGTATCCGATGATCCGCAATCGCAGCGGCAAGCTCGTGCGGGCCACGTGGGACGAGGCCATGACCGCGATCGCCGACAAGTTCAACGAGACGCTGATCACGGAGGGTCCCGACGGCGTCGCGTTCTACAACAGCGGCCAGCTTCTCCTCGAGGAGTACTACACCCTCGCCAAGATCGCGCGCGGCGGCTTCGGCACGACGAACATCGACGCGAACACGCGTCTCTGCACCGCCACGACCGCGGCGTCATTGATGGAGAGCTTCGGAGCCGACGGACCGCCCGGCGCATTCGAGGACTTCGAGCGAACCGAGTGCATCGTGCTCGTCGGCCACAACGCGGCGGAGCAGAGCACCGTGCTCTGGATGCGCATCCTGGCGGCGAAGAACGGGAAGATGAAGCCGAAGGTGATCGTCATCGACCCGCGGCGGACGTTCACCGTCGAGACGGGCGCCGATCTCCATCTGCAACTGCGGCCCGGAACGAACATCGCCCTGCTCAACGGCATCTGCAACCTGCTCATCCGGAACAACTGGATCGATCAGAAGTTCATCCGCCGCCACACCGTCGACTTCGATCAATTCCGCGAGACCGTCTCGCAGTACCCGCCGGCGCTCGTCGAGAGAATCACCGGCGTGCCGCAGGCGCGGCTCCGCCAGGCCGCGGAGTGGATCGGCAGATCGAAGACGACCGTGACGACGTGCCTGCAAGGCGTCTATCAAAGCAATCAGGCGACGGCGACCGCGTGCACCGTCAACTCCATGCACCTGATCATGGGGAAGATCGGCAAGCCGGGCTGCGCGCCGTTCCAATTCGCCGGCCAGCCGAGCTCGATGAACACGCGCGAATGCGGCGCCGACGGAACGTATCCCGCGTACCGCAACTGGGAAGACGTCGATCACATGCGCGACCTCGCCGTGCGATGGAACGTTCCGGTCGAGCTCCTCGGCAAGAAGCCGGTGTCCGCGCCCGAGATCTTCGAGCTCGTCGAAAAAGGCTTCGTCAAAGTGCTGTGGGTCACCGGAACGAACCCGGCCGCGAGCATGACCGATCGGATGCAGCAGATCCGCGGCCTCGCGGGTGTTTTCCTCATCGTGCAGGATTCGTTCGTCGACACGGAGACCGCGCAGTTCGCGGACGTCATCCTGCCCGCCGCGATGTGGGGCGAGAAGACCGGCTGCATGACGAACGCGGAGCGCCGCTGCAGTCTGCTCATGAAAGCCGTCGAGCCGCCCGGCGAAGCGCGCAGCGACTTCGACATCTTCGTCGACTTCGCGTGGCGCATGAACCTGCGCGACAAGGCGGGCGAGCCGCTCATCCAGTACACCGATCCGGAGGGCGCGTTCAACGAGTGGCGCGAGAACTCGCGCGGCACGATCCCCGACTACAGCGGCATGACGTACGCGAAGCTCGTCGAGCGCGGCGGCATTCAATGGCCGTGCAACGACGATCATCCGGACGGCACGACGCGCCTGTACGAAGAGGCCGTCTTCCCGACTCCGTGGCAGATCTCCGAGGTTTACGAGAAGGACCTCGAGACGGGACACGAGCACACGCAGCGCGAATACCGTCAGAAGCGCTCCGCTCGCGGACGCGCCATCCTCATCGCCGCCGAGTTCCGCGAGCCGGCCGAGCCGCCCGATCGCGAGTACCCGTTCACCGCGATCAGCGGACGGCAGGTCTATCACTGGCACACGCGGACGAAGACGATGAAGTCGCCGGTGCTGGCGTCCGCGGCGCCGGGCGTCTTCGTCTCGATCAACAAGGCCGACGCGAAGCGCCTCGGCATCAACGACGGCGACATCGTCCGCGTGACGTCGCGGCGCGCCTGCGTGGAAGCGCCGGCGCGCGTCGGCAATCTCGTTCCGCGCAAAACCGTGTTCGTGCCGTTCCACTACGGACGCCTCGACCGCAACGAGTCCGCGAACAACCTGATGGCGAAGTCGCACGATGCCGTCTCGAAGCAGCCCGTGCAGAAGAGCGCCGCCGTGCGCGTGGAGAAAGTGAGGTCCGCCGATGGCCGGACGTGGTGGTAAGCGCGCGGAGGTCAGACAGGAATGTCTGACCCATACACTCCTCAATCCGCTCGTGCATCGCGAGCTGGCGACGATCGGCGCGATCGATGCCGTCATTCCGCGCGAGAAGAATCCCGGCTACGTGATGGTCCTGCGCGCGGCGAAGGCGAGCAAACAGGCGAACGTCGAACAGATGTCGACGATGATCCGCGTCGCGGGCGTGCAGCCGTCGGAGTCCGGCGGCGCGCTCGAGTCGATGCTCCAGCTGCAGTCGTCGATGGCGAGACGCGCCGGCACGTTGATGATGCTTCGCGCGATGCGCCTCGCGGAGGCGGAGATCGTGCGTGAGTACAGCGAGATCGTCGATCGCCTCGACGGCATCTTCCGCACCGGCATCGACAAGTGCTGGCGCCGCGCGATCAAGCGCCTGACCATCCTCACCGCGCACATCGCGAAGCGCGGCGGCAGGCCGGACGTCGAGGAGCGCCTCGCGCTGCCGATGCCGCTGAACCGCTACTTCGCGCACGACGACGACCGCGTCTGCTTCCGCTGCCTCTTCGATCGACCGGGACACCACAATCCGCTCGAGCGCGGCAACGATCACCCGTACGTGTATCTCTGCTCCGCATGCCACGACGAAGTGCTGGCCGACTTTCCGCCGGACATCGCCGAGGCGTCGAAGCATTGGAGCGACCACGACCTCGAGATGCACGTGCTGGAGAAAGCGCTCGGCCGTCCGTCGAAGCTGAAAGCGGAGCTGCTGGTGCTGGCGAAGATGAGCGACGTGTCGCCGGACATGCCTCCCCCGCCGCTGCCGCGCAAGGCCGCGTTCGACGCGGCTCCGAAGCGCCGGACGACGGCGGAGCCGAGGCCGCGCACGGAGCTCGGCGGCATCGCCGACTCGCCGCTCGAGCAGGCGTACACCGACGCACTCTTCGACTACGACACGGTGCGCTCGAACTGGTGAGCTTTGCTGCGGTACGCCGTTCGCGAACGACTACCGCGTCGTGCGCGACCCGAGCCCGGATGGTGACGATATAAACAGCATCGGCGACGCCACGCGAAGTGTCGACGAAGCCACGCGAGGTGTCGACGAAGCCACACGAGGTGTCCCCGAAGCCACGCGAGGTGTCGCCGAAGCCACGCGAGGTATCGGCGAAGCCACGCGAGGTGTCGGCGAAGCCACGCGAGGTGTCCCCCAAGCCACGCGAGGTGTCGACGAAGCCACGCGAGGTGTCGACGAAACCTCGCGAGGTGTCGGCGAAGCGGCCGGTGGTATCGCGGATGCCGATCGTGGTGTCGACGACCCGAAATACCGTCCCCATAAGTCCAATGAAATGAAGGCGGGGGGTATATTTTCGCGCTTGTTGACAATCTGTTCATGAGCCCGTCGCGCGGCATGGGCCTAAGTTGTGTGGCATGTTGCGAGCGCGCCATCGGCAGTCTTGGAGGTCAGCGCTGGGCCGCATGCGCGGCTCGGTGCGGTCCTCGCTGCGCGCTGTCGCGGAATGCTGCCAGCGGCTCGAGGACTCGGAGCGCCGGCGCGCGCGCCAGCCGCGACGCGCATCGCGGCAACTCGAACAGGCGGGGGAGGCACTGCACCGTGCTGCGTCTCATCTGTTGCGGGCCACCCGGCGCGCCGAGGAAACGATGCAGTCGCTCGCCGCGGCTCCGGCCGACGGCGCGGGGGCGCCGGCCGCCTTCATCGAGGTGACGTCCAGCTACATCGAGACCGCCCGCCTTGTCGCCGATGCCTATCAGCGAATCGACGACGGCTTCGCGTCGATCCTCGATTCCTTCTTCGGGGCCAACCCGGTGATCGTCGATGCCATCGACGCCCCGGAAGTGCAGCGGCGATGGCTGCTGCTCACGCGGCGTCTGAGCCGTCCGTGGCAACGTCTGCTCGAACTGCCGTCGCTGCGCCGAAGCGTCGCAAGCTTTCTATTCGCACGCCGCGAGCACGCGAATCCGCCCGCTCTCGCCGCCGGCGTGCGACGGATCTGCCGGGGACGCGCTCCTCCGTCTTTGTCGACCTGCAACTTCTGACCGCCTGCAGTTTCGACAGAGTACGAAAGGAGAAATAGTCATGGCTTCCACTACGACAAACGAAACATACCGGGAGGGCGCGCAGGCGCTCATCGAGCAGATTCGCTCGTTCCGTCAGGAGGTTCCGAAGCTGGAGATCCCGGCGCCGGGCCAGACGCGGCGCGGCTTGTCCACGGCCGCATCGCTTCCGCCGGAGTTCATCGAGCTGGCCACGGTGGCCGTCCGCAACAGCGCGTCGCTGGCGCGATCGACGACCAGCCCGGACGCGACGCGCGACCTCATGAGCTATGCCGAGGCTTATGGTCCGGTCGCCGACGAGCTGGAGTCGCTCGCCCTCTTCATTCGCCATAGCGTCACGACGGCGAAGAACAAGGCGGGCGCCGACGCGCTCACGACGTACGCCCTGGCCCAGCGCCTGGCGCGCCGGCGCGAGACCGCCGATCTGGCACCGCATGTCGCCGACATGCGCCGCCTCCTGAAACGCTCGCGCAAGGCGAAGGCGGAACCGCCTCCGGCAACCCCTGCCTCACCGCACAAGTAGTCATTCGAGACGTTCGTTGTGCGGGCGCGGCGAAAGCTGCGCCCGCACTTTCGCAGGAGGGAAGTAGCGCTCGCCGAAGTAACCGTCGGGTGGGAATTGCCGTCTTTGGCTGTGGTGCGTGGACTCGAACCACGGACCAACGGATTAACAATCCGCCGCTCTACCAACTGAGCTACACCACAGTATTTGGAAGGGCGGTCATGGTCGGGGATTTTTGGTGGATTGTCAAACGATCGGGGCCATCACCGTGGCGACCATCGCCACGCCGACCAGGGCGTAGAGCGCGCGGTAGCGGCTCTGCAGGCGGCTGACGCTCGCGTACGTCAGGCCGTCGCGCCAGGCGGCGAACGACCAGTGGAGTTGTAACGGGTAGAGCGCGGCGGCGAACGCGAGCGGCAGCGGGAGGACGCGGTCGACGGCCAGCGCGAGCAGGATCATCTGCGCCAGGGTGAAGAGGGCGAGGCTGGCGATGAACGCCGGCTGCGGTCCGAACCGCACGGCGTTCGTGGTGATGCCGTTGGCGGCGTCGCCGTCGTGGTCGCGGATCTCCTGGGCGAGGTGGCCGGCGGCGAAGACGAGGGCGAAGAACGTCGCGATGAAGAAGCCGCGATGATCGATCGGCCGGCCGATCGAGTAGCCGAGGAGGAAGTGGAGGATGCCGCCGGCGAGGTGGGCGAAAGAGTTGAGGAGCGGCCGCCCCTTCCAATGGAATCGCGGCACGGAGTAGAGCGCGCTGAGCGCCACGGTCGCCAACGCCAGAACGAACGTCATCGGCCGCAGCCGGCTGAAGAGGAAGAGGCTCAGGCTCAGGACACCCGCGGCGAGGATCCCGATCTCGGCGCGTCCGACGCCTCTCGCGGTGAACACGCGCCGCGCTTTGTTCGGATCGGCGAGATCGGCCGCCAGGCCCGACCAGTCGTTCAGCAGAAAGATGTGCGCGACCAGGAATAGATTCGCGCCCATGAGCGTCGCCAGCGGCGCGAGCTGACGCATCGTGTGCGTTCCCATCGCGAAGACGGCGCCGAGGAGCGGCGGGCCTTGCAGCACGAGAACGTCCTGCGGCCGAAGGCACGCCAGGTAACGAAGCGCGAGCGGTTTAGCGGCGGCCGTGGCGTTCGTATTCGTCATAAAGCCTCAGCCACAGCGCATACCCCGCATCCTCGGACCAGTAGTAGCGCGAGACGGTGGCGGTGAGATCGTTGTGGTAGAGCAGCGGCGGATTCGCGCGCAGCGGTGCGAAGTCATCGCGCGCGAGCTCGCGCAGCAACGCCTCGACGCGCTCCATCCCATCCCTTGAATTGTTGGCATTCTCTCCGAGCGCACGCACCGCGGAGAACCAGATCTGCTGCTCGGCGACGCGGGACGACGTGCGCTTCGCTGGCAATTGTAAATCGCACCCGGCGCGCCGGAGGTCATCGATTCGCAGGATCGGCACGAGCGGAGTGTCGCGGTAGTAAACCCAGACGCGGTCGTCGTCGATGTTGCGCCGCAACGCGTCGCACAGCGCGCGCGCCTCGTCCGGCCGGACGGCCGCGAGCAGCATCAGGAGATGCATCTGGATGGCGGCGTCGGTTGGATTCGGATCGCGTCCCGGATCGAGGCACTGATACCGGTCGCGGGGCGCGAGCCACGAGCGGTACAGACCGTCGCTCGTGCGATAGCGGTCGATGATCGACAGCGCATTCGTGAGCCGCGCGCGATCGGCGGCGGGAGCGATGCGCCAGACCAACGCCGTGTCGTCGGTGTCGGGCGTGATCACGCAGCCGAGCGTGCCGATGCCGGGACCGTTCGGAAGGCCGTGATAGCGCACCAGGCCGTCCGGCTCGATCTGTTGCGTCAGATGACGGCGAGCGCGCTGGAGGTTTTGATCGAGGGCCGCGATCGGATCGAGCAGATCGACGAGCAGCGAGGTGAGGAAGGTGTTCATCTCCTTCCCGGGACGCTCGTATCGCGTCGAGCTGGTGAACGTCGTCAGCCACGATCCGTCGCTCTGCTGATGCTGGCGAATACGCGAGATCGCGCGCTGAGCGCTCTCCTCGAGCGTGGTGGGAATCGTCTCCACCATGAATTTGCGCTCGCCGAGGTAGCAGCCTTCGCCTTTCGCGTAAGGCCACACGAATGCGGCGGCGGTGTGCTCGCCGGGTTTGAGATGAGACGCGTCGAGAGGGACTCGCCATCCGCGATCCGAAAAGGTGCTGGACGAAAAAGTCTGCTCGCCGTCGACGATCACCGCGACCTTGGCCGGAGCTCTGCGATTGGCCAGCGCCCAGCCGGTCGCAGTGCCGTTGGCGACGTCCTCGAAGTTGCCGCCGATCGACGCGATGAGATCGGGCGGCGCGAGCCCCTGCAGATGCAGCGCGAGCAGCGGCGAGTTCCGCCAGTTCCACGCCGCGTGCATGTCGTTGGTGCCGCCATGATCCGCGGCGAAGATCGGCGCGTCGTACACGCTCATGTACGAGAACGCGCCCATCGCTTCGAATGCGATCGACGCGACGGCGGCGAGGTGGAAAGCGAGGCGCGCGAAGCCGCGCAATGCCGTCACGACCGGCACCAACATCCAGATGAAGAACGGCAGGAGATCGGTCAGATAGCGCGGACCCCACGACAACCCGGCACGCCAATCGGCCTTCGCGTAGAGCAGGATCTGCAGCGCGGCGCCGATGGCCATCGCCAACGTCAGGCGGCGCTCGTCGCGATCGACGGGCCTGTATCGCCACGCCAAAACGAGAAAGACGAAGAACGGCGAGAAGACGAGGAGCCCGCGCGTCGGACTGACGAGCAAGCCGGCGAGGCCGGGCAAGAGGTCGTGCTGCAGGAACTGCGGACGCCCGGCCAGTCCGTAGCCGCCGGCGACGTTGCCGGTCGTGACGAGGTTGTAGAGCAAGACCAACAGCATCGGCATCGCGGCGGACGCGGCGAGCAGCGGCCAGCGGCGGCGCGCCCAGAAGAGGCCGTAGATGCCGAGGGCGATGGCGAGGATCGTGTCCGGCGGGCGATTGCCGGCGGCGAGGCCGACGAGCAATCCGGCGGCGATCGCGCGCGGCGCCGTGCATGATCCCGTCAGCACCAGCAATGCACCGACGATCAGCAGCTGCGCCATGCCGTGCTGCCACAGAGCCTGGCTGCTGATCATCCACGTCGTCGTGCCGAACGCGTACGCGATCGTGAGGAGCAGCGCGATCGACGGCGTCGCACGCCGTCGCAACACCAGGTACAGCAGCGATGCGGAGAGCGCGGCGATGAGCGACGCGCACAGCTTCTCCATGATCCGGGCGAGGCGATCCAGCCGCACGTCGGTCCAGCCGCGTGCATGCAGGAAGACGACGGCCGGAACGTACAGCGGCGTGATGAGCACCGGCGTGACGATCGGATAGAGCGACATCACGCGGCCGTGTGGGCGGTGCAGTAGCCAGAACGCCGTCCGGCCGCGGCCTTGCGCGGCGACGTTCGCGGCGGAGTCGAGATAGAGGGTGTGATGTTGCAGGATCGCGAACGGGAGATAGCGCGCGGGATAGTTGTCGCCGGCGCTGATCGGGCGCAGGTTCGCGTTGTAGACGAAGAGGCAGCAGAGACCGATGAGCAGGCTGGCGCGGTACTTCATCGATCAGATGAGCGTCACTTCGCGCACGAAGTGGCGCGAGTCGCGCGACGGGACGAACTGCGCGGCGCTGCGGCGGCCGAGGATGATGAAGACGAAGAACGTGTTGACGGCGATGATCGGCAGCAGGACCGCGATGGCGATGATCAGCGGCTGCTTCACCCACGCGTAGCCGGCGAAGAGCGCCGCGACACCGGCGATGGTCGTCACGCCGAGGAGCGAGAGGAGGGCGATGAGCATGCGCACGCCGACGCGCTCACTGTGTACGGAGATCGCGCTGAGCCCCTGCGTGATCAGCTCGATGTCGACCTTCTGCGACTGGCCGGTGTAGCGCTTGGCGCGATTGGTGTCGATCGTGGTGTACGGCAGCCGCGCCACGAGCGTACCGGCGACGTAGTGATTCCAGATCTCGGTCACGTTGACGAGCCGCTCCAAACTCGGCCGCGGCACGATGCTGAAGTTGCCGACGCGAATCGTCGTCCCGGTCGCGAAGCGATAGACCATCCAGAACAAGCCATAGAACATCCGGAAGACGCGCCCCTCCGATCGCTTCACGCGGCGCGCGAAGACGATGCGGCTGAAGTTCTCTTCGCGGCATTTCTCGATCAGACGCGGCACGTCGAGCGGATCGTCTTCGCCTGAGTCGTCCATCACCAGCACGGCGTCCGGCTGCAGCTCCGCGTGCGCGTACGCGAGGCCGGTGGCGATGGCGCGCTGCTGCCCGAGCTTTCCCCGCAACGCCACGATGCGGATCGCGGTGATCGCGCGCAGCGGCGTCTCCACGAGCTTCGCCGGCCGCTCCGGCGATCCGTCGTCGACGACGATCAGCTCGGACGTCATCCCCTTCGACGCCAGCGCCTCGTCGATGCGCGCGATGAGAATGCGCAACGCCGCCCAGTCGTCGTACACGCGCGTCAGGATCTGCAGGCGCTCATTCATCGTTTCAACGGCCGCCGAGACGCTCGCGAATCGCGCGCAGCCGCGCGATCGCGTTTTCCATGTCGGCGTGAATGCAGATTGTGTCGAAGTCGACGCGGATGCGCGATCCGTCACGCGCGATCACCGCGCGCTCGCTCGCGAGCATCTCCGCTTGCGCGGCGGCTTCGTCGACCGTCAGCAGCGATCCG
>Ga0070702_100000693_pt1 | contig 12683 bp, 12 predicted proteins | sample KBSK5103metaG_FD_65466 | JGI IMG/M metagenome (GOLD analysis project Ga0070702, IMG submission 65466) | Corn, switchgrass and miscanthus rhizosphere microbial communities from Kellogg Biological Station, Michigan, USA - KBS K5-10-3 metaG | ecosystem: Host-associated > Plants > Roots >... | reverse complement strand
GGGCTGCCGGAGTCGTCGGCCTCCTGGATCGCGACGTGGGCCATGAAGCGGTTCGGCGCGGCGCCGTGCCAGTGATCCTCGCCGGGCTCGAAGTAGACGCGGTCGCCGGGGCGCAGGACCTCGATCGGCCCGCCGCGGCGCTGGCACCGGCCGACGCCCTCCGTGATGAAGATGTTCTGGCCGAACGGATGCGTGTGCCATGCGGTGCGCGCGCCCGGCGTGAAGTGCACCAGGGCCGAGCCGACGCGCGAGGGCGGCGACGGCGTCGCGATGGTGTCGACGAAGACGGCGCCCGTGAACCAGTCGCCCGGGCCCGGCGTGGTGTCGAGGGAGCTGCGGGTGATCTGCATGTCGTCCTCCTTGTCGGTGGCGTGTCGCGGTCGGTGGCCTACCCCGGAGCCCGGCGGGCGGGTCCGGCGGGCCGCCGGCGAGGCGCACGGGGTGGCAAGCTGCCGCCCCATGCGTCTCGATCATGTGGGCATCCTCGTCGACGACCTCGACCGCGCCTCCGCGTTCGCCACGGAGGTCCTCGGTCTCGGCGAGCCGGCCGCGGTGCGCGTAGAGGAGTTCGGCCTGTCCGCGGCGTTCTTCCCGCTCGGCGCCGGGCGGCTCGAGCTGCTGCGCTTCGACGAGCCGGGCGACCGCCTGCCGCCGGGTGAGCAGGTGCGGCTCGACCACGTCGCCGTCGAGGTCGACGACCTCGACGCGGAGGCCGAGCGCCTGCGCGGGCATGGCGTGCGCTTCCGGGGTCCGCTGAGCCCCGAGGAGGTGCAGGCGCCCGTCGAGATGCGCGGACGCCGCCATCTCTGGACGGTGCCGGAGACGGCGGGCGGATTCCTGCTGCAGCTCACGGAGGCGACATCCTGAGCGAGCCGGGCCGGCGGCGGCCGCAGGGCGGCCTCATCCGTCCGCGGATGGCGCGCACGGGATCTCGGCCCGCACGCGCGTGCCCCGCCCCGCCGGGCTGTCGAGGGAGAGCGTGCCGTCGAGCGCGGCGACGCGATCGGCGAGGCCGTGCAGGCCCGAGCCCCGGGCGGCGTCCGCCCCGCCGACACCGTCGTCCGTGATCTCCACGGTGACCCGCCCGTTGTCGCGCCGCACGGCGACCTCCGCGTGCGTCGCCCGGGCGTACTTGGCCACGTTGGCCAGCGCCTCGGAGACGACGAAGTAGGCGGCGCTCTCGACCGGGCCGGGCAGGCGCTCCTCGGCGGGCGCCTCGACGGAGACGGGCACCGGGGCGCGCGCCACCAGCGATTGGAGTGCGGGCTCGAGCCCGCGGTCGGTGAGCACGGCGGGGTGGATGCCGCGCGCGAGCTCGCGCAGCTCGTCGAGGCCGGCCTGCAGCTCGGCCGTCGCGCGGTCGAGCATCGCTGCGAGCTCGCTCCCGGCCTCGGCGCGCGCGCGGGCGCCACGGAGGAGGAGCGCGAGGGCGACGAGGCGGGACTGCGCGCCGTCGTGGAGGTCGCGCTCCAGCCGCCGGCGCTCGGCGTCGCCGGCCTCCACGAGCCGCGCCCGCGACGCCCGCAGCTCCTCGAGCCGCGCCCGCAGCTCGGCGTCGAGCCGCGACACGTGGCTGCGCAGCAGGCCGCCGAGGAAGGCGAAGGGCATCAGCGCCGTCGAGACGAACGCGGGCCACCACGCGATGTCGCCCGCGCCCGCCTGGGCGACGGTGACGAGGAGGAAGGTGAGCAGCGCGCAGACGTACACCGGCGTGAGCTGGAGGCGCTCGAGCGGCCGGGCCGCCCGCCAGTGGCGGACGGAGCGGATGAGCACGAGCACGAAGAGGCCGACGTAGAGCAGCGCGCCGAGGCCGAAGAGCACCTTGGCGGCCGTCTCGTGCCGCTCGATCAACAGGAGGTTGTCGGGGCAGTCGTCGCAGCGCAGGTCGCCCGGCGAGGCGACGAGGAGGGCCGGCAGGAACGCGAACGGGATGATCAGGTAGCCGGCGATCACCAGCCCGCGGTCGCGCACCGAGGTGAGCCGCCCGGAGGGGAAGCTCACGCCCAGGTGCAGGAAGATCCCGCCCCACAGGCCGCCGACGGCGCTCGCGACGGTGTAGATCAGCGGCGCGTCCGAGGCCTGCAGCGTGAAGAGGAACCACGCGAACCCGAGCAGGACCATCAGCGCGCCCGTCCGGCTCTCCGGCCGCCGCCGCCAGGCGTAGAGGCCGGTGCCGATGAAGCTCCACCCGACCGCCGGCCCGAAGACCGCCCACACGATCCGCGCGTCCTGGTGGTCGCTGGTGAGCTCCGTGGCGATGACCACGGCGCCCGCGAGGACGCCCGCGACGAGGATCGGGATCTCGCGCGCGCGGCTCAGCACGGCGTGACCCGGATCGGAGAGACTCGCGCAGCGCGACGCATCCTCGTCAACCGATCGTAGGAGCCGGCGACATGCTGTACCGATCGCTCGGGCGCACGGGCGTCCAGGTCAGCGCCTTCAGCCTGGGCGCCATGCTCTTCGGCGGCACGACCCCAGCGTCGGAGGCCGCCCGCCTGGTCGATCTCGCGCTCGACCGCGGCGTCAACAGCCTCGACACGGCCAACGTCTACGGGCGCGGCGCGAGCGAGGAGGCGCTCGGGGCCGCGCTGCGCCGCAACGGCCGCCGCGACCGCGTCGTCCTGGCCACCAAGGTGCACGCGCGCATGGACGACGACGACCCGAACGCGGCGGGCAGCTCGCGCCGTCACGTGATCGAGCAGTGCCACGCGTCGCTCCGGCGCCTCGGCGTCGACCACCTGGACGTCCTCTACGTCCACCGGCCCTCGAGCGAGGTGCCGATCGACGAGACGCTGCGCGCGCTCACCGATCTCGTGCGGGCGGGCAGCGTGCGCTACATCGGCGGCAGCTCGTTCGCCGCCTGGCAGCATCTCGAGGCGCTGTGGGCGGCGAAGGAGTACGGGCTGGACCGCTTCGTGGCCGAGCAGACGCCCTACTCGCTGCTCGACCGCCGCGTGGAGCGCGAGCTGCTGCCGATGGCGGCGAGCTACGGCAGCGGCGTGACGGTCTGGTCGCCGCTCGCCGGCGGCATGCTGACGGGCAAGTACCGCGACGCCGCCGGCGCCACGCGCGGTCGTCTCGGGGGCGACGACAGCCTCTGGGTGCGCCGTCACTTCGTGCCCGCCGCGTTCGCGGTCGTGGACGAGCTCGTCGCGCTCGCGACCGCGAGGGACTGCACGCCGGCGCAGCTCGCGCTCGCCTGGACGCTCGCACGCGACGAGGTGAGCAGCGTCGTCCTCGGCGCGCGCAGCCCGGAGCAGCTCGAGGACCAGCTCGGCGCGCTCGAGCTCCGGCTCGCGCCCGAGGAGCTCGCGCGGCTCGACGCGGTCGCGCCGCCCGGCCGCGCGATCGTGCCCTACTACCTCGACGACGACTTCGCGGACTGGCGCCCGCACCGCCACCGCTGGTGATGCGCGGCGGTCGGTCACGACGAGGCCCGATGGGTTCGGTCTCCCGTACCGGAGGCCGCGACCGCGTCTGCCACGATGTCGGGCGTGCTGACGAGTCGTGACGCCGGCGCGAGCCTCGAGGAGGAGCTCGAGTCCCACCGCCGGGCGCTGACGGGGTTCTGCTACCGGATGCTCGGATCGGGCTCCGAGGCCGAGGACGCCGTCCAGGAGACCATCGTGCGCGCGTGGCGCGCCGCCGACCGGCTGCAGGCGCGCGAGGCGCTGAAGTCGTGGCTGTACCGGATCGCGAGCAACGTCTGCTTCGACATGCTCCAGGGCGCCCAGCGGCGTGCAGTCCCCATGGACCTGCAGCCGCCGTCGGACGCCGACGCGGCGCTCGGCCACGGGCTGCCCGAGCACGCCTGGGTCCAGCCGATCGCCGACTCGCGCGTGCTCGCCCCGGGCGCCGACCCGGCGGAGGTGGCCGAGGCACGCGAGACGCTGCGGCTCGCCTTCGTCGCCGCGCTGCACCATCTGCCGCCGCGCCAGCGCGCCGTGCTCATCCTGCGGGAGGTCCTGCGCTGGCAGGCCGCCGAGGTCGCCGAGCTGCTCGAGACGAGCGTCGCCTCCGTCAACAGCGCACTCCAGCGGGCGCGCGCCACGCTCGCCGCGCTCGACCTCGACGCGACCGGGCCGCCGTCGGTCGACGCGGAGCAGGAGGAGCTGCTCACCCGCTACGTCGACGCGTTCGAGCGCTACGACATCACCTCGCTCGTCTCGCTCCTGCAGGAGGACGCGACGTTCTCGATGCCGCCGTTCCCCCTCTGGCTGTCGGACGCGGAGGAGATCGGGCGCTTCATGCTCGGGCAGGGCATCCACTGCAAGGGCTCCCGCGTGCTCACCACGGCCGCCAACGGCGGGCCCGCGGTCGCGATCTACCACCCCGCGCCGGACGGCTACGAGCCATGGGCGATCGTGGTCGTGGAGATGTCAGACGGGCGCATCGCCGGGCTCCACCACTTCCTCTACCCGGAGCTGTTCGCGGAGTTCGGGCTCCCCGCGCGGCTCGACCGCTAGCACGCTCGCCAGGCCGACGAGCTCCAGCAGGCCGCGGAGCTCGTCCGAGGGGTCGCGCAGGCGGAGCGCGAGGCCGCAGCGGCGGGCCGTCAGCGCGGCGCGCGCCAGCGCATCGACGAGCGCCAGGTCGGCGCGCGCGCCGACCTGCCCGACGACGACCTCGGACCCGTCCTCGGCGACCAGGACCACGGTCACCGGTGTCTCACCCGCGGGCTGCACTGCCCTCCTCGGCTTGTGGTGCCCCGAAGACGGCGTGCGCGCCCGGAACTCATCGCGACACGGCCGCGCGCGGTCCGTCGCCGCACACGGGCGGTGTCACGACGGACGGGCAGCTACGGTGCGGCGAGACCGTTTCCGAACGAGGAGCCCAGCATGAAGATCAGCGCGCGCAACCAGATCCGCGGCCGCGTCACCGCCATCACGCAGGGCGAGGCCGCCGCGAACGTGGAGATCGACGCCGACGGGCTGCGACTCGTGGCCTCGATCACCACGGAGTCCGTCCGCGAGCTCGGGCTCGCCGCCGGCAGCGAGGTGACGGCGATCATCAAGGCGTCGGACGTCATCGTCGCCGTGGACTGATCGCGCACGCGCCGGCCGCCGTCAGGCGCCGGTCACCGGTGCCGGCGCAGGCGTCCGCGGCGTCCACCGGGCCGGCTGGCCCGTCGACTCGAGCACGGAGAGCCACAGGTCCCCGTCGGGGTCCACCGTGCTGCGGCGGCTGACCGCCACCGGGATCGGGATGTGGACGAAGCGGCCGTGCCAGCGACCGACGACCACCTCGGTCCGCCCCGCCATCCCGGCGTGGACGGCGGCGTGGGCGAGCCGGACGCAGTAGACGCTGTCGTACGGGTTCGCGGGCACGCTGCGGATCACGTAGCTCGGGTCCAGCAGCTTGAGGTTCAGCTCGCGCCCATGGGCGGCGAAGTCCGCCTCGATCCGCTGCTGCAGCAGGCGCACGATGTCGTGCAGGCGGGCGTTGCCGGAGGCGTCGACGCTCGCCGGCTCGTCCGCCAGGTGCTCCTGCCCCGCGCCCTCCGCGACGATGATCACCGCGTGCCCTTGCGTCTGCACCGTCCGGCGCAGATGGGCGAGGAAGCCGTGCTCGCCGTCGAGCGCGAACGGCACCTCGGGGATCAGCACGTAGTCCGCGTCGTTCTTCGCCAGCGCGGCGTAGCAGGCGATGAAGCCCGAGTGGCGGCCCATCAGCTTCACGAGCCCGACGCCGCCCGGCGCCGAGCGCGCCTCGATGTGGGCCGCGCGGATGGACTCCGTCGCGCGCGAGAAGGCGGTGCGGAAGCCGAAGGAGTGATCGATGAACGGGATGTCGTTGTCGATCGTCTTCGGCACGCCGACGATCGCGATCCGGCCGCCGCGTGCGGCGACCACGTCGGCGATCCGCTGCGCGCCGTGGAGCGAGCCGTCGCCGCCGACGACGAAGAGGATGTTCACCCCGAGCTGCTCCAGGCAGTCGACGATCTCCTCCGGGTCCTGCTGGCCGCGCGAGGAGCCGAGGATCGTGCCGCCGTCCTCGTTGATGTCGCGCACGACGTCGGGCGTGAGGTCGAGGACCGGGTAGCCGTAGCGGGCGATGAAGCCCTGGTAGCCGTTGCGGAAGCCGAGGATCCGGTGCACGCCGTAATGGAGGGTGAGCTCCATCACGAGCCCGCGGATCACGTTGTTGAGGCCCGGGCACAGCCCGCCGCAGGTGACGATCCCGACGCGCGTCTTGGACGGGTCGAAGAAGATCTTGCGGCGCGGGCCGCCGGCCTCGAAGCCGGGCAGCCGGTCCACGCCGACGCCGCGGGCGCCGACCATGGCGGCCGTGTCGTCGATCAGCACGCGATCGTTCGCGTCGACCCAGTGATGGCTCGTGCGGCGGTCGTAGAGCAGCTCGGTGAGCGGCGAGTCGTGCCGGCACGGGCCGAGCGTCCGGACGGTCAGGTCGACGCCCTCGAGCGGCGCGGGGCGCTCACGCTGGGTGTCGCTCATGCGGGTCGGGTCGGCGGCGTCAGCGGAACGTGTCCGCGGTGATCCGCGTGACCTCGGTCACCACGTCCGCCGGGATGCCCGCGCGCGCGGCGGCGGCGATGATCGCGTCGCGGCTCGGCGCCTCGTACAGGCAATAGGTGCGGTAGCGGTCCGCGCTGAGGAAGGAGAACAGCCAGCTCACACCCTCGTCGGCGTTGGACTCCTCGAGCAGGTCCACCTCGTCCGACGTCATGTCGAGCTGGTCGGCGAAGCGCCGCTCGATGACAAACAGGGGCATGGCGGGATGCTACCGGTCAGCCGCGGTCGATCAGGGCATGGCGATGTGCGTAGCCGGCCCGGTTCAACTCCTGTCCACCAGTGCGTGGCGGTGTGCGTAACCGGCTGCCTCGGTGCGGTTCGCCGCGCCCGTCTTGCGCAGGATGCTGCGCACGTGGTTGGCCACCGTGTGGCCGCTGATGTACAGCTCCTGCCCGATCTCCCGGTTGCTCAGCCCGGCGGCGACGAGCCGCAGCACGTCGAGCTCGCGCCAGGACAGGTCATCCGGGAGCGTGCGCGCCTGCTCGACGCGCGCGCCGAGCGCCCGCGCGCGGGCCAGCAGCGTCGGCATGCCGATCCGCTCGGCCATCGTCGCCGCCTCGGTCAGCAGCGCGGAGGCCGCCGCGTCGTCGTGGCCGCGGCCGCGCATGCGCAGCGACCGCCCGTAGGCGTACAGGGTGTGCGCGACCCACGTGTACGCGCCCATCGCGCGGTTGATCCCGAGCGCCGCCTCGAAGTGCTCCGCCGCGCGGTCGTGGTCGCCGAGCGTCGCCGCCAGCATGCCGAGGTAGCGGTCCACCGCGCCGTAGCAGGCGACGCCGTGCCCGATCACCACGTTGGCGCCGGCGAGGGGCGCGAGCTCCGGGTAGATGAGCGCGGCGAACGCGTCGTCGCCGACGCCGGCGCAGGCGTCGGTGAGGTAGGTCAGGGACCCGAGCCACAGCGAGGCCCGCAGTGACTCGACGCCCTCGCCGCGCACCTGGTCGAGCGCGCGCCGGGCCTCGGCCTCCATCCCCAGCTCGGCGAGCAGCGCGGCCAGGCCCGGGCCCCAGGTGCCGCCCGGGCGCTCGGCGCCCGCCACGATGCGGATCATCGGCGCGAGCTCGGCCAGGCGCCCCTGCTCGCGCCGGATGCTGAACATCTGGATGCCGTGGACGCTGCCGGCGGGACGACCGGCGAGCAGCCGGCCCCACTCGTGGGAGCGCTGCGCGGCCGCCTCGGCGGCCGCGAGCCGGCCGACGCACAGGTCGATGGTGGCGTCGTAGTGCTCGGCGACGTGGAGGGCGAACGGCTGGCGCATGCGGACCGCCATGGCGTGGATCGCGGCCAGCTCGCGGCTCGCGCGGTCGAGGTCGCCGAGCACGATCAGGCCGGCCACGCGCCACTGCATCGCCTCCGCGCGCAGCTCGTGGTCCCCAAGGTCCTCGGCGAGGTCGCACGCCTCGGAGAGCATGGCGAGCGTGTCCTCCAGCCGGCCCTCGGTGTGTGACCAGTAGGCCCGCATGAGCACGGTGGCGAGGCCGATGCGGTCGTCCAGCCGCCGGGCCATGGCGGTGGCTCGCTCGCGCGCCGCCGCGCTGGCCTGGAAGTTGCCGACGAAGGCATACGCGCGGCCGAGCCCGGCCAGCACGAGCACCCGCAGTTGCGAGTCCGACTCGCCGAGCGCCGCGGCGGCCTCCTCGAGCAGCTCGACCGCCCCGGCGTCCGTGATGCCCGGGCGCCAGCACGCCTCCTCGAAGCCGACGGCGGCGGTGGCGAGCAGGTCTGCGTCCCCGAGCTCGCGGGCGATCTCGGCCGCCGCTGCGAAGGCCGCCATGGCGTCGTCCGACCCGCCGGCGCGGAAGCGCGCCGTGCCGAGCTCGATCTGCGTGCCCGCCCGCCGCCGCGGGTCGTCGATGCCGAGCTCGAGCGCCGCCGAGAAGCGTGCGGCGGCCTCGTCGAAGGCCAGGCCCTCCAGCGCGGCGTGCCCGGCCAGCACCGAGTAGTCGACCGCGCGCGCCGCGCCGTCGATGGGCGCCGCGGCCACGAAGTGGTGGGCGAGCTCCAGCAGCCGGCCGGAAGTGTTCGCCGCGCCCGCGCGCTCGAGCCCCTCGCCGACGCGCAGGTGCAGCTCGGCACGACGCAGGGCGGGCATGCGGTCGTCGATCGCGCGCCGCACGAGCTCGTGGCTGAAGCGGTAGACGAGCGGCCGCGCCGGCACCTCCTCGATCATGCCGTGCGCGACGGCCTGGGCGAGCGCCGCGTGGAGCTCCCCGCCCTGCAGCCCGGCGGGCGCGACGACGGCGAGGTCGAACTCGCGCCCGGCGACGGCCGCTTGCTCGAGCAGGCAGGTCGTCGTGGTGCCCAGGCGGGCGAGCCGCTGGCCGACCACCTCGCGGACGCCCTCGGGGCTGCCGAGCCCGGCGAGCGCGCCCGCGAGCCGACCGCCGTCGCCGGGGAGCACCGCGGTCTCCAGCTCGAGCAGCGTCCGCCACAGCTCCGTCATCAGGAACGCGTTGCCGCCGGTGAGCTCCCGCAGCGAGCGGCCGAGGTCCGGCAGCTCCGGGCCGAGATCGGCGCCGGCGGCGCGCGACACGAACTCGGAGATCTCCGCCGCGCTCAGGCCGCCGAGCCGCAGGCGGACGACGCCCTCGGAGCGCCGCAGGTCCGCGAGCGCCGCGGACAGGGCCTCCGTGATGTCCGCCTCCGTGTCGCGGAACGTCGTCACCAGCACGGCACGCGCCTCGCCGATCCCGCGGGCGAGGTGGCGCAGGAGCAGGAGCGTCGGCGTGTCGGCCCAGTGGGCGTCCTCCACGACGAGCACGACGGGCGTGCGGCGGCTGACGGCGGCCAGCAGATCGGCCAGCGCGCTGTGCAGGCGGTGGCGCTCCGTGTCGGGGTCGGCCGCCACGGGCGGCGGCAGCTCCCCGACCCGGAGGGCCAGGTCGGGCACGAGCCGCGCAAGCTCCCCGCCGCCGGGACCGAGATCGGCCCGCAGCGTCTCGGCGTCCGTGGCGCGCACGAGCTGGTCGAGCGCCTCGACGAACGGCCGGTACGGACGCCGGACGACCGCGTCGCAGGCGCCGTAGAGGACGAGCGCGCCGCCCTCTGCGGCCTCGTGCGCGAACTCCCGCACGAGGCGGCTCTTCCCGGAGCCCGCCTCGCCCGCCACGAGCACGAGGCGCGCCGCGTCGCCGTCCTCGCTCGGCACCAGCGCGCGCAGCATCGCGAGCTCGCGCGAGCGGCCGGCGAACGGGAAGGACGGCGCGAGGCGGAGCGGACCGGGGAGCCTGGCCATAGTCAGGTCTGATCATCCCAGCCCCGGCCGCGGGGAACGAAATCGGATCAGACCCGGCCATCGACAGGCCTCGCGGCCGGCCGTAGCGTCCTCGGTGGGTCAACCCCTCCGGCCAACCCTCCCCAGGAGCGTCGCATGCGTGCCACAACTTCCCTGTCCGACGCCGCGCAACGAGACCTCGGCGGTCTCGCGGAGCGCGCCGTCGGTCCCGGCGACCCCGGCTATGACGAGGCCCGCGCCGTGCACAACGGCATGATCGACCGCCACCCGGCGTTGATCGTGCGATGCACGAGCGCGGACGAGGTCGCCCGCACGATCGCCTTCGCCCGCGCCCACGACGCGCCGCTCGCCGTCCGCGGCGGCGGCCACAACGGCGGCGGACTCGGCGTCGTCGACGACGGGGTCGTGATCGACCTCTCCGGCCTCGACGAGGTCGTCGTCGGGCCCGACGTGGTCCGCGCCGGCGGCGGCGCCACGTGGGCCCAGGTCGACCGCGCCACGGGCGAGCACGGCCGCGCCACGCCCGCCGGCATCATCTCGACCACGGGCGTCGGCGGGCTCACGCTCGGCGGCGGGCTCGGCCACCTGACGCGGCGCTACGGCCTGACCATCGACAGCCTCGTCGGCGCCGACGTCGTGCTCGCGGACGGCACGCAGGTGCACGCCAGCGCGGACGAGCACGCCGACCTGTTCTGGGCGCTGCGCGGCGGCGGCGGCAACTTCGGCGTCGTCACGGCGTTCGAGTTCCGCACCCACCCGGTGGGCGACGCGGTGATGGCCGGCCCGACGTTCTGGCCGATCGAGCAGACGCCCGAGGTGATGCGCTTCTTCCGCGAGTTCATCACCGCGGCGCCGCGCGCGGTCAACGGGTTCTTCGCGCTCATGACGGTGCCGCCCGTCGACCTCTTCCCGCCCGAGCTGCACCTGCGGAAGGTGGCCGCGATCATGTGGTGCGTCGTCGGCTCCGAGGAGGAGGCGAGCCGCTACCTCGCCCCGGTGCACGACGTCGGCACGCCGCTGCTGCACGGCGTCGGCGCGGTGCCGCACGCGGCCCTGCAGAGCCTCTTCGACGGGCTCTACACGCCGGGCCTGCAGTGCTACTGGCGCGCGGACTTCGTCAACGAGATCACCGACGAGGCGATCGAGAAGCACCTCGAGTGGGGGCAGAAGCTGCCCACGATGCACTCGACGATGCACATGTACGCCATCAGCGGCGCCGCGCACGACGTCGGCCCGGCCGACACCGCGTTCAGCTACCGCGACGCGAACTTCGCCGAGGTCATCTTCGGCGTCGACCCCGACCCGGCCAACGCGGACACGCTCCGCGACTGGTGCATCGGCTACTACGACGACACGCACGAGTACTCCGCCGGCGGCGCGTACGTCAACTTCATGATGGAGGAGGGCCAGGAGCGCGTCCGGGCGACGTACCGCGGCAACTACGACCGCCTCGCGCGCATCAAGGCCCAGTACGACCCGAACAACGTGTTCCGGATCAACCAGAACATCCAGCCCGCCAAGGCGGCTGGGTAGCCGCGCCGGTCGGAGGGCGTCGAGCCCGTGCCGTGCCCTGACGGCGCGGGCTCCGGCGCGGTTCCCGGGGAGGCGGCGGCCGCGGTCGCCGCCGCCTCTCCGTGCGTCCCGGAGGCGCACCGGCGACCGCCGCCGCGCGAGGCGCGATACTGGGGCCATGGCCTTCGTCCCGCCCGCCCGGCACCTGCTCCGCGCGAAGGACCTCGCCGACGCGCGCTACTTCGAGCCGCTCGGCGTCGACGACCTGGCCCGCGCCGCCGGCCTCTCGCGCGCGCACTTCTCCCGCGAGTTCCGGCGCGCGTTCGGGGAGTCGCCGCACGCGTACCTGCTCACGCGCAGGCTCGAGCGCGCGGCGGCGCTGCTGCGCACCACGGACCGCTCGGTCGCCGACGTCTGCCTGTCGGTCGGCCTGCAGAGCATCGGCTCGTTCACCACGAGCTTCACGCGCACGTTCGGCGTCTCGCCGACGGCCTACCGCGCGTCCTTCCCGCCCGCCTCCCGCTACGCGCTCGTGCCGTCGTGCGTCGTGCGCGTCTACGGCCGACCGCAACGCCGCACGTTTCGAGAAGACAGCGCCGCGGCCGCGCTCTAGCGTGCTCCTCGACCGTTCACCCGAACCAGGAGGAGCACGATGAGCTTCCGCATCGCCACCGCCCAGCTGTGGGTCCACGACCAGGACGAGGCGCTGAAGTTCTACACGGAGAAGGTCGGCATGGAGGTGCGCTCGGACGTCACGATGCCCGAGATGGGGAACTTCCGCTGGCTGACCGTCGGGCCGGCGGGCCAGGACGACGTCGCGATCGTCCTCATGGCCATCCCGGGCCCGCCGGTGATGGACGAGGAGACCGGCGAGCAGGTGCGCGACCTGGTCGCGAAGGGCTTCGCGGGCACGATCTTCCTCACCACGGACGACTGCCACGCCGCGTACGAGGAGCTCAGCAGCCGCGGGCTCGAGTTCACGGAGGCGCCGGAGGAGCGCCCGTACGGGATCGACTCCTCGTTCCGCGATCCGTCGGGCAACTCGGTCCGGCTCACCCAGGTCCGGGACCTGGCGACGCTCTGACGCTGATGCGGGGCGGCGCGCGATGACTCCCGGCGACGCCGCCCCCGCCCGGTCCGCCGTGCTCCCGCAGCTGTCCGTGCGGGGCGGCACGGCGGCCCTCGAGTTCTACGCCGCCGCCTTCGGCGCGGAGGTCGTCTACCAGGTGGGCGGGACGCCGGACAACCCGAGCGTCGTCGCCCAGCTGTCCGTCGGCGAGGGCGGGTTCTGGGTGTCCGACGAGTCGCCCGAGAACGGCCACTTCAGCCCCGACACGCTCGGCGGGACCACGGTGCGGCTGCTCCTGATCGTCGACGATCCCCGCGCCGTGGTCGACCGGGCG
>Ga0070702_100000689_pt1 | contig 12722 bp, 17 predicted proteins | sample KBSK5103metaG_FD_65466 | JGI IMG/M metagenome (GOLD analysis project Ga0070702, IMG submission 65466) | Corn, switchgrass and miscanthus rhizosphere microbial communities from Kellogg Biological Station, Michigan, USA - KBS K5-10-3 metaG | ecosystem: Host-associated > Plants > Roots >... | reverse complement strand
TTCCTGCTCTTCGAGGGGCAGGCGATCGGCTACCTCGCCTCGGATCCCTTCGGCCGCGGCTGGGACCTGTTCGGCACCGCGTCGGCCGCGATCGACTTCAACTGGCTGAGCCAGTCGGGAGCCTGGTACCTACAGGTCGCGTTCGTGGTCGTGGGCCACGTCGCGGCGCTCGCGCTCGCGCACGATCGCGCGCTCGTGCTCTACGGCCAGGCGAAGCTCGCCGTGCGGTCGCAGTACTGGATGCTCGGCGTGATGGTGGGCTTCACCACGCTCGCGCTGTGGCTGCTGGCGCAGGCCGGGTCGGGGGCCTGAGGCGGAGCGAGCCGGGCGGCCGCCCCGCGAGATACGGGCTCGCTGGCGGTGGGCGGCGAGGCCGCCGGCCGCTAGACCGCGGAAACCTCTTCCTCCTCCGCGACGCGGAAGGAGGAGCCGCAGCCGCAGGCGGCCACGACGTTCGGGTTCTCGACCTTGAAGCCGGCGCCCTGGAGGCTCTCGACGTAGTCGACGATCGCGCCCCGCACGTACGGGAGGCTCGGGCGGTCGACCAGCAGCCGGAGGCCGTGATCCTCGAAGATCTCGTCGTCGTCGCGCTGGGTGTCGAAGGCGAGGGCGTACTGGAAGCCGGAGCAGCCGCCGCCGCGCACGCCGACGCGCAGGCCGGAGGTGGACACGTCCGCGCCCTGCGAGGCCAAGAACTCCTTGACCTTCTCGGCGCCTCTGTCGGTGAAGGTGATCACGGGGTCAGATACTCCTCGGGTCTCCGTTCGGAGGTCCAATGCTTCACGAAGTGTAGCGAGGATCGCGGACCTCGCTAGGCTAGGCCGACATGCCGACGACGGACGAGCTCAAGGCGCGTATCGAGGACGCGATCCCGGGTGCGCGAGCGGACGTCGTCGACCTCACGGGCGGTGGCGACCACTTCCGCGCCGTCGTCTCCGCCCCCGAGTTCGCGGAGCTGAGCCGGATCGAGCAGCACCGCCGCGTGTACGCCGTCTTCGGGCCGGAGATCGGCGGCCCGATCCACGCGCTGTCCCTGGAAACCCGAGCCGAAGCGTAGGTCGTCATGAGCACAGTCGAGCAGCAGATCCGCGAGGCGATCCAGGAGGCGATCGCCGAGAACGAGGTCATCCTCTTCATGAAGGGCACGCCGGAGGCCCCGCGCTGCGGCTTCTCCGCGCGCACGGTGGCGACCCTCGAGGCGCTCGGGACGCAGTTCGCGGCCGTCGACATCCTCCCGGACCCGCGCATCCGCCAGGAGCTCTCGGCGCTCTCGAACTGGCCGACGATCCCGCAGCTGTTCGTGCGCGGCGAGCTCGTCGGAGGCTGCGACATCGTCTCGGAGATGTACGAGACGGGCGAGCTCGCCGGCGTGCTGGGCGTCGAGCCGCCGGCCGGCGCGCCCGAGGAGGCGCCGGTGGCCGCCGAGGCCGGCGCCCCGCCGCTCTCGATCGAGAACCGGCTGGACTCCTAGCGCCCGGCCCCGCCCGAGCGCCGGTCGTCCGGCGCTCGGCGCGGCATCGCTAGAGATCGCGCCGTGCGAAGGCCGTGGTCGCGGCGATGCCGACGACCACGAGGTAGACGAGCGACCACAGCCAGAGCTCGGGCCCGCCCGACTGCGCGCCGCCGAACGGCCCGAGGTCGATGGCCAGACGGGTGAAGCCGACGGTGTCCGCGGTGAGCTCCCCGAGCCCCGACTGGTAGAGCGCCTCGAAGGGGAGCGCCCAGCTCGCGACGCTCGCGACGTTGTCCAGCGTCTTGGAGCCGAGCGCCTCCGCGATCTGGCCGAGCAGCCCGGCGGTCAGGCCGGCGCCGAAGAGCATGAAGATCGCGATGCCGTTCGCCGTCGCGGCGAGCAGCACGGACCCGGCCAGCGAGAGCGCCGCGATGATCATCACGCCGCCCGCGAGCGTGAGCAGCGGTACGAGCGTGCGGTCCGGCCACCAGTCGCCGAGCGCGTCCGTGATGACGAACGCCGCGAGGGTGACGAGGATCACGTAGGCCGCGCACACGCCGGCGGCGCCGAGCCAGCGGCCGAAGAGCAGCGTGCGGCGCGGCACCGGACGGACGAGCATGGGCTGCAGGAGCCCGCGCTCCGCGTCGCCGCGGACCGCCCCCAGGGTGAGGAAGACCGCGAGGACCGTGCCGAGGAAGAGGATCGCGAACATCGCGAGGCCGGCGAGCGTCGCCCCCGCGAGCACCTCCGGCTCCACGCCGCTCTGGGTCGGGCCGGCGAAGTCCCTCGCCGACTTGAAGGCCTGCCACGTCCCGAGCCCGTAGAGGACGAGGAAGGCGACGGTGAGCAGGCCGACGACGAGGAAGACGCGGCGCCGCAGGGACTCCCGCAGCGCGAAGCCCGCGATGAGCAGGGCGAGGCTCACGGCCCGACCGCCTCGGGCGCCGGCGGGTGCCGCTCGGCCGTCATCGGCCGGCCTCCACCCCGGCGGCCTGCGCCGCCGGCGGCTCGTCGCCCGGCCGGTCCTCGCCGACCGCCTCGAGGTACGCGTCCTCGAGCGTGGAGGTGAGCACGCGGACGTCGTAGACCTGCGCGCCGGAGGCGACGAGGTCGCGGACGATGTCCGGCGCGTCGTCGCGCCCCGCGTCGCGGAAGAGGCGCGTGCCGGCGTCCGTCTCGACGCGCACGCCGCCGGGCCGGGTGAGCTCGGCGGGCGTGCCGGCCGCCACGACCTCGCCGTGGTCGATGATCGCCACGCGGTCGCAGATCAGCTCGATCTCCGACAGGAGGTGCGAGTTGAGCAGCACGCCGACCTCGCGCTCGCGGAGGTGCTCGAGCAGCTCGCGGACGGTGCGCCGCCCGGCCGGGTCGAGCGCGCTGGTCGGCTCGTCGAGCAGCAGCAGCTGCGGCGACCCGACGAGCGCCTGGGCGATCCCGAGCCGCTGCTGCATCCCCTTCGACATCGTGCCGATGCGCCGGTCGGGGACGCCGGCGAGACCGACGAGGGCCAGCAGCTCGCTGCGCTCCGCCGCACCGCCCGCGGAGCCGGCGAGCCGCTGGTGCAGCACGAGCAGCTCGTCCGCGCTGCACCAGTCCGGGAAGCGGAACAGCTCGGCGAGGTACCCGAGCGCGCGCTGGGCCTCCGTCGAGCCCGCCGGTGCGCCGCACACCGCGGCCGTCCCCGCCGACGGCCGCACGAGCCCGCAGGCGATCTTCACCAGCGTCGACTTGCCGGCCCCGTTCGGCCCGAGCAGCCCGAACAGCTCGCCCCGGCCCACCTCCAGATCGACGCCCCGCAACGCGTGCACGGAGCCGTAGGCCTTCTGCAGGCCGTGGACCTCGAGCGCCGGCGTCATCCGCCCGCAAGGATGGCAGGCCGCGAGGCGCCCGAGGGTCGGTCCGCGGCGCGGACTAGGCTGCCCCGCCATGTCCGTCGCGGTCGTGTCCGACTCCACGCACTACCTCCCGCGCGAGGTGGTGGAGCGGCACGGCATCCACACCGTCTCGCTGTACGTGACCTGGGACGGGCGCACGGAGCGCGAGGCCGAGATGGAGGACTTCGGCGCGTTCTACGAGCACCTCGCGCGTGCGAGCTCGCTGCCCGGGACCTCGCAGCCGTCCAACGGCGACTTCCTCGCGGTGTACGAGCCCCTGATCGAGCGCGGCGACGACATCGTGTCGATCCACCTGTCGGGCGGCATCTCGGGGACGGTGCGCTCCGCCGCGCAGGCGCGCGACCAGCTGATCGAGCGCGGCGTCGATCCGGCGCGGATCGAGGTGGTGGACTCGGCGACCGGCTGCGCCGGCCACGGCCTGATGGCCATCGCCGCCGCGAACGCCGCCGCGGCCGGCGCCGGGGTGGCGGAGGCGGCGGCGCGCGCGCGGGAGCTCCGCGGCGTCATGCAGATCCTCTTCGCGGTGGACACGCTCGAGTACCTGCGGCGCGGCGGGCGCATCGGCGGCGCCCAGGCGTGGATCGGCTCCACCCTGAAGATCAAGCCGATCCTCTCGATCGACTCGCAGATCCTGCCCGTGGAGCGCGTGCGCACCGCGGGCCGGGCGTTCCAGCGCCTCGTCGACCACCTCGAGATGCTGCGCGGCGACGGCGGCGACGTCTTCTTCGTCCAGCACATCCAGGCGCCCGAGCAGGCGGCCCGCATGGCCGCTCGCGGCAGCGAGCTGTTCGGCCGCCCGCCCGAGTTCGTCTCGGAGATCGGCCCGGTCATCGGCGCGCACGTGGGCCCGGGGCTCCTCGGCGTCACCGCGCTTCCGAGCCGCATCATCGGCCCGGTCTGACGCCGCGGGCCCCGCCGCGCGGGGCAGGAGCGTGCCCCCGCGCCGCGAATGGAGCCGGGATGGCCGCGACGACGCCGACGCCTCCGCCGCCGGTCGTGCCCGCCGGAACGCTGTCCGTCCGGGTGATCCTCCGCACGGTGCTGGTCATCGTCGGCGTGGTGCTCGCCCTCTACCTGATCTACCGGGTGCGCAAGCCGCTGTCCTGGATCTTCATCGCGGGGTTCCTCGCCATCGCGCTCGCCGGGCCGATCAACTTCCTCGGCCGCTTCATGCGCAAGGGCTTCGCTGTCGCGCTCGTCTACGTGCTGCTGATCCTGATCCCGGTGGTCATCGCCGCGCTCCTCGTCCCGCCGATCGTCGAGCAGGTCAACCTGCTGATCCAGAACGTCCCGAAGTACGCGGCGGACCTCAGCGACTTCGTGCAGCGCAACGACCGGCTCCGGAGCCTGGAGGAGAACTACAACATCACCGCGGAGCTGCAGAAGCAGGCGGCGACGCTGCCCGCCCGCGCGGGGGACGCGGCGAGCATCCTGTCCAACATCGGGCTCGGCGTGGTCAACTCGGTCTTCGCCGGCGTGACCATCCTCATCCTGAGCGTCTTCATGGTCGGCAGCGGCCGGACCTGGCTCGACTGGCTCGCCCGGCGCCAGGGCCCCGAGCACGGCGAGTGGATGGACCGGCTGTTCAACCGGATCGGCCGTGCCGTCGGCAACTACGTGGCCGGCGCCCTGGGGCAGGCGCTGATCGCCGGGGTGCTCGCGTGGATCGTGCTGCTCATCCTCGGCGTGCCGTATGCGGGCTCGCTCGCCGTGATCATCTTCCTGCTCGACCTGGTCCCGCTCGTCGGCGCGACGCTCGGCGCGATCATCGTCGGCATCATCACGCTCTTCAACGACTTCCCGCAGGACACCATCGCCTGGATCATCTGGTCCGTCGTCTACCAGCAGGTGGAGAACAGCGTGATCCAGCCGCGCATCCAGGCGCGCGCGCTGGAGGTCCACCCCTTCGTCGTCCTCGTCTCGGTCCTGTTCGGCTCCACGCTGTTCGGCATCGTCGGCGCACTGATCGCCATCCCGGTCGCGGCGGCGATCCAGATCTCCATCACCGAATACAACCGCTTCCGGCAGCAGACGCTGGCCGACAGCATCGTCGCGCCGCCGACGTCGCGCCCCGCCGGCCCGCCGCCGGCCATCGAGCCGCCGGAGCGGCCCGACGGCACGATGCCTTAGCCCTCCGCCGGCGCAGCCCTGCGGGCCGCTTCAGTCGTCGTCGCCGCCGGTGAGGATGCTCGTCAGCGCGGCGATCCCGCCGCCCAGCACGAAGCCCGCCACGGCCGCGACGATCAGCGCCTCCCGCCGGTGGCGGTTGAGCTGCTTGCGCCAGTCCGTCGTCTCCGCCACCTCGCCGCGGAGCCGCTCGACGGCCATCCCGAGCTCGGCGCGGTTCGCCTCGATGGAGCGCCGGATCTCCTCCGGCGTGCGCGTGGCGGCCATCAGCGGCGCTCCGCCGGCGCGGGACTGGGAGCCTGGCGCGAGCCGACCGGCCCGACCGGGTGTCCGGGGGACGGCGAGGTGAGGGTGCCCTTGATGAGCTGCGCCTCCTCGATCGCCATCTGCGGCGTCGGCGGCGAGCCGCTCTTGATCATCCGCATGGCCAGCAGCCCGCCGATCGCGCCGAGGATGATCAGCAGCACGCCGACGATGAGGAAGCCGATCCAGTAGTTGGTGCCGCCATCGTCGATGAGCCGCCAGAGGCCCCAGGAGAGCGCGTCGAGCAGGTAGATCAGTGCGAACACGGCGAAGACGCCCGCGACGATCCCGAAGACGGCGCCCTTGATGAGCTTGGAGACCTTCTCCGTCATCTCGGCCTTGGCGAGGGCGACCTCCTCGCGCACGAGGAGCTGCGCCTTCTCCGTGACGTCCTGGATGGCCTGGGCCAGGTCGCTGTTGCTGTCGGTCGCCATCAGCCTGCGATCGCCTTGAGGATGCGGGCCACCAGGAACGCGCCGCCGAACGCGGCGGCCACCTGGATCTCCGGCTTGTCGGGACCCTCCACCTGCTCGGGCGTCCCCGTCGTGCGCGACTGCGGCGTGGCGCGTGCCCCCGCCGACGCCGTCGCGGCGGCCTTGGGATCGGTCTCGATGCCCACGCCCGGGCTCGTCACGCTGGCACCCGACACGGTGCTGGAGGGCTGGGCGGCGCGCGCCTGCTCGTCCGCCTCGCCGGCGTGCTCGCGCGCCCGCTCGGCGTCGGCGGCGGCCGCCCGGCGGCGCTCCTCGGCCTCGCGGCGCTTCTGCTCGCGCTTGGCGATCTCCCGCTCGGCGGCCTCCTCGGCCTCCTGCGCCTTGGCCAGCTCCTCCTCCGCGCGGCGCTCGTCCGTGATCCGGACCTCCTCGCGGATCTCGGCCGCGCGGGCCTCGGCGTCGGCGCGGTCGGCCTGGGCCGTCGCCTCGTCGCTCGCCGCGGTCTGCTGGGCCGCCGCGGCGTCCTGGACGCGCGTCGCTTCGTCCCCGGCGGCGACAGCCCCGGGCTTCTGCGGATCCTCGCTCACTCGGGGGGATCTTCCCCGAAAGCGCGAACCCAAATCAGGTGCGCCGCCTTCGTTGTCGCGATTGACGCGAGCGCGCCGAGCGCGGCCAGCAGGCCCGCCCACATCAGGCGCTTGACCATGTCGTTGTCGGGCATCGCGGCGGCAGTCTACGCCGAGGCCACGTCGGAATGCGCCTCGAGGCCGTCGCAGATGGTGACCACGACGAAGTCCTTCGCCCGCTCGTAGCCCTCGTCGCTCTCCTCGAGCAGGCCGAAGATCCAGCTCGTCAGCACCTGCTCGATGGCGCCGTAGAACGCCATCGCGGCGAACTCCGCGCTCACCACGGAGCGGAACGAGCCGTCGGCCTGCGCGGCCGCCACGATCGCGGCGATGCGCTGGTAGGCGCGCTGGATGACGCCGATGTGCGTGGCGCCGAACGTGTTCGCCGCCCGCGTGACCTCGACGATGATGACCTTCATCAGCTCGGGGTCGTGGCGGTAGGAGTCCACGATGAACGACGCGATCGCGTGCAGCTTCTCGCGCGCGGGGATGTCGCGCTCGTCGATCTCGCCGATGGCGGCGAGCAGCAGCTCCCAGCGCTCGAGGAAGAGCGTGTCCAGCACCTCGTCCTTGGACTGGAAGTAGTGGTAGACGAGCCCGTAGGCGACGCCGGCCTCGTCGGCGATGTCGGCCACGCGGCACGTGTGGAACCCCTGCCGCGCGAACACGCGCACGGCGGCGTCGAGGATCAGCCGCCGCTTGTCGACGGCGGCCGCCTTCACGCCACGGCCTCCGGAGCGGCCACCTCGGGCCAGCGGTACGCGACCGGGCGCCGGTTCGCCAGCGACGGGAGCTTCGCGCGCACGTCCGCGAGGCGGTCGAGGTCGAGGTCGGCGACCACGACGCACTCCGCGTCGGGCGCCTGGGCCAGCACGAGGCCCCACGGGTCGACGATCATCGAGCGCCCGCCGGTCTGGATGCCCGGCGCCGGCTCCCCCACCTGGTTCGCGGCGATCACATAGCACTGATCCTCGATCGCGCGGGCGCGCAGGAGGACCTCCCAGTGCTCCCGCGTGGTGGTGAGCGTGAACGCGGCCGGCACGGTGAGCACGCGCGCGCCGCGCACCGCGAGGATGCGGTAGAGCTCGGGGAAGCGGACGTCGTAGCAGATGCTCAGGCCGACCTCGACGCCGTCCGCCGTCTCCGTGACCACGAGCTCCTCGCCCGGCGCCTCGATCTCCGACTCGCGGTACACGCGCCCGCCGACCTCGACGTCGAACATGTGCACCTTGCGGTACACCGCGCGGTCCTCCCCGTCCGGGCCGATGTGCACGGAGGTGTTGGCGCCGCGCTCGGCGCCCTCGACGTGCTCCGCGATCGAGCCGGCGACGAGGTCGATGCCGAGCTCGCGCGCCGCGCCGCGCGCCCACGTGAGTGCGGGCCCGTCGAGCGGCTCGGCTCCCGCGACGATGTCCTCGGGCCGCCCGTAGACGGACCACTTCTCCGGGAGGAGCACCAGCTCGGCGCCGCGGGCCGCCGCCTCGCGCGTGAGCCGGTCCGCCGTGTCGAGGTTGCGGTCGCGGTCTGCTGTGGCTGTGAGCTGCACCGCTGCGGCGCGCATGGTCGTCCTCCTGGCGCGGATCGTGCCGCCGGTCGTTCGTCTCCTGGAGCGGCGAGGATACCGCCGCTCAGCGGGCCGCAGGGGCTCAGCGCGGGGTGACGAGCAGCGCCTGGGCGCCGTGCGCGACGGCGCCGTCGACGTCGCTGATCACGGACAGCGCGACGCCTGCGCCGTCGGCCGCGACGGTCGTCGCGGCCGCGAGCCGGATCCAGTCCCCCCGCGCCTCGCGCACGAGGTGCACGGTCAGCTCCGGGTTGATGAACATCCAGTCGCCGAACGGCAGCACGCCGCTCACGCCGTTCCCCGAGTCGGCCACCGCGAGCACGCGCTGCAGCGCCGTCGGCGCCTCGCCGGCCACGACGGGCACGCGCAGGCGCGTCCATGCGGTGGCCGGTCCCGGCAGGTCCCAGCCGCCCTCCGTGAAGCGGAACTCGACCGCGTCGGCGTAGCCGCCGAAGGGAGCCGGCGTGGCCGGTCCGCCGGGCGGTGGTGGAGGCGGGGACGCGGCGCCGGCGGCCGGCGCTCCGCGGCGCGCCACCCGCCACGCCCGCGCGGTCACGACCGGCCGCCCGCCGGCCTCGAGCGCCGCCTCCAGCAGCTCGACCGAGCGGCCCGGGCGCGTCAGCGCCGCCGACACGGCGACCTCGCCGACCGGCACGCCGCCGAGGATCTCGAACGTCACGCGGGCGAGCACCATGTCCGGCCGCGGCGCGCAGCGCTCGAGCGCCCGGCCGAGCAGCGCGGACGGCGGCCCGGCGTGCTGCAGCCCGGCGTCCCACGGGCCGGCCGTGGAGCGCGTGGCGCGGAAGCGCCCGCCGCCGAGCGCCTCGAAGAACGGCTCCGGCGTCATCGGGGCGGCGCCGCATCCGGCGCCCGCCGGTCACGGAGCGGGCGCCGGCCGGCGCGCCGCCGGCGCACCGCGGCCGCGGGCGCCGCGATGCAAGCGCGTCGGCGTGGCACGGGAGGGGGTAGCCTCGGGTTCATGATCGGAGCCATCATCCTCGGCATCGTCGCGGGCTTCCTCGCCCGCCTGCTGATGCCCGGCCCGGACCCGATGGGGTTCTTCGCCACCATCCTGCTGGGCCTCGTGGGCGCGCTCGTCGGCTGGGTGCTGTTCACCGCGCTGCTCGGCATCGGGGACACGGCCATCTTCGACCTCGGCGGGCTGGTCGGCGCCATCATCGGCGCCATGATCGCGCTCGGCGTGTATCGCATGGTGCGTGACCGCGGCGGCCGCGGGCGGCCCGCCACGCCGTAACTGGACCGTCCCGCCCGGTCGGCCCGTCAGCCCTTGACGACGCCGATCGGGCGGAGCACCGTCACCGGCGCCGCGAGGCCCGCGCGCTCGACCGCCGCTCCCATCACACGTCGAGGACCACCTGCGCGCGCCAGCCCTCGGCGACGGGCTCGAAGCGCAGGTCGTGGTGGGTGACGGCCTTGACCAGGTGCGGCGGGCGGCCGAAGTGGCCGCGCACGCGGGCGCGCAGCGATCCGGCGTCCAGCTCGATCGAGTCGAGCGAGTCGGCGACGAACGAGTCCGTCTCGGCGAGGAAGGCGAGCTCGGCGATCCAGTCGGCGAGCAGCACCGCGCGGTCGGCGCCCTCGAGCAGGATCTCGCGCGCCTCCACCGGGTCGGGCGGCGGCGCGCCGTCCTCCGCCAGCAGCTCACGGACCGCGTGCAGGGCCTCCGCGAACACCTCCGGCTCCGTGGGGGCGATGACCCACAGCTGCAGCTCGCCGACGTGCTCGTCCCACCCGCGCACGCTGCCGGCCTCCCCTGGGCCGCCGCCTACAGCGGCGCGACGCCGTGCCGGCGCCCGGGCCGCTCGCCGCGGCCGCCCTCCGCGCGCTCGAGCGCGCGGATGATCGTCGGGCGCGTCTCGCGCGGGTCGATGACGTCGTCGATCATGCCGTTGCGCGCCGCGACGTAGACGTCGATCACCTCGCGGTAGGCCGCCACGATCCCCTCCCGCACGGCGTCGCGCTCCGCGGGCGGCGCGGCCTCGACCTGGCCGCGATGGAGCACCTCCACGGCACCCTCCGCGCCCATGACGGAGATCTCGGCGGTCGGCCAGGCGACGATCAGGTCGGGCTCGAACGCGCGGCCGCACATCACGTAGTGGCCCGCGCCATACGCGCGGCGCAGCACGACCGTGAGCTTCGGCACCGTCGCGCCCGCGACCGCCTGGAGGAGCCGCGCGCCGTGCCGGATGATCCCCGCCGCCTCCACCCGTGCGCCGACCATGAAGCCCGGGACGTCCTGGAGGAAGACGAGCGGGATCCCGAAGGCGTCGCACAGCGTCACGAAGCGCGCCGCCTTGTCCGCGGCGTCGATGTCGAGGACGCCCCCGAAGTGCCGCGGCTGGTTCGCCACGATGCCGACCGGGCGCCCGCCCATGCGGGCCAGGCAGGTGACGATCCGCCGCGCCCAGGCGCCCTTGAGATCGAGGTGCTCGCCGTCGTCGACGATCCGCCGGATCACCTCGTAGACGTCGTACGGCGCGCGGTTGGACTCGGGGAGCACGTCGAGCAGCTCCTGGTCGGCCCGGTCGACCGGGTCGCGGACGGGCCGGCGCGGCGGCGGCGCGCCGCGGTGGGACGGGAAGTAGGCGAGGTACTCGCGGATGCGCGCGAGGCACTCCTCGTCGTTGGCCGTCTCGAGGTCGGCCGCGCCCGAGCGGCGGCAGTGCACGAGCGCGCCGCCCAGCTCCTCCTGCGTGACCTCCTCGCCGATCGCCGCGCGCACGAGGTGCGGCCCGGCCAGCGCCATCGAGCCGCGGCCGGCGACCATGGGCACGAAGTCCGCGAGGCCGGGGATGAAGGCGGTCTCGCCCGCGCACGGGCCCATGACGGCGGCCACCTGCGGCACGACGCCGCTCATCACGGCCTGGTCGAAGAACAGCCCGCCCGTGCCGGCGAACAGCGAGCCGACGGCCTCCTGGACCCGCGCGCCCGCGGAGTCGAGCAGCCACACGAAGGGCATCGGACGGCGGAGCGCGAGCTCGCGCAGGCGCGCGACCTTGATCGCGGCCGTGGTGCCCATCGAGCCGGCCATCACGGTGAAGTCCGACGCGCACACCGCCACGGGCCGGCCGTCGACGAGCCCGTGGCCGGTGATGAGCCCGTCGGCGGGTGCGTCGCGCCCCTCCATCCCGCGCTGGGAGAAGTGCGGCTGCGCGTGCAGGCCGATCTCCGCGAACGTGTCCGCGTCGAGCAAGACCTGGATGCGCTCGCGCGCGGTGAGCTTGCCGGCGGCGTGCTGGCGCGCGGTCGCCTCCTCCCCGCCGCCGCCGCGTGCCGCGTCGCGCCGGGCGCGGAGGTCCTCGGCGAGCGTCCGCAGCGGGCTCGCCGCGCGCGGGTCGGCGGTCGTGCTCATCGGCCGGACGGCATCGTCCGGCGCGCGCGCCGGAGGTCGCCCCGGATGCATCCGTCGCTCATCGCCGCGCAACCCTATCCCCCGCGTCCGCCGCCCTGGGACGATGGGACATCGTGCGAACCTCGCCGGTGCTCGCCCTCCTGCTCGCCGCCACCGTGCTCGCGACGGTCGTCTCGGACGCGGGCGCACCGTCCCGCGCGCCCGGTTCCGCGGCGCCCGGGCGCGGCGGGCTCGAGATCGCCGCGCTCGCGGCCGGCGGGTGCGCCACCCGCATCGCGACCGGACCGGGGATCGTCCGGCGCCGCATCGTCCCGCGCGCCGACGGCGTGCTGAGCGCGCGGCTGACGGGACCGGCGGGCGGCGACTGGGACCTCGGCCTCGTCGACGTGCGCGGCGGGCACGTGCTCGCGGGCTCCGCCGGCACGGGCGCGGCGGAGTACGCGGAGGCGCGGGTGCGGGCGGGGCGACCCGTCGCCGCGCAGGTCTGCCGCCGGGCGGGCGCGGGCACCCGCGGCCGGCTCGCGCTGCGCGTCGCCCCGGTCGCGCTGCCCACCGCGCGCGCGGCCTCGGCCACGCGGCCGGACCCGCGCGCCGCGGGCCGGCTCCCGAGCGGCCGCACCCGCTACCGCACGCTGCCCGAGCTGCAGGAGGAGATGAAGGCGCTCGCGGCGGCGAACCCGGACCTCGTGCGCACCTTCGCACTGCCGCTGCGTTCGACGGAGGGGCGCCAGATCATGGGCGTGGAGATCGCCGAGCGCGTCGGAGCGCCGCCGGACGGCCGGCCGTCGCTCGCCCTGCTCGGGACGTTCCACGCGCGCGAGTGGCCGGCCGACGAGGCGGCGATGGAGTGGGCGTACGAGCTCGTGCGCGGCTACCGCCGCGGCGACCCGCGCCTGTCGGCCGTGGTGCGCGCGGAGCGCACCTACGTGGTCCCGGTCGTGAACGTC
>Ga0070702_100000679_pt1 | contig 12781 bp, 10 predicted proteins | sample KBSK5103metaG_FD_65466 | JGI IMG/M metagenome (GOLD analysis project Ga0070702, IMG submission 65466) | Corn, switchgrass and miscanthus rhizosphere microbial communities from Kellogg Biological Station, Michigan, USA - KBS K5-10-3 metaG | ecosystem: Host-associated > Plants > Roots >... | reverse complement strand
CTCGCTGAAGGACGTCAACGGCTCGATCACCGCGGAAGCCGTGAACGGCCCGGTGGCGTTCAGCGGCGGATCGGGCACGGTGAAGCTCGACACGCAGAACGGCCCGCTCGCCATCCACCTGGCCAGCGGCAGCTGGGACCGCGGCACGCTCGACGCGCACGCGCAGAACGGCCCGCTCTCGCTCAGCGTCCCGACCGACTACCGCTCCGGCGTCGTCGTCGAGACCGACGGCCGCGGCCCGTTCTCGTGCCGCGCCGAGGCTTGCCGCAATGCGCGGCAGCGGTGGGAGGACGACGACAGCCCGCGCCGCGTCGAGCTCGGAAGCGGCCCGCAGGTGATTCATGTGTCGACTGGAAATGGCCCCGTGGCCATTCGGGAACGCGACTAAAGATAGGCATGGGGTACGAGGCATGAGGCATGGGGCGGCCGTGGGCAGCCGCCTCAACTCATGCCTCGTACCTCATGCCTCATGCCCTAAACTCTCCGCGTGACGAACCGTCCCGCCCGGTCGCTGCTCACCGTTCTCGGGGTCACGTTCGGGCTGGCGGTGACGATTGGCAACGTGATCGGCGCCGGGATCATGCGCACTCCCGGCGACATCGCCGCGAAGCTTCCCTCCTTCTGGCCCTTCCTCTCCGTCTGGATCATCGGCGCGATCTACGCGATGCTCGGCGCGAACGCGCTCGCGGAGCTCTCCGCGATGACGCCTCGCTCCGGCGGCCAATACGTCTTCGTCCGCCGAGCCCTCGGCGACTACGCCGGCTTCATCGTCGGCTGGAGCGACTGGATCTCGACCTGCGGCACGACCGCCGTCGTCACCATGACCCTCGGCGAGTACGCGGTGAAGCTGTGGCCGTCGCTGCCGCCGGTGAAAGGGATGGCGCTGCTGGTCGTGGCCGTCCTGACCGTCGTGCAGTGGTTCGGCGTGCGGTCGGGCGCGGTGGCGCAGGACTTCACCAGCGCGCTGAAGGCGCTCGCGCTGATCGCGCTGATCGTCGCGTGCTTCTCGGCCGGCGGACGCAATCCCACTGCGGGCGGCATGGAAGTCGAGCGCGAGCTGCCGCTCCTCGCCGCGTTCGTGATCGCGCTGCAGGCCGTCATCTACACGTACGACGGCTGGACGGCGCCGATCTACTTCGCCGGCGAGGTCAAGAATCCGGGTCGCGACATCCCGCGCTCGATGTTCGGCGGCCTCGCGCTCGTGACGGCGATCTATCTGCTGATCAACATCGCCTTCGTGCGCGTCGTGCCGCTGGCGACGATCGCGGGAGAGCAGCTCGCGGCGGCGACCGTGTCGCGATTCCTGTTCGGACCGAGCGGCTACTTCATCGTGCTGGTGATCATGATCGTCGGCCTCGTCAGCGCGGCGAATTCGAACGTGATGATGGCGCCGCGCGTCGTGTACGCGATGGGCAACGACGGCCTGTTCTGGAGCGCGGCGCGCGAGGTGAATGCCGGCGGGACGCCCGACATCTCGCTGCTCATCAGCAGTGCGATCGCCGTCGCGTTCATCGTCACCGGCACGTTCGAGACGGTGCTCGCGCGCATCGCCTACTTCTTCGTGGCGAACTACACGCTGTCGTTCGCGTCGCTGTTCGTGCTGCGCATGCGAGAGCCCGCGGCGGAGCGGCCGTACCGCGCCAAAGGGCATCCGGTGACGACGGCGATCGCGCTCCTGGCGTCGGTCGCGTTCCTCATCGGCGCGGTGATCGGCGACCCGGGAAATAGTTGGTGGGCGCTGGGGCTTCTCGCGGTCAGCTATCCCGTTTATCGTCTGATCCGGCGAGCCAAAGCATGAACGACTGGAAGTTCGAAACGGCGCTCGAGCGCGCCTCCACGATCCCCTCGCGCTACTACACGGACGCGGCGGTGCTGCGCGACGAGAATCGCTCCATCTTCGCGAAGACGTGGCAACTGGCCGGGCGCGTGGAGCAGGTCGCGGAGCCGGGGCAGTTCTTCACGACGTCGATCGCCGAGGAGCCGCTCTTGATCGTGCGCGGCAACGACGGCGTCATCCGCGCGATGTCGAACGTCTGCCGCCACCGCGCCGGTCCGGTCGCGAAAGGCGACGGCAAGCGTCCCGTCCTGCAGTGCGGCTATCACGGCTGGACGTACGGACTCGATGGGCGGCTGCTGAAGACGCCGGAGTTCGACGGCGTCGCCGGCTTCGAGCGGGAGTCGTGCGCGCTGCCGCAGTTCCGCGTCGAGACGTGGCTCGGATTGATCTTCGTCAATCTCGATCCGAACGCGGCACCGCTGCGCGAGGCGTACGGCGAAGTGGTCGACGAGATGAACGCGCGCGACACCAGCGGCTTCCGCCTCGCGGCGCGCAAGGATTGGGAGCTCGGCTGCAACTGGAAGGTCTACGTCGACAACTACCTCGAGGGCTACCACATCCCCATCGTGCATCCCTCGCTCTTCCGCGAGCTCGACTACCCGAAGTATTGGACGGAGACGAAGCGCGCCTATTCGATCCAGCACGCGCCGGTGAAGCGCACCGACCGGCTGCGCAGCGACGCCGACGTGCGCTACTTCTGGATCTTCCCGAACCTGATGCTGAACGTCTACGCCGACAACTTCTCGACGAACCTGATCCTGCCCCTCGGCCACGACCGGACGCTGACGGTGTTCGAGTGGTTCTTCCGCGAGCCCGACCACGTGCAGAAGCAGATCGGCGAGACGATCGCGTTCAGCGACGAGATCCAGATCGAGGACATCGAGATCTGCGAGGCCGTGCAGCGCGGGCTGAAGTCATCGACGTACGACACGGGCCGCTATTCACCGCAGCGCGAGAACGGCGTGCACCATTTTCATGGGCTGTATGTGGAGTTGATGGGGATGCGCCGGGCGGACGAGGGCGTCCGCCCCTCCACTACGTCGCCCACCGCGGTTTCGCCTTCATGATCTTGGCGTACACCGGGCACCACTCCTCGTGCGCGCCGGCGAGGTAGCCGGTGCTGAGCAGAAACGATCCCGTGATCTCGCCGCCCGTGAAGACGAATGTCTTCTTGAACAGCTTTACCCACTCATCCTTCGAGCGCGGATGATGCGCGTCGAGCCACGCCGCGAATGAGCCGTGCGACTTCTTCAGCGCGAGCACGCGCTTCGCGTTCGTGATCGCCGCCTCGACCTTCAGCCGGTTGCGAATGATCCCCTCGTTCTTCAGCAGCCGCTCGGGCCGCATCCGCGCCACCCGCGCGATGTCGAAGTCCGCGAACGCTTCGCGGAAGGCGTCGCGCTTCTTGAGGATCGTCAGCCACGACAATCCGGCCTGATTGATCTCCAGCACGAGGCGCTCGAACAGCGCGTCGTCGCCTTTGACGGGGAATCCGTACTCGCGGTCGTGATACGGACCGTGAAACGGATGTCCGGGCGCGATGTCGCAATACGTCGTCACGGTTTCTCCGGCGACGCGGACGCCACCGCCTGGTTGACGCTCACGACGCGGGCATTGAGGCCGTTCATCATCGCCTGCAGCTGCAATGCGGTGGTCTGCATCTGCTCGACCTGCACGAGGAGAATGCGCTGGAGCGGATGCATGATCTCGTGGTGAATCCGCTCCCGCAGCGGCAGGAGCTCCGGCGACGGGCCCATCTTCGCGTCCTCCAGCCACGTCTTCGCCAGCCGGACGTAGCGGACGACGTCCTTCGGCAGCGGCGGATCGTCGCGCTCGTGCTTCCTCATGTAGCCGTCGATCTTGGCCAGCGCGTCGTCGATCGCCGCGGGCGCCGGCCCGTCGCGCAAAGACGAATGGACGGCGGCCAGAAGTAACAGCGCGTCGGCATAGCGGCCGGGCTCCGTCACGGCGTCGCGCGTCAGACGCTGATACTCCGCCGTCAGCCGCTGTACGTCATTGAGATCGCGCGCCGGCGGCATGTACTGCGCTCCGGCGGGCATTGCACAGAGAAGGAAAAAGACCCCGAGCCATCGATTTCGCATGTCCTATAGACGATCGTAGCGAACTTTCAGTTGCAAGGCCGCGATCCGTTCCCCACACTGCCATGGATATGGAATGGGCTGAGATCGTGGCGTCCTCGGCACTGCTCCTCGTGGCGATCTACATCATCGTCCGCCAGGTCAAAGCCGTTCGTGCCGAGGATGCGCTGCGGGAGTCCCATCAGTTCGCCACGGAGATCATCGAAAACGCCGGTGAGGGGATCGTCGTCTACGACACGAGTCTCCGCTACATCGTCTTCAATCGATTCATGGAGGAGCTGACGGGGCTTCGCGCCGCGGACGTCGTCGGGCGCGAGGCGCCGGAGATCTTCCCGCACATCCGCGAGCAGCACGTCGACGAGCTGCTGCAGCGCGCGCTCGCCGGCGAGCAGGTGTCGTCGCCGGACATCTTCTACTACGTCCCGAACACCGAGCGCCGCGGCTGGGTCTCCGGCGTTTATCGGCCGCATTACGACGCGAAGGGCAAAGTCGCCGGCGTGATCGGCCTCATTCGCGACATCACCGAGCGCAAGACCGCCGAGCAGCAGATCGAGTATCAGGCCTATCACGACGCCCTCACCGGGCTCGCCAATCGCCGCCTTTTCCAGGAGCACCTGACGCTCGCCCTCGCGCTCGCGCAGCGCCGGCAGCGTCATGTCGCCGTCCTCTTCCTCGATCTCGATCACTTCAAGATCGTCAACGACTCCCTCGGACACTCCGTCGGCGACATGCTGCTGAAGGAGGTCGCGCTGCGGTTGAAGAGCGCCGTGCGCGAGGGCGACACCGTCGCGCGTGTCGGCGGCGACGAGTTCACGATCGTGCTGCAGGAGCTCGTGACGCGCGAGGACGCCGCGCTCGTCGCGCAAAAGGTGCTGCGCACGATCGCCGATCCGGTCGAGATCAACGGTCATCGGCTGTACGTCACGACGAGCATCGGCATCACGCTTTTCCCCGACGACGGCGACGACGCCGAGACGCTGTTGAAGAACGCCGACAACGCCATGTATCGCGCCAAGGCGGAAGGGCGAAACACGTATCAGATGTCGACGCAGGAGTTGAATCGCTCGACGCACGAGCGGATGACGCTCGAGAGCGGACTGCACATGGCGATGGAGCGGCAGGAGTTCGAGCTGCTCTATCAGCCGCAGGTCGACGTGAAGACGATGCGCATCGTCGGGATGGAAGCGTTGCTGCGATGGCGGCATCCGGAGCGCGGCTTGATCGGCCCGGGCGACTTCATCGCCGTCGCGGAGGAGCGCGGATTCATCGTCGACATCGGCGAGTGGGTCCTGCGCACCGCGTGTCGCGAGGCGCGCCGTTATCCCGAATTCCGCGTCGCGGTGAACATCTCCGCGCGGCAGTTCCGCGATCAGGCGCTGGTGCCGCTGGTCGAGTCGACGCTGGCCGACACGCAGCTCGATCCGAAGTGTCTCGAGCTCGAGATCACCGAGAGCATCGCCATGGAGAACCTCGATCTGACGCTCGAGCTGCTCACGCGGCTGCGGCAGCTCGGCATCTCGATCGCGATCGACGACTTCGGCACCGGCCACTCATCGCTGAATTACCTCAAGCGCTTCCCGATCGACGCGCTGAAGATCGACAAGTCGTTCGTCGAGGACGTGCCGGACCGCTTCGAAGATGCCGCGATCGTCCGCTCGGTGATCCAGCTCGCGCAGGGACTCAACCTGCGCGTCATCGCCGAGGGGGTGGAGAACGTCGAGCAGCTCGACTTCCTGCGCGAGCACGGATGCCGCGAAGTGCAGGGGTATTACTTTTCGTATCCGCTGGCCGCGGACAAGTTCGCGGAGTTGTTCGCGCGGGGGATTGCGGTGTAGGGGAGCGCAGACAGGAATGTCTGCGCCACACAGGCATGTGTGGGCCAGACATTCCTGTCTGGCCCTCCCAAAGTAATCCCTACCTAGCCGCCAAATTCGCCGCCAAATACGTCGGATCGTTCGTCCCGTTGTCGTTCATCGTCGCGAATGCGCCGATGAGACCACTGAGCGGCGTGATGCGGATCAGCGCCGCGGCCGGGCCGTCGCCGAGGCCGCGGGAGCGGAAGATGTCGTTGAGCTGGATGCCGCCGGCGATCGGGAAGCTGACGTTGAACGAGTCGATCGTCTTCCCTTTCTCGTTCACGATCTCGATCTTGGCCGAGGCCTGGATCTGGCCGGGGAACGCGGTCAGCTCGACGAGGCCGATGTTCGTCCGGTAGTCCTTGCCGCCGGTGACGCCGAGGATCTCGAGCGTGTCGCCGCTGGTCGCGGACTGGAAGTTGTTGAGCGGCGGCATGAGGAAGCCGTACGTGCCGCCGTCGGGATCGATGCTGTACGTCCGCGACGTCACGCGCACGCCGTTCGAGTCGCCGCTCGACTGGTAGCGCAGCCGCGCGATGCCGGTGCGGTTGAACAGCTTGAACAGCACGTCCGGAATCACGCGCGCCTCGTTCGGCAGCATCGTGAAGTTGATCGTCTGCGTGTCGTTGAGATCCCACGACTTCACCTGCAGCGTGACCGTTCGCGCCGTCGAGGACGGGTTGTACAGATAGAGATCGCTGCGGTACTTCGCGTTGTTGATGCCGTCGAGGTGGCCGATGGCCGGGATGGTGCGGACGATCGGCGAGGGGAGGTCGGGGGGGAAGTACGTCGGGTCGTTCGTGCGATTGTCGATGGCGATGACGGAGGCGATGGCCTCGCCGTGCATCGGCTGGATCACCAGAGCGCCCGAGTCGGTCGACCGCACGCCGACGCTCGCGGCGATGGAGTTGTATTGCTGCTGCCCGCCCGGCTCGACGCTGAAACGCGCCGGCGCGAACGCGTCGCCGAGCACTCCGAGGATGCCGATGGCGGAGAACGACGTTTCCGCGCCGCGGCCGCCGACGTCGGTCAGCACGACGTTCGTGCGGAAGTTCGCGCCGGGGAACGCGCCCGAGAACGTCACCGGGAAGCGCGGGCTGGCCGCGCCGGCGAAGAAGTCGATGCCGTTCATGTTGAAGCCGTACGTGCCGCGCTCGTTGCGCGTGTAGGTGCGGCTCGTGGCGTTGACGCCGGAGTCGGGCGTGACGAAGAGAACGCCGCCGCCGGACTCGAGGCCGAAGAGCGAGTGCAACGCGTCGCCGATGAGGCGGATCTCGTTCGCCTCGAGCGTGATCTTCGTCTCGCGCGCCGCGGCGGCCGATCCGGTCGGGACATATTGCAGCGTCACGTCCTGCTTCTCATCGAGCGGGTTGTGCAGGATCACGTCGCTCAGCCAGAAGCTGCCGAACATGCCGGGCGTGCGCGCCATGCCGGGCAGGACGAGCTTCTGTTTGAAGGAGGCGCGGACGACGCCCCACTCCTGGATGACGTCGGAGCCGCCGGCACTCGGCGGCGTCACGGGAGCAGGGGAGATGATCAGGCCGCCCCCTTGCGGGACGGCGCCGGAGTCGAATACGAACGGATCGCCGTTCGCGACCGCGTTCTCGACGTCGAGATGCACGAACGCTTTCGTCACTTCCTCGTTCATGAACAGCTCGTCGTACACGCGCGGCGCGGCTTCGCCCACATGCCAGAGCGCGAGCGCCGGATCCTTGAAGATGCGCGTGTCGATCTGCGGACGGGGACGATGGACCTGCACGAGCAGCGTCTGTCCCGAAGCCCCCGCATGCAGCGCCTCCACCTCGGGCGCCGTGAAATCGCTCCACTGCTGCACGAGTCCCTTCGCGGGCGTGTGGAGGAAGAGGTTCGTCGGATGCGTCGGGCTGCGCTGGATGATCCAGGCGCCGCTGAAGTCGAAGGTGGGGATGGCGAAGATGCCGAGGGTGTCGCTCGTGTTCTGCGCGAGGATCTGTGTGCGCGCGGTGCCGTGAAAATACGAAAGGCCGATGGAGCCGCCGAGCTGTTCGAGGACGTACGCATCGCTGCTCGGCGTCACCCATCCGTCGATGAACACGTTCGGATCGGCGGACGAACTGAGCGTGGTGGCCGCTCCCGCGAGGTCGGCGATGGCGAGCGTCGAGCCGGCGCGATAGAGAACCTGCGAGCCGTCGGCACTCGTGCCGGCGAGCTGCGGAAACATGCTGGGCGTGCTGACCAGATTCTTCACCGAGCCGTCGAAGCCGACGGCGTCGATGCCGCCGCCGCGCGCCACGATGAAGGGGAAGACCTTCGTGCCGATGCGCACGGGAGAGAAGCGCGCGTCGACGTAGGGACCGCCGATGTCGTTCTGGAACCGGCCGATGTTCGTGACGGGAGACAATCCGAGGGAGACGCTCTTCCAGGTCTGGCCGCCGTCGTTGCTCATGAACCAGACGAAGTTGCGCGCCGGATTCGCGTTGTTGATGTTGGCGTTCGTCTGGATGAGGATCGTCGAGACGCCGTTCTCCTCGCGCGCCGCCGCCGTGCTGAACGCGACCTCCGAGCCGTCCTGCGGGAAGATTACGCGCGGCTCATCGAGACCCTTCGAGTCGTACAGCACGAGCTGGCCGGTGGGGAAGGAGAAGAAGGGCGGCAGCGCCAGGTTGTTCGACGGCGCAACCTCCACGAGAACGAAATGGCGATTCATCCGATGCTGCGTCGCCGGAAAGGAGACGCGATCGGAGTACGGCGAATACGAGATGACGCGCGCGCTGACGGATGAAGCGAGAACGAGCAACAGCGCTGCGGCGGCCGAACGGACGCGCATGATCGATTCCTCCGCCGTAAGTACGGAGGTGTGCTACTTCGTGTCCAAGATCTCTTTCGCCGCGCGGCGCCCGGAGCCGATCGCGCCGGAGACGGTGCCGGTCTCATCGCTGCTCGTCGCCTCGCCGGCGAAGTAGAGCGTGCCGTCGATCGGACGTCCGAGAGCGCGATGGGCGGTGCTGCCGCCGACGAGCGCGTAGGAGTACGCGCAGCGGCTGAACGGGTCGGCCTGCCAGTCGTGCGTGTACGCGGCGGTGAGGAGGTCGTCGATGCGGCGGCGCTTCACCGCAAACGCGGCGGACATCGCGTCGAGCGCGCGGTCGATGCGCGACGACTCCGATTCCGCCAGCAGCGCGTCGGCGGCGTGGCCGCCGGCCCAGCCGGTGAGGATCGGCGCGCGCAGCGGCGCCGTCGTCCACCACGTCGGCATCAGCCGATCGTTCGTGTGGATGAAGTTCTTGTCGCGATCCCAGAACGGCTCGCGGAATCGGAAGACGATCTTGACGACGTGCCCGGACTCGAGTTTCGCCACGATCCGTTCTTTGTCCGACAACGCCGGATCGAAGCGGATGGTGCCCGACTTCCAGACGCCGATCGGAATCGTGATCACGAGCGAGCGTGCGCGGAACGTGTCGTTGACGGCGACTTCGCCTTTCGACCAGGCGACGTGCGTCGCGGTCGTGCCGAGGCGGAGCTCGGCGTTGGCGGGATGGAGGCCGGCGGCGAGCCAGCGAATGAGCGCGTCGTAGCCGTCGGCGATGCGGAACTGCTTGTTCTCGCCGCTCTGCTCCTGGTCGGTCGTCTCCAGGATCTTCGCGCTCATCCGGTCGGCGTGCGCGGCGTGGTAGCCCTCGACGAAGTTCCACGCCATCTGCCGCAGGCGCGGGCTCAGGCCGCGGCGCGAGCGGAGATATTCATCGAAGGAGATGTCGTCGCCGAGGCGCGAGATCGGCGCGCGCACCTTCGCCATCTCGCCCCAGAAATCGCGGATCGCGGTGAGCTTCCCATCGCGCGACCACCAGTGATCGTCGGGAAGCTGATACGCGACGAGCGCCGCGGCGTCGACGATGCCGAATGTCGTCTCGCTCTCGCCATGGATGAACTCCGCACCGAGCTCGATCGGAACGCCGACGCCGGTGATGCGCCTCGTATCGATGCGCCCGCCGATCCGATCACGCCCTTCGATGACGCAGACGCGCTTCCCGGCGCCCGTGAGCTCCCGCGCGCACGACAAGCCGGACGCTCCCGCGCCCAACACGATCACGTCAAATTTCACGATCGAATTTTAGGGAAGTGCTGAGTGAAAAGTGCTGAGTGCTGAGTAGGCAAGACCTCCAACGAAGTCGCGCCAGCGACTCAGGACTCAGCACTTTCAACTCAGCACTGGTTTTATTCGCCCATCAGCTGCGACCAGGGCAGCTTCCGCACCGCCATCACTTTGTCGTCGATGTCTCCCTGCGTCGCCTTGTCGCCGAGCACGCGGCGGAGGTACTCGACTTCCGTCGAGACGAGCCGGTTGTGCTTGGGGAGAAGGCGGGTGGCGGCGCTTTGGAGGTTGCGTTCGGAGACGGTGATGAGCTTGGGCGCGCGAATCGAAATCTTATCGCTCATGCTAAGGGCAACGAGCGTTCGCGGCGATCTAATCCTAAGGCTGAGCCGTTTACCGTTTTCGTCCGCTTTGCGGCGGGCGCAACAGCGGCCCGCGAAACCCGAACGACTCCTGCACCAGCTCCCGCGGCCGCGAAATGCAGTCGCACAGCGCGCATTTGACGCCATCCGTATGCGCCGCCCGCGAATGCCCGCAGATCTCGCATTTCTTCATGGCAGGTATATGAGAACTCAAGGATGGTGCCTGGTTGGGATCTTCTATTTGGCGTAGATGGGCGCTCTCGGCGGGCGCGGTTTTTCGGCGTGAAAATGACACGATGGGTAGGTTCCGAGGTTGCGAGGTCCCGAGGTTCCGAGGTTCCGCGGTTCCGAGGTGCTCCGCCTGACGCGACGATCGTTCGTGTAGCGAAGCACCCCGCAACCCCGCAACCTCGGAACCCCAGCAACCACCTCCCTCCCCCGCTGATAGCATTCGCGGATGCACGACAACGTCCCCTCTTCCGCGGAGGCGCTCGCCTCCGCCATCCGTGAGGCTGGCCGCGGGCTGGTCGGGCGGCAATCGCTCGTCGAGACGATCGCGCTCGCGGCCGTCGCCGGCGAGCACGTCCTCGTCATCGGTCCGCCGGGCACGGCGAAGAGCGAGGCCGCGCGCCGCTTCTCCCGCGCCATTCGCGGCAGCTACTTCGAATACCTCCTCGGCCGCTTCACCGAGCCGGGCGAGATCTTTGGTCCGGTCGATTTCCGCAAGCTTAAAGAAGGTGTCGTCGAGACCGATACGACCGGCATGCTGCCCGAGGCGGAGATTGCGTTTCTGGATGAAGTGTTCCAAGGATCGACCGCGATCCTCAACACGCTCCTCGGCATCCTCAACGAGCGGCGCTTCCGCCGCGGCCGCAGCGTGATCGAGTGCCCGCTGCGCATCTGCATCGGTGCGTCGAACGCGCTGCCGGCGGATGACGCGCTGGCGGCGTTCGCCGATCGCTTCCTCGTGCGCGTGTTCGTCGAGCCGACCGCCGATCCCGAGCTCGAGGATCTGCTCAGCGGCGGCTGGTCGCTCCTCTCGTCGAGCGAAGAGTCGCCCGCGACGATCGCCGATCTCGACACGCTCGCTGCTGCCGCGCGCGCTGCCGATCTCGATACCGTGCGGCCGCTGCTCGCGCATGCGATCCGGAAGCTGCGGCAGAACGGCGTCGCGCTGTCCGATCGCCGCGCGGTGAAGCTGCAGAAGCTCGTGGCTGCCGCCGCGGTGCTCGCTGGGCGAACGGCGCCGACTGCAGCTGATCTCTGGCCGATCGTGGCCGCCGTTCCGCTCGCGGAGCAGCAGCCGATCGCGCGCGAAGCGCTCGGCGAGCTGTTGAAGGAGACGGAGAACCAGGCGCTGATGGCCGCGGCGGAAGAAGCGTCGCTCGGTCCGCTGGCGCGCGCGGCGCGCATCGTCAGCGCGGCGAAGGCGGCGCTCGACGATCGTCCGCCGGACGACAATCGCGATGAAGCCGATCGCTGGAAGCTGCGCGTCGAAGGGATCGCGCGCGAGATCGACGCCTGCTTCGCGCCCGACCGCCTCCCGCCCGATCTCGCCGCGATGCGGGAGCGCGTCGCGCAGGTCCTGGCGTGACCATCGAGTGGATTCCGCGAGAGCCGCCGCTCCCGCCCGCGGCGGCGGTCGCGTTCGATGACGCGGCGCGCGCGCTCGCGAAGCGGCTGCTCGCGATGACCGACGAGCAGCTCGCGCGCATCCAGGGCGCCGCGGCCGAGAACGCGATCGTGATCGCGGGCGACGACCTGCCGTGGGTCGACGGCATCCAGTACGCCGGCCGCGATCCGAACGCCGACGGCCTGCTCCTTCCGACGCACGTGAAACCGAACGTGCCCGCCGATCTCTTCGCGCAGGCGATCCTCCACGCGCACGGAGAGGCGAGGCGGCCGCTCGTCGTGATCGGACGCCACGTGATTCCGATGGGAGGCGCTCGCACCATCGATCGCGCGGCGTTGGAGCGCTGGCTCCGTGTCATCCCGAGCGTGAGCGAGGGACCTGGGCGGGCGGGTACGGCAGACGCGCCGCTCGGGATGACGAAAGAACCATGAGCTTGCAGCTCCCCGAATCGCTCGCCCCCTGGCGCAACGAGCTCGCGCTCTTCCCGCTCGAACTCGCCGTCGATCTCGGCGCGATGGTGCGCCGGCTCTCCAGCGCCATCGGCGCGCCGGTCGCGGCGCGGCATCGCGGCGACGATCCCGACGGCTACGACGGCATCGTCCGCAACGGCGTCTACGACCGCATGCTGCACTCGGAATGGCTCTACGCCGACGAGCTGCCGGACGAGTTCCTCCGCCGCACGGTCATGCGCGAGCAGCTCTTCTTCCGCCTCGCGCGCCGCTCGCCGCTCGACGACCTCTTCTCCGTCGCGCTGTTCGACGCCGGGCCGACGCAGATCGGCGCACCGCGCATCCTCCATCTCGCGCTGCTCATCGTTCTGGCGCGGCGCTGTTCGGAGCGCGGCGGAACGTTCCGCTGGGGCGTGCTGCAACAGACTCCGCGCCGCGTGTACGAGCAATTCGACGCCGATGCCGTCCGCGCC
>Ga0070702_100000675_pt1 | contig 12793 bp, 12 predicted proteins | sample KBSK5103metaG_FD_65466 | JGI IMG/M metagenome (GOLD analysis project Ga0070702, IMG submission 65466) | Corn, switchgrass and miscanthus rhizosphere microbial communities from Kellogg Biological Station, Michigan, USA - KBS K5-10-3 metaG | ecosystem: Host-associated > Plants > Roots >... | reverse complement strand
GCCAGATCCATGATGTAGTACTTGTTGATCCACGGCGGGCAGAACAGCAGCGGCACCGCGTGTACCTGCTTGACCTGTGGCGCGTACTGAATCAGCTCGATCAGGTCACTCCGGTAGACGACCGCACCCGTGGTGGCCGCCATGTTGACGCCGACCTCGAAGCCTGAGCTGTCAACCTGCGAGGGCCAGCCTCCGTTATGGCGCAGGTCGCTCAACATGTTCTTGGCGCCTTTGAACACGCTCTTGCCACCAGTGTCGAAGGCCTCCCGGATCGCCGCCGGGTTGCCGAACAGGTTGTTGGTGGGCGCTAGTGCGTCGAGCATGAACTTGGCGGCGAACCGCGCCTTCACGTCCTGGGCGGCATCCAGCTCCGCGGCATCCAGCAGCTCGGTAACCAGCTGGCTGGTCAGCAGGTACTCCTGCTCCAGCAGGAAGTACAGCGGATTGCCCTCGTATGCCGGGTCGAGGAACCGTTTGTCGCCGATCGCGGGAGCCAGGGGAGCGGGCGTGTTGGCACCCACCGCACGCCCCGCTGCCGCACGTACAGCCGCGGCCAGTCCGATCGCCGACCGACCGCTGGCGGCGGCGGTCGCAGTCGGGTTCTTGACCAGCGAGGGAACGGCCGCGGCGAGTGAACGCAGGAACGACACCGGATCGGCACCAACGAGCGGATCCTCGGCAATACCTAGACGGTCGAGGATTGCACGCCCGACGGACTCTGGGCTCGGTGCTCGACCCGCTGCTGGGCTCGGCGCTCGACCCGGTGCTGGACTGGGTGCTGCATTCATGACGCTGCATTCATGGTGTCGGACTCCTAGGTGGCCAGTAATCGAGGAAGGTCGGTTCGCCACCAGCTGGCGGGTTCAGGACTCTTCGCTCTTGGTCTCAACATAGCTGCGATAGACACTGAGCAGAGCACGGCGTTGCGCTTCGGTGAGTCGCGGGTCGGCCCGGATCGCGTTCTCGGTGGCTTCGCCGTCCATTTTTTCCGTGCCACTGATCAGTCCCGCCTGCTCGAACAGCGTCTCTGCCGACACGTTCAACGCATCGGCGATCGACTTGAGCACGCGGACGGACGGTTCGTGCAGCCCGCGTTCGACCTGGCTCAGGTAGGGGTTGGAGACCTCGGTCAGCGCAGACAGCTGGCGCAGCGACAGGTTGGCCATCTGTCGCTGCGCACGGATGAAGCTCCCCAGCATGCCCCGGGGGTTCTCTACTGTTGGCGTCGGCTCCTGGGCGTTCGGCATGTCTGAAGCCACGTCTCGGATCAGACCGACTTTGCGGTGGCGAGGATGTTCGCCAGCTGGAGGGCGTAAGCGCGCTGTGCGTTGAGCAGGTCGGCGGCGACATCGAAGGCGAACGTGGTCGAGGCTTCCAAACCGGGAAAGGTCGAGGTGCCAGGGATGTTGGGCAGGTCCGGCACGGGAAGCACCGAGACGGCCTTGACCCAGGTCTGGGTAGCGTCGACGGACAGCTTCTGACCCTGCTGGACGGTGGAGAGTAGCTGCTCGCGGATCTTCTGGGCGATCTCTGGGATCCCGGTAGTGGCCTTGTTGTTGGTGGCTGTCGCCATGGTGAGCTCCTGGAGTGTCTGGGGGGAAGGATGCTGAGACATGCCGGGACGGAGTTCCCGACACGCACAACATACATACCAAGTGCTTGGCATGTCTAGCAAACTCCAGAAGTTTGCTTCTTCAGTCTGTTACCGGTCTACATGTCCAGTCCGCCGTTGACGCCCCAGACCTGGCCGGTGATGTATGCGGAATTGTCCGCGGCCAGGAAGTGGACCACCCGTGCGATCTCCTCGGGACGGCACAGCCGGCCCACCGGAATCTGCGACGTGATCCGCTCCAGCACCTTCTCCGGGACGTCGTCGAGCATCTCGGTAGCCACGAAACCCGGTGTCACTGTGTTCACCGTGATGCCGACGCCGTCGTCGTCCCGCTTGCCTGACCGCGCGAGGATGAAGGCGGCTTCCTTGGCCAGGGTCTTGGTCAGTCCGAGAATGCCGGCCTTGGACGCGGCGTAGTTGGCCTGTCCGATGTTTCCGGTCTCGCCGATGACCGAGGAGACAAAGATGATGCGACCGGTGCCGCGTTCGACCATGTGCTCAAACGCCGGCTGAGCCATGTAGAACGATCCGGAGAGGTTCACCGCAAGGACGGTGTTCCACTCTCTCACCGACATCTTCAGGGCCATCTTGTCCATGGTGATACCGGCGTTGTTAACCAGGATGTCGAGCCGCCCGTGCTGGTCGAGCACCTCCTGGACCACCCTGCGGCAGTCCTCGGGATCCGAGACGTTGCCCTGGTGGATCGTCGCGCGCCCGTCGCCGCCGAACTCATCACCGAACTCCTTGAGGAACAGCTCCGCACGTGCAACGTTGCCGCTGTAACCGGCGGCAACCGTTGCGCCCTGGCTGGCGAGGCTCCGGCTGATCGCGGCGCCGATGCCACGGGTTCCGCCAGTGACCAGAGCAACCCGCCCGGCGAGCTTCTGCCCGACGATTGCCGTGGGCTGCTGATCGGGGTTGGAGTCGATTGCATTCATGGTGATGCCTTCCAGGAATTGCCGATGGGTCGCTGACCATGACGGTGGCTGTCGTGGACGTCGCATCAGGCCGGGTCACGCCGCACTCGTAGTGCGTCGGATCGTCCCCCTGAAGGACTCGCGATACTAGTCGTCGCAGTATGGCGGGTGCTACGTCCTGTTGCCTATGGATTGGCGATATTGCTGGCTGCAGTATCAGTGGTCTGTCCCCCGGTGGCTACCCACCCTGCCCTAACCCGGGCGTCACGGCAGTGTTGACAGGGGCCCGGAGTGGTTGCTGGAGCGGTCCGCGCCGTTGAGCCAGCCCACAGTCACCAGTGCCAGGGAGATGGTGATGACTGCGGCGGCACCGGCCAGGTGGGCGTTCTGCCAGCCCGGGGGGGCCTGCAGCAGGGCACTGACGACGCCGAGGGTGGCGGTGGCCACAACGAGGGCAGCGAGCGTTGCGGCCAGCGCGCGGGCTCCGGATAGCACGGACCAGCGCCGCCAGGCATGGACTGCGAACGTGAGCAGCGCCATCGCGGCCAGTACGGCGACGCCGCGGTGGAGCAGGTGCAGCGCGACCAGCGAGCCGGGCTGTTCGGGCGGGCACAGCGGGAAGCTCGCGCACGCCTGTTCGGCCTCCGCCTCGACCACCAGGGAACCCGACAGGAACAGCACCGCGGCTGCGCCGATTGCCAGCCAGGCAAGCCGTCCCAGCCGGGGGCCGGGGCTCGCGCGCCGAGGCGCCATGGCGCAGACCGCGGTGACCGTGGCGCCTCCGAGCAGCGACAGGCCGGCGAGAAGGTGCGCAACTACCGTCCCCGCGCCGTTGCCGGCGAACACGGTCAGGGCTCCGAGCCCGATCTGCAGCACGATGATGGCGAGCGTGAAGAGCGCGGGGCGGGCCGCCGCGGGCCGCGCAGTACGGGACCGTAGGGCGAGCAGGGCGGTGGCGAGCACCAGGACGGAGACCACCGCGGCGAGGTATCGGTGTGTCTGCTCCATGAGAGCGTGAAACTCGTAGACCGGTCCGACATTGCCGTTGCACAGGGGCCAGTCGGGGCATCCCATCCCGGACTCGGTGACCCGGACATGACTGCCGAAGATGATCAGGCCGTAGACCGCCGCCGCACTCAGGAGCGCGAGACGGGGCAACCACCTGGTAGCTCGGCTGGGCTCGTGGTCGAGCCGGGGCGGATGGTCGAGCAGGTCTGCAACGGGGCTGTCCACAGCTGTGCAGGTTACGCCGACGCCGGAACCTGTCCAACTTGCCCGGCCATTCACCAGTGCGTATTCGCGGGCGGGTGTGTAAGGAGGAAACCTGGGGGTGCGGCAGGAGCTGTCTCAGCCCCCGATCAGCGTCTGGCCGTTGAACCAGCAGACCGCGCGGAGCCATTCGTCGTCGAGACCAGGTGCCCGCTCACGGAGCCGCTCGAGCGCCGCGAGCTGATGGGCGTACGGGTAGGGGATGTTCGGGAAGTCGCTGCCGAGTACGACCCGATCGGGCAGGTCCGCCAGCCTCGGCAGGAGATCGGCCGGGAACGGCGCGAGATCCTCGAGGAAGTCGGTGAAGACCATCGTGGTGTCGAGGTGGACACGCGGGTACCGCTCGGCGAGGGTGAGGAACTCGGCATACTCCGGTGCACCCAGATGTGCGACCACGGCGGTCAGCTGCGGATGACGGCGCAGCACGCCATCGAGCTTGTCCGGTCCGGTGAAGCCTCCCCGCGGGACGGGGCCGCTGCCCACGTGCAGGACCACCGGGACGGCAGCGTCTGCCAGCAGCCCCCACACCTCGTCCAGCGCATGCTCTCGCAGGTCGAACCCGCCCACCTGCGCGTGGATCTTGAACACCCGCGCGCCGCGCGCGAGTGCCGACCGCACCTGGTCGAGGACACCATCCTCAGGGAAGAACGTCGCGCTGGGGACGCATCCCGGCTCGGCGGCTGACAGGTCGAGGGCGAAGTCGGTGAGGTCGGCCGCCATGCCGGGCCGGTGGGCGTACGTCAGTGCAGTGAAGCGGCGCACGCCCATCTCCCGCAGATGCGCCAACCGCCGGGCCTGGTCCCAGCGATAAGTGATCGGCCAGGGACGTCCGACCAAGGGAGCGACCTTGTCGAAGTGCGCCCATACCCGTCGCAACATCCGCTCGGGCAGGAAGTGGGTGTGGATGTCGACCAGCCCCGGCAGACCGAGGCGCTGCCACCACCTGGGCACGTCGCCGTCGGTGAGCGGCTCCACGCACATTCCTTCCGCCGTTGCTCGCGCGCTCAGGTGACCTCGGTGAGAGACCCGTCGGTGACCGAGTAGACAAACCCGCGAACGCTGTCCTTGTACGGGATGAACGGGTTGGCTGCGATCCGTGCCAGCGACTGCCTGACGTCCTTGGCGGGGTCGCGGAAGGACTCAGGCGCCCATCCGGGGCGCAGACCGGTATCTGCCTCGATCTGGGCCTTGAACTCGTCGTCGGTGAACGTGAGCATGCCGCAGTCGGTGTGGTGGATGAGGACGATCTCGCGGGTGCCGAGCAGTCGCTGGCTGATGACCAGCGACCGCACCTCGTCCTCGGTGATGACCCCGCCGGCGTTGCGGATCACGTGGGCGTCGCCCTCGCGCAGGCCCAGCAGACCGTAGAGGTTCAACCGTGCGTCCATGCAGGCGACGATCGCCAGGTGGAGCGCGGGCGGCATCGGCAGATGGCCCTTGTCAAAGGCTGCGCCGTAGCCGCGGGCGTTCTCGAGCAGGTCATCGGTGACGCTCATCAGGTGTCCCTTCAGCTAGCCATGGCGATGTCAAGGATGTCCCGTAGTTCGTGTTCGCGGAAGATCGCGGACGTCAGGTCTACTGCAGGGGGATGTCCTGTCCCCGCTCGGCTTCGGTGCGCGGGGCGAGGTAGCGCCGATCCGACTCTGCGATGGGCACGTCGTTGATGCTTGCCTCGCGGCGGCGCATGAGACCGTCGGCGTCGAACTCCCACAGCTCGTTGCCATAGCTGCGGAACCACGTGCCCAGGTCGTCGTGCCACTCGTACTGGAAACGGACGGCGATCCGGTCGTCCCCGAATGCCCAGAGCGCCTTGCGCAGAACGTAGTCCAGCTCCTTCTCCCACTTCGCGGTGAGAAACGCGATGATCTCGTCACGACCGTGCAGGAAGAGGTCGCGGTTACGCCAGACCGAGTCAGGCGTGTAGGCGAGGGCGACGCGATGAGGGTCACGGGTGTTCCAGGCGTCCTCGGCGGCCTGCACCTTCTGGAGGGCGGCTTCGCGGTCGAACGGCGGCAAGGGCGGACGGGCGGTCATAACTCCTCCAGGTCGACGGGTGCTCCAGCCCATCACGGTAGGCACCTGGGGCAGCGGAGTATAGGTGCGCTCGGCGCTCGAACGGCCGGCCGTCGCCGGATCGCCGTACGGGACCCCATGCTCTCTCGAAGGGCCGTGCCGGCCTGCATCCTCGAGGACCCGGGTCCAGCTCAGCAGGAGATGCCGGCCGACGCTGACGCCGGCCGACGCTTGTGCCGGCCGACGCTTGCGCCGGTCCGAGTCAGATCAGGGCGGCCTTCGCCGGCGGAGATGCTGCACCCAGTCCGGCCGACGCTGCGGCCTGCTGTACGGCCTTGGCCACTGCCGGCACCACCCGGCCATCGAAGATCGAGGGCACGATGAAGTCCGCGGACGCCCCGTCCTCGGCGACGATGTCGGCGAGCGCCCGGGCGGCGGCAACCTTCATCGACATGTCCACCGACCGCGCGCGGCTGTCGAGCAACCCGCGGAACAGGCCCGGGAACACCAGGACGTTGTTGATCTGGTTCGCGTAGTCACTGCGGCCGGTGGCGACCACCGCCACGTTGTCCGGCATCTCTTCCGGCATGATCTCCGGGATGGGGTTGGCCATCGCGAACACGATGGCGTCCTTGGCCATGGTGGCTATCCAGTCCGGCTTGACCAGGCCGGGACCGCTGACGCCGACGAAGACGTCGGCACCCACCAACGCCTCCTCCAGTCCGCCGCGGACTCCCTCGAAGTTGGTGGTCTCGGCGATGGATCGCTTCTCCGCGTTCAGGTCCGTGCGCTCCGGGCAGACGATGCCGTGCCGGTCCACCCCGATAAAGTTGCTGATGCCGGCGTGCTGCCACAGCTTGACGCAGGCGATCCCGGCCGCGCCCATGCCGAGGAAGACCACCTTCAGGTCCTCCAGCCGCTTGCCGACGACCTCTGCTGCGCCGTACACCGCAGCCAGCGAGACGATCGCGGTGCCGTGCTGGTCGTCGTGGAAGACGGGGATGTCCAGCTCGTCCTGCAGTCGCCGCTCGACCTCGAAGCACACCGGCGCTGCGATGTCCTCCAGGTTGATGCCACCGAATCCGGGAGCGATCGCCTTACCTACCGCGACGAGCTCCTCGACCCCTGAGGTGTTCACACAGATGGGGTACGCGTCAACGTTTGCGAGCTGTTTGAACAGCATCGCCTTGCCTTCCATCACGGGCATGGCCGCCTCGGGCCCGAGATCACCAAGGCCCAGGATCGCGGAGCCGTCGGTCAGTACGGCCACCGAGTTCGACTTGATGGTGTAGTCCCAGACCAGCTCGGGGTTCTCCCCGATCGAGGTGCAGACTCGGCCGACACCCGGGGTGTAGGCCATGGAGAGATCGTCGCGGGTCAGCACCGGAAACCTCGGCGTCACCTCGATCTTGCCGCCGACGTGCCGGTCGAAGACGCGGTCGCTGACCGAGAGCAGCTGTACGCCGGAGACCGCCCGAGCCGCCGCCACGACCTCCAGGCCGTGTGCCTCCCCGCGGGTCTCCACCTGGATCTGCCGGATGATGACCTCACCCGGGTTCTCGATGATGTCCACCGCGTCGATGAGCGCGCCGGCAGCACCCAGCGCAGAAGTCAGCTTCCCCAGCGTGCCCGGGACGCGCTCCAAAGACACCCGCAAGGTCAACGTGTTGCCTGCGGAGGGATGGATCATCACCATGTGCTTCACCTTTTCGTAGGTTGGGAGTCGCCTCGGACGACCCCGTTCTCGCAGGCCGGGCCGCGATGAGCGCAGTCGCGTTGCCCGTTCCGGGTTTCACTGTAGCCAGGGGATGGGCGAGGGGGGCAGTTCTGTTACTTGTGGTCTCTGTCCGTTACTTATGGTCTCTGTCCGTCGTCGTCGCCGGCTCGACGTCAGCTCGTGGCCTGACCACGCCACAGGTCGACGCCGCCTTCGACCGCATGGTTGTCGATGTCGGCCAGCTCCTCAGCGGTGAAGTCGAGGTTGTCCAGCGCGGCGATGTTCTGTTCGAGCTGCCTGACGGACGACGCGCCGATCAGGACTGAGGAGACTCGCTCGTCCCGGGCCAGCCAGGCAAGCGCGAGCTGGGCCAAAGACTGGCCGCGGCGCCCCGCGATCTCGTTCAGCGCGCGGAGGTGTGCGAGGTTCTGCTCGGTCAGCAGGTCCTTCGACAGTGACGAGCTCTCGGCCATCCGCGAGTCGGGGGGTATGCCTATTGGGCCTTTGAGGTACTTGTCGGTCAACATCCCCTGAGCCAGCGGAGAGAAGGCGATGCACCCTGCACCGACCTCCTCCAGGGTGTCGAGCAGGCCATCTTCGACCCAGCGGTTGAGCATCGAGTAGGACGGCTGGTGGATAAGCAGCGGTGTACCGAGCCCAGTCAGGATGCGGGCCGCCTCGGCCGTCCGCTCAGGGGAGTACGACGAGATCCCCGCGTACAGCGCCTTGCCGGAGCGAACGGCAGTGTCCAGCGCTCCCATGGTCTCCTCGAGCGGGGTCTGCGGGTCGGGCCGGTGGGAGTAGAAGACATCGACATAGTCGACACCCATCCGCGCCAGTGACTGGTCCAGGCTCGCCAACAGGTACTTGCGGGAGCCGAACTCGCCGTACGGACCAGGCCACATGTCCCATCCGGCCTTCGTGGACAGGAACAGCTCGTCCCGGTAGGGCAGGAGATCCTGCTTCAGGATGGTCCCGAAGTTCGCCTCCGCAGAGCCGTACGGCGGACCGTAGTTGTTGGCAAGGTCGATGTGACAGACACCGAGGTCGAAGGCACGGCGCAGGATGGCCCGCTGGGTGTCCAGCGGGCGATCGTCACCGAAGTTGTGCCACAACCCCAGGGAGATGAGCGGGAGCCTGACTCCGCTGCGCCCCACCCGCCGGTACTGCATCGACTCGTAGCGGTTCTCGGCGGCCAGGTAGGTCATGGCGCATTCTTACAGACCAGCGACGTGAGCCGCCGGTCGGTCTGCGCTCTCTGGGCGCGCTTCGTCCACGCGCTGGGCAAGTGTCTCGCCACCGTCATACCGTTGACATGTGACGAAATGGTCACCTATCGTCGATGGATGGACGCAGTGTTCAGGGCTCTTGCCGACCCGACCCGGCGGCGCCTGCTCGACGAGCTCTTCCGCGAGGACGGGCAGACCCTCAGCGCCCTTGAAGAGCGCTTCTCGATGACTCGCTTCGGTGTGATGAAGCACCTGAAGCAGCTTGAGGAGGCGGGCCTCGTGGTCACCAGACGGCGAGGTCGCGAGAAGCTCCACTTCCTGAACCCGGTCCCGATCCGGCTTGTCCACGACCGGTGGGTGAGCAAGTACGCCGAGCCCTGGGCCGCCGCGCTCAGCGGCCTCAAGAACAGACTGGAGAGTCCGATGGAAAAGGTCTTCGAGATCTACATCCGCACCACCCCGGAGCGCCTCTGGGAGGCGATCACCGACGGCGAGATCAGGAGCACGTACCAGTTCGGCATCCGGGTCAGCTCGGACTGGGCGCCGGGCTCGCACTTCGAGATGAGCCACCCGGGGGCTCCGGGGCCCCTCGGTGAGGGGGAGAACCTCGAGGTCGACCCCCCGCGCCGGCTGGTGCAGAGCATGGTCGCGCTCTGGAGCGACGAGGTGAAGAGCGAGGGAACCTCGAGAGTCACCTGGGAGATCGAGCCCGTCGGCGACTCCTGCCGCCTGACCGTGACCCACGACCAGCTCCGCGAGGGCGCGAACGACGAGCTCTACGGCGGCTGGCCGATGATCCTCTCCGGCCTCAAGACGTGGCTGGAGACTGGCGAGCGGCTGACGACGCCGGGATCGCTGATGTACGGCTGAGCCGCCCGCCCGCCTCTGGGCCATGATCCGATGATTCCGCGGACGCGGTCTGACCCGGGCGCGCATACTCGAGCCATGAGACGGTTCATCCGCACAGTGGGACGGCCCCTGGCGGTCATGACCGCAGGGTCCGTGATCGTGCTGGCCGGCTGCGTGGCGTCACAGCCGTCGCAGCCATCGCAGCGGCTGCTGACGTCGCAGCCATCGGCCCTCGCCGTCCTGCCAGTGGCAGCCACGGTCTCGACGAGGCCGACCAAGGTGCTCGTGGTCGTCCTCGAGAACCGCGGTGTCAGCGCCACCTTGCGGCTGATGCCGTTCCTGGCCTCGCAGTCCAGGGGTTACGCCAAGGCCTCGAACTACCACGCGGTGAAGCACCCCTCGCTGCCCAACTACCTCATCATGGCCGGCGGCTCGACCTTCGGCGTGACCGACAGCAAGGCCCCGGCCGCCCACCGGCTCGGTGGCAGCTCGGTGTTCGGCCAGATCATCGCCAAGGGACGGTCGGCCAAGACGTACGCCGAAGGCATGACGACGAACTGCCAGCAGAAAAACACCGGCCGCTACGCCGTCAGGCACAACCCCTGGACCTACTTCGCGTCCTCGCGCGAGCGGTCGCTGTGCCTGAAGTACGACGTCCCGCTGGGGACCAGGACCAACGGCCCGCTGCATCGGGACATCGCAGCGGGGCAGCTGCCGACGTTCTCGATGGTCATCCCCGATCTGTGCCACGACGCGCACGACTGCCGTCTGGCCACAGCCGACGCCTGGCTCAAGCCGTGGCTGCGCCAGATCGAGGCCGGTCCGGACTTTCGTGCCGGGCGCCTGGCGGTCGTGGTGACCTTCGACGAGGACGGCGGGACCTTGGGCAACCAGGTGCTCACAGCGGTCATGCACCCCGCCCGACGTGGGGTCGTGGTCACCCGCCGGCTCGACCACTACTCGCTGTCTGCCACAGCCTCCCGCCTGGCATGGACCACGCCGCTGCGCAGGGCCATCGGCACCCCAGACTTCCTGAGAGCCTTCCGTCTGCGCTGACGTGCTGACCGGTTGCCGGCCACTGCGCCCTTGACGACCGTCCCGGTGTGGGCCCACGGTCAGGGCACCCGCCGGACCGCCCGGGTCTCGGACATCACCAAGGTCGCTGCAAACGCGAGCCCGGCAACCACCGCAGTCGCCAGGAACGCCACCTCGAAGGACGCCGCGTCGGCCAGAGCGCCGGCGACGAGCGGGCCGATGAACGCGCCGGCGTCAGAGGCCATCTGAAAGGCCGCGACAGGGGTGCCGCCGCGCCCGCCGATGACGTCGCCGACCACGGCGGCCGAGGACACGCCGAGCAGAGCCGACCCGGCGCCATACAGCGCCATCCCGACCAGGAAGAGCGGCGCACCGTCGGCGAACGCCATCATGGCCCCAGCGGCCAGCGACAGGGCGGCCCCGGCGCGCAGGAACGGCCGGCGTCCGCGGGTGTCGACCAGCCGACCGGCCGGGATGAGGACGAGCGCCTGCACCACCGCGGAGAGCACGAGGCCGGCGCCGGTCCAGGACGGACCGAGGCGCAGCCCTTCGACGACGAACAGCGGGATGAGCGACGAGCGGACCCCGAAGATCGCCCAGCCGACCGAGAAGTTGTTCGCCACCGCGGCCAGGTAGGCCCGGCTGCGCAGCGCGGTCCCCAGCGAGGTAGGGGCATGGTCGAGGCTGCCCGCAGCGCCCGCCAGCTCGTCCTGGCGCAGCGCCGTGCGGGCGAGGAACACCGTGGCCACGCTGCCGGCTGCCAGCAGGGTGGCTGCGTACACGAAGAATGGCGCGCGCACGGACCACGCCGTCAACGGGCCGCCGAAGGCAGGACCAGCGATGGCCCCCAGCAGGAAGCCGGTCTGATAGGTGCCGGCCGCCCGGCCGCGCTGGTCAGGGGCGACGACGCGCAGCAGCAGGGCGAAGGACGACACCGTGAACATCGCTGAGCCAAGACCACCGAGGCCGCGCAGCACGAGCAGCTCGGCGTAGCTGCCCGAAAGCCCGGCCAGCAGGCTGGACACCGCGACGATCCCGATCCCGGTGGCCAGCACGACGCGCTCACCGATCCGGTTGACCAACCGGCCGGCCACCGGCGCGGAGGCGAAGCGCACCAGCGCGAACACCGAGATGACCGCGCCCGCAGCGAAGTTCCGGACGCCGAACTCCTTGGCGAACAGAGGGATCGCCGGGGCGACGATGCCGAAGCCCAGGGCTACCGAGAAGGCCACCGCGGTGAGGACAGCTACCTCGGGCGGTAGGGAGGCGAAGGGGTTGCGTGGGGCGCGCATACGACCGCCCACTATGCCCCAGTGTGCCGGTGGACCTCGACCTCTCCAGGCGGCGGCGAGTTGCCGACGCGTCGCAGGCTGGTATTCGCCTGCGGCGGCTAGGGTGGCGCTACCATGACCAGCCCGCCCCGAGCATTGCAGGCAGCCGACGAGGGCCAGCTCGAGCTCGAGGCGATTGTCGCCGCACTGTCCGCTCGCTATGTCGTCGCGGCCGGCGTCAGGCAGCGCATCCGCCGCGTGCAGGTCGACACCTTCGACCGGCGCCTGCGTGCCGCGGGTCTCACGCTGGAGCACCAGAGCACGGCCTCGGGGGAGCGGCTCGTCCTGGGCCGACCGGACGGGTCGTCGGCCGCGGCGGTGCCCGTCGCGGATCTGCGCTGGCCTGCGCCCGCAGACCTTCTGCCTGGTCCGGTCCGCGACGTTGTCGCTGCGGTGAGCGGCATCCGCGCCTTGATGGTGGCCTCGGACGAAAGGCGGCGCGTGCGGCAGCTGGAGCTGCTCAACGAGGACGGGAAGACCGTGGCCCGGGTCGAGCTCGACGAACCGGCTTCCGAGGCCGGCGCCCCAGCCCGGCTCACAGTCCGCACGTTGCGCGGCTACGAGGAGCAGGCACAACGGGCCGTTCGGATCCTGGCCGGTCTGGGCCTGCGCCCGGTCGAGAGCACTGACGACCGCGAGCCGAGCCCTTCGAAGCCGACGGCCGGCACGGACCGCGAGTCACCGGCAAGCGTGCTCCTGACGAGGGCGCTGAGTGACTTTCTCGCGACGATGCGCGCCAACCTGCCGGGTCTGCTCGACGACGTGGACACCGAGTTCCTGCACGACTTCCGGGTCTCCGTGCGACGGACCCGGGCAACGCT
>Ga0070702_100000674_pt1 | contig 12800 bp, 12 predicted proteins | sample KBSK5103metaG_FD_65466 | JGI IMG/M metagenome (GOLD analysis project Ga0070702, IMG submission 65466) | Corn, switchgrass and miscanthus rhizosphere microbial communities from Kellogg Biological Station, Michigan, USA - KBS K5-10-3 metaG | ecosystem: Host-associated > Plants > Roots >... | reverse complement strand
GCCAGGAGGGCCGTCGTCAGCCTCACTTTCAGGAAGAAGGACGGCGGTACGTCGACCGAGCGTCACCAGCTGACCTTCGCCACGGACGACAGGGGTGACTACCGCATCGACAGTGACCACCTCCTGCGCTGAGCGCCTACGCCGAGAGGCTTCGTCGACTATCGACCTTGGTCGGCGAGCGGTTCGCCGGCTCGCCATGGATGCAACGACTCGCCGTTCGCACCGCCCCGGGAGGACGGCAACGCGGTCAACGAGGTTCGTGCTCTGCGCACGTCGCTGATGAGCAACGAGATGGAGAGCAAGTTCCTGGACGTTGCCTGACCGAGGACCTACGTCAGGTCGGCCAGGGGGACTGAAGGGTCTGCCAGCCGGCCGGCATCGACGGTGGCGCCGCTGAGGATGAGCGCCTTGATGGCGTCGCCCTGGTCCCAGATATTGGCGTTCATGCCGGCGAGCACGCGACCGTTCCTGAGCCAGAAGGCCAGGAACTCCCGTCGGGATGTGTCCCCGCGTATCACCACCCGGTCCCAGTCGGCGGCGTAGCCGTTGTACTCCATGCCGAGGTCGTACTGGTCGGAGAAGAAGTACGGAAGCTTCGTGTATGCCGCGTCCTGGCCGAGCATGTTGCGGGCAGCGGTCTGGCCCTGGTTGAGGGCATTGGCCCAGTGTTCGACGCGAATCCGCTTCTTGTATGCGGGGTTCCAGGCGTCGGCGACATCGCCGGCGGCGAAGACGTCGGGGGCGCTGGTGCGCAGGAACTCGTCGACGACGATGCCGTTCTCCAGGGCAAGCCCGGCGGCTCGGGCCAGCTCGTCGCGCGGTGAGACGCCGGTGCCCACGACCACGAGGTCCCCCTCGATGACCGACCCCTCCGTAGTGCGGACGCCCTGCGCGGCACCGTTGCCGACGATCGCCTCGACCTGGGTGGACAGGTGCAGATCCACGCCGTGCTCTGCGTGCAGGTCGCGATAGACGCCACCGATCTGGAGCCCGAGGACACGCTCGAGCGGCACCGCGTTAGGGGCGACGATCGCCACCTCGGCGCCCAGCTGTCGCGCGGAGGCGGCAACCTCGGAGCCGATCCAGCCGGCACCGATGACCACGACACGGCTGGCCGCGGTGATGGCGGCGCGAAGCTCGTCGGAGTCAGCCATCCGGCGCAGGTAGCGCACACCCGGCAGGTCCGCGCCTGGCAGGACAAGGCGCCGGGGGGTGGCGCCCGTTGACAGCAGGAGCCGGCTGTACGCCATACGGCTGCCGTCCTGCAGGGTGACCTCTCGCGCGCCGAGGTCGACGGACTCGACCCTGGTCCCGCTCAGCAGCTCGATGTCGTGGTCGGCGTAGAAGCCCTCCTCATGGACGTAGAGCTTCGCGGCCGGTTTCTCGCCGCGCAGGTACTCCTTGGTCAGCGGGGGGCGCTCGTAGGGGCGCTCGGTCTCCTCGCCGATCAGCACGACGCGACCGTTGAAGCCCTCGGTGCGCAACGTCTCGGCGGCCTTGGCTCCGGCCAGGCTCGCGCCGACGATGACGAAGGTCTGCCCTGTGGCCATCAGGACCCCCGGGTGAGCGTGAAGAACTCCTGACGGGAGCGCGGGTCCTCACGCAGCAGGCCGTGGACGGAGGAGGTGATCGTCCGGGAGCCGCGGGCCTGAACCCCACGCAAGGACATGCACATGTGCTCGGCCTCGATCACCACGCCGACTCCCTTGGGGGCGAGGTGCTCCTGAAGCCAGTTGGCCACCTGGACGGTCAACCGCTCCTGGACCTGGAGGTCGCGGGCGAACAGCTCGACGACGCGGGCCAGCTTGGACAGGCCGAGGATGCGCTCGCCGGGCAGGTAGCCGACGTGCGCGACCCCGGTGAACGGCAGCATGTGGTGCTCGCACAGCGACTGGAACGGGATGCTCCTGGCGAGCACCAGCTCGTCGTAGTGCTCGTCGTTCGGGAAGGTCGTGAAGTCGAACTCCCGCGGCGTCAGCATCTCGGTGAACGAGCCGGCAACCCGGCGGGGGGTATCCACCAGGTGTGGTGAGAAGGGGTTACGGCCGAGGGCGACGAGCAGGTCGCGCACGGCTCGTTCGGCAGCCGGCAGGTCGACCTGTTCGCGTCCGTGGACGACACGCAGGCGCCGACTGGCGTCATGTGCGCGACCCGGTGCCGTGATCTCGTGCTCGAGCTTGGCGATGCTCATGCCTGATCCCTTCTAAAGACGACGTTGGTTGACAGTAGAATGTAAGGTGGTCCTTCGTCAACACAAACTTGGTAGCCCCGTTGGTAGACCGTTCGTGGACACAGATCAGGCGAGGTGAAGTCATGGCGCCAGGAACGCATCGCGTGGCCTCCGGTGAGACTGCCGCAGATGTCTCCGCGGACGTCTCTGCGGTGGCGAGCCTGGAGGAGCCGACCCGGCGGCGCATCTACGACCACGTGCGTGCTCGCCCGGCCCCGGTCAGCCGCGACGACGTGGCCGACGCGCTCGGGGTCCGGCGGCGGACAGCGGCCTTCCACCTCGACCGTCTGGCCGAACAGGGCCTGCTCGTGGTCTCGTTCGCTCGTCTTAGTGGGCGCAGCGGCCCAGGTGCGGGCCGCCCGGCCAAGCTCTACGAGCGCTCCTCCCGCGTCGTGTCGGTCTCGCTGCCGCCTCGTCACTATGACCTTGTCGGCCGGCTCCTGGCCGGCGCGTTCGTCGAGGTCCAACGAAGCGGTGAGCCTCCCGGCGACATCCTCGACCGGCGGGCACGTGAGGTGGGTCGGGCCCTCGCTGATGAGCAGTCCGGCGCCGACGACAGGGAGGGCACGGACACGTTGATGGACGTGCTGGAGACACAGGGCTACGAACCGTGGGTGGACGGCGGCGACATCGTGCTGCACAACTGTCCGTTCCACGCCATGGCACAGGAGCACACCGAGCTGGTCTGCGGCATGAACCTGCACCTGCTCGAGGGAGTGCTCGACGGGCTCGGCACAACAGGGCTGCGCGCCCGCTTGGACCCGGGGCCGTCCCGCTGCTGTGTCCGGCTGGGGTGCGCCAAGCAGGATTGAGCACTCGGCGATGGGGTGGATCGCCGGCTGGATCACAGCCACCTGGGCAGTCGTGCGCCTGGTCCGTACGGGCGCCTGTGGCGGGCCGGTCGACCTGGTGCTGGTGCTCGCGGGCAAGTTCGTTACCAATTTGTGATGTAAGTGGGGGTTCTCCGAAGGCATTAGCGGACATTCGCCAGCTGACCTGCAGAAAGACACGGGTGTCATTCAATTTTCCCGGTCGGACTGGGGGTCCGATGTCCATGAGGACCGTGGGGCGTACGTGGCGCGAGTGGCCAGAATGGCTCAACGCCCTCATCTCGAAAGGAAAAGTTGTCGAGGGAGAGTCGTTAGCTCATCACCGAGAGGCGTTCACCCGTGTCGAGTACAGACAGGCCCACCCGTGCCCCGTGGGTCATTGTGGCGTGTGCCGCCCTGGCGCTCTTGGTGACCACGCCCATTGCCAGCGCGCAGGCAGACCCGGTCTATCCCTCAGAAGGTCAGGTCAACGCGGCCAAGGCCGCCGCGGGAGGCAAGGCTGCGCAGGTCGCCGCCGCTGAGGCCCAGCTCAGGGCGTCCAACGCACGTCTGGACGAGGTGCAGAGGGTTGCAGAGGTGGTCAACGAGAAGTACAACCTGGCGCGCATCCTGCTGCAGCAGCGGACGGATGCGGCGAAGTCTGCCGGTGAGCGCGCAGCCGCTGCAGACAAGACGGCGAACGTCGCCTCGGAGCGGCTGGGGCAGCTGGCCGCCAGGACCTACATGCAGGGCGGAAGCCTCGGACAGCTCGAGGTCTTCCTTTCCAGCAAGGGGCCACAGGAGCTCCTGGACCGTGCCGCCGGCATCCAGCTCGTGACAGACATCCGCAGCCGGGTCCTGCAGGACGCCGACGCGTCGGCGGTGGTGGCCGGAGTGCTGCGTCGCCAGGCGGCCCAGGCGCAGGCCCAGCAGCTGGCCGCGCAGCAGGCGGCCGAGAGCGCCAGGACCGCGGCCCAGACCCAGGTGGACTCGGTAGCCGCAGCAACCGTCAGCATCCACGCGCTGCAGAGCGCGTTGATTACCCAGCTCGCGGCTCTGCGCCATACCTCTGTCGCCCTCGAGCGGCAGCGTCATGACGGGCTCAGGGCCGCGGCCGAGGCCCGCGCGAGCGCCGCCGCACGGGCCCGTGCCGCCGCGCAGTCGCGCACCGCTCTGCGTGCAAGGGCAGCAGCGGAAGCCCGCAGACGCCAGACCCAACTTTCGCCGTCTCGGCGCGCCCCGTCTCCGCGCGCGCCGTCTCCTCGCGCGCCGTCTCTCCGCGCGCCGGACCCGGCGCCCCCTGCCTCTCCCAGCGGCGGTGCCTCTGCCGCCATCTCGTTTGCCCGGGCCCAGATCGGTGAGCCCTACCTCTGGGCCGCCGCCGGCCCGGACTCCTGGGACTGCTCAGGCCTGACCCAGATGGCGTGGGCCCAGGCGGGGGTGAACCTCTCGCACTACACCGGATTCCAGTGGGACGAGACCAGTCGCGTCGCGCTCGGCGACCTGCAGCCCGGCGACCTGGTCTTCTTCGGTGACTCCGGCCCGACCAGCCACCACGTCGGCCTCTACGTCGGCAACGACCAGATGATCGAGGCTCCGCACGCTGGTGCGTTCGTGCGCTACGCCTCCATCTGGCGCAGCGACATCCTCCCGTACGGCGGCCGCCCCTAGCCGGGCAGCCGAAGCTGCTGGTCGCTTTCAGGCGTGGCTGTTCAGTGCCCTGGCCCGCTCCAGCGAGCCGTGGTCATGCCCGCCGCGGTGGCGCGGTCCTTGGCCTCCTGGATGACCTTCTCGGCCTCGGCGCGGCCACCCCAGTGGGCGCCTTCGACCGACTTGCCCGGCTCGAGGTCCTTGTAGGTCTCGAAGAAGTGCTGGATCTCAAGGCGGTCGAACTCACTGACATGCTCCAGCTCGGTCAGGTGAGCGACCCGGGGGTCGCGCGCCGGCACCATCAGGATCTTGTCGTCGCCGCCGGCCTCGTCGGTCATGTGGAACAGGCCGATCGGCCGCGCACCGACCAGGCACCCGGGGAACGTCGGCTCCTCGAGCAGGACGAGCACGTCCAGCGGGTCGCCGTCCTCGCCCAGAGTGTCCTCTACGTAGCCGTAGTCGGCTGGGTACCGCGTAGAGGTGAACAGCAGCCGGTCAAGTCGGATGCGTCCCGTCGCGTGGTCCACCTCATACTTGTTGCGCTGTCCCTTGGGGATCTCGATCGTGACGTCATATTCCACAGCGGTGCCCCTTCGATCGCGATTGGCCTAGCCTCGTCTGTAAGTGTCCCGTATCTGGTCTCACCTCTGTCTAGTATCCCAGCCGAATCACGAAGGGGGTCCTGTGGGCCGTACTCTCGCGGGCCGCGCCGCTCTCGGTGTCCTGGTCCTGGTGGTCGGCGGCTACGTCACGGCCGATGTCCATGATCGTGTTCCCGGCTTTCTCACCCTCGCTCAGTCGCCCACGACCGCTGGTATGCCCGCCCCCACCGTCGCGCAGCGGACCTTCCCCCCGGTTACGGTCCCGTCGGCACAGGTCTCTGCCGCGCCGCCGCTGCTCGTGGCCACGGGCGCTGCGCCGCTGCCGACCACGGCCGGTCTGTCCGCCGCCCTCGCAGCGGCGCTCGCCGACCGCGGGCTCGGCTCCTCTGTGGGTCTGACCGTGCGCGATGGCAGCACCGGGGCAAGCCTGCTCGACATCTCGGCGCAGGTTCCACGGACACCGGCCTCGACCGCCAAGCTGCTCACCGCGGCCGCGGTCATGTCAGCGCTGACCCCCGCCCGGACGTTCTCCACGCGGGTGGTGCGCGGCGCCAGCCACGGCCAGGTCGGCCGCGTCGGCCACGTCACCGACGTGATCCTCGTGGCCGGCGGTGACACCCTGCTCAGCCCGGGCCGGGGCAACCCGGTGGCTGTGGCTGGCCGGGCGGGGCTCGCCGACCTCGCCGGGCAGGTGGCGAAGGCCCTCAAGGCCCAGGGCGTCACCCGGGTCAGGCTGCAGATCGACGACCGCTACGCCTCGGGTCCCCGCTACGCCCCGGCGTGGTCCCCGGCCGACGTGTCGGCCGGGTTGACCGGTCCGGTCGCCATGCTCGGGCTGTCCACCCAGCGACCGGCGCCGGGGAGGGCTGCGTCCACCGATCCCGCCCTCAGCACGGCCAGGGCCTTCGGCCGGGCGCTGGGCGCCGACGGCATCACGGTGGGGTCTGCGATCGACCGAGCGGCTTCGCCCGAGGCGGCGCCCGACCTGGGCGAGGTCCGCTCCGCGCCAGTGGCTGACCTGACGGCGCTGGCCCTGGGCGACAGCGACAACGCGCTGACCGAGTCCCTGGCGCGTCAGGCGGCCGTCCAGGCAGGACGGTCCACCTCGTTCACCGCGGTGGCGGCATGGGTCAAGGAGTCGGTGGCATCCCGCGGGGTCGCCGTGGACGGCGTCACCCTGATCGACACCAGCGGTCTCTCCACCGGCACTCTCATCCCCGTGCGTGTTATCGGGGACCTGCTCGCCCTGGCCGCCGGGGGAAAGCACCCTGCCCTGCAGGATGTGGTGGCCCGGCTGCCCGTCGCCGGTCTGACCGGCACGCTGGCCGGCCGGTTCGGCAGGGGCCCGGCGCACTCTGCTGCCGGGCTCGCGCGGGCCAAGACCGGCACGCTGACCGGCGTTGCGGCCCTTGCGGGAACCGTGGTGGACAGGGGTGGCAGGCTGTTGACGTTTGCGATCCTGGCCGACAGGGTCCCACCAGGCGTGGGAACGCTGACCGCGCGGGCGGCGTTGGACCGGTTCGTGGCGACGCTCGCAGCGTGTGGGTGCAGATGAGGAGGGCATGGGCATGATGACATCAGCGGAAGCGGTCCCGCAGCCATCGAGCGCGAACGGCACAACCGGTTACGTCGACTGGGAGTTCGCCAAGGCCGCCGGTCGACGCCTGATGCCCGCTGGTCCCCATGTCACGCCTGGCCAGGCCGCCGAGGTCGTTGCCTCGCTGCGCTCGGCAGCAGCACGGTCTCGTGTCCCGGTCGCCGAGACCGCCCGGATGGACTCACCCGCAGGCAGCAGTCCCGTCCTGGTCGTGGACCGGCCAGGGTGGGTCGATGCCAACGTCGACTCCCTGCAGTCGATGCTCGAGCCGGTCATCGCCACCATGCTTGCCAGACGCAGGACCTCGGCCGGACCCCGAGATGTGAACGAGAACGTCGCAGGAACCGGGTCGAACCTGGTGCAGGACGTCGGCGGCAAGGTCACCGGCGCCGAGGTGGGCGCCCTCCTGTCCTTCTTCGCCAGCAAGATCCTGGGTCAGTACGACCTCGCCCCGGACGGCACTCCCCGTCTGCTGCTCGTGGCGCCGAACGTGCTGCACACCGAAGAGGAGCTCGGCGTCGACCCTGCCGACTTCCGGCTCTGGGTCTGCCTGCACGAGGAGACTCATCGCGTGCAGTTCACGGCGGTGCCATGGCTGCGCCAGCACATGATCGACACGGCCCGTCAGCTCTCCCTGGACCTCGTGCCCGACCCCGAGCAGCTCGGCGACAAGCTGGTGCAGCTCGCCCGCAACCTCCCCGGCGCGCTCAGGGCCGGCGGCAACGGCCTGACCGACATCTTCGCCACTCCCGAGCAGCGTGCCCAGATCGCCAGGGTCACAGCGGTCATGTCGCTGCTCGAGGGGCACGCCGACGTGGTGATGGACGACGTGGGTCCTGCAGTGGTGCCCAGCGTCGAGCACATCCGGGCCAAGTTCCAGAAACGGCGCCAGGATGTCAGCGGCGTCGACAGGATCCTGCGCCGACTGCTCGGCCTCGAAGCCAAGATGCGCCAGTACCGCGACGGGGCGGTATTCGTCCGGGCGGTCACGGACAAGGTCGGCACCGACGGCTTCAACACGGTGTGGACCTCGCCGGAGACCTTGCCGCTTCCCGAGGAGATCCAGAACCCCGCGACCTGGGTCAAGCGCGTCCACGGCTGATCGGCGGCAGCACGTGACCGGACCTCATCGCGCCATCGCCGCCACGCGGGTGGCGGTCCGCCGCGCGCTTTCACAGCTCGAGCAGTTCGACCACCTCAAGTTCGACCAGCTCAAACAGGATGACATCAATCACGGCCACGGCCACATCAAACACGGCCACGGCCACATCAAACACGGTGGCTTGGTGCTGGTCGCCTGCAGTGGTGGCGCGGACTCCCTGGCGCTCGCGGCGGCCACTGCCTTCGAGGCGCCCCGGGCGGGCCTCTGCGCGGGCGCCGTCATCGTGGACCACGGCCTGCAGGAGGGCTCCCTGGACGTGGCAGGCCGGACCGCGGACCAGTGCCGGCTCCTGCGCCTGGACCCCGTCGAGGTGGTGACCGTCAAGGTCAGATCCTCAGGCTCCGGCCCCGAGGCTGGTGCGAGGGACGCGCGATACCGGGCCTTCGAAGTGGTCGCCCAACGGGTCGGTGCGCTGGCTGTCCTGCTCGGTCACACCCGCGACGACCAGGCAGAGCAGGTCCTGCTGGGTCTCGCCCGCGGCTCAGGCGCACGGTCCCTGTCGGGTATGCCGGCCCGTCGCGGACCCTATGTTCGTCCCCTTCTGGGCGTGGCCAGGAGCACCACGGCGGCTGCCTGTGAGGCGGCCGGTCTCACAGCCTGGGTCGACCCGCACAACAGCGACCCGGCATACGGGCGGGTTCGGGCCCGTGCCCTGCTGCCCCTTCTGGAGGCCGAGCTCGGCCGGGGGACCGTTGCGGCGCTCGCGCGTTCGGCCGACCTGCTGCGGGAGGACGCCGACGCGCTCGACGCTCTCGCAGCCCGGGCACTTTGTGAGCTCAGCGAGCCCGGTTCCGTTGGGGTCGACGCGACGGTGCTCCTGACGCTGCCGCGGGCCATCCGCACCCGCGTGTGGCGCCTGCTGGCGCTCGAGGCGGGGTGTCCGCCGGGCGCGCTGATCGCCAGCCACATCGAGTCGCTCGACACCCTGGTCACCGGCTGGCGGGGGCAGGGCCCGATCGACCTGCCCGGTCATGTGCAGGGCCGCCGCGCCGACGGTCGGGTTTTGGTGGCCGCGAGCCGTCGGGTTGAATAGGTGAACAGGTGGTTGCACGGGCCCAGACCTTGCTTCGCCGCCTACATACCGTCAAGGAGATGCTGTGGACGCTGCCCACATGGGAGCCGACCTCGAACGTGTGCTCGTCACCGAAGAGCAGATCCGCGAGCGACTCGGTGAGCTGGCCGTCGAGATCTGGCGGGACTACGAAGGCAAGGACCTGCTGCTGGTGGGTGTCCTCAAGGGTGCGGTGATGGTGATGTCCGACCTCATGCGCGCCCTGCCGGGCACAGCTCCGATGGACTGGATGGCCGTGTCGTCCTACGGCTCGGGCACCAAGAGCTCCGGGGTCGTGCGCATCCTGAAGGACCTCGACACCGACATCACCGGCAAGCACGTGCTGATCGTGGAGGACATCGTGGACTCCGGCCTGACCCTGAGCTGGATCCAGTCCAACCTCGAGTCCCGCTCGGCCGCCTCGGTGGAGATCATCACGCTCCTGCGCAAGCCCGAGGCCGCCAAGGTCAAGGTCGACGTCAAGTACGTGGGTTTCGACATCCCCAACGCGTTCGTCGTCGGCTATGGGCTGGACTATGACGAGAAGTACCGCAACCTGCGCGACGTCGGCACGCTGGCCCCCCACGTCTACACGTGAGGCTGGAACGTCATCATCGCCTCAGGCGTTTGACTCTCGATGAGGCCGCATGGGTAGTGCGGTGTACCTTCGTTATGACCGTCGCCATACTGGCTGAGGGTCGTTGCGACACGGCTGAACGAGCAGGAAGGACGGGGCATCACGCCCCGCAGAGACAATGAACTTCAAGCGCATCCTTCGCACCCCGGTCATCTGGGTCGTGCTCGTCCTCGGCATCGGCATGCTCTGGGTCTCCGTCGCCGGCTCCAGCAGCTTTACCCGCATCGACACCTCGGCCGCAGAGAAGCTGATCAACGACGGCTCCGTCGACTCGGCCAAGTTCGTCGGTGAGGACCGGATCGACCTCACCCTCAAGCCGGGCGTCAAGTACTCCGACGGTGACAAGGTCAAGGACGCCACCAAGGTGCAGGCCTTCTACATCCTCCCGCGCGGCGAAAGCCTGGTGCAGGCACTCAAGGCGCACCAGCCACCCAAGGGCTACACCGACGACCCGCCGCAGCAGAACTGGTTCTTCAGCCTTCTCGGGCTGGTTCTGCCCCTGGTCGTCATCCTCGGCCTGTTCTGGTTCCTGATGACCCAGATGCAAGGTGGCGGCTCCAAGGTCATGCAGTTCGGCAAGAGCAAGGCCAAGCTGGCCAACAAGGACACCCCCAAGGTCACCTTCGCCGACGTCGCCGGGGTCGATGAGGCCGTCGAGGAGCTGCTCGAGATCAAGGAGTTCCTCGCCGAGCCGGCCAAGTTCCTCGCGGTCGGCGCCAAGATCCCCAAGGGGGTCCTGCTCTACGGGCCTCCAGGCACCGGCAAGACCCTGCTGGCGCGCGCCGTCGCGGGTGAGGCCGGGGTGCCGTTCTACTCCATCTCCGGCTCGGACTTCGTCGAGATGTTCGTCGGCGTCGGCGCCTCGCGAGTGCGGGACCTGTTCGAGCAGGCCAAGGCCAACGCCCCGGCGATCGTCTTCGTCGACGAGATCGACGCCGTCGGCCGCCACCGCGGCGCGGGCCTCGGCGGAGGTCACGACGAGCGCGAGCAGACGCTCAACCAGCTCCTCGTCGAGATGGACGGCTTCGACGTCAAGACCAACGTCATCCTGATCGCGGCCACCAACCGTCCCGACATCCTCGACCCCGCACTGCTGCGCCCGGGCCGGTTCGACCGTCAGATCGCGGTGGACGCACCCGACATGATCGGCCGGCACCGCATCCTGCAGGTGCACGGCAAGGGCAAGCCGCTGGCCACCGGTGTCGACCTGCTCGCGGTGGCCCGTCGCACCCCCGGTTTCACCGGTGCCGACCTGGCCAACGTCCTGAACGAGGCGGCGCTGCTCACCGCCCGGGGCAACGGCAAGCTGATCGACGACGCCGCTCTGGACGAGGCCATCGACCGGGTGGTCGCCGGACCGCAGAAGCGGACCCGGATCATGAGCGCCAAGGAGAAGAAGATCACCGCGTACCACGAGGGTGGGCACGCGCTGGTCGCCTCGGCGATGCTCAACACCGACCCGGTCACCAAGATCACCATCCTGCCCCGCGGGCGGTCACTGGGCTACACCATGGTGATGCCCCTTGACGACAAGTACTCCACGAGCCGCAACGAGATCCTCGACCAGCTGGCCTTCGCCCTTGGCGGCCGGGTCGCGGAGGAGATGATCTTCCACGACCCGACCACCGGCGCCGGCAACGACATCGAGAAGGCGACCACCCTGGCGCGGCGGATGGTGACGCAGTTCGGCATGAGTGAGCGCATCGGTGCCATCAAGCTGGGCCAGGACTCCGGCGGTGAGGTCTTCCTCGGTCGCGACATGGGCCATCAGCGCGACTACTCCGAGTCGGTGGCCGGTGTCGTCGACGAGGAGATCCGCCGCCTGATCGAGGCCGCCCACGACGAGGCCTGGCACGCGCTGAACGACAACCGCGACGTGCTCGACCACCTGGTGCTCGAGCTGCTTGAGCACGAGACCCTGGCGAAGGGCCAGCTCACCGATATCTTCGCCAACGTGGTCAAGCGCCCGGCCCGCCCGGTATGGCTCTCCAGTGACCGTCGCCACGTCAGCGACCAGCCGCCGGTGATGACGCCGGCAGAGCGTGCTGCCATGTCCAACGGGTCAAGGACCCCGGACGAACAGGACGACACGGCTCCCGTCGAGGAACACCCCGCGACGGCCGTGATCGAGGTCCCTGAGGGCGGCTATGTCGAGCCCCGGTCCGATTGACCTGGAGCGTGCTGAGCGCGCAGTCCGCGAGCTCCTGCTGGCGATCGGTGAGGACCCCGACCGCGAAGGGCTGAAGGGGACCCCGGGCCGCGTGGCAAGGTCCTACACCGAGATCTTCGCGGGCCTGTCCCAAAGGCCCGAGGACGTTCTCACGCGTTCCTTCGAGATCGGTCACGACGAGCTCATCCTCGTGCGCGACATCGAGGTCTACAGCACCTGCGAGCACCATCTCGTACCCTTCCACGGTGTCGCCCACCTCGCCTACATCCCGGGCATCGACGGCCGGGTGACCGGCTTGTCCAAGCTGGCGCGGCTGGTGGACGTCTACGCCCGACGCCCGCAGGTTCAGGAGCGGATGACCACGCAGATCGCCGACGCGCTGTGCGAACACCTCAGGCCCCTGGGTGCCATGGTGGTCGTCGAGTGCGAGCATCTGTGCATGTCCATGCGTGGGGTCCGCAGACCGGGCGCGCGGACCATCACCTCGGCCGTGCGCGGCCAGCTGCGCGACCCTGCCACCCGCGCCGAGGCCATGGGTCTGGTGCTGGGCGGCATCCGGTGAGCGATCGCGCTCCCTCGCGTCAGTCTGCACAGGTCTCCGCACTCATGGCCCGGCTCTCCAGGCCTCGCTCACGGATCCCGGCGGTCGTCGGGACGCTCACCTACCTGGTCGGCTTTCTCGACATCGCCAGCGGTATGGCGCCTGGCATGCGGATCCGGTTGCATCGCGTGACTGACCTGTTGCCGGGCGTCATTGCCGCAGCCTCCGCGGCGACAGTCGTCTCCGGCATACTGCTGCTCCTGCTGGCTCATGGGTTGCGACGACGCAAGCGCAGGGCCTGGCGGGCAGCGCTGATCCTGCTGGCGTCCAGTATCAGTCTTCATGCGGTCA
>Ga0070702_100000670_pt1 | contig 12812 bp, 17 predicted proteins | sample KBSK5103metaG_FD_65466 | JGI IMG/M metagenome (GOLD analysis project Ga0070702, IMG submission 65466) | Corn, switchgrass and miscanthus rhizosphere microbial communities from Kellogg Biological Station, Michigan, USA - KBS K5-10-3 metaG | ecosystem: Host-associated > Plants > Roots >... | reverse complement strand
CGGAGAAGGCGGCCGCGGTGGTGGAAGCCATCGATGCCCTGGCGGCGAAGGGCGAGCGCGAGCAGGCCGCGGCCCTGGAGCGCGTGCTGAACGGCAAGACCGTGCATGGGGCCTACACGCAAGCGGTGCTGGCCGGCGCGATCGCCCCGCCCACGTCGCCGGCGGCCGTACCGGGCGAAGTGGGCGACGCCGCGGCGACGCCGCTGTTGCTGGTGACCCACACGGGCGAGCAGGTCGCCTATACGCGGCCGAAGGGGCCGCCCACCTTCAACGAGACGCACGGGGAGGGCATCTCGTGGGCCAGATGGTCGTGGAATCCCGTCACGGGCTGCCTGCACGGGTGCCTGTACTGCTACGCGCGGGAGCGTGCGACGGACGAGCGCACCCGCGCCGCCTTCCCCGTGGGGTTCACCCCGCTGTTCCATTCCGAGCGGCTGGATGCCCCGCTCCACACGAAGCTGCCCGTGGCGCACCGCGACGAGGCGGCCCCCTGCACGCCCTACGGCTGTCCGTGGAAGCGCGTCTTCGTGTGCAGCATGGCCGACCTGTACGGAGCCTGGGTGCCCGACGAGTGGATCGCGCGGGTGCATCGGGCCATGCTGGCCGCCCCCGACTGGCAGTACATCCTGCTGACCAAATTCCCCACCCGCTACGTGGGCCTGGAGCTCCCGCCGAACGCCTGGGTGGGGACATCCGTCGATGAGCAGAAGCGGGTGCGGGCGGCGGAGGAGGCGTTCCGCAAGATTCAGGGGGTCAAGGTCAAGTGGTTGTCCCTGGAACCGCTCCGCACGAGGCTGGAGTTTTCGGATTTGTCGATGTTCCAATGGGTGGTGATCGGCGCACAGACGCGGACGGTGCAGCCGTGGGGCGTGGTGGACGCGCTCGCGCCGCCGTTCGAATGGGTGGCGGAGCTCGTGGTGCAGGCCAGACTGGCCGAGTGCGCGATCCACCTCAAGCCCAACCTGTTCGGCACGCCCGACCGCAACGAGCGCCCCGGGATGCAGCCACTGGACGAGTACCCGACGTGCTAGGGAGGCGCCCATGACGTGGGTCCGTCTGGACGACCGCTTTTTTCGCCACCCGAAGGTGATGCGGGCCGGTCGCGACGATGAGTAGGCGGAAGGCGCGGCGGCGGTCCTTCATCCTGATCGATGACGGTTTCCCGCAGCATCCCGCGGTGATGGCCGCCGGGCCGAAGGCGAGCATGCTGTTCCTGGCGGCTGCCTGTTGGAGCGCGAGCTTCCGGACCGATGGGCACATTCCGCGTGTTGCGCTGCGTCGATTGTGCGCGGAGGCGGATGTGGTCGGCGCGGAACGGCTGGCGGAACGCCTCCTCGTCGCCGGGCTATGGTCGCGGTCGGGCGAGGACTACGTGATGACGGCGCGCGACCTGTGCCGCCTGCCCGGGAGCTCGAAACAACGGTCGGCACTGCGGCGCGCGTGGGACGCGATTGCTGGGCGGGTGCGGCCGGTTGTCCTGGCCCGTGATGGCTATCAATGTTGCGCGTGCGGGGCTACTGAAGGTCAACTCCACGTCGATCACATGGTGCCGATTGCGCTCGGAGGTGGCAATGAGCTGACCAACCTCCAAACGTTATGCCGCCCTTGCAACCTCCGCAAAGGCGCGAATGCATGGACGGGCTGACGATGAACGAGGTGCGCTGATGCCGAATCGCATCCTCTACGAGAAGGTCTGCGTGTCCGCGAGCCTGGCGCAACTGGGTGCTGAGGAGGAGCGGTTCTTCTATCGCTTGCTCGTGGTCTGCGACGACTTCGGGCGCTTTGATGCGCGCCCGGCGGTATTGCGGGGCCGCTGCTTCCCGCTGATGCTGGATCGCGTCGGGGAGGCGGACGTGGCGGGCTGGCTGACCGGATTGCAGGTGGCAGGGCTGCTGGTGGTGTACGCCGTGGATGGCTTGCCCTTTCTCCAGGTCCACACGTTCGGCAGTTACCAGCGCTTGCGTGCCAAACGGAGCAAGTTCCCCGGTCCGCCCACCCTGACGGCGAACGGCCCGCTGTCGTCCGCATCCGCGGACATCGGCGTGCATCCGCGTGCGCTTGACAGCAATGGCGGACATCCGCCGCCATCCGCAGGCTCCGCGCGCGCGCGCGCGGATTCGTATTCGTATTCGTATTCGGAAACGGAAACGGAAACGGAAACGGAGGCGAGAAACGCGGCGCCGCGGCGCCGGGACGTCGCGCGCGCACGCGCGAGCGGCGCCGCGGCGCCGACGATCCCGACGACCGACGACGACGAAAGATCGCATTTGGCCGACGCGATGGACCCTGCGACCGTGGATGCCGCACGTGCCGTGTGGCTGCCCGTCAGCGAACGCTTGCGCGGCGAGATGCATGCCCGCAACTGGGGGCTGTACATCAAGCCTGTCGTCCCGCTGGGGATCGCCGCGGACGGCGCGCTGCTGCTCTCGACCGCCAATCCGCTGGTGCTGGAGCAGGCGCCGCGGTTCAGGCAGCAGATGCTCCGCGCCCTGGCCGATATCCCCGACGTGGATCCCCAGGGCCACCCGTGGCCCTGGGGGCCCCATCCGCCGCGCGACGTGCGACTGGTGGCCCAATGACGGCCCCGCCGCCCGCCGCGGCCTGCCTCAACGGCGATGGGCGGCCGCAATACTGTCTGTGCCGCGTCTGCCGCGCGTGCCACACGCGCGCGTGCCAGGCGTGTGAGGACTGCCGATGAAGGTGCCTGAAGACGCGAGTGGCGCGGGCCATGTACCCGTGGTGGACGCGGACGGCTACGAATTGGTGGACGACGGGGATGATGCGGAAGACGGCTACTATGCGACCTCCCGCGCGCATGAGGCCGAACACCACTGCCGTGATGAAGGCTGCTATGCGGAGGGCTGGCTCGATGGTCGGCGGTGGCAAGCTGCCCGACCCGAGCCCGCCCCGCCCGCCCGCGAGGTCACCCTGCCCCCGCCACATCGCCTCGTCTACCACGATGGCGTGAACTGGCACGCGGTGGATGGCGCCCCGCCCGTCACGGACGCCGAGCGGGCGGCGCTGGACAGGCTGGAGGAGTCAATGGGGGCGTACGAGCCTGATGGCGACGACCGTCCGAACGACCTGTTCGCGTCTGACATCAAGACGCTGCTTGCCCTGGCCCGCCGCGCGGTCGGGGAGGGCTAGATGTGCCACCAGACGCACCAGGAAGGCCAACAGGGCGTCCCGGGGCCGCACGGGCTGTCTGTGGACCCCGCGGCGGTACTCGGCGAGCATGTGGCGAAACGCGCGTCCCGTCTCGCCATGGAGCGCTGGCAGGATTACTGGATATGCGCGTCGTGCGCCCAAGTGTGGCAGGGCGCTCCCGACACGGGCGGCTGCACGGCCAGGCTGCTGGCGCAACGGGTGGTCGTGCTGGAGGACGACAGTGCCCTGCGCGTGCTCGGCGGCCTGTACGACCGCGCCTGTGCCGAGCGCGATGCGGCCCTGGACCGCGTCACCCTGTTGGAAGGCCTGCTGCGCGACCTGGCCGGGAAGGGCGAGACGATGAAGGCAGCCCTGTTCACGGGGAACGACACCGATGAGGCCATCGCCTGCATGGAGTGGGATAGCGCGGTGGAGGACGCCGCCCGCGCGACGGCTGCCGCCCTGGACGCCCGCTGATGGATGCCGACATGCTCCGCTCGGTGCGCATGCTGCGCCGCTACTGGCGGTCATTCACCCCCGCGTTTCGCGCCTGGCTGCGCACCGTGGATGCCGCCACCCCGCTCGACGAGGTGCGCCGGGCCATGACCGCCGAGCGGGACCGCAGCCGCACCGACCCCGCGCTCATGGGCACGGGCGAGGCGTACGCCGGCTGGGCGCTGCTGAATCCGTTGCTCGACCGCCTGGCGGACGGCTAGCGGGGTGGCGCCCATGACCACCGCCCTGCCCACGGTCATCCTCCGCGAGGTCACTCCCAGTGAAGCCGAGTTCGAGCGCCGTGTGCTTGCGCTCGCCAGGAGTCTGGGGTATCTGGCGTTCCACCCCCACTCCAGCAAACACAGTGAGAGCGGCTTTCCGGACCTCACGCTGTTGCGCGAATCTGATGGCAGGTTGGTACTGGCCGAACTGAAGGTCTGGCCCCGCCTCACCCTCCGTCCCATGCAACAGCGCTGGCTCACGGCCGCCACCAAAAATCCGCAGCTCGAGTACTACGTCTGGCGCTGGGTCTGGCCGGGCGACATCGAGCAGCAGATCGCCACCATCCTGGCCCGCGATGCAATCGATGGGTAGCCACTCCCGCCCCGGCCTGCTACCCTTCAGCCGCTCGCTAAGCCCCCCAACCACCCCCCTCCTCCACCCCCTGCGGTGGGGGTTTTTTGGCCCGGGTCAGTCCCCCGACACCGCCCTCCCTCTTTTTGGGGTTGTGGTCAGTGCGGATCCCTGGACTCCCCATTTTTCCCTTGCAGTCAGTCCCGATGGACAGCACGGGACTCCCCCACCCGAGGGCCGACGAGGGCGGGATTCGGTTTGGCGCTCGAGCTCCCCCGCGCATAACACCTGTGCATAAGACCCCTTATGCGAAGCCCACAGGCCTGTGGGCGCCCCATAACGGCCGCTCAGAGCGCCCGATCGGGGGCAATTGGGTTCGCATAATGTCGGCAGAGGGTATTTGGGGCGGATGGGGATTACGCCTCTCCACTCGGATTGAGCCTGCGGTCGCGAGGCCTGAATGTCGGCCACTTCCGCAGGCGTAACCGCGCAGGCGAGCAGGGGGGATGGCCACACGCGGCGGCCGGTGTGGCCGGGGCGTGTGGTGTGGGCAACCCGCGGGAAGTGCCACCAGGCGCACGAGGACGCGATTCTGACGGCTGTAGGGCGGGGAGTGGCAGTGGGGGAAGGGGTACGGGTGAGAGGCCACGCCAGGGCGATCCTGAGCGAAATGACAGTTTCGTCCTAAACCGTGGGGGTACGGGGGACAACGGGAAGCCCCGCCGTGGCGAGCGGCGGGGCTGAGAGGGCGGGGGGAGAGTGGGACTAGTGGGCGGTGAGGTCGTACCACTCGTTGGAATGGACACGGACGGTATAGCGACCGTCACCAAGCGCCCGGAGGGACGCATCACGCGTCGCGTACAGGGCGGTCCGAGCCACCGCGATATCGCACGGCTCGGCGGCAAAATAGCCCGACTCGGTATGCGAGTAGCACGCCGTGGCGGTAGCAAAGACGGCCGCCGCGACGGGAGACCGTTTGTTGATCGTAGCCATGCTGACTCCTAGTGCGCGTGGTAGTAAATGGCCGTTTCCGTGTCCCAGCAGGCACGGCAGGATCGGCATTCGTTGTGGGTGGTGCTGGCGGGGCAATTCCAGTCGGTGGTTTTGACGCCACTGCCAGCGGCGAAGCCGTCAATCTGGGGGGCGTCGTCGCCAATGAACAAGGCACTGGGGCGGATGGTGGCGTTGGGGAGCGCGTTGAGGGCGGCGAAGGAGTCCGCCCAGCGGCCGCCTTTGGAGAGGGCGATGTGCCATGAGCGGGTGGGCGCCCAGAACGTGATGGTGGGGCAGCGGGCAATGATGCTGGCCCACGCATCGATGTAGGACGGGCCCCAGAAATCGCCGCTGTCATGAATGCGGAAGTAGGGGTCGGCGGGGTCCGTGTTGCGGGCGATCCAGGCGGCCATGTGGTCGGCGAAGGTGACGCGGCCCGCGGGGGTGGTGCAGAGGATTCTGGTGAAGTGCTCCCGCACGAGCAGCGCGCGGCGCACGGCGGTGCGGGAGATATAGCCGCGGGTTTTGTTATTGGCATTGGCGGTGTTGCCGTGGTCGGCACCGCCGGCGTAGCAGGCCGAGCAGATGGCGCCCTCGCCATAGACGGCGCCGGGACAGGTGCGGCCCGCAGTGATCGCCCAACTGTACCCAGGCATTTTGCTGGGGGCTGAGAGGGCTTGGACGGGGCTGTTCTCGGTGGTGGGGGGGAGCACCTTCCCTGAGCGGGAGCGGTGGGTGAGGCGGTGGCGCTCGTCGTCGCTGAGGAGGAGCCACGCGACGCGATACCACGGGCCGGGGGGGATGACGCCCGTGGGGGCGGACTTTTTGGGCTGGGAATGTTTCTTCTGGGCGGGGAGAGTGGCGCGCCATGTGGCGACGTGGTCCTCCCAATTTTTCCAGCCCGCCGCGCGGGCGATGGCGAGACGCTGGCCTGTGCTGGGCAGATCAATCAGGATGGGTGTGTTCATCGGGGATCCTCCCTGCGGGGGGCGATGGGGCGCCCATCCGGTGTGTAGTCGGGGTACACACACTGCGGGCAATTGAAACCGTGCGGATAGTCGGCCTCCGTGACACGCGACCAGTCGCCATCGGGCGGGCCGCTGAAGTGCTGACACTCGGGGACCATTGAGCCATTCCTCCGTGCGGCCCGCCTCAGGGGCACAACCGCACGGTTCAATATATCCGAGTCGGATAGTGGAATGCACGGAATAGGGGGCGAATCCGGGGGATTGGTTGTTAAGCGGGGGCGCGGTGTGTTAAGTATGGGGAGTGCTGGCGCCGTGATGAGCGGCGCCAGCGGTGCTTAACACCGCATGGACAGCGGGGCGAGCTCCGCCCGCAGCGTGCGCCGCCCAGCGGCCCCGCATGCGCCCCACGGCACGGCCCGCGGGGCGGCGGGAGCACCTGACCAGGCAACTCGCCTGTCAGCCTAGGCCCGACCTCGCTTCGGGGGGTGACTCGGAGCGTTTTGCCCGTTTGCGGGCGCGCATCGCCCGCATCCGACAGGCCACACCGCAGTAGCGTTTGTGGGTCACCCCCACGAACGCCGCGTGGCACACCACGCACGCCGACCGCCAGCGGGGACGTTTCTTCTCCATGGCGCGCCCCGCCGCCGCGGGGGGTTTCCCCAGCAGGGCAGCGATCTGAAAGGGATTCAGCTTCGCCATGCTCCCACTCTACCAGCCCGACCTATCTATCCTTGACAGATAGTGATTGGATCGGATACGGTGATGCGGATAGCTCCGCGGGATGGGGCTGTCGAAGGAGTGGAGACGCATGGAGCGCACCAGGCAGACGCAGTACATCGAACAGGTGGCGGGCATCATGGTCGGCTGGTGGGAAGGCCCTGATCCCGAACGGGCACGCGAGATCAATGACGGAGATGGCTGGACCGTGGACGTGCGACTGATCGGGGAGGAGTACGTGTCCGACACCGACTGGACGCGCGTCAGCAACCTGCACCTCTCGCCCCACGCGCTGGTGCGGGCGCTCGACCTGGCCGAGCGCTGGCTGGCCCGCGACTTCGTGGGCGCCGAGGCGGTGTGATGACCGACATCGACCTCGAAGCGGAGCTGGTCCGCGAGACGCGGCGCATCGCGCGGGTGGAGCACCAGCTCCGTGCTCGCCGCGTGCCCCTGCACACCACCGAGGAGCGGGGGACTGCCCGCTGGTTGGAGATACACCGCGCACGGCTGGAGGCGCTCCAGGCCGCGTTGTGTACGCGCTGGTTGGAGACGGGCCGATGACGCCCGACGAAGTGCGCGCCATGCGCATCGAATTGGGGCTCAGTCAGGCCGCCCTGGCGCGCATGCTCGGGGTGTACTGGCTCACGATTTCAAAATGGGAAACCGGCGCCCAGCAGCCGCCCCCCTACCTCGCGCTGGCGCTGAAATATCTGGCCGTGCGCGCACTCGAAGGAGCCCCCGTGTAACATAGGCTCCAGTCCGTGCTCGCCGTAGCCTGCGAAGGAGCGGCCCCCGCCATCTGGGGGCCGCCCTTTTGTCGTTCGGAGGGGCTCCCAATCTCGGTCCGCAGACCGAGTTGGGGAACCTCGGAGGCGCCGTGTCCGACACGCTGGTGAAGATCAGGGCTGGCAAGCCGTGGGTGGGCCAGCGGCCAGGCGCCCCCAGTCGCCTCATCCCCTTCGAACGGCTGTCGCTGGCGCGTCAGGAGTACGTGACCTGGCGGGCCAGGGGCTACTCGCCTGCGCGCAGCGCCGAGCAGGCGGGCGTGAGCGGGAGCACGACCGCGCTCTGGGAGAAGCAGCCCTGGTTCCAGCAGGCACTGCGCCAGCGGCGCGACAGCATCGAGGACGACAAGGTGCAGGCGCTCATCCGCGCCCTGCCGGCCGCGCTCGACAGCCTGGTGGCGACCCTGGAGGGCGCAACGCCCAACGCGTTGCGCCTCGACGCCGCCAAGTACGTGATCGACCATGTGTATGGGAAGGCGACGGTGCGCTCCGAGAGCCACACGCGTACCGAGATCGCCACCGTCAGCCCCGACGATGTGCTGCGCGCACTGGATCGCCTCAATGGGCTGGGCGTGGCGATCGATGCGGATTACCAGACGGTGGACCCCGAAGAGGGCGCAGAGTGATGTCACCCTCGGCGAGCGCGCAGAAGGCGGAGCTGATCGCCTGTCAGCGCAGCGCCGAGCACTTCCTCGGGACGTACGGCTGGGTGAGTGACCCCAATCTGGGCACCGTGCGCTATGCGGTCTGGCCGCATCTGCGGCTGCTGCACGCGCTCGAAGCCGAGCACCGCAAGCTGATCGTCCTGAAGGCGCGCCAGGTCGGGGTGTCGTGGCATGCCGCGGGTGTGGCCCTGCACACCGCCATGTTCCGCCCGAATGCGAACGTGCTCATGTTGAGTAAGCGCGAGGTGGACGCCTCGGAGCTGCTGGACAAGGCGCGCTTCCTGTTCCACCACCTCCCGCCGTGGCTGAGTGTTGCTACGGGCAGGAGCAATGAGTCGCGGCTGGAGTTCCCCACCCGCGGCAGCAAGATCACGGCGCTGCCCAGTACGGAGGACGCGGGACGCTCGGAAGCGGCCACGCTCGTCATTTTGGATGAGTACGCGTTCCACCAATATGCCGAGAGCAACTTTTCGGCCATTCGGCCCACGATCGATGCGGGCGGCAGGATGCTCGCGATCTCCACCGCCGATGGGTTCGGCAACCAGTTCGCCCGTCTGTGGGAGCAGGCGGCAGGGGTGGGCTTCGCCCAGCAGGCGGATGGTCCGTGGGTGGGGCGGGGCGAGGCGCCCAACGGCTTTCGGGCGGTGTTCCTGCCGTGGAGCGTGCGCCCAGGTCGCGATGGCGACTGGTATGCCCACGCCACGGCGGACGCGGACCCGCACGCCGCCGCCCAGGAGTATCCGAGCAGCCCCGACATGGCGTTCGTGACCAGCGGCAGGCCCGTGTTCCCGAGTTGGGCACTCACCCCCGAGCCGAGCCTCCAGCCGCTCGCACGCGAGCAGTGGCCGCTGGCCCTCCAGTCCCTCCAGGGGCTGATCCTGTATCGGAAGCCTGATGGGGCGCGCAAGTACCTGCTGGGGGCGGACGTGGCGCAGGGGCGGGCGGACGGGGACGCTTCCTGCCTCGTGGTGCTGGACGCCGACGACGACCATGAGGTCGCCCACTACCACGGCTCGGTCGAGCCCGAGGTGTTTGCCGACATCCTCGATCTCGTGGCCAGTGAGTACGCGGGCATGCTCGGGGTGGAGAGCAACAACCAGGGAGTCAGCACGATCGGCAGGCTCAGGGACATCGCGGGCGCAGGGCCGACCCGCTATCGACTGTATCGGCGGGTGGGAGTCGGCTTGGAGCCCTCGGGCAAGTGGCGACCCACCCATCTGGGCAGGTTGGGGTGGACGACCACCACATCCACGAAACCCAGGATGATCAACGACCTCCACGAGGCGCTGCGCACGGGCACCCTGCACCTGGCAACGCCTGCCCTGCTCGATGAGCTGCGCGTGTACGCCCGCAATGCGGATGGGAGCACCAGTGCGCCTGGGCACAAGCACGACGATCGGGTGGTCGCACTCGCGATCGCCTATCAGATGCGGCGCTGGGTGGTGCCGCTGGACACGGCCGATGACGAGGAGCAGCCGCGGGCCACGCGCGTGGTCGGATTGCACGGGTGGTAGCGGTGGCGAAGCAGGCGGGCTTGCTCAAAAAAGGGGACCTGGAGGGGGCCGTTGCGTTGGCGGACGACCTCATCCGCCGCTCCCAGTCCCAGCGCGCCAGGATGCAGCAGAACCACGATGTGTACTGGAACCTGCACGGCATTTCCTTCCCGCCAGGCGTCAGTAACGAGTCGGTGCTGCGTAGCGGCACGGGCAAGGCCCAGGTGCGGCTGCTGCTCGGGTTGATGTCCAAGAAGCCCACCAGCCGCGTGTTCACGACCACCAGCAGCCAGGGTGAGAAAGACCGTGCGCAAGCCATCGAAGATTTCGACAACACGATCTTCGAGGTCTGCGAAACCCAGGAAGGACCGGTGTGGATTCCTGCCCTGGAGGACTTGCTGCTGTATGGCTATTCGGTGGATCGGCTGGAGTTCGTGCCCAGTCGGCTGAGCGTGAAGGGTGGCGCGCCCGATCCCGATGGCGAGGACTACGCGTATTCGCTGGACGACCCTGCCGAGACGCGCGACGAGCGGCGCAAGGCGTACCAGGCGGATCGAAGTGCCTTCGTCAAGAGCCTCGGCGCGCCCGCCGCCAAACTGCCACTCCGCTGGGTCCATTGTCCTGCCCCACAGGTGTTCTTCCGCCTCGAAGACGGCGAGCCGAGCGTGGTGCTGGAGGTGCGGATTCGCAGCCTCAAGAGCGTGCTCGAAGACCCGCTGTACGCGAAGAAGCTGCCCCGCTTGCGCGCCTACTACGCCCGCATGGCCGCCCAGGACAAGGCCACGGCGCTCGGGCTGCGCGTGCGCTTCTGCGTGCTGGAGGACAACCACCTCTGCACCTACCTCGTGCTGCCCGAGCGCGACCTCGGGGACACCGAGGACTGGCGCGCACGCCGCGCCCAGGCGGCCTTTGGCGGCGACTTCGGTGGAGAGCTGGCCGACCAGTACCCCAACCTGCTCGGGCGGCCAGGCTACATCATCACCCCCGCGTTTATCAGTGGCAGCGTGGACCCTGCTCGGCAGTGGCGGGGCGTGATCGACGACATGCTGGAGCTGATCGTCGCCCGAGATTCCCTGATGTCCTACGCGGTGACCAGGCAGAAGCGCTTTACGTTCTCGCCCGCGGTCATCCAGACCCAGCCCCAACGCTTTCAGGGCGAAGAATATGATCTGGAGGGGGACGCCACGGGCGGCGAGCCGACACCTGTCGTGCTGTCGGCCAATGCGAACGAGGCGACACGGCTGCGACCAGGCGAGACGATCCAGTTCCTCACCGCGCCTGCGCCGAGTGCCGACGAGCTCGCCACCATCGGCTGGATCGACCGCTCGATTGACAACCTCGGCACCCCCGATGCCCTGCTGTCCGCCCATCAAGATATCTCGGGGTTTGCACTCAGCAAACTGGAGTCGTTGATCCTCGCGGCCGACCGCGTGATATTGGAGAACATTCGCAGGGCACACACCAAACGGGTGGTGTTATTGCACGATTTGCAGAAGATCATTGGCGAGCCGCTCTCGCTGCTGCTGGTCGGGGACGCCAACAAGCGCGAGGCGCAGTGGTACGAATTGGACCCCAAAGCCCTGAAGGGGTTGGAGCACAACGTCCAGGCGCTGTTCGATATCAGCCGCCCAGAGAACAGTGCGCAGGACATCAGCCTGTACAGAGAAGCGGTCGCCAGCGGGGCATTCAACAGGGAAAGAGCACGGCAAATCTACCTGCATACTGAGGATAGTCAGCGCATCGAACGGGACCGCATGATCGACGGATTTTTGGATATGCCCGAGATTCAGCAGATTATGTTAAGTGCCATCGCGCGAGACTTTATGGAAGAAATTGGCCGTCTCCAGGCCCAGGAGCAAGGCCAGATATCTGCTGATGATGCGCGGCAAATGTCCCCTGGTTTGCTCCGCGCCTTGCAGCAGGAGACGCTCCCTGGCGCCCCCGGCTACGACTCTTTGCAGGCAGTGACCCAGGCGGGCGGGCAGCCTCAACAGTTCACTCCCACCCCCGCGTTCAACCCCTACGGGACGCCCGGTCCTTCGCCGACGAGCCAGGATATGGAGCCGACGAGCAACAGGGCGGGCAGGGGCGGCCGGCCGGCCGGCCTCGCACGTCGCCCCGGTGGTCCCAAGAAATCCGAGCCGTTCCTGGGTGGACCCTGATGGCCCCACTGCCCACCCTCAGTGACCGCATGCGCGCCGACAAGCAGAGCATCGTGCAGGCGATGGTGCAGTACACGCAGACTTTGCGTGGGGTGACGGGCGACACGCCGCTCACGGGCGAGCCACTCGATGCTCAAGAGCAAGCCGAGCGGCATTTAGGCAGTTGGTTTGTCCTCGGGCGTGCAGAAGCCCCGATTTCCGATGAATATTGGCGTCACCAGTTGAAGAGCGGTCGCACGCCCGTGCAGTTGAAGGACTGGGACAAGAGCATGCAGCGACAGTGGAGGTCGGGGAAGCACATCCCTGACGCCATCGAGGCATTGCACCCTGACCTCGCCCGCGTCTACGCGGGGCTGCGGCAGAGCGGGCAGCACACGGGGCGGGTCACGCTCCCTGAACAGGGGGAGGAGGGCTTCTGATGGCGGACCCGACCACGACCAGCACCGCTGTAGCGCAGCAGTCGGGCGCGTCCCCGAATGCCTCCAGCACGAAGGTGGGCGGCACGCCCCCCAGCCCCAATCGGCCGACCGTCTCGCTGGTGACCCAGCAGATTAGCGACCTCAAGGCGGCGCACGACGGGCTGCTCAAGCAGGCCGACGCGCTGGAGCAGCGCCAGGGGGCCATCCAGCGGGAGTTCGCGGCGCTGGGCAGCCTGAAACAGGTCGCCCCAAAGATCAAAGACCCGAAGAATCCCAACGGACCGCTGATCGATGACCCCGACCCCCAGCACGCCGTGGCGGTGGACGCACAGGGCAACGTCGTCGATGTGTACGGGGAGCAGGAGCGGCTCAAGGCGGAGTGGGAGGCGGGCGCC
>Ga0070702_100000667_pt1 | contig 12837 bp, 9 predicted proteins | sample KBSK5103metaG_FD_65466 | JGI IMG/M metagenome (GOLD analysis project Ga0070702, IMG submission 65466) | Corn, switchgrass and miscanthus rhizosphere microbial communities from Kellogg Biological Station, Michigan, USA - KBS K5-10-3 metaG | ecosystem: Host-associated > Plants > Roots >... | reverse complement strand
GAGCGCCGCCAGGCACGCGACGCCGATCCACAGCGACGCGCTTCGGGTTGCTGTCCGTTTCGTACACATCGTTCACCTCTGGGCCTGCTCGCCGCCAGGAACGCTGCCGATCAGGGCACCGACGATGTCGCCGAGCTTTTTGATGGCGCAGGCGGCGGCTTCCGCCAGCGCCTTGTCAAGCACTGTCGAGGATGGGTTCTGGCCTTCCGCGGCAACGCGGCAGGAAGCCGTGCTCTTCCAGACCGCCTTGCTGTCGGACACGCGCCGGAGACGCGCGTGGATGTCGGTGTTCCCGGCCCAGCGATCAGTGGTGAGGCCACTCTGGCGATTGACCACTCGTTCGAGCCGGGCGACCGGAACCGCCGACAAGCCGAGCAGGAAGGACACGTTCGCATCTTCCCGCGCACGATCTACTGCGGCGTCCTCGAGCCGGATCGCGGCGTTTTGAAAATAGGACTGGGCGAGGCGGTAGCTGCGCGTCGTGCCGGCGGGGAGCTCGCGCTCCGGGCTGCCGGCCTCGATCAGCGGCTGCTCGAGAACCGGCGCGAGCCGAACGGTGAAGCCGCTGCGCACCAGTGAATGGATCGGAACTTCGCCAACGAGCATCATCGCGAACGGCTCGGCGCGGCGGCCGAGGATCGCCCGCGTGAGCCGGCTCGACATGTCGAGCGTGCCGGCGATGCCGAGCGGACTGCCGATGTAGGCTTCGTCGAACAGCACGGCGGAATGCACCTGCCAGACGGCCACCCTCGCGCGCCGGAGGTCGCGCCGCAGCAGGCCGAACTCCGCCGCGGCCCTGATGTTCTCGTTGCGATCCTGCTTCGCGGTGATGGTCAGCAAATCGGCGGCGCGATCGTCGTCGCGCGCGCCGAGCGCGCGCAGCGCAGCGATCCGGACATCCCGGTCCTTGTCACTCTTGGCCGCAGCGATCAACGCGTCCGTCGCACGGGCGTCCCGGCTTCCCTGAAGCTGACGAACCGCGGCGATGCGCACCGACGCCTTGCGGTCGGCCAGCCGCGTCAGGTCGTCAGCGGCCGCAACGCTCGACGGCGGCGGTTCTTGCGCTGAGCCTGTCCACGCGGGGACGAACCACACCGCACACGCAATCGCGCGCGCGAGCGCGAGGCGGCAGTGCGGACGGTTTGGCTGGCTCATCGGCCGATTCCAGTGACGCGCGGCTGGTCACGACGCGCGCGGCTCGAGCGTTTCAGGATTCGAAGGGCCGATTATCCGGAGGGAGCAGCGGCGGCGGTATTGGAGCTATCACCCATTTCACCCGGATCGTTTCACCACGCGGCGCCCGGCGCGGCGGGCTCGCGACGTTCAGATCTCGTGGCGATGCCGGGCAGCGAAGCGGCCGAGGACGTGGTTGCCGTGGATATCGAGCTTGTTGCAGATGTTCATCCGGTGCGCGTCGACCGTCTTCGGCGCGATCCCCATCTCCTCGGCAATCTCCTTGCTCGACTTGTCCTGGGCGACCCGTTTCAGGATGTGGCGCTCCTGCGGCGTCAGCAGCCGCAGGCCGGGGATCTTTTCCGCCAGCCGCTCCGTCCGCCGCGTCTTGCCGACCAGGTAGGTCGACATCGCCGGCGCGGTGAAGCTCTGGCCGGCGGCGACCGTGCGCACGCACTTGACGATCTCCGCCGCGGTGCAGTCCTTCAGCAGGTAGCCCTTGACGTCGCACTCCAGCGCTTCCTCGAACATGTCCTCATCGTCGGAGATGGTGAGGAAGACGAGCTCGACGGCCATCTTCTGCTCGCGCAGGCGCCGCGCGACGGCACAGCCGTCCATCTCGGGGAGGCCGATGTCGAGCACGGCGACGTCGGGCCGCAGCGTCTCGATGCAGCGCAGCGCCGTGATGCCGTCGCTCGCCTCGGCGACGACCTGCAGCCCTTTCTCCTTTTCGAGCGCGGTGCGCAGCCCGTCGCGAAAGAAGGGATGATCCTCGGCGATGACGATCCGGAGCTCGTTGGTCATGTCTCGCTTCCCGCCGCGCTGAGCGTCAGCGCAATCGCAGTGCCCTGCCCCGGCGCCGAGCGGATCGACAGCTCGCCGCCGATGATCCGTGCCCGCTCGCGCATGCCGACCAGGCCGAATCCCTGCCCGGCAGCCTCGGCGCGATCCTCGGTCGGCGGCCAGAAGCCGCGGCCGTCGTCTTCGACCCGCACCTCGATCGATCCGCCGGTGCGGGCAATGGCGACACTGGCCCGCCTGGCGTCCGCGTGCTTGACGACGTTGCTCACGGCCTCCTGGACGATACGATAGAGGTGAATCCGCACTCGCTCGTCGATCGCGGCATCGATGTTCTCGATCTCGGCGGTGAAGGCGATTCCGCTCGTCCGCGCCACCCGCTTGACCATGCCGTCGATCGTCTTCGACACGCCGATGATGTCCAGCTGGTAGGGGCGGAGGTCGTAGGCGATCTCCTTGATGCCGGCGTAGGCCTTGTCGGCGACGGCGATGATTTCGTCCAGCTCCCGTCCGAGCGCGGGGTTGTCCGGCGCGCTGCCGCGGCTCGATCGGGCCCGCACCTTGATGATCGTCAGGTCCTGTCCGAACGAGTCGTGCATCTCCATCGAGATGCGCCGCCGCTCGTCCTCCTGCGAGTCGATCAGCTGCTGCGAGAACATCGCCTGCAGCGCGCGCTCGCGCCGCACCGCGGAGATGCGGCGCTCATGGGCGACGAGGATCGCCGACGCCGCCAGGATCAACGCGCCGGCAATGAACCACCACCGGCGCCACACCGGCGGAATGACGTCGATGTCGAGGCCGGTGCCCTGCACGTTCCAGACGCCGTCGTTGTTCGCCGCGGTGACGACGAACCGGTAGCGGCCGGGCGGGATGCGATGGTAGCTCGCCGTGCGCCGGCTGCCGGCGTCGATCCAGTCGTCGTCCAGGCCGATCAGCCGGTACTTGAACCGGACTTGCGCCGGCTCGACGAAGCTCGGCGCGGTGTAGTTGATCTCGAAGCTCGTGGTCGACGGCTGAATCCTGACGCCGCCGGCAAATTCGATCGGCTGCCCGCCGCGACGGAATTCCTCGACGATGACCGGAGGCGGCCTGGTGTTGAGGCGCACCGCCCTGGGATCGACAACGGCGACACCGCCCATCGTCGGAAACCACAGTCGTCCGTCTGCGGTCTTGAGCCCGGCGGGCTGGCGGCCGCCGTTGCACTCCAGCGTCGACAGGCCGTCTTTGGTTCCCACCACCACCGGCGTGATCGTTCGCGTGCGACCGGCGGCGAACGCATTCAGCTCGGCGCGGTTCACCCGCGAGATGCCGCGGTTCGATCCCATCCACAGGTTGCCGTCGTGATCCTCGAGGATCTGGAACACGCCGTTGTCGTGCAGCCCCTCTTTCCGCGTATAGCGCGTGAGCCGTTCGTGTTCGATGCGGTAGAGGCCGCCGTCGTAGGTGCCGATCCAGACGACGCCATCGACGTCCTCGTAGATGGCGCGAATGTTGTTGCCGACCAGCCCGTCCTGGCCGGAATAGGTGGTGACACGCCCCGCGTGCATGCGCGTCAGGCCCGAGTAGGCGCCAACCCAGAGCGCGCCGGTGCGATCTTCGAGCAGCGCGCGGACGCGGTCGTCGGACAAGCCGTCATCCACCGTATAACGCGTGTAGCGTCCGTTCTCCAGCTTGACCAGCCCCTTGTCGGTGCCGAACCAGAAACGTCGCTCACGGTCTTCCTGAATCGCCCACACGGCCTCCCGCAGCCAGCCGTGCTCGTCGTGATGCGCGACGAAGCGGCTGCCGTCGAAGTAGCTCAGGCCGGCGGTCGTGCCCGCCCACAACCGGCCGCTGCGATCCTCGTAGATCGCGGTGATCAGATCCGACGGCAGCCCGTCGGCATAGCGAAACGGCGTCAACCTGGCGCCCTCGGATCGGTTCAGGCCGCCGCCCCACGTCCCGATCCAGATCGCGCCGCCGCGCGCCTGGAGGATCGAGTAGACGAAGTTCGATGACAGGCCTTCCCGCTCGCCCTGCACGGTCACGGTCGTGCGCCGCAGCCGGAAGAGACCGGACACGGTGCCAAACCAGAGCGAGCCCTCACGATCCTCCAACGCGACGCCCGCCGGGATCTGGATTGCCGACCGCGTCCGGTCCTTGATTCGGTGCAGCGTGTAGTCGCGCGCGACCACCCACAGGAACCCGTCGCGGTCTTCCATCAGTATCCGGATGGTGCCGCCGGGCGGCAGCGCTTCGCGCGCGATCACCGCTCGTTTGCCGTCATTGCCGATCCTGACCAGGCCGGAGCCACTCGTATGCATCCACGCCGTGCGGTTCGCGTCTACGTCGACGCCCGTCACCTCGGTCTCGCGCGGCAGGACGGTGTCGTAGCCATACGTGTGCACACGGCCGCTGACCAGCACATGCACACCAGCCGCGTCCTGGCCCCACCAGCGGCGCGGATAGGTCGGCGTCTCGCCCGTCCTGACGACGCCGGCATGTGTCAGCACTTGCGGCGAGAAGTGTTCGGGGCCGTAGCTGATGAATCGTTCGCCATCGAGCCTCGTGAGGCTGGCGCCCCACGCGATCCACAGATGTCCCTGCGCGTCGTCGTCGACGTCGTGCGCCGCCGCGAAGGGCAGCCCGTCGCGGCGGCCGTAGGTTCGGAACCTGCCGTCGCGATACCGAATCACCATGCCGTCGTCGGTGCCCGCCCACAACGTGCCGTGCGCGTCCTCGTGCAGCCTCCTGGCACGCGCGCTCCGGATGCCGTCGGTGCTGGTGTCGAAGACGACGAAGCGCACGCCGTCGAAGCGAACGAGGCCGCCGAACGTCGCCAGCCACAGGTAGCCGTCGCGCGTCTGCAGGATGTCGTTGACCGAGTTCTGCGGCAGGCCGTTTTCGGTCGTCCACGAATCGAACTGGAACTGCGCCGCGGCCGGGCGCGGCGCCAGCCACAGCAACGCAATGAGGACGCCGGCACGGACAATCTGCTTCACATGGTTTCTCGCGGCGCTCTGGAGGGCGCTCTGCGCACGCTCTGGCGACTACGGCCGGACCCGGACGTACTTGCGCAGCTGCTTCGGCCGCGGCTCGCCGCCGTAGACGTTGCCGTCGCGGTCGACGGCGACGAACTCGGCGCCGTTGCCCGCCGTCTCGCGCGGGTCGCCCCACTGGAACTGGATGAACTCGGTCACCCAGCCGCTCTTCGCGTCGCCGATGCGAATCCCCATCTCCCATCCCGGGTTCTGCACGTCGTCCGACTCGGAGTCGGCGACGAAAATGCGATCGCGGCTGTCGAAGAAGATGCCGCTCGGGCGGCCGAACTGGGTCCACTGCGTGAGGAACTTGCCCTCCTGATCGAACAGCTGCAGCCGGTTGTTCGACCGGTCGCCGACGAAGATGCGGCCGCGCGAATCCATGGCGATGGCGTGGATGGCGCGGAACTCGCCCGGCGCGTAGCCGGTCCTGCCCCAGTCCTTGACGTACTTGCCGTCCTTCGAGAACTTGACGACGCGGTTGTTGCCGTTCTCGTTGTGGCCGTCGGCGACGAACACGTCGCCGTTCGGCGCGACGACCACGTCGCTCGGCGAGTTGAAGTGATCGGGTCCGCCGCCGGCGGCGCCTGCCGTGCCCAGTTTGATCAGCACCTTGCCGTCGGCGCTGAACTTGACGACCTGCTGGCCGCGCATGTCGCCGCGGGGCGTGCGGTTGGCGGCAACCGCGTCGGTCACCCAGACGCCGCCGTCGGGATCGATCGCCAGCCCGTGCGGCCAGATGAACATGCCGCCGCCGAAACTGGCGACGACTTTCCCTTCGGGGCTGAACTTGTAGACCGAGTCCATCTTCGAGTCGCGGCACTCGTCGCCGAAGCGCGCCGGGTCGGCCAGCGCCTCGCAGCGCACGATCGCCCAGACGTGGCGGCCGTCGCGATCGATCGCCGCCTTGCCGACCGCGCCGAGCGGCTTCCCGCCGGGAAGCTGCGCCCATCCGTCGACGATGCGATACGGGTTCGCGAGCACCTGGCCGGAGAGCGCCGCGTCAGCGCCGGCCAGGACGACGAGGACGCAGGCCGCCGACAGCGCGGCAGCCGGAGAGAACACGCAGCCGATCCGTCGCGCGTCTGCCATGACTCCTCCCTCGATGAACAGCGGTGGATGGAGGGATTCTCACGGAACGCGCGGCGGGTTGCAACGGCCGCGCCCGGCGGGCGCGGCCGGTGCCCGCCCTGAGCGGCACCGAAGAGGCGTCGAAGGGCCCGGAATATTCGCTACGGCTGGCGCCAGCCTTCGGGATAACCGCGTCGCCAGCCGGCACGGTATCCGGCCTGGTAGTCCGGCTTCGGGCCGAACCGCTGGTCGTAGCCTGAATCGGCGGTGTCGAGCTCGCGCTGGCCTTCGGCGTCGTAGCCCTGGTTGCGAACCCGATCTTCGCGCGCCTGCGCGCGCCCTTCCTGCAGGCCGCGCTCGTAGCCCGCATCGTAGGCCGACGATCGCGCCCCGGCGGTGCCGACCGGGCCGGTGCCGGAGAATTCTTCGCGGGTGATGCGGCCGTCGTGGTTCGCATCGCGCCGATCGAAGGAGGCCTGCGACCAGTGCCATTCGTTTCTCGCAATCGCGCCGTCGCTGTTGACGTCGACGCTCGGGAACAGCTCGGTCGGCAACGCGGTCCCGACCATCTCCGCGCGGGTCACGAAGCCGTCGCGGTTCGCGTCGAGCGCCTCGAACAACCGCGATGTGCCGTGCCATTCCTGGCGCGTCAGGCGACCGTCGCGATTGGTGTCGAGATCGACGAAGCGCTCACCGCGATCGTCGTCGATCATGTCGGACGCGAGGAACTCCGAGCGCGACAGCACGCCGTCGTTGTTGTGGTCGGCGCGCCGGAACGATTCGCGATCGAAATGCCATTCGCGGCGATCGACCGTCCCGCTGCGATCGTGATCGAGCGCGGCGAAGCCGCGCGCGGTCCAGTCGTCGAAGCGGTACTCGCGATCCGCCTCGTCGAAGTCCTCGTCCCCGCGCTGTTCGCGCCAGGCACCCAGCCTGACCTCGTCGCCGGACAGGACGCCGTCCCCGTCCCAATCGTGGAGGCGGAACGACTCCTCGCTGCCCTGCCATTCACTGCGGGCAATGACATGGTCGTTGTTCTTGTCCATTTCCTGGAAGCGGATCGGCACGTTCCTGCGTGCCTGCCCGTTGGCGCGGCCGCGGGGCTGCGCGTCGGCGGGCAGCGCGGCCACGAGCAGCAGCGCCGCGGCGGAAGCGATCAGCCGAGCATGCATGAGTGGGTCTCCTCCCGCAGGATTGAAAAGCGAGAGGCGTACCAAGACCCGCGGATTACGCTCGAGTTGACAGAGCTCGACAATGGCTGGCGCCGAAAACTCGACGACCAGCGCCGAAAATCCGGTGCGGCGGCTTACCAATTTCGTCGCCGGCCACAGTGCCGTGCGCGCGCAGGCGCTGCCGATGAGGCGGCGCTGCATTTGCAGGCGTCGTGCTCATGCGCAAGCTGATCCTGCGCAATTTCCAGTCGGCCGGCGACATCGTCATGCTCACCGCCGCGGTGCGCGACCTGCACCGCTCGTATCCCGGCGAGTTCGTGACCGACGTGCGCACGCCCTTTCCCGATCTGTGGGCGCACAACCCGCACATCACGCCGCTTGCCGACGACGATCCCGCAGTGGAAGTCGTCGACTGCCACTATCCGCTGATCGATTCTTCGAATTCGACGCCCTGCCACTTCCTGCACGGGTTCCCGTCGTACCTGAACGACCGGCTCGGCCTGCGCATCCGCGTCACCGAGTTCAAGGGCGACATCTACATCTCGGACGAAGAGAAAGCGTGGTTCGCCGCGGTCGAGGGATCGTTCGGGCCGGCGTTCCCCTACTGGCTGCTGGTGTCGGGCGGCAAGCTCGATTACACGATCAAGTGGTGGGACCACCAGCGCTATCAGCAGGTGGTCGATCACTTCGCCGGCCGCATCCAGTTCGTGCAGGTCGGCGAGGCGTCGCACCATCACCCGCCGCTCCGCGGCGTGATCGATCTCCGGGGGCAGACCAGCCTGAGGCGGCTGGTGCTGCTGATGTACCACGCGCAGGGTGTGTTGAGCCCGGTGAGCCTGCTGATGCACCTGGCCGCCGCGGTGCCGACCGCGCCCGGCGCGCCGCGCAACCGTCCCTGCGTGGTCGTGGCCGGCGGCCGCGAGCCGCCGCACTTCACCGCCTACCCGCACCACCAGTTCATTCACACCGTCGGCGCGCTGCGCTGCTGCGATCAGGGCGGGTGCTGGCGGTCGCGCACCGTGCCGCTCGGCGACGGCGACGAGAAGGATCGGCCGGAGGCGCTGTGCGTCGACGTCGTGGCCCCTTCGACCCCGCTCAGGGCAGGCCCTTCGACGTTGCTCAGGGCAGGTCCGCTGCCGCGCTGCATGGACATGATTACGGCGGCGGAAGTCGCGCGCCGCATCGACCTCTACTTCGAAGGCAAGCTGATTCGGTACCTGCCGCCTGCGGCGGCAGTTTCCACAGGGGATGAAACATATGAGCGATCCACGCAAGCCTGCTGACGAACGCCGCCGCGACTTCCTGCTGCTGCTCTCGCAGGGCACGCTGGCCGCTGCGCTGACGACGGCCTGCGGCGACTCGCCGAACGCGCCGCTGAGCAACAGCGGCGGGACATCCTCGTCGAGCTCCAGCTCCTCGTCCTCGTCGTCGTCGAGCGCGTCCTCTTCGAGCTCCTCGTCCTCGAGTTCGTCGTCGAGCTCGTCGTCTTCATCGAGTTCTTCGTCCTCGTCGAGCTCCTCGTCCGGCTCGTCTTCGTCGTCGTCGCGGTCGTCGTCGAGCTCGGGCAGCTCGAGCTCGCTGTCGCCGAACCGTGCCGGCCTGCTGGTCTGAGAACGCGCGGAGGAGTGGGGGCGGCTACGCCGGATTCAACGTGATCCGGATACCGCCCCAGCGCCGTTCAATGAAGCGAAGCAGCGCGTAGATGAAGAGAACGACGCCGATCATCTCGAACGTCTCTTCGAGGACGGTGAGAAAGCCGTAGGCGATCGTCACGTTCGCGCCGACGGCCGTCCGGTACATGCCTTCCGGAAGCTCGAAGCCAATCGCGCCGACAACGTAGATCACGCCTGCGGCGATCACCAGGCGGCGGGTCGCGTCCGGCAGATTCAACACGAAGCGCAGATAGGCCAGCCCCAGCATGACGACGGCGGCGCCAACCGGCAGCACCCAGGCGTGATACAGGGCGCCGCTGAGCCGAAGCGCGGAGCGCAGCGGGCCGCTCAGCAGCCCGTGAAGACCGCTCGTCTCGTCGGCCGAGAGCAACAGGAATACCCAGGCGAGGAACGTCCAGTGGCGCGCCCATCGGTCCGCTTCGCGACGGCTCGCGGCGCCGATGTAGAGCAGCAGCAGGCCGGCGACCAGCAGGAGCGTCGAGGAGAACCAGGTCGGGACGTTGATCTCGCCGTCGAGGTCGAACTTCGGCACGAACCCGAAGACGTAATCGTGGCCGAACAGGTACTTCGGCACGAGCACGATCGTGCCGAGGACCACGAGGAGGGCTGTCGCAGCGGCCAGCAGCCGGGCGACGACGGCGCTCGAGAGAGCCGCTGCAGTTCCGGACGCACCCGCGTCCCGGGAATCAGGCATTCGGTGCTTCGGCTCGCGAACGCGTACCGCGAGCGGACGACTACCGCTGTTGCTGTGCGCTCGCGGCGGTCTTGTTCAGCGGCTTGCCGTCGACGGTGATGCGCGCCTGCGGCGCGTACATCTCGTCCCAGCTCTGTTCCGACCAGAACACTTCTTTTTCGGGCGCCGGGTTGTACCGGTTGCTGGTGGAGTTGTCGAACAGGCTGACCACCGTCACCTTGCTGCCGGCGGGAATCCTGCGCGGCGTCGCCAGCTCGTAATACAGCTGCCAGTTGAAGTCGTACTTCGGCACGTCGAGCAGGACCTCTTCACGGCCGTCGGGCTCGGTGAGCAGGTATTTCATGCTCTTGCCGCGCAGGTGGAGGTGCGGCGTCAGCCCGTACAGCGTGATCGGCTCGAGGATCGTGTGCACGCTGACGACCTTCCAGTTCTCGGCGTACGGCGGGATGTTCGGCAGGTTCACGCCGCCCTCGTCGCGCGTCTGATCGGGACGCCACCGCGGCGTGTACTCCTTGCCCTCGACGATGTAGGTCGTCGGGCCGGCGGCGCTGAAGCTGTGGAAGATCTGGTGGCCGACCGGCTGGCCCGGCTTCGCGAAGTACAGCCCGACCCTGGTGCGATCCGTCCGCGGCGTGCCGGACGGCGTGTAGTGCATGTAGAAGTCGAGATACGACCCGGCTTTGATCAACTGTCCGGCGTCGCCCTGATATTCCTCGTAGCCGCGGCCGGGCACGAACGACAGCAGCTTCTGTATCTCCTGCGTGCTCGACCCGCCGTTGGCGCGCGACACTTCGTTTCTCGACATCGGCTTGCCGTCGGCGCGGACGATCTGGCCGTTCACCAGCTTTGCGCCCTCAGGCAGCTTGTCGACCACGTAGACGCCCGCGTGATGGACGACGCCGGGCGTGCCGGGACGGATTTCGAGCGCCTTGATGTAGACATCCTGCGTGAACGGCGCCCTGGTGAAGAAGTCGATCACCGGCACCTGCCCTTCCGCGGGAATCTCGAACTCGACCGGCATTTCGATCACGACGTCCGGTTCGCCGCGCGACCAGCCGCCGGCGAAGGTCGGCGCCGGCGGCAGGTCGGCGTCGTTTCCCTTCGGCGCGCCGGCGTCGACCCAGTGCAGGATGGTGTCGATCTGCTCGGGCGTGAGGCTGCGGTCGTCCTTGAATTTCCCGTAGCGCGAATCGGCGCCCCACGGCGGCATCTCGCGATTGGCGACCTTGAGCCGCATCGACTTCGCCCATGGCCGCACCTCTTCGTACGACATCAGCGACATCGGCGCCACTTCACCGGCGCGATGGCAGCTGATGCAGCTGTTGTAGAGGATTGGCGCGACGTCCCTGGTAAAGGTGGGCGCGACGGCAGCCGGCCCGGCAGCAGCGCGCGGAGCGGCGACCGACACAAGTCCGCAGGCGAGAACGGCGGAGAGAGCTGCACGCGTCATGAAGAGCCGCCTTTCGCTGTTCGCCCGCGAATTATAGCGGCTTTGGGCGGTTGCGGCCGGGAAAAGGCAGGCGCGAATGGTTCAGTCGCGGCGCGCAGTACTATGGATGCGGATGCTGGATCTCGAGCTGCAGAAGCCGCCGCAACCCGCGCCCGAAGAGCCGCGGCCGAAGCGGCCCATCGGCTTGTGGGTCGCGGTTCTCGGCATGGCCGTCGCAATCGCGATTGCCGCCTACATTGCCTTTTTCGGCACGCGGCGATCGCTCGCCCCGGCAGCGACGCCGGCGGCACAGGCCGAACCGCCGAAACCAGACGCGCAGCCGCTGGGCGGCGCGGCCGCTCCGGTCAACCTGCCGCCGCTCAACGAAACCGATCCGGTTGTCCGCGACCTGGTGCGGCAGCTGACGTCGCACCCGCGCGTGGCCGCGTGGCTGGCGACCAACGGCCTGATCAGGAATTTCACCGTCTCGGTCGCCAACGTCTCTGAAGGGGTCGCGCCGGCGCGCCAGCTCGGTGTGCTGCGGCCATCAACCCCGTTTCGCGTGACCGAGCGCGGCGGCGCTCTCTACATCGATCAGGCGAGCTACCAGCGATACGACACGCTGGCGGCGGCGGTGGCGTCGATTGATCCGGCCGGCGCGGCGCGCCTCTACACGACGCTGAAGCCGCGGCTCGAGGAGGCATCGCGCGAGCTGGGGATCGCCTCGTTCGATCGCACGCTCGAGCGCGCGATCGTGTCGCTGCTCGAGACGCCGGTGCCGCGAGGCGAGGTCAGGGTGAGCCCGTCCACGCGCGGCATCGGCTACGACTTCGCCGATCCCGCGCTCGAGAACCTGACCGCGGCGCAGAAGCAGCTCGTGCGCATGGGTCCTCGCAACGCGGCGACCGTTCAGCAGTCGTTGTACGCGATCGGCCGCGCGCTCGGCATCCCCGCCGAGCGCCTTCCCCATCGAGGGCAGCCCTGAAGGGCTGCTATACGAACCGAGGGCGCCGTGCAGCCGACGGCGCGCCCGCGCTGGCTCGCCAGGCTTGATCAGCGGCCGAATTTCGCCATCGCCGCCTTCAGCCGGTCGTACGGCAGCGCGTGCACCGTGTTGCCGTTGATGCCGGTCATGGTCTCGGCCTTCATCAACGCGTTGAGCACCGACTCTTCGGTCGCTTCCACCACCGCCTGGAACAGCGGGTTGAGCGTCGCCGTCGACTCCGGCGAGACGAAGGTGGCCGACAGCGTGCGCGAGCTGGCCGACTGCGGGATGCTGTTCCCGGTCGAGAACGCGATGAAGATGTCGCCGCTGGTGTTGCCCGAGGTCGATCCGGTTCGCGCCAGGCCGAGCGACGCGCGCGCCGCCAGGCGTTCGAGCTGCCGCGACGACAGCGGCGCGTCGGTGGCGACCACGACAATCACCGAGCCTTCATGGTCGACGTTGATGTCGCCGGCGGCGCCGCCCTCGCGCTTGATGTCGGGCGTCAGGTCGGGAATCTCGCGGCCGACCGGAACGCCGGCGACGGTCAGCTCCGGCCGGCGTCCGAAGTTGGCCTGCACGAGCACGCCGACCGTGTAGCTGCCGGCGCTCTCGGGGACGCGCCGCGACGCGGTGCCGATGCCGCCCTTGAACCCGTAGCAGATCATGCCGGTGCCGCCGCCGACATTCCCTTCCGTCACCATCCCGTCTTTCGCGGCATCGATCGCGGCGAAGACGTGCTCCTTCTTCACGTGCTGGCCGCGGACGTCGTTGAGCGTGCCGTCCCACGTCTCGGCGACCACCGGCAGGAACGCCCAGTCGCGC
>Ga0070702_100000665_pt1 | contig 12852 bp, 20 predicted proteins | sample KBSK5103metaG_FD_65466 | JGI IMG/M metagenome (GOLD analysis project Ga0070702, IMG submission 65466) | Corn, switchgrass and miscanthus rhizosphere microbial communities from Kellogg Biological Station, Michigan, USA - KBS K5-10-3 metaG | ecosystem: Host-associated > Plants > Roots >... | reverse complement strand
CCTGACTATAGTCGCACTGAATGAAGACGTTCTCTGGCCTACTAACTACGAACTGGCCCTTGATCTGCTTGTCACGAACAATGTTCTGTAGGTTTGGATTCTTACTGGCAAGCCGTCCAGACGTCGTATTGTGTAGAAGGTACGTCGTGTTGATTCGTCCTCTGTACACACGTCGCTGCATACCCTTGACGTACGTTCCATGCAGCTTCGCTTTGCGACGATGCTCCAGAAGCACACTGATGAAGGCTGCAAGCGGCGACCCAGGTACCACCCGCTTTTGTATTCGCTTGAGTGTGTCTACGTCGGTCGAATCAACTAAGGCACCACGTTCGTGTAGAAAGTTCTTGACCTGTTTAGGCGAACGAGGATTGAATATGGCTACCTCGTTCTCCTCGAGCGCACCTGTTGCCCGTCGTGCGTCTGTCACAATGGATTCGATGTGTGCTTCGATTTCACCTAGGAAACCCACGTAGTCATTCGAAAGCTCCCTGGAGTACTCAGCATCGAATGCAATCCCGTTCAGCTCAAGGTACACCAGCTCGTTACTGGCATCGCAGAGGAAATCGTGCAGCTCCCGCATTCCCTTAGCTGCGAGTCGCTCAACGAAGTATTCGTACAGGTCCCAGGTGACAGCTACATCGTACGCGTTGTACTTGTACAGAATAGGCCGAGGAACGTTTGCGTAGCTACCGCCCTTCGTGTACTGGTCGATGTCATGCTTCCAGTTCGGTGCACCAATGATCTCTACACCGAGGTACTCGAGACTATGCCTACCAGGACGCTCATCAAGGCAATAGTCGGCAAGCATCGTGTCGAACCACACTCGGGGCATAAGCCGACGCTTGAAGTAGGCGAACAGGCCCTTGGCGTCGAACTTGAAGTTCTGTCCGACTAGGTTCTTGATACTGAACAGATCGATGAGCGCTTGTGCGACCTTCTCTGACTTGCAGGCTTCTTCGCCTACGATGAGCGCCTTGCCTTTGGCGTAGGCGATGCCGACACAAAGCATCGTGTGCTGTTCGGGGTGCTCGAAGGACACGTCCTTCTCGATGCCCGACTCGATGTCCACTACGAGTACTGGATACTGTTCATGCATGAGCTGGTTGAGAACGAAGAGCGCACCCTCCTCGTCGTCCAGTACGTAGTACTCAGGAGGAGTCCAAGGGCTACGGTCTGTGATCTTGACCTTGCCAATGTCGCTAACAAGATCAGGAAAGGCGTCTGCAGTTCTTAGGCAGTAAGCAGGATGCCACGTTGGGATGATAGTCGCTCGCCCTAGCTCCTTCGTGGTCTTACCAGGTCCAACACGAAGGCCAGTAATCTTACTAGTAGTATTGAGCACAGTCTGCGCAGCTGATCCTCCAAGCGCGAAGACAAATTCAGGATCTCTATCCCGAAGCTCAGCCAGAAGTCTCGGTCGGCAAGCATCGATAGCGGACTTTGGCGGAGTCGCGTTCTCAGGCGGTCGACAGAGACACGCATTACTCAGGAACACCTCTCTGCGCTGGATGCCGTGGTGGCTAAGTACCGTCGTCAGTAGCTGCCCTGACGGCCCGATGAAGGGGATTCCCTTGTTGGCCTCCTGGTAACCTGGTGCCTCTCCTACAGCCGCGTACTTGGCTTTGTCCGGTCCAGCTGAGGGAACGAAGACCGTGTCCTTGTTATTGAGTGGACACCGTTCACATTCGGCTAGAGGATGCCTACGCGGCAGACTAGACTTCTCGAGTACCTCAACAGTCTCAGTCATTGTGATCCGCGGATGCATGAGACGTCTGACCCACGCTGTACGTAGCTGCCACCGGCTTGTGCGCAAGACTGCTTGCTATCGTGGATGATCTCGTTGTTGCTTCGCTTGACAGTTACTCCGCACCATACAAGTGCCCATGTGATCGCTACTAGTGCAGCCGCGCCCGCAACGAACGTGATGACGTTCTTCCAGTCGTCCATCAGACCGTAGCCTCCTTTGCTTTCTGCTGTTCTGCGAGCAACCGGAGGATGTCAGGGGTAGCCACCGCCAGGTCGACTACGGTGCGATCCGCTTTCTGGTTGTACTCAGCCTGAATGACGTACAGCGGGAAGCCTTCAACGTTGGTACCCAGGACGTAGAAAGGCTGAGCCTGGTCGCATGCTGTGACATCGCCTGGGTAGTTGAGTACGTAGTACTGTTCCATTATTCAACTCCTTCTTATTCTATTATATATCATGCCCAAAGGGAATTTCAAGTCTCTATATAAGCTTCGGAGCATCAGCCCATTCTAGGAAGAGTCGAATCTGCCCGTCCGCGCGCCTGTTCCAATGGTCACTATCAGGCTCACCGTGGAAGTAGTCATCGGGCCGATCGATCTCGTCTTCTGTCATATCGGCATCAAAAGCCGCGTAGCAGTACGGAGCGGACGTATCTACTCCACGGATGTACTTCTTCCTATCTACCCGTTGAATATACTTCACCTCCTGTAGCCACGACCGATTCGTCCCGAGAAGGTGGATGTTCAGCCTGTCTGAGAAGGCCTCGTTCATCCAGCGCACCAGTTGAACACGTGCATCGAAGCTGATGGTGGTGAGTAGGTGTCGAGGCAGTCCGATCGCCAGGTAAGGGCTTAGCTGTCGTGCCTCATCGATCGACAGCATCACGTCACCCATAGTCTGGCCTTGTGCCACGTACATATACTTAAGCATGGAGTCACGCGTGTGCCACGCAGCAGATGCGACTCTGAAGGTCCCAGCTTGGTCGCCGATCACGTCAGGCAGGATTACTTCGGTCGCTCCTACGTACTTGGCAAGGTTCAAGAGACTCTGCCAGTCGTCCATCTTACCTTCTGCGGCGCCGTTGTCGAGGATGACGTAGTCGCCCCGCTTTACCGCCGCAGCATAGTAGTCACAGTACCTAGGATTCCGCCTAGTCGGCAGTCCGTCGATGTAGGGGAGCATTAGTTGGTAGTTGGTGAGCTTGAGGTCGTCAAGCCTATGAAGTGGCGGAATCAGCGCTACGCGCATTCTTCTGCTCCTGTGTCCTGATCATTGACTCGGCGTAGGTCCTTACGATATCCAACGTTGCATCTAGTCGTTGCAGGTCTACCTTCAGGTTCATTGGTTCGGGCAGGTCAATCATTCGTTCATCAGCGACAGAACCACTAGGCCATTGAAGCTGTAGCACCAGTCGCATCAGTTGTCCTTGTCTACACGTACGGGGATGAAGGTGCCAGGAGGGTCCCCGGCCACTTCCTCTTCAACATCGTCAGGCCAGGTGAACTCATGACCATCATCCATCTTGTAGCCTTCAGGGTGCTGCTGACGACGATAGCCGCATTGCGTGCACCGCGTGAAACGCTGCCTGTTCTGTTCGCGCTTGATCTCGTATGCGGCTTTCATGTTGGTTGCGGTGAGACCGCAAATGTTCGCGAAGTAGGTGTAGATGTCGGCGAGTTCCATCTTCAAGGCCATCTGGACCTTCGGGTCATCCCAGTTCAGACTTCCGCGTTGGATCTTCTTGACCATGTTGGCCAACTCACCAACTTCGCCGCACAGGGCAAGGGTATGATGAACGATACTCTGTGCGAGTTCCGGCTGGTCACCCCACCACGTAAGCGAGTCTTCCATACACTGCTGCGCATGGTCGACAAGGAGGTTGTGTTCGGTAGTCGGATCAGTCATTTGTTGCACCATCCCTGAGTTCGATGTACCTGGACTTATCCTTGCGGTAGACGATATCGATTACTCCCTCATCCAGTAGTGCCTTTATTCCGTCGAAGTAATACTCCTCCATACTTCCGGACACTTTTGGTAATGAAGTACTCCATACAAGGTACTGGCTTTCGCACTCCATCAATTCCCATAGTCGTCGCGCTATGGAGTCTACTGTACTGTCAACTATGCGTTGTGATACCATTGCGTTCCTAAGGTAGTAGTCGATCGACGGTCCAGAACTTCCAAAGCCTGTCAGCCATCCAGCCAGGGGTACCGTGACCGAAGGTGGGAATCGGGTACAGTACTACCTTCGAGCCTCGTGGCGCATACACCGCTTCATCCGACGCAACTGGGAACACGTAGCTATTCGTTCCCTTGCCACCTCGAATAGGTACACTCGTGTCTGCGTCACCGTGGGTATGGAAACAGTCCATCGGCAAGATACCCCGAACGGTTGCCCAGCCGGAAGCCATCCCGCAAGCCTCGAAGACATCAGGATGTTCTGTCGCGGCACGCCAAGCAAGCGCACCACCAGCAGAGAAGCCGGCGATGTATGCATGGTCGATAAGTCCGTTACGCGTTGAAACGTCAGCAACAATGCTGAGCAGGTACTGTATGTCGTCCTGCATACCACCTTGCCAGCCATTGCCGACATTCCATGCGCCGTTGAGCGCTGTGCCAAGTGCCAACGTATAGCCCTTGCTTAGCGCGTGTGCCTCCCATCCACCTGCCTGGCTCCAGAAGGTCGAGTTGCAGTTCGCTGCACTTAGGTCAGTCCCATGTAGGCCGATGACTAATGTACCACCACCAGGAGTGAGGTAGTATCCACGTCCGCCACTCAAGGTAACCAGAGTACTAATCGATGACCTCCTTGGTAGGGCAAGCGATAGGCCTGTGCCTACAGCTGCGGTAATGAATGTGCGACGATTCACTTCAGTCCGGCGAGGCTGAGGAACTCCGCACGAGCGAGCCTGTCGTGCTCCTTGTATACACCTCGCATGTCGGAGGTCGTAGTGACGACTCCTGGCTGTGCCACGCCACGCATCGACATGCAGAGGTGTTCGGCTCGAAGGACTACCGCAGTACCCTTCGGCTCAAGCTTGCTGTAGATCTCGTCGCTGATGAAGGTCGTCAGTTCCTCCTGCACCCAGAGACCCTTGGCTGCCCACTTAACCAGTCGCGGGAACTTACTGAGCCCTGCGATCTTGTCTTCGGGTACATATCCGATATATGCGAAGCCGAAGAATGGAACCACGTGGTGCGCACATAGGGTGTAGAAGGGGATCGGAGACAAGACGATCATCTCCGTCGAATCAGGATCGTTGTTCGGGAAGACCGTGAAGTCGAAGGGCTCCCGAGTCGTCAACTCCCTAAGCATCTTAACTAGGCGCATTGGCGTCTTGGCCCTGTGGTCTTCTGGTACCTCACTCCACCCTGGCAGGCTCTGGAGAAGCGCTGCCGCAGATTCTACTGCAGTCTGTTCGTTCAGCTGTGCAAGCTGTCGCTCCTGGTATCCGCGACGATCGAAGAGTCCCTCGAACGTAACCTGGTCAGTCTTTGCACTACTGTACGTTGGGATGGGCTCCGGCTCAGTTGTCATTACTTACCGCCTTCTGCGTCATCGTCGAATAGGCATACTGCGATGGTGCTATACACGGCGCGATCTACTACAGTGTCGCGCAACGCTTCGTTCTTCGGCTTCTTGCCTGAACGCCACGGGTACAGTTCTCGCAGACGCGCCATCTTGGTGGCGATCAACGATTCGCACTGGTGCCATGCGCTCACGCCCAGTTGGTCACCTGCGCGCCGGAAGTTGGAATGCACATCCGTGTCTTCTGCATAGTCTGCACCCTTGCGCTTGTGTAGCTCAGCCATCTCGATCAGTACTGCCTCGAACTGGTCGCTAGGGTCTAGCGGATAGGTCTTGGGCTGCGTAGCCACTAACGCTTCCTTTCATTGACGGGCCAGACGTGATTGTGTACCTGGACATTGAGCCGCCAGGGTAGTTGACTCTCCAGGATCCAGGCAACTAGGTCCTTCTCTCCTAGTTCGCCCCATACTACTCCGGCGTACACTAGCGGCGCATTGCGGCCCTTGGGTACATGCTCGGCATACATGTACCTGGCTAGGTTGAAGTCCTTCTCGTCCTTGATGACGAACTTGATTGCGTCGTTCCTCTTCAGGCGCTTCAGATTGGCGAGGCGCTCAGGGTTCATCGGATCTTCGCCCGAGCCCGGAAGCTTCCAGTCCATCACGTACGTCGCACCCAGTACAGGAAGGGCAAACGTACCATTGGTGAACATCTCGTACGTATAGCCCCAGTTCATAAGTTCGTCGCACAACTCCTTCATCTCATGCGTAGGCTGAAGAAGTGGCTCACCTCCGGTCAAGCAAACGTGCTTCGGCCAAGTAGCCAGTCGGCTGAAGACCTCACCTGGATCCATCTTCACCCAGGTGTCTCGGTACTTCGCAGGATCGATGGCAAAGGGGGTATCGCATGGCCAACCAGGACACCTGAGGTTGCAACCACCGAAGCGAACGAACTGGGTGGGCCGACCGACGTTAGGGCCTTCACCTTGTGTACTGGTGTACACCTCAACTAGACGCATCTACTTCTCCACGGCGTGTAGTGCCTCATGTACCTTGTGTGCATGCTCTTCGGGCTGCTCGAGCTTCCCTAATGCGTAGCCTCGACCGTTGTGCATCTCGTCGAGGTGCTTGATGATGTCTTCAGGTACCTCGTACGGATGAGTACTCATCGCAAAGCTCCTCATGCGGTCTAGCCTACCATACAGGCACTCTACTACGAACCTGACTATATCCATCTCCTGGGTAGGGTTGTCGTCTATTTCTCCCTTGTATATGAATTGGGCAACGTTCGCTAGTCGACCGTCAGGCATGCGTGTGATCAACTGAACGAAGATGTCTCCTACACCCAACGCCTTAGAAGGCACGACTGTGCACACTATACCTCCCACTCTGCAGCATTGACTGCGGTCTCGTGTACAGTCACCTTGAAGTGCCTTGGTGCGTTCTGCGACGACAATGGGCCGAAGGTACCGAACGCCCAAAGCCCTATCCACTTCGCGATGTTCTCAGTTGTCGGATCACCATCGAACGTCTGCAGGCCTGGTAGCTGCTGAAGTTCTAGGCGATGGTCTGGCTCACTGGGAGGGCTGGTGTCTGTGCTAAGCTGTGCTGCCCAAGGGTCTTCTGCGTTGAGGAGCAAGTGATGGTCGTAAACAGTATCGAGATAGTGACGGAATTCCTTCTTGACTGCACCGAAGTCCAGACCAGCCAGGATTCCATTGCCATTCACCTCACCCCTGATCTTGAGTTCGACGATCATTGAGTGGCCATGGATGTTCTGGCAAGCTCCCGGAAGAAGGGAAAGCCTGTGCGCAACCTCGATGTTATGCTTGACCGCTATCGCCTGCATTGCCATTACTGTTCGTCCCCCTCACGTAGTCCTCGTATTCCTTGGCCAGAGGTACCACCATGTCTGCATCCCACGTGTCGCCATATTGCAGCGTAGCGATCGCGAGTTTAAGGCACTCATGACGAAGCTCTTCAGCTGTCACGTCAGCCCTCTTCCTTGGCTTCCACTAGCACACGTGGCGGAGGAGGGTTCTTCTCGTTCGAATGCAGACACGGATAGGCATAGTTACCTAACTCTTGGGAGCACTCGTTGCAGTAGGCGCCCCACTTGCCGGGTTCACGTAGTTCCGCGATAGCATATGTATGCCAGGGCCTCATGTAGACATTTGTCATGCCCTGTACTCCGTCGGGTCGTTGAAGTCCGCAAGTGCTTCCTTGCGCTCTACACAGGTACCGCAGGTGCCGCAGTGGATGTCGCCACCCTTGTAGCAGCTCCACGTCTTGGTCCAGTCGACCCTCAACGCATTACCCATCCTGGCGATGTCTGTCTTGGTCTTGTCGATAAATGGTGCGTAGATGAACTCTGGTGGCGCCGTCAGGTCCTGGAGATCGGCATCCTTGAATGGACCGAATCCGATATTGCCGCGCACGATCGCATCGTTTGCGGTCTGGATGAATTCCGGCCTGCAGTCTGGATAGATGAAGTGGTCGCCTGCATGTACACCGATGGCAACCCGATGCGCACCCTCGTTCACTGCGACAGCTGCGGCGATCGAGAGCATCATCATGTTACGGTTCGGAACGACTGTCACCTTCATTGACTCCTCGGCGTAGTGTCCATCCGGCACCTCAATGCCGCTGGTAAAGACGACCTTTCCTGTAGTTGCGTTAACACCGGCAGGCACAGGGGGCGAAGAGGTGAGTGCGCTGTTGCTGATGAGATGCGTAATCCCCGATAGGTCAATGACGTTATGCTGCAGGCCCCACCAGGCTGCATGATGCTCTGCGAACTCGAGCTCCTTCACGTGTCGCTGTCCGTAGTCGAAGGACAGTACATGCACATCATCGGTCGGACCATCCACCATCAGGTGGTACAGGAGGGTGATGCTGTCCATTCCACCTGACACAATTGCTACAGTGCTACGGGTCACTGACTTTCCTCCGGTTCATCGATTGGCCAATTGCCGAAATACTCATCGGGTCGGTAGGGGTGAGGGTGCTCATAGAACTGCTTCACTGCCCACTCGATGTCCGACCACGGATCACCAGGCAAGGTTACTGCTGTACCTAAGAACATGACACCTCGCGAGTTATCGATCATATCCTGGAGATCCTTGAGTGGATCGCTATTGGGATCGTCCCAAGGTAGCGGCTTACTCACGGCTTCCCCCTTACGACGAACGAGATGGGGTACAACGTCTCTGTGCGACCTGTACGTTGCCGAACGATCTGTCCGCGTTGTTCGAGAGTCTCCAGGATTCGTGAAGCGTCTCTGGCCTGCAGATGGTATGACTGCATGATTGCGCTTCGGGAGATTCCTGGCTTGTTAGTGATAGCTAGCAGTACCTTATCGAACTCTCGTTCAACGCTACCCTTGCCTACGTTGGCGAGAACAAGATCCGTATGGTACTTCCACTGCTCCACGTAGTGCATCGCCCGAAGCATATCAGCCTTCTCCACTCGGACGTAGTCTTCGGGTGCTTGTCGAGACGCAGCAAGAAGTACAGCTGCCTTCAGACCCGACTTACTCAGACGATCGTACGTAGGAGTCATCAGGTCCGCGTGCTCCATCTGTAGAGCCATCTTCATCATGTCGGTCTCGAGTCGGTTGTATAGTTTCCAGCATTCAGGATCGAATTGTGCCTCCCAGAGTCGATGCTGCAGACCTACGGCGTTTCCTCGTTCGCCTACTTGTACTGTCTGGGGCGTGTTGTAGTGCTTGTACATTCGGCTGAGCTCGTCGATGATGGAGACTCGTTCCCCCAGATTGAATTGGGTAGGTGGTCCAAGTGGACGAACATTCGTGACATCACTCTCGGCGGTGATGAAAACGAAGCGAGGAACGAATCCGGAGCTGACGTTGTCGAAGTTAAGCAGTCCGAGTACCTTATTCTTAATTCCTCCTGCGAAGATGATGAGACAGGGATCTCGGACCTCGATGATTTCCTTCCGGAGAATCCTCTTCTGCATCTTGCCGTCATATAGCTTCGTAAGCGTTTCAGCCATGCCGGCGTAGTAGTCGCGCTTCGTGAACTGTTCCAGAAGACCACTAAACTCATCCCGAAGAAAGATTGAAGGTTTATTCGGACGTAGCGACAGCGACGTCATCAGACCTTCAATGCTACCGTCCGTTGCAAGAACGGCGTCATTGTCGATCTCGTCGATGACATCAATCGCTATGTCCATCGCCGTGCTCTTCCGTGTCAGGGTCGTGTCTGCTAGGATCATGAACCAGAGGTTTGGCTTCACCATCCCGAAACTTGTTGGGAGCTGCACAGATCCGGCTAGTAGTGAAGACAAGGTCACAAACGCACCGGCTTGATGGTACTGCCACGCAGCGTCTCCCAATCCTTTCGCCCACCTGATGTACCTCTCTACGAACGATTCCTCGCTCAGTACCACTTCCCGCTCAGCCTCTGTGAGCAAAGGGAAGGTCATTTCAGTTGTCGGTGGCAGAAGTACATTCAGGTGCATTTGGTTCTTGACGAAGGACCTGCATACGTCCTTCCAGAGGAGCTCCGGCGGCCGACCATCGCGCTCGTACTTGTTGCATGCTGATGCCGATGCCACGACGAATACTTCCTCGTGGCTCATGCCTGCCTCGAAGCACATCATCTGCAGGCGCCAAAGAGAGCCGCTCCAACCCTCCTTCGCATCAGCCTCTGGCTCATTCGCAAAGAGCACCAAAGCCATCGGCTGGATGATCTTATGGTACTTCTGCAGGATCTCCTCGGGTGACTCCTTCGGCAGCTCGGTAGGAAAGGGCATACTCAGAGATTCATGCCCTGCCACTTCCGGATACTTCTTGAAGTCTTCGAAGCTGTAGCGAGCACTGACAGCATCGATGATCTTGACTGTTGGCGACAGTGAGTCGGAACCGTACTCGACTTTCCTGTTGAAGGTGAATGGCACACGTAGAAGCTGCGTCAGGTCCCACCCACTTCTGTCTGCACCCTGACGAGCATGCATGTAGGCGATGCGGTGTGACAAGTCTTCCGCGTCGGACGCGTCGACGAGGGAGTCGAAGCACCACAGGGCCTGGTATCGGCCAGGAGAACTTTCTAGTGTAAAGGACGGCTTCACAAGGAGGTTCTGCGGGTCGCATTCATCTAGGTCTGCCCATGCGCATGTGCTAGTAGTGATCGCGTCTTTAATTCGTCTCTTGCGATCGCTGAGCGTCGGACAGAAGTAGATGTTATGCGTCATCATTCGTTGCTGGATGGACTCTTGCGCACTCTCGAGTTCGTCTGGCCACCTGTAGAACTCTTCGATGAGCCCCTTCTTATTAGGCGCACGAAAGGCAATACAGAGGAACCCCTTCGATTCCTGTCCGAATAGGAGTCGGAAGAATTGTCCCCTCTTGAACCGCGCGTCTGACGGAAACGACAACTCTACCCCCATTAGGGAACCGACTAGGTAGGCTTAGGACCAATGCAGATCTGCTTCCAGCACGCCACCAGTTACCTGACCCTATGGGGGCACACCCACGTATTAGTCAGGGCTGACCTGGTTGTTACCATCCGAAGAGACGCTGGTGAAACCCGGTGATTACCCTTTATACGGCTGCACTCGACCTAGTCGGCTCGGTTAGGAGACAGTAGCCTTCCACTACTGCCTCAGCTCATCTACGGCAGGAGCTGAGCCTGCTTGCTCGTCGCCTTCGTTGGCGTGGCGGTGAGCGCTGCAGGATCGTACGGCATGTAGCTCTTGACCTCGTTGCGCGCCTCGTAGTCACCCCGAGCGGGCTTGATGACCAGGAAGGCGTTGAGGTCCTTGTCCACCAGTTGGGCGAGCGTTGGCACCTTGAGTTGCGTGCCAGTCGGCATACCCAGAGCCTTCATCAGCTGCACCAGGGAGTAGGTTGCCCCTGCGAACAGCATGATGTTGTCGAAGACGTGGCGACCCTCGTACGGGCCGCTCTGCACGACCAGGTCGAGGTTGTAGTACGGCTTGCCAGGGTTCTTCGACTCGGGGCCGCAGGCCTTGACCTCGCCCTTCACAACCTTCACGTGGTACATCCCGCGAGGCATGTTCTCGAAGCTACGACCTTCGGCCGAAGCTTCCTGCTCGGAGATGTTCAGGTGCAGATCGGATACATCGATGGTGCCCTCGGCAGCTCCGGGGAGCATGTCGTTGACAGGTGCGGGCTTGCCGGCACCATCGGGCAGTAGCAGATCGTCAGACATTGACTAGCTCCTCAGCGGTCATGGTTTCCTGTTTTGCGGTTTCATGGACCTTACCTGTGATGAGACTGTACATCGTCGCCATGGTGGGGTTCTCGATCACCAAAGGCAGGTTGTCAGACCTGTCCTTCGCGACGATTTGTTCCGTAGCCGAAGTCAGCAGTAGGCGCTTGTTCTCCTTCACAGACACTTCGCCCTGCTGTACGTCGACTTCCTTCTTGTACATGTAAGCCACCACGTCCAAGAAGGCAGCTACTTCACCTGCCAGCTTACCCGAGAGGGAAGGCAGGATCTTGATCGCTCCCGTCTGCTGGTTCTTGTCTTCGCGCTTCAGTGCCGTGAAGAGGACGTTGATCGGCAGGTCACGGAAGGCACGAACGATTCGACGCATGTGCTCCGAGTTGCGTTGCCAGGCGCGCATGTCTGCGATGTCTGGGTCGGCAACCTTGTCCTTCGACTCCGCCTCCTCTACTCGCATGTTGAGCACGTAGTACAGGTTGTACTTCTGTACCTCCGTCAGAGAGTCGACGACTACGGTGTTGAAGCCGTGCCTACCGGCCCGCAGCTCGTTGAGTACCTCCACCAAGCTCACCCAGTTCGGAATCTTCACTAGCTCCACGTTCGGGTTGCTTGCACGAAGGCTGAATGTACCTCCTTCCAAGTCTAGGAAGAGTACCTTCCGCATCTCTGCCACGTCGTCCGCTGTACCCAGCAGACGGGTCTTGCCTACGCCCGAGTCGCCGTAGACCAGTAGGTTCACCGTAGGCGCACGGTCCTGAACCCTTGTGATTTTCAGCCCACCCAAAGTGGTGGGGGTGAGTACCTCGATTGGCATGTTCACCTCCTTGTATGCCGCTACGAGACAATTAAATATGCGAAACTAAACGCCCTGTGGATTACTGGAGACCGAACACCCGGACCTATCGTAGGCAAATTTTTTACTGTGCCTAGTGGTTGACGAGACCTGAAGAGTTGGTCTGGGAGATTCCCTGCGGATAGCAGCACGTTGTCGCCTGCACATCAAGGAAAGAGTGCCAGCTCTGCGATCCCGACGGGTCGATGAAGGATCCAGTATCGTAGTGGAAGACACCATTCGGACAAACTGGCTCTCCTGACGTTCCGCACCCAACGTCGTGTGATCCGATGAAGTCACCGTCTCGGAACAGCTGGAAAGTCCCGAAGACGTCATGGCACGGCTGGATGACATGGTTCGCGCCGTAGCAGTCGTACGATCCCACTCCACGAATGAAGCCACCGAGAAGGGTCTCTACCGACACTGTAGATTCAAAGCAATGACCGGTGGGGTCGCATCCCGACACATGGTGCGAGATCAGAACGGTGTGGGGAGATACGCCCTGCGCATTCGCGGGAAGCGCAAATAATACTC
>Ga0070702_100000658_pt1 | contig 12889 bp, 29 predicted proteins | sample KBSK5103metaG_FD_65466 | JGI IMG/M metagenome (GOLD analysis project Ga0070702, IMG submission 65466) | Corn, switchgrass and miscanthus rhizosphere microbial communities from Kellogg Biological Station, Michigan, USA - KBS K5-10-3 metaG | ecosystem: Host-associated > Plants > Roots >... | reverse complement strand
ACCGAGAGAGGCGTGTACTTGCCATAGGGGACGGCGCGCGCATCTAGCCAGCCAGTGAAAGCTTCGCGGCCACTAGTTGAGATTTTGGCGAACACTTCCGAACCAAGATACCAATCATCGCTAGTGAACCGCGATGGCCTCACCTGCCAGGTGCTCGACCCGTCGCCATCCATGCGGTTATAGCGTGGGTCGTTCTGCGAAGGGTCGGCCTGCTTTATCTCTAACCACTTCGCCAGCGGGATGATGTGCCATTGGTCAGGGAGAACGGGCACCACGAACTTGACGAGGCCCGCCGGCGCATTGACCGTTTGCCGCCATGCGAAGCCCGTCGCCCCATTCCAGAAGCAGTGAAAAACAAATGGGTCAGTTGGGTCAAACTGTAGCCAGGGCTCCGGCACTTGCTTGCCCATCTCCTGCACAATCATCTCAGGCAGCATCCAGCGTGAGCCGGTTGGCCCAAGCACTGGGTCATCGGGCTTGTAGTACCAGGCCAGCGTCCAACCCGGTGCCCATGCGCCGCTGATGAACGGCAGCGCGACGCGCACCAGAGGAAATTCCTTGAACGATGGATTACGCAGCAGGTTAGCCATGTAGCGCCAGGATTGCCAGCACGCCGGCAACCGTCGCCCAATAGCCTGGGTCGCCTCGGTTCAGCAATTTGAGCAAAACTGAGATTGCCAATACCACACAGGCCAGCAAAAAAATAGTGAACGTTACGGTGAATGTCATGATGTATTACCCCTTTCGATTTAGAAAAACCTAGATGCGATTGCTATCACCAAGGACACGAGCCCCAGGATACCCACAGCAGCCGCCCATCCCCCGGACAGCCCTTGTGCTTTCCCGCCGCTTTCGCTGCGAGACTCGCGCAGGCTGATAACATCTTTCTTGACTTCTTCAACCTTAATATCCATACTCTTTTGAATCAGAGCAAATTTGTCCTCAAGAGAATTAAAACGGGCGTCGGTTTCCGCTCGGGGCATGAGAGTCTTGGCCTGGTCATCCAACTGCCCGCGAAACTCATTCGAGCGGATGTTATATTCCCGCTGCGCCTCTTCGGCTTTGACGATTGCTTTCTCGCTAGCCGCAAAGGCAATGGCAACCTGTTTCTCTGCCGCAGTCTGAGCCGCGTATACTGCCTCGAAGCGCGTATCAGCGAGTCGCTCACGCTCGTCAATGATGCGCTCAAAATATTCGCGCAGGCCGACTCCCGACTCTAGTTTGACACTCATATCTTTGTCCGGGTCAGCTCTTGCTGGCCGGCGTCGGCGTCACACTCTCGACCGCTACCGTGGTCGTGGTGCCGGCGCTCGGCGTGGTCTTGGTCGTCTCGGTAATCGTGGTGACCGGCTTGGTGTCGCCGATGTTCTCCAGTCCAGTGGCCGCCGCATAAGCACCCAAGGCAGTCACCGTCAGCCAGGTGGCAGCCTCGACCGTAATTGCTCCGGAGTGCTGATTGTTCCAAACGGTGGTCAGCGATGCGACCAACGCCCAGAACTTTCGAGAGGTTGCCAGCCCCTCGATGATGCGAATGATTTTGATGAGCTCAGCCAATAGGATTGCCTTGAGCGCTTCGGTCGTGGTCGGGTTGTTGTTCACGGTTAATCTCCCGGTCGCTTGTAGACGACCTTACCGGCTCGTATTTCGTTAGCGGTCGCAACCCAATCGGGATGCTCCCCGCCCACTTTGTCGCAGAGGTAGGACATTGAATCTATAACCAGACCCATCTCGGTTTTAACCCTGTCCATATCGCGCACGTGCCGGGCCTCCATATCCGCCACCCGAGTCGCGTTGCGTGTTTCCATGTCGATGATGAGTTGGGCGTGGCGGGCTTCGAGTTTAGCGATTCGTTCATCGCCGCGAATTTCCATCTTTTCAATTTCGCCTTTGAACTGAAGGTAAAGGCTGGCGTTCTCGCGATCCTCTTCGCCGTCTTTCTCTCGTTCGGTCGTAACCTGTTGCCGTTCCTCAAGCCAGCCCTTACGCCGCATAGCCCACACCCCGCCCAGCGTCGTCGCGGCAGAGAGCAGGTACATCAGAAGCCACTTGATGAATTCACGGAGTGAGTCGTCTAATTGCATAGGCTGTAGAGATAGTGAGAACACCAAGAATAATGACGAGAAAACGCCCGATGTGAGGAGGTATAGGACTTGGAATAATTCCAAAAACATTGAGCACATAAACTGAAGCCGCTGCCAGAGCGATTCCGCCAGCGAATAAAGAGAAGCCGAAGGCAGAGAACCCGCGCACGTTGCGCGCCGAACGTAATCGGAGGGCGTTAAGGATGTGTTGAACGGCAGCAAAAGCATAAATCGTGACCACGACCAATGAAGCAACAAATAAATATCCATCCATGAACCCCTACCTTGAGATTTAAACGCAAACGAGCCACGTCTCGCACACCCTATTTCTACGGTGTGCGGCGTGGCCCGGTCAGATTGAACAGGCGATTATTTAGTTGTTCAGTGACGGCTTGTTGAAGTTGTAATTGCTATCGCAGTACTTGACAAACTCCAACGCAAACCGATACAGCAGGCGCATGAACCAGACTCGCTCGGCCTCTAGACGGGCCACGCGATTTGCTATCGCAATGTCTACCCCTTGTGCCGCCGTGTTCGGTGCCACCATTAGAGGGATTGTACGGCTTTTTCGGTGAGGGGTCAACCAGTCCCTTGACAACCCGCCCTGGATGTGCTTTTGACGGCGGATTTTTGCTTAGCTAGAGGGCCAAAAATTGGAAGCCATCCGATATCTGCCTACTCGCCCGCCGGCTTGCGCTTCCTGCCCAGCCTCCACCCCTGCGGCCTGGGCGCTGCAGCGAACTTGGCGACCGAATCCGGGTCAATCATCCAAGATGAGCCAACCTTGACCGCCTTGAGCTGGCCGCGCGCGCAGAACTGGTAGACGCGTCCTTTGGTAAGTTTGAGGGCGGTTGCGGCTTGGGCCGGCGATATCCAGTCATCGGGGATGTTGGGCATGGGTTACTTCGACCGCACATACAGCGCTGCGTAGAGATTGCGAGCGGCACCGTTGATGTGGAATAGAACTGTGATGCCGGCGAAGGTCACGCGGGCCAGGTTGCCGTACAATTTCTTGGTTGTGCTTGCGGGGATTTTGGATAAAATGATTGCGGACATTGGAAGCCTATCACTTTCTTTGTCTTGCCCCCGGTAGTGTTTGCGCACCGCCGGGGGTTTGTGTTTGTGGTGGTTCTTCTTACTGAACCTTATGTATACTATATACTTATTATATAGTATTGTCAAGTAGGGGCTGGATTATTTAAGGTTGGGGCGATTGGGGCTATTCTGCGTCAATCAGGTGTGCAACATCGGACGGGTCAAACGGGTGCTCGGCTCGCATCCGGCGGGCATAGTCCCTGAGCGCCACCACGCCCTGAGACGCAGGGCCGTATTGGCCGGACTGCTCCAGGTCGGTGGCTAGTTGTTCCGCCATCTCTGGCGGCAGGATGAGTCTGATTTGTTCGGGGGTCATAATATTTCCTTGTGTTTAATCGTGATTACGGAATGATGCCCACCTGGCGGAATGCGGCGTATGTCACTACTGCAAATGCTACCAGGCCAAGCAGAATACCCAGGATTAGTCCCCAGTCGATTTTTAGTTTTTGTTTCATGACTGACTTTTCCTTTTCTTGCCCTTGGGCCAGCCGCGCGGCCGACTGCCGGGCCTGACGGGTGCGGCGCCATTGGCTGCACTAGATTCAGATTTGCGCTTCGAGCGAATTGAGCCCAGAGCCGCAGCGGCCTGACTGCGGGAGAGGTAGTCAAAAATCTTGCCGGCTAGTTTTTCGTTGTCATCACTCGGGAACCACCGATTTAGAATTTTTGTAATTTCGTCCCTGGATTTACCGCCAAACTCAGAGCGCAGAGTTGCAACGGTCATTTCGCTGCCCAGGTAATCTAGAATTTCAGTTTGCACATCCATTCGCATCTCCTGTGGCGGGTTAGTCACCTCCCCGCCCGTTAGATGATATGTTATTGGATTCTGGTAATCGCCATTGAGATTTTGGCGTTGAGCTGGAATACCAGTTTGCGATCACCAGCAGCCTCCGCCTGGCACTGCTCGACGTAGAGCGGGAACACATCACTGATGAGTCGGGCTACGGTTTTCTCGACAACCTCAGCCGAGAGTTTAGGGGATACGCGGGCATCCTCCTGGTTTGAGTTTCGAATGATGGTGCCCTTGCCCAACGGGGCGGGGAAAATCTCAACGAACATGCTATAGGTGCCATCGGTGATTTCTGCGGTTTCGGGGTTGAATGTCGTGGTCATCGTCGTTATCTCCGTCTATTCCCGCAACGTCTGCGGCTATGTATGTATAATAACCTAACGATAGGTTATTGTCAATAGGCTTGGGATTATTTAAGGTTGGCCGGGATGGCACGAAAAACAGGGGATGGGTGTGTATATCACCCCGGCTCCTGGGAGTCGAGTCTATAACCACACCGCAGGCGGCCTGTAGTCAACGTGAATCTCGTCGCCGTCAATCTCAATCCGGGCCACGAACTGGCGGATAATGGCCCTGGCCGTCTCGGTGTCCTTCCGCTTCATAGCCTGAACAAGTTGCGCCCTGACGCTGTCCAGGCCCCCGATGGGCGGCAGTTCGGCGACCGGCTCCGACTCTAGTCCGGCCAGCGCCGCGAACAGCTCAGCCCGTTCGCGCTCGCGCTCGGTCAGTCGAGCCTGGACAGACAAGCCATTCTCTATCTGGTCGAGCAAGTTGGATATTTTCACCTCAAGCGCCGCCAGGCTTTCCCTAATCGCGGCGATCTCCCCTGCCCTATCGCCTCTATCTATTTCGGACTGCCAGCCGGCGTAGAGACTAGGCAGATTCTCGGGCGACAACAGAGACAGCAGGCGCTCGACAATGACCGCCTCTAGATGGTCTGCCCTGATTAACTTAGCATCGCAATCAATATGCCGCGCCCGCCCCTGGCATCGATAGTATCGGCGCGTTCCGCCCCAGCTTCCCGTCTGGCAACTGATGGGCGACCCACATTTTTTGCAGCGCAACAATCGAGTGAGCAGAAACTTAGCGGCGACGCTGCGCGGGTGAACCGGGCTCTTGCGTAATTTCTGAACGGCGCGCCACTGCGCCTCGGTGCATAGCGGTTCAAGTGCCCCCTCGACTCGGCGGTCACCGAAGATGAGCACACCCCGGTACATCTCCCGCCGGAAGAAGGAACCGTAGCCCGACCAATTGCTATACAGTTTCGTTGCCTTGTGGATTGCCGAGTAGGAAAAGCCGGCGGCTCGCATAGCCCAGGCCTTTTTGATTCGCGGCGCCAGCTTGGGGTCAGGTATCCAACGTGAGGCCATGCGTGGCGTGCCATCGCGGAGGGTGCCAATCTGGATCCGCTTGCGCATGTAGCCAAATGGCGGCGTACCCGGCATACAGTGATGCTCAAACAGCAGCGTACTGATGCCGCGCTTCACGTCAGCGGATATTTTGTCGCTTACATCCGCATTGCTGACGTCTTTGATTGCCTCAAGGACAGAGGTAAATTTTCCGGCACCCTCGGGGAGAGGGTCGCTGATGTAGTAGAGCGCATAGCCACGCTTGCGCAGGGTCGAGCGGTAGAGCTGTGCGTCGTTCACCTCTCGCCCAAAGCGGGCGCTATTCCAGAACACGACAACATCGGCTACGCCAGCTTTAGCAAACTCCAGCAGGGCTTGCAGGTCTTTGCGGCCCACATCCGACTTGCCCGACTTCGCTACGTCGCTGAACTGGCGCACGATAACCCAGTCCCATTCTTTTGCCTGCTTGATGATGACGGCTTGCTGTTGGTCAACCGACTCACCCTGGCGGTTGCCGCCGCTGTCTCGGGTGTATGAGATTATGCGTGTCCCTGGTGGGAATGGGGCTTGAGTTATCACCGAATTGTAAAGTTTTAATTTAATTAAAACGCCGGCTATGCTAGGATAGCCTACACGGCAGAGCCAATGCTCCCGGCTCTGCCCAGAGTCACCCGCACCAGGGTGACTCTTTTTATTTAATCGCTGCCCTACTCCTCTGAGTCGGCAATTAGCTCATCCATAAAATCTAAAATTTCTTGCTGAACATCTGGCGGCAACTCCGCCCACATTGCGGCTGTGTCAGCCGCCAGATCGTCAGGGTCAGATGACCCCCTCGTCTCCTGGTGGTGGAATACTCGTATCGGATTCATTTTGTTCGCTCCCTAGTGACTCTAAAAAAATAATGATGTGCCTCGGAAATTTGCCTCTCGCCTTCTCGGATAATACCCAGTGTCGGATGATGGCGCGCCGACCGATTGGCAGCGACCGAAATCGCCTCATGAACTGCTCCAGATTGAGCCCATAAAATTCGTTCATGTTGTTGTACCCCTTTTCCTCTTCCCTCTCAATAGCAGAAACGGTCTTTCTGATTTCACCCCACAGACGCGCATGTTTAATTACAGCGAGCGCGAGCGGCAATTGCTCGCCGACAACGCGCCGAGTAAAAAAATAAATTTGCGAGCGTAATAGAATCGCCCGTTTACTTAGCAATATTCTCTTTCGCTTTTTGCTCGGCCCGCCTGAGCATCCTTGAGCCATGCGGCTTAAGAACCATTTTGAGTTGGTCGAGGATCAGCTCAAGAAGTTGCTCATCTTCAATGTCGTTTAGCTCCCGGTTGATTTTTTCTCTGATGGGGTTAGCTGGCTCTCTGTCGCCACTATTCGGCATCGGTAAACCGTAAGCAATATTAAATAACCTGATTGGGTCTTCCCCGGTTATTTCAGCCAACCTTAAAAGTTTAGGCGGGTCTGGAATATGCTTACCGTTCACCCACTGGCTGACACTGGATTGCCTCGTGGAACCGCCTATTTTCTTAGCCAATTCCTCGTATGTCCAGTCGTTCTCCGCTAATTGCCTGCTTATCCAAACCTTAAATAATTCCATATTCAAGTATTTTACTCCATAAATCACTTGACTTTACCTTTCAATTAGTTTATTATTGTGTTCAATCAGTTGAACGAACGGAGAAAAAACATGACCCAAAACACCGAAGAAGTAACACAACTCAGCATCCCAGGCTTCCCCGTTGCTCTCAAGGAAAAACTCGAGCAATTAGCCGCACAGGATCACCGCAAGCTCGCTCAATACCTCCGCATCACATTGGCCAAGCACGTCCAGGCCGCCGAAACTTTCAACCTTATCGAAACAAAAACGAAGTCGGTCGCCTAACCATGACCACCCTGACCGCCACCCGCCCCACTGCCCGCCGCCTCGACCGAGTAACACAGGTCAACGGCTTCACAGTGTACGAATACAACGTGCCGACCCATGAGCAATTGGCGCAGATGTGGGTAGCGGTCGCACCGCTGGTTGCGATGTTGCTGATAGCAGATGAAGCCCAGCAGAAAGCCGAGAGTAAATAGCCATGCCAAGCCAAGCCGCAATCAACGAACTGAACCGCATCGACGATGCGCCCGAGACGCCCGCGCAGACCATCGCCCGGCTGCGATACCAGAATGCGCGTCTTGAGTCGCAGTTGAAACAAACCCGCCGAACCATCCGCCAGATTGCCGATCTAAAAATCGCGGCATACGGTCTAGATTGCACAGTAGACGAGTACATAGCCCGGTCGCAGGGAGCCAGCAAATGAGAATTAAACTCCCCGGACAAGACGAGCGCGACACGACGCTCGAAGAGAGAGCCGCGCTCGAAGTCGATTACTGCGAGACACATCTTGAGTCAGTTGACAGTGACCGATGGGCGAGAGCGTGGCAAAAGCTATCCGACCTCTTCCAGGGAGCGCCCAAAGCAGCCTTTGCGATGCTCCGCTGGGCATCAATCAATGCAAAGTATGTAGTCAAGGCAGTCATCATTGGCGCTCTCTTGGGCGCAGTAGTCTCATTCATTCACGCATTTTTTCTTTCGTAAGGAACTTATCCCATGACCGCAATGGAAGCCAAGACCACACTCGAAACCATCCACAGCGCTATGCAATGTGAACGCCGCGAGGCAGCCCGTGACCGACTGCAATATGAGTTGCAGGCTTACACCTGGCGCAATCGCTGCATAGTCGCCAGCGCTGCAATCATCGTGTTACTCGGCCTGGTCGTTTATCTGACCGTTCACTAAAAATCCACAACAGAAAGGTAGGTGAAATAACATGGCTATCAAACTCGCTAAGGTTGTCTGCACCATCGCAGTTATTTTGGTCGCTTGCTACGTTCTCTGGCAAGGCTACAGTGAATTTGCCAATCTCCTCGGCTAATCGGACTTATTAGCGGCAGGCTGGCGCGGCTATAGACGCGCTGGCAGCCACCAGCAACACCGGAATTATTTTTCTCATTCATCGAAGGCGGAGTTATGTTCACAGATTTTATCCAAGCCGTTCAGCCCCACCCTATCCCGCAACATTACTCATGCGAGTATGACCGGGTCAGCGAAACCTGGATGATCAAGGAGGGCGAAATGTTTCTCGGCTGTATGTTCACTGAGACTTACGCCCAAGCCGTAGTCAATGGATTAAATATCGTGCGCTGGCTGTTCAGGTTCACGCCGGTGGCGATATCCAAAACGCACGCGCTCAACTAACTGGCGGCGATCTACTCAAACTGTTCATGTTCACACCTTACACGAAAGCAGAGTGAAGAATGAATTGGGTACAAATCGGGGCGACATTCGGGGTCAATACGGGGCTAATCCTTTTTGGGATTGCTTACGATAAATTTGTCGCCAAGTTGGAGCACGAAGGCAGCGACCAGGGATTTACCGCCCTGCTTGTGGCCGCTGGAGTTGCTGTGACACTTTTCGGTATCGGCATTATGGACTTATTTGTAAATCTAAATGCAGGTCTGATTGGCGTGATGTGCTTTGCCTCAAGTGGATTACCGATGATCTTCGGTTCACTCCGGCGTTACGCAAAACTTAGAAGTCAATTCAAAAAAGCCCTCGACCTTATCTTGGGGGGCAACTGGAAATGAACAATGACAACCAAGCGGAGAGAGTGGCCGAACTCGGCCAGAGAGGTGCGCGACCAAGCCGCAGAGGCAATGACCCGCGCACTCAAACTCAGTGGGGATTTGCTTCACCCGTTAGTGGAAATGCGGCAGATGACCAGGGAAGAGGTTGCGCTAAGAGCAGCCAAAACTTTGGCCGATGTGAATGCCGCCAAAGCCGAAATGCAACTGGCGCTCAGGTTGCTGGAGTCAGTCGGCGCAGCAACGAAGCCGTAACAAAAGAATCGCCCCACTGCTGAAACAGTGAGGCGTCGGCAAGGAAAGCACAAACCTTGCCGAACATTATACGACACAGGCAAGGAAAGGTACAGACCTATGACACTCCGAGAAATCTTAGACGAACTGAATAGCCAACCACAGGGCGCCGATAGTCTGCGTGATGCAGTAATCGCGCTATGCGAAATCGTCGGTGACCAGGAACACGAGATTAGGGCGCTAAAAAAATCACTCGCCAACGCCAAAGACGATGTAAGCAATTTAGAGTTTAGGACACGAAACCTATGACCGCCCCAACCCCCCACAACGACTTTATTACGGTGCCCGGCGTGGGCAACGTTGGGCCGAACGAGTACCTGGCGCTGGTCGAGCGGTACGCGGCGCTGGCGAGTGCGTGCCGAGGCCTAGTTGCGTACCGGGCTGCGAACACCCTGAACTTTCAACTCGAGAAGGCAGATGACTATATAAAAATAATCGATTACCTGGTGAGCCAGGCTGAAGGCGGTGAGCAATGACCCCGGCCACCACTACCGCGCACATCATCCAGAGAATGCAGAACGAGATAGGCCTGACCAGTGACGAGCTGGGGATTGCCCGGCGAATCGTGGCTCAAGAGATTGAGGCGATGGAACTGGAACCGGAGAACAACGCCGAACTCCGACAGGCATACAACGATATCACCGAGGCTCATTAACGTATCAACTGCGACAGCAGATAACTCTAGCCTAAAAGGAACCTGAACATGAACATCAACAACGCATTCCCAAGCAAGTGGCTCAAGTCCGGGGACATTCCCGAGGACACCGACCTGGTACTGACCATCAATAAAGTCGAAGTGCAAGAAGTCGGGCAAGGTGAAGAGGCCGAGCAGAAGCCGGTCATATTCTTTGCCGAAACCGACAAGGGCATGGTGCTGAACAAAACCAACGCCGGCACAATCTCGAAACTCTACACGCCCGAGACTGACGCCTGGCTCGGCAAGCGCATTGCGCTATTCTCGACCGAGGTGGACTTCGGCGGCAATCAAACCCTGGCGATCCGGGTACGCATGAAGCCGCCCCAGGCAAAAGTTAGCCGCGAGAGTTTACTGTCTCGCTTCGGTGAACTGTGCGAAGAAGCCAAGGCCGCCGGGGTGAGCGTGGCCGAATTACCAGCAGACGCCTCCGACGATGAAATTGTCCGACGCGGCAAGAACTTGCGCGAACTGATTGAGGCCAAGAAAGCATTCTAGTAGCAAGCGTGCGCCGAACTTCGGTTCGGCCTCGCCGTGAGCCTATCGGTCGGGTGCTCCCCTCGCTCGGTCAATAGGCTCACGGCGGGGTAACTCGCAACCTTATCAACCGCCCCGGCCGCTAATTACTCAGCAAGCGGCCGGGGCACAAGGAAATCTAATGGACAGACTCGAACAAGCAACGCCAGAACTTACCGCCCAGGAACGCCAGTCGTTCTTTGGCGCTCGCTCAGCCGAAGAGATTGAGCAATTGGCAGAGGTGTTCGAGCAGGCTAATAAAGTCCAGCGGTATGAGATGTATAGCATCATGCGCGGGTGGGCGCGTGAAATGGTTGCAGAGCAGAACTGATATGCACCCACGAATAGACACCACCGAACTCAATAAGCGAATCAACCTGTTTATCCTGGCTGGTCAGGATACGAAGCTGAAGAAAAAAACCAGCACCGAGTACGCCGGCCCGTGTCCGTTCTGCGGGGGTCGCGACCGCTTCAGTGTGATGACCAACGGGAAAAAGTGGATTTGCCGAAACTGCACTGAGGGCAAATGGACGGACGGCATTAGTTACGCCATGCGCCGAAGCAACACGGATTTTATGGGCGTGGCCCGAGAGTATCTCGGCAACGAAGCGCCCCAGATTGACCCAGCAGTAGCTGCTGAGCGGGTGCGCAACGATCAGGCCGAGCAGGAACAGCGGGCCGCCTATCGCCGGACGAAGTTAGCCGAGTTTAGCAAACAGGAATTGACAACCGAACTCCACGAGCGCATGGCCGCCGAACAGCGCCAGCAGTGGCGAACCTGGGGCATCCCAGACAGCTGGCAAGACTATCTGGAACTTGGTTACACCCCGGACAAACCGTTCAACGATGGCGGCGAAACACTCCAGCACTCACCTGCCTATACCATCCCTTATTTTCACAACACCACCGTCGGCAAAGAACTCATCACTATCCAGTACCGACTGGTCAACGCCCCCAACCCCGCCGACCGCTACCGCTTTGAATACGGGCTGGGCACGACCTATTACATGACGATGCCCACCGAGCCTATCAGCGACATAGTCATCATCTGCGAAGGCGCTAAGAAAGCCGCGGTCATGCGTATTTGCTCCGGGGTCAACAAGAGCGCGACCATTCTAGGCGTGCCGTCAAAGTCAGATACCGGCGGGATAGTCGAGGCCGTTAAGGATTGCGGGCTGGTGTACATCCTACTCGATCCGGACGGCGAAGCCCAGGCCCGCAAGCTGGCAACCCGCATTGGCGACAACGCTCGCATCGTGACCCTGCATGCAAAGGTAGATGATTTGATTTTGCAGTACGGCATGGGGAAAGAAGATTTTCGGCAGGCGTTCAAGTGGGCGGAGAGAATCGCGTGAGCGGTTTCGAGTCTCCGAATTACACGGAGGCCCCTAACGATTTGTTTGATTCAATGCTGCCGGACATGGGCCTGGCGGAATTGAAAGTAACCCTTGTGGCTATTCGCATGACGTTTGGTTACCATCGGAGCAAGGCGCACGTATCGCTTTCGGAGATGACGGCAATGACCGGGCTATCCAAGCAGAGCGTCCTTGACGGTGCCAGAGCTGCTGAGCAGCGTGGCACCCTAACCCGGCTCCAGGCCGGCCGAGTAACTGAATGGGTGGTCAACGTAGTAGACCTACCCGCTAGTCAAGCAAGTAGACCACTGGTCAAGCAGGTAGACCGAAGTGGTCAAGTAAGTAGACCGCCATCTATTAAAGAAACTCTTAAAGAAAAAACCACTAGCGAGAAAAGCGCTCGCCTGGTGGCCGAAGAAAAACCCAGAAAGCGCGATGAACTTTTCGATGCAATCGCCGAAGTCTGCCAGGCCGATCCAGACACCGCCGGTAGTTCAATCGCTAAGGTCAAACAGGCTCTGCTGAGCGCCAAGCCGCCCTACACAGCCGACGAGGTGAAGGCGTTTGGCAAACAGTGGTGGGCCTGGAAAGACCGCTCAGCGCCGCCAACAATCTGGCAACTCAAAGAGCGGATTGGGAACGTGCGAAGCGCTGGAAAGAAACCGACCGGCGAGCGTACCCGACCGGCCCCGGAGATCCTCCCGTGAACGACATTGTTTACACGCCCAACGATATTACCCGGCTGGGTACGCAGTACATCGAATATCGCCGCACGCACAAAAACGCCGCCATTCCGTTGGGTGTGCCGAGCATTGACGAGAAATTTTTACCGCTGGTGCCGGGTGAGCTCTGTACCGTTATTGGGCGACCGGGCAACGGTAAGACCGGCCTGATGATGTCTTGGGCGCGCGCCCGATCGCAATGGCTGAAGGCCCAGGGCCTGCACGACCGGGTAGTGGTCTACGCCACCTGGGAGCAGAGCATCGAAGAGTTATACGCCTTCAACATCGCGGCCGACGCCCGAACGTCCATCACTGAGATGGCGCGAGGTGCGATTACGGACGCTGAATGGGAGGCCATCA
>Ga0070702_100000648_pt1 | contig 12936 bp, 8 predicted proteins | sample KBSK5103metaG_FD_65466 | JGI IMG/M metagenome (GOLD analysis project Ga0070702, IMG submission 65466) | Corn, switchgrass and miscanthus rhizosphere microbial communities from Kellogg Biological Station, Michigan, USA - KBS K5-10-3 metaG | ecosystem: Host-associated > Plants > Roots >... | reverse complement strand
GCCGGGTTTGCGGCGGTCAACGTGGTGCTGGTCTTCGTCTGGCTGGCGGTCGCGCTGCGGATTCTGCAACATCACCGCGCGATCGCGCGTCTCGCCGAAGCCGCTTAGCTCAGAGGCTCAGAGAGCTCTGAGACTCTGAGATTCTGAGCTTCTAAACACGGACGATAACCGGCCGGGTTCCCCACGGGCCGGGCTTCGGCGTCGGGCTGCTGCCGGGCAGGTCGTACGAAGTCGGCGACGATGCCGCGAGCGGGCTGCCGAAGAGAATCACCAGGATCAATCCGACCATCATGGTGACCAGCGCCCACGCGGCGGCGCGGCCGGTCGCCTTCATCACGGCCGAAAACTGTAAACGAGTTTCGGTTTTCATCTCGGTGATTCTAGTAGCAAGTGCCGCGCCGCTGTATTCGTCAGTCGACGCTCCGTGAAGCATCGAATCCGTCAGCGGGAAACCGATTTCGGAACTGGCGTACGGGCGATCTGTTCCGGATCGCAGCAGCATGTTCGTGCGCGGTGCAACGATGCGACACGATGAACGCAATGACAATTCCGAGGCGTGACAAAAGTCTTCCTGGTGGAAGACTTCTTCGCCGGCGGCGTCCCGAAAAGCCCCGCCAATCCGGCTCTGCCGTGGTCGCCGGTTTGCAGCATCACCGGCGAGGCCGTTCGCTGACAATTCTGATCGGTTACCATTGCACGCGCGCTCGCGCGGGGCGAGGCGCAAACCGGGACCAATGATGCATTCTGTGCAGAATGACCTGTTCCTGATCTCCACCACCATCGCGAAGCCGGCGGCACGACGGCCGCGCGCGTCGCTGATGCCGTCGCGTCAAGCGACCAACGTCGACGTCGACGTCAAGGGCGTCGACGATCCCCTGCTGCTGGCGCAAATCTCCAGCGCGATGCCCCATCTGTTCGATCACCTGGTTGGCACCTGGGCGGTGGAAGTGCGGCCGTCCGACGACTACGGCCGCTGGCTGCTCGGACTGCACGGCGCGTTCGGGCGCCATGTCTGGTCGTTCACCTCGGCGCCGCCGGATCTGCCGGCGATGATCGCGGCCAAGCTCTCCGGGTTCTTCCGCGCCGCCGCCGCGGCGTACCGGGCGCCGTCTATTCACTGAGGCTCTGAGTCTCAGAGGTGTCGATGGCTGCGCCCAGGCGGCATCTCTCGATGCTGCGCTCGTACACGGCCGCGGACGCGTTCACGATCGCCAACGCGACCTGCGGCACCATCTGCATCTTCCTCTGCCTCGACTACCTGGCCGAGGACAACCGCCGGCTGCTGTGGATGGCCTTCCTGCTGCTGCCGCTGGCATTGGTCTGCGACGTCGTCGATGGCTACGTCGCGCGGCTCGACGCCCGCCGCCAGTCGGTGCTCGGCGCCGACCTCGATTCGCTGTCGGACGTGATCTCGTTCGGGGTCGCGCCGGCAGTGCTCGGCTACACGCTTGGCCTGCGCGGCGGCTGGGACACCCTCTGCCTCACCTACTTCGTCGTCTGCGGCGCGAGCCGGCTGGCGCGCTTCAACGTCACCGCCGCGGCGCTGGCCGATGCCGAGACCGGCAAGGTGAAGTACTTCGAGGGCACGCCGATCCCGACCAGCATCGCCATCGTCTTGCTGCTCGGCCTGGCGTTCAGGCTCGGGCGCTACGAGGAGGCCTTCTGGTTCGGCGCCACGCGCATCGGGCCGGCGGTGCTGCATCCGCTGGCGCTGGTCTACGTCGCCAGCGGCAGCGCGATGATCAGCGCGACGCTGCGGGTGCCGAAGCCGTAGCTGCGCCGCCCGCGAACGTCGACAGCCGTTCCAGCAGCGCACCCGCCGCTTTCTTCTCCACCTTGGTCGCGCGTGCCGCGTAGCGCCGCAGCACGAACGCCGCGGTGTCGTAGGCCGACGCCCACATCGACGCTGCGGCGACACGCTTGTGAAGATCGTCATACCCGCGCTCGAGCGTCTCGCGCGCGGCGGTGAGCTTGCGCCCCTCTGCAAGGGTCGAGTAGAGCTGCAGCTCCACCTGACCGACGACGCTCCAGAAGTCGGGGTCCGAGCCGGTTTTGGCGTCGAGGCTGCGGCTCGTCGCCTCGGCGATTGAACGGTCAATCCCCTTCCATCCGCGGCGCCCGAGGTTCAGCGCCAGCTCCGCGGCGAGATAGTTGAGGCCCGGATAGAACAGGTTCGGCGACTGCGTCTCGCGGCCGATCACGGCGGCGCGCTGGTAGTGCCGCATCATCGCGGCGATCGCCGCGCGCTCCTCGGCGGCACGGCCCGCCGCCGCGGCGATGAGCGCCATGCGCTTGAACGCCGAGCCGCGCAGGCTCTCGCGCTCCATCGTCGGCTGCAACTCGCCGAGCTTGTCGAGCATGGCGATCGCGTCCCGGATTTTCGATCGCGCCGCGGTCAACGATTTCTTCAAGGCGCGCTCGGCAGCCGCGAGCGCCTGGCGGGCGGCGCCGCGGCCCTTGCGATCCGCCGCGCGGCGTCCCCGCGCGCCTTCCTTCAACCGCGCCGCGGCGGCGTCGCGTTCCTTCCGGGCCCGCTCGACGGTGTCGCTCGCCAGCCGGATCCGCAGGTTGACGAGCTGCTCGGCCGCCTTCATCGGCGCAGTGCCATCGTCGGCGGCGACGGCGCGCTCGTACCAGCGAATCGCCGCCTCGAGGTCGACCCCGGCCACGAACGCGCCGCCGAAGGCATCGGCGATCTCGCCGATCCCGCCCCATCGCTCGCCGAAGCGCTGCTCGAGCGCACGAACGCGTTCGAGCTGACCCTCGGCCGGACGGCCCTGGAACCTGGTCTGGACCACGATCGTGTCCAGCGCAAGCTTCAAGGCGGCAGATGAAGCGATCGCGGCGAACTCGTCCTCGGATTTCGACGGCGCCACGTCCGCATCGGCCCGTTCGCGGCGCAGCACCCAGTCCGGATCGCCGTAGCACTGATAGGCGGCCCAGGTGTTGTTGGCCGGGTTGTAGGCGGCCTCGCGCGCCTCCGCCACCGCGGTGATGAAGCGGCCGCCGCGCAGGAGCACGCTGTAGAAAGTCCGCGCGAACGTGGCCGCGTCGTCGTCGTCGACCGCCCAGCCGGCGGCGACGACGCATTTGACGCCGACCTTGATCAACTGCTCGGCGACGCCGGAGGCGAATTGCGCGCGGTCGTATCCGTCGATGGTCAGCATCTGGTCGAGACTGCGCGCCGCCAGATGGCAGCAGTTCACGAACACCAGCTCGGGCACCACGCGCATCGTGGCGATTTCGTCCGGGCCGAGGAACGTGCCGTTGGAGAGGACCACGCCGCCGGCGGTGCCGTTTTCGCTCGGCAGCTCGCCGTGGCCGGCGATGTGGACGATGCGCCATGGACGCTCGAACAGGGCGTCGATCACGGTCCGGGCGTTGGGCCCCGGCTGATCGTCGCTGTCGCTGAGCAACGCCCGGACCCGCTCGCGTTCGAGCGCGCCCGGGGCCACCAGGCATTCGTGTACCCGCAGCGCCTCGTTGCGCGCGCCGAGCAGGCGCGGGTAGCGCGGCGGACATTCCGGCTCCCCGACCACGAGCACGCTGGAGCTGGGGTCGGCGTCCCGCACTTCCGCGCGGAACTCCGTGGTGCGTAGCTTGCGCAGCAGCTTGGCGCGAATCGCCCACGGGCGATGCTCCGGGTTCTGCTCCTCCTGATCGGTGTCGAGCAGTTCCCACGGGATGCCGGCCGTGCCGGTCTCGAGCTCGATCTGCAGCTCGCCGCTGCCGGCGAGAAACGGCTCCATCTCCGCCGGCACCAGCAGCTTGAAGAGGGTGCGGCCAATCTGGTCGTTCGACTGCGCGTTCGACGCGTTCGCGACCAGATCGCGCAGCAGCGGCCCCTGCGTTCGCTGCGCGCGCACCTCGCTGCGCGCCCGCCGCGTGTCGAGCGTGTACTTGATCTTCGTCTCCCCCTTCTCGCCGCGCTCGGTCTCGGCGGTGATGAAGTCGTACTCGACGCCGCGGTATCCGATTTCGAGCGGGCGCACGAGCGGCCCGATGCCGATGGCGACCTCGTCGGTCACCTGGTAACGATCGGGCCTCGCCGCCGACTGCATCTTCAGCGAGCGCCACGCCTCGGTCGCCCGGTCCAGGTACAGCTCAATCAGGCGCAGGTGACCGACGCGCGGCCATTGCAGGCCATTGCCGCCGGCGCCGGCCGCGAGCAGCTCGTTCGCTTCGTGCACGCCCTGGGCGATGCGCTGCGCCGCCTGGCCGGCCGTGATCCCCGTGCCGCCGCTGGCGAGCAGCGTCGCGGCCAGGTCGAACAGGCCGGGAGCCCGCTTCTCTTCCTCGCGCGTGCGCTGCGCCCAGGCGATCACGGCCTGGCGGACCGAGCGCACCAGTTCGGCGGCGTTCAGCTTTCCTTCCTCGCCGAGGCCGACGACAATCACCGCCTTCGGCCGCGGCATGCGCCGCGGGCTCTCGGGATCGAATCGCGTGTTGACGAAGATCTGGTGGGTTCCGGGCCCGAGCGGATACAGCCCCATGTCGAGCGAATGCTTCATCGCCCCGCCGATCAGATCGTTCATCACCTTCTCGGTGCCGGTCAGGCGCGTGGCGCGATAGTGCCCGAGGAGGATTGGCGCTTCCTCGAAGGTGAGGTCGCCGTTGACGACGGTGATTTTCAGCGGGTGCCCGTTGGGGCGCGCGCTGGTGGAGGGCGCGGGCGATGGCGATGCGGCGGCGCGGCCGCGCGGGCGTTCCGCCCTGGCCACGCGCGCCCCAGCCACGGGCACCGCTTCAGCCGTGACGCGTTCGCGCAACAGCCGGTGATCGGGCAGCAACTTCGATGGATCCAACCGGCGCAGCCCCTGCGCCTCGCCGGCCAGCGCGCGCACCAGGAAGTCGGCGGTCTCGGGACGATTGAAGAAACTGACGTGCGTGACCGGATCGCCCGCGATGTTGCCGCCCGGCCCGAAGCAGCCGATGCGCGCCGCCTCGATGTGCGTGGAGCCAGGCTGATCGATCCGCCAGCCGCCCTCGGACGGCACCACGAGATCGTTGGCCGAGCCGAAGAACTGATCGACGCCGGTGTCGACCATCCGAAGCAGGACCTCGCCGGTGGGGTTGTAGTTGGCGACCAGCGCCGAGTAGGCGCCTTCCGGCGGCCCCGGCGGGGTTTGCAGGCCGGCGATCGACTCGCCGGCGCTATCCATCGCGTGCAGGCCCGGGATGTCGCCCGAGGCGTGCCGCGCCAGCCACACCAGGCCGTTGGCAACGAACGCCGCGCCGGTGGTGAACGGGTTGTCCGGAAACAGCTCGATCAAATTCGCCAGCCAGCCGACCGTGTCGGACCAGCGCTGCGGTGTGGCCAGCGGCGTCCCTTCGTTGGGGGACGCCACCAGCACCGCGTGCCCGAGCGTGAACCGCTCGCCGAGTGGCCCGAAGGCGCCGGCGCGTTCGACCAGATTGCGAAGGACGAGCCCGCCCCTCGAGTGCGTGATGACGTCGAACGTCGTCGCGTGCGCCGGCAGCGCTTCGAGCAGCATGCGTGCGTTTTCTTCCGGCGTGCGGCTGAGGCTGAAGTGATCGAACGCGTACACGCGCTCTCCGTACCGCTCTTTCACGCGCTCGAAGAAATTCGAGGATCCCAGCGCGCCATACGCGCCCGCGGCGTTCGAGAACGTGCCGTGGATGAACAGCAGCGACCGATCTGAAGTCGACGGCCTTCCCGGGACGAGCGCGCCGCTGCGCAGCGTCTCCGCCGTCACCTTCAGCCACCCTTCCTTGAGACCACGCCGCGCCCACGTGTTCTTCTCGAAGGCTGCCACGAGCTTCGGCAAGAGGAGGCTCACGGCCTTGTCGGCGCCGGCCTTGCCAACCTTGACCACGATCACCTTGATCGCGTCGGCGACGACGCCGCGGCGTCCGGTGGCGACATCGGCCGAGCGCACGGTGATGACGAACCGCAGCTGATTCGGCTGGCGCCCGCCGCGGCTGGTCGACTCGACCGGCAGGTGAAAGGTCAGCGCCCCGGACGGGTGCCGGATGGCGACGATCGCGGTCTCGCCCGATTCGAGGCTGCAGGAGAAGTCGAGCGCGCCCGGACCGCCGGGGCGTCCGCGCGTCGCGGGCCTGGGCTGGGCGATGAACTCGTCGGCGACCTCGGATTCGTCGGTCAGGAAATCGGCCGGCAGAGCTGCCGACGCGCGCGACGCGCCGCGCAGCCGTCCGCGAGTGGCTGACGCGGGCTGAACGGACCAGTCAGAGGAGTTGAGCTGAACCATCGGCATAGGGGTCTCTGCGGTGAAACGCGAGCGTACCGCGTCGTCATCATCCGCTCAAGGCGGGCGATCGCACGAACCGTGCAATCGAGGCTGGCCCGCGTGGTGCTGCTCACGCTACAGTCGCTGACCGACTGACTCGAGTGTCATCGGGCGGAGGAGCGTGGATGGCGAAGCGTGGACAATCGAAACAACGGAAGAGCGGATCGGCGAAGAAAGGCGGCGCGAAGCGCGCCGGCGGCGGTGCGCGGCGCACGCGCAGCCGCGCCGCGAAGACCTGGTCGACGCGGCCGAAGTCGCTGTCGCTGCACATCGGGCTGAACACGGTGAGCCCGGCGCACTACGGCGGCTGGAGCGGCGAGCTGACGGCGTGCGAGTTCGACGCCAACGACATGACGGCGCTTGCGAAAGCGAGCCGCATCAAGCCGACGGTGCTGCTGACGCGACGGGCGACGCGCGCCAACGTGCTGGCGGCGATCCGCAGCGCCGCGCGAACCCTCAAGTCGGGCGATCTGTTTTTTCTCACCTACTCCGGCCACGGCGGGCAGGTCCCCGACATCACCGGCGAGGAGCAGGACAAGAAGGACGAAACGTGGTGCCTCTATGACGGCGAGCTGATCGACGACGAGCTGTATCTCGAGTTGAGCAAGTTCGCGGAAGGCGTTCGTGTCCTCGTGCTCTCCGACAGCTGTCACAGCGGCACGGTGACGCGCGCGCCGATGCCCGAGCCCGACGCCGTCCGGCCGCCGGGACGCTCGAAGATGATGCCGCCGGCGGTGGCGATGCGAACCTATCGCGAGCACCAGGCGTTCTACGACAAGCTGCAGAAGGCGGTCGCGTCCGAAGCGGGCAACTCGCTGGCGCTCGACCCCGACGCGGCGCTCGCCGCCGGCCGGATCGCGGTCAGCGGCCGCCTGACGACGATTGCCGGCGACTGCAAGGCGTCGGTGGTCCTGATCTCGGGCTGCCAGGACAACCAGACGTCGATGGACGGCGATCACAACGGCGCCTTCACCGAGCAGCTGCTGCAGGTGTGGAACCACGGCGCCTACCGCGGCAGCTACGCGAAGTTTCATGCGGCGATTCGCGCGCGGATGCCGGCGACGCAGAGCCCGAACTTCTTCACGCTCGGGCCGGCGGCCGCCTTCGTCGCGCAGCAGCCGTTCAGCGTGTGAGATCGAGCGGCACCCTGGTCTTGTTCGGGCCGTCGCCGATCAGCAGGGCCAGGGTGTCCACCGTGTCGTCGAAGACGAACACGACCTCGCCGTCGCGGGCGCTGTTGCCCTGGACGATGTCGTTGAGGTTGCTGACCGGCGAGCGCGGCACGCCGTCCACCTCCAGGCGAAAGGTGTGGTCCCAGAAGTTCACCGGGTAGGCGCGTTCGTTCATGGCGCGCACGCTCACGTGCAACTCGACCCGTTCCATGTTGCGGCGCCGGATGCTCGCCGAGAGGATGTGATAGACGACGTTGTCCGCGCGCACCTGCGAATGGACTGCGAGCGTCATCGGGAAGGGCCCCGGCAACCGTCTCCGCGGCGGGGCGGCCCGCCTCACCGCCGGAACGGCTGTCACGTCGACCGGAATACGCGTCGACTCCGAACCCATGCTCACCTGCAGCAGCGCACGCTTGACCGAGGGCTCGATGTCGAACGCGACGTCCGCCTCCTTCGCGCTGTAACCCTCGACCACTTCGTTCACCAGGTTCACCGGCGCCCTCGGCACATCGTCGACCACCAGGCGAAAGAGCTCGTTCCACAAGTTGGCGGGGCCGCCTCCCAGCGTGGTCATGCGGACGACGAACGTGAGGCGGACACGGCGAGGGTCGGTCCGGTCGGCGGTCGTGGAGAGCACCTCGAACCGGGCGCTCCCGACCGTGACGTCCGTCGATGCTGGCTGCGTCGCCGATGCTGGCTGCGTCGCCGCGGCCGTGCCGCCGGTGCTGGCGCCCCTCGCTGGCTCCCTGGTGGACGCTGCGCCGGGTTGGTCGGGCCGCGACTGCCACGGGCGCAACCAGGCGAGAACCACAACGAACACGAGGGTGGCGGCGGCGACGAGCGGCCAGAGAACCGATCGCGTCTTGCGGGCGTCCCCGCCGCCGGTGGGTAACGGAGGCGTCGGCATCGTCGCCGGGCTCGCGGCCGGTGCAGCCGCGGGCTGCAGGAGCTTTCGCAGAGCCGCGACGACGACCTGGATGTCCGCATCCCAGCGCGCGTGCCGCAGTTCGACGGCGTTGCGCCAGACGAGCGGCTCGAGATCCGGCGGAAGATCGCGAGCCGCGGGCATCGCCGCGCCGTCGACGAGGACGGGGATCACCGGGATGTCGCGTCGAAGCGCGGAGGCGACCTCGAGGCGGACCAGATCGGCCGCATCCTGCACTCGCGGCGGGTCGCCGCTGCCGCGGCCGCCCAGCCACGACCGGCCGATCACGACCAGCACGGCCGCGCAGTCGCCGACATGCTGCTCGATGGCCTTGCGGAAGTCGATGCCCGGCTCGATGCCGGTGACATCCATGAAGATCGACCGGGCGCCGAAGACTTCGCCGAGATCGTCGGCCAGCCGCCCGGCAAAGCCGGCGCTGTCGTCGCGGCGATAGCTGATGAAGACGCCCGGCATTCGCGCGCCAAGCATATCAGCGGCCCGGCGCGAGGCTGCGCAGTCCGGCGCCGGCGCGCGATCAGCGGCGAAGCGAGCGCGTCATCGCCGAGAACTCGAGCATCTGCGCGGTCAGGTCCATCGGGTACGAGATGGTGACGTCGGTGATCTCGCCGGCCGCGTTCTTCACCGCGTCGAGCTTCGGCATCACGAAGCCGCTGTAAGACGGCAGGTGCAGCTTGTCGACGCGCGCAACCACCTCGTCGCGCAGTTTCGGATCGAAATGCACGCCGTGGGTCTCGAACAGCGTCTTCGCGGCGGCGTAGTCCCCTTCCGCCTTGATCCGCTGCACCTCGGAGAGCAGGCGCCCGGTCCCCTCGCGGAATGCGGCCGCGTCGGTCATCAGGTAGTAGGTCTTGCCGTCGCGCGTCCGCACGTCGATCGCCTTGGTGTTCGCCTTCAGCCAGTTGACGATCATCTGGCGGTTGCGCATGTGATCTTCGGCGATCGTCGTCCCGGTCCGGACGCGGCGGAGCTGCAGCATCGCGTTGCGCGTGTAGCCCTCGTATTCGGCGAGCACGATGTCATTGCGGTCGGCGTCGGGCACCAGGCCGAGCTCGCCCAGCTTCGGATCGGGCAGGAAGTAGAGCGCCACCAGATCGGCGCGCGCTTCCTCGAGCGCCGAGAAGTGCTCCTTCAGCGCCGCCTGCGGCGTGCCGGTGAGCCGCTCGCTGACCTTGCCCGACGCATGGCCGATCACCTCGTGCATGTTGGTGGTCAGCTCCTCGCCGAGGCCGCCCCATTTCGCGCCGCGTTCGGCCTGCTCGGGCGTCCACGCGAATTCGCTGCGATAGGCGGGCAGCGTCGACTTGTCGTAGGCCTCGCTCACGTTCGACAGCGACACCGACTTGCTGCCGTAGCGCTCGCGAATCGCCTGATCGTTCGGCAGGTTGATGCCGACCGGCGTCACCGGGCCCGAGTCGCCGGTCTCGATCACGACGTCGATCGCATTCGCGGTGATCCCCTGCACGCCCTGCTTGCGGTACTTCGCGTCCCACGGCATCCGGTCTTCGAACCACTGGGCGTTCTTCGCCAGCGCCTGGATGCCGGCGGTCTTCTGCCGGTTGACGTGGAAGACCAGCGCCTCCCACGCCCCCTTCATGCCACGCGCGTCGAGGTAGACCTCGATGAAGCCATTGATGGTGTCCACCGGCGAGGATTTGTCCGCCACCCAGGCGATGTCGTAGGCCTCACGATCTGGGGTCTCGCCGGTCTGGTAGAACTTGATCAGGGCGCGCAGCGCCTTCGCGGTCGGCTCCGGTGCGAACTTGATGGCCTCCTCGAGGTGACCGATGACGGCGTTGAGTTGCGGCCCGTACCTGCCGCCGGCCCGATAGACCTCCTCGGTCAGCTTCCCGCCGGTCTTGACCAGGCGCGAGTTGAGCGCATGGCTCTCCTTGAACCCTTCGAGGTCTTTCATCGTGACGCCGGCGTAGAGGTTGTTCGCGCTGGCGCTGAGGATGTCCTTGCCGGCTGGAGGATTCTTGTCGGTGACCTTCGGGTCGACCGACGGGTCGAAGAACATCGGCTGGAGCCGGGCGAGCAGCGCGTCGAGCGTCTCGCCGCCCTTCACGGGGAAGCTCGATCCCGATTCAGCGGCCGCCTTTGCTGCGGCGGCGAACGCCTGCGGCGTGCACGTCAGCACGAACTTCTGCGCCGTCAGGTTGTTGTAGGGCCCGGTGTTGACCCAGAACAACTTCGTGTAGCGCTGGATCTCGCTGAGCGTCGCCGGATCGATCTTCGCGCGGCCCGCCGACGCGACGATCGCTTCGAGGACGTCGCGCATCTCGAGCGCCTGCGCGTGCTTCTGGTCGTAGAAAATGTCGCGGCCGGCAATCGCGGCCTGGTAGAGATGCCAGACCAGCGTTTTGTCCTTCGCCGACAGATCTCGGAAGCCGTCCGCGTACAGCTGCACGACCGCCGCATCGTCGACCCGTTCGAGCAGGTACTTGCGGTCGCCGCCCGACGCCGGTGCCGCTGCGGCAGGCGCCGATGCGGGCGCTGCGGCCTGCGGCGACGGCGGCGCTCCGCCGCATGCCGCCGCCGACAGCGCCGTCACCGCGGCAGTCAACCACATCCAGATCGAAACTCGTGCGTGCATGGTCCTGATAGTCTAACGCGAGGAGTTGCGCATGAAGCTGACCGAGCTGTTTCTCTCAGAGCTGGCCCGCGAAGTGGAACGTTCCCGCCGCGCGTTGAAAGAGGTGCCGGCTGGAAAGTACGACTGGAAGCCGCACGACAAGTCGATGCAGTTCGGCTACCTCGCCGACATGGTGGCGACGATCCCGTCCTGGATTGCGATGGAGGTCAAGGAGAACGAGCTCGACGTCGCGCCGGCGCAGCCGCGGATGAAGCCGACGCCGAAAGAGACGAGCGCGGCGCTGGTCGAGGCGCTCGACAAGACCGCCGCCGACGCGCGTGCGGCGCTCGAGGGCACGACCGACGAACATCTGAAAACGCCGTGGCGCCTGCTCGCGCGCGGACAGGTGGTGCAGCAGGCGCCGCGCTACGAGATGATCCGCGACACCATCAATCACTGGGCGCACCACCGCGGCCAGATGACCGTCTACCTGCGGCTGATGGGCGCCAAGGTGCCCGCTATCTACGGCCCGTCGGCCGATGACAAGGAGTTCCGGTAGACCCCGTCACACCGGCGTCTCTTCCGGCGCGTGGGCCGCGTAGAGCAGCGGCTTGGTCCACAGGCTCTCGAGCCCTTCGAGGATGTCCGAGGCCCAGCTGAACACGTTCCGGCCGGCGACGATGCGGCGCATGGCCGCCATCCGGGCGCGGCGTTCGTGCTTCGGCATGTCGAGCGCGCGCGCGAGCACGGCCGCGAAATCGTCGGCGTCGTACGGATTGATGATCAAGGCCTCGCGAAGCTCCTGCGCGGCGCCCGCCAGCGCGCTGAGGACCAGCACGCCGTCCTCGTCGTCGCGCGCGGCGACGAATTCCTTGGCGACCAGGTTCATCCCGTCGTGCAGCGAGCTGACGATGCAGAACTGCGCGAGGCGATACAGCGCGACCAGGCTGACCAGGCCGAGCGCCGATTTGTGGTAGTGCACCGGCGGCGGCAGCCCCGGCAGGCCGTGGCGGGCGTTCAGCGCCGCCGCCTTGCGATCGATCTCGGTCTCGATCGCGCTGTAGCTGCCGAGGCTCGACCGCGACGGCACACCGATCTGCAGAAAGGTGAGCTGCCCGCGCAGCTCCGGCCGCGCGGTGAACAGCCGATCGAGGGCGTCGAGGCGCTCCGGAATTCCCTTGGTGTAATCGAGGCGATCGACGCCGAGGCCGAGAATCGGCGCCTCGAGGCCGAACTCGCGCCGCAGGCGTCCGCTCTCGTCGTCCACGCGCGCCTCGCGGCCGGCAAGCTGGATGCGGTCGTAGTCGACACCGATCGGCACGGCGGTGACGGTGATCGCGCGCGACCCGAAGCGAATCGTCTCGCCGCCGGCATCGATCTCGGCGTCGAGCTCCTCTTCGACCGCCATCACGAAATTGCGGCGATCGCGCTCCAGCTGGAACGCCAGCAGATCGTTGGCGAGCAGCCCTTCGAGCAGCTCGCGCCGCCAGGGACAGATCCGCAGCCGATCGGGATACGGCCACGGGATGTGCCAGAAGAGCGCGGTGCGAGCCGCTGGACGGCGCCGCCGCAGCCGCTGCGCGACCAGCGCGAGGTGGTAGTCCTGGATGAACACCGGCGTGTCGTCGCCGCCGAGCTCTTCGTCGATTGCCGCGGCGAAGCGTGAGTTGACCGCCTGATACGCCGCCCAGTCGTCGGTGCGGAACTGCGGCCGCACGTCGACGAGATGGCAGAGCGGCCAGAGGCCTTCGTTGGCGAACCCGCCGTAGTAGCCGTCGTAGAGCGCTCGATCGAGCCACAGGCGCCGGAGCTGATAGGTCGGCGACCCCGGCGGCACCGCAACCTTGCCGCCGGCATCGGCCACGGCCGCATCGGCGCTGCCGCCGCCGTGCGCGATCCAGACGCCCTGGCGCTCGCGCATCAGGGCGTCGAGCGCCACCGCGACGCCGCCCGTTGCATGCGTGACCTGGATCC
>Ga0070702_100000635_pt1 | contig 13003 bp, 5 predicted proteins | sample KBSK5103metaG_FD_65466 | JGI IMG/M metagenome (GOLD analysis project Ga0070702, IMG submission 65466) | Corn, switchgrass and miscanthus rhizosphere microbial communities from Kellogg Biological Station, Michigan, USA - KBS K5-10-3 metaG | ecosystem: Host-associated > Plants > Roots >... | reverse complement strand
TGATGCCGAAGGCGGCGAACAGCGTCGCGAAGGTGTAACCGACCAGCGCGGCGTCGAAGTGATTGAGGTTGCGCGACCCGGCGACGATCAGCGCGCCGAGAACCACAGAGACGAGGAGGCCCCAGCCCCCCGCCCTGACTTTGTCGCCGGTGACAGGAGCCATGCTTGCTACAGTAACCTCCACGTCAAGCACCCTCAACCACGTCGTGCGCACGCAGCGACCGCCTCGATTGCTGCCGGTGCTGTACTTCGGCGTCGCCCACGTCGCGCTCGCGCTCGCGTTCGCCGCCGTCGCCGCCGATCCGCGCGGCGTGTCCGGCTTTTTCTACCACGCGCGGATGCTCGCGGTCGTGCACCTGGTGACGCTCGGCTGGATCACCGCCTCGATCCTCGGCTCCCTGTACCTCGTCGGGCCGATCGCGCTGCGCGCCGAGTTTCCGGCGGCGCGCGCCGCTTACACGGCATTCGCGCTCGTCGTGATCGGCATCATCGGCATGGTCGCCCACTTCTGGATTCAGGAATACGGCGGCATGGCGTGGTCGGCCGCCACCGTCGGCGCCGGCATCGTGCTCGCCGGGTTCGGCATCGTCGGCGGCCTGCGGCGCGCCGCGCTGCCGGCCGCGGTGACCCTTCACATCGTGCTCGCCTTCACCAACGTGCTCATCGCCGCAACGCTGGGCACGCTGATCGGGTTCGACAAGGTCTATCACTTCCTGCCGGGTTTCGTGATCGCCAACGTCTTTGCCCACGCCCACCTCGCCGCGATCGGCTGGGCCGCGATGATGGTCGTCGGCGTCGCCTACCGCCTGCTGCCGATGATCCTGCCCGCCGACATGCCTCGAGGCGCGGCGATCTGGGCGAGCGCCGTGTTGCTTCAGGCAGGGATTTCGGGTCTGTTCGTCGCGCTGCTGGTGCGCGCCGCGTGGCTGTGGCCGTTCGCTCTTCTGATCGTCGCCGGATTCGGCGCGTTCTTCGGTCAGGTTGCGTGGATGCTGCGGCGGCCGCGCCAGCCGCCGCCCGGTCTGCGCCGTCCCGATCCCGCCGTGTTTCATGCCGCGGCGTCCCTGGCCTCGCTGGGGGTCGCCGTGGCGCTCGGCCTCTGGCTGTCAGTGGCGGAGCCGTCGCCGGCCTCGCTCCGGGCCGCGATGGCCTATGGCGTGTTCGGGCTGGTGGGATTCCTCGGCCAGATGGTCGTCGGCATCCAAGGCCGCCTGCTGCCGCTGTTCGCGTGGTATTGGGCAGCCGCACACGCCGCGCCTGGCGCCGATGTCACGCCGCCGCACGACATGCCGTGGCGCGCCGGACAAGAGCTCGTGTTCGTGTTGTGGCTGTTTGGCGTGCCGGCCCTGGCCGGCGGGCTGGCGTTCGACGCGGTGCCGTTCGTCAGCGCGGCCGCGTGGTGCCTGCTGACGGCGACGCTCGTCGATTCGGTCAGCGCGTTCCGTATTCTGCGGCACGCATTCGACAGGACGGGCGCCGCGTAACTCCCGCGGCGCCCGTTCGCGTTCCCGTTCAGCGTGTGTTCGCCATGATCAGGCCGCGGCCTTTCGACCGCGGCCTGATCCCGCCATTGTCACGGCTTCAGTTCGACGATGGCGAAGTTCCAGCGGTCGCCGGGCGCCGCCTGCGCGGCCGTCGTCGCCGTGAACGTCACCGTGCCGGTTGCGGCCAGCGCCGCCGCCGATCGCTGCACCCAGAACGTATCGCCGTCAGCGCCGAGCTGTTGCACGTCCTGCACCTGACCCGCGGGGAACGTGCGCGTCAGCGCGTTGCTCCAGTCCTCGCCGACCGCATAGACGACCGACCCGGTCTGCGCCGTGATGCTGATCGTCGCCGTGGACGTCGTCTGGCCGCTGGCCGCATTCGACGCGCCGATCGCGCTGACGCCGGTGAACGCGACGAGCCTGACCATGTGGATGTAATCCGGCGCCGCCCGGTGGCGCAGGAGCGTGCTCGTGATCGACGCGTTGGCGAGCGCCGCCGGCGCGTTAGCCGTCCAGATTTCGGCGTTCCCCCACTGGCCATTTGCGCGAGTGACCAGCGTCCAGGTGAGACCGGCGCCCGAGACGGTTGCGGACTGCCCTGCCGTGCCGGTTGCCTGAGGCCCGTCAGCCGAGACGAACGCCACCAGCCGCGTCGGTACCGTGGTCGTGATCTGCACCGTGCGGTTGCCGCGTACGTTCGCGGCCGAGGTCACCGACGCGTGGACCGTCGGTCCGCTCGGCGCAGGGCCGAGCGAGACGACCAGGGCAACGGCACTGCCGGCGGCGACGCCCGTCCCCGCAGCAGGATTCTGGCTGATGACGCTGCCGGCCGGCACCGTGGCACTGTTTGCGTTCGTGATCGCCCCGACGGCGAGCCCGGCGCCGGTAATCGCCGTGGTCGCGGCGGCCTGCGTCAGGTTCACCACGTTCGGGACGATTGCAGCGGCGGGACCGAGCGAGATCACCAAGGCGACCGCGCTCCCGGCCGCCACGCTGGAACCTGCGGCCGGGTTCTGGCTGATGACGCTGCCCGCGGGTACGGTCGCGCTGTTGGCACTGGTAATCGCGCCGACGGCGAGCCCCGCGCCGGTGATCGTGGTCGTCGCCGCGCCCTGCGTGAGGTTGACGACGTTCGGGACGGTCACGTTCGCCGGACCGAGCGAGATGACCAGCGCGACCGCGCTCCCCGCCGCGACGCTCGCGCCGGCGGCCGGGTTCTGGCTGATGACGCTGCCCGCGGGCACCGTGGCGCTGTTGGCGTTCGTGATCGCCCCGACGACGAGTCCGGCGGCGGTGATTGCCGTGGTGGCCGCGGCCTGCGTCTGGTTGACGACGTTCGGCACGGCGACGTTCGCCGGGCCGAGCGAGATGACCAGCGCGACGGCGCTGCCCGCCGCGATGCTGACCCCGGCGGCGGGGTTCTGGCTGATCACCCGCCCCGCCGGTACTGTGGCGCTGTTGGCGTTCGTGATCGCGCCAACCGTCAGTTGCGCGGCGGTCAGCAAGCTCGCCGCCGTGGCCTGGGTCTGGTTGACGACGTTCGGAACCGTCACGTTCGGCGGGCCGAGCGAGACGACGAGCGCCACGGCGCTGCCGGCGACGACGCTCGCGCCGGCGACGGGGTTCTGGCTGACGACGCGTCCCGCCGGCAGCGCGTTGACCTGCGTGGTGATTGCGCCGACGGTCAACCCGGCCGCGGTCAGGAGCGTCTGGGCGTCGGCCTGGAGCAGCGTCAGCACATCGGGCACCGTCACCGTTGGCGGCGGGGGCGGCGGCGGCGAGGCGACGATCTTGCCCGAGATCGTGAACAGGTCGGTTTCGCCGAGGAGCTGGAAGTTGTTCCCCGACACCTGCTCGACGCGGAACACGTTCTGGTTGATCGGGCTGCCGATCACTCGATGCGGCACGGCCGGGTCGCCGATGAAGCCCGCCGGCGGCGCCGGCAGGACGCTCGGATCCCACTTGAGGAACGGCCACACGCGAGAGGTCTTGATCAAGTTGTAATCGCACGGCGCCACGAGGCAGCCGATGTCCTCGGTCGCGAAGATCACGCCTGCATCGTCAGCGGCGAGGAGGTCGCGTCCGTAGGGATGGGTGATGCGGTAGGTGGTGTTCGGAATCAGGCCGTCGATCCGGATCCGGATGCGGCCGAACATCGCCTGTCCTCCGGGAACGACCGCCGCCGTCGTGAATGCGGCTTCCTGCCCGATCACCAGGATCGCTCGCTGACCGAGCGGCCATGGCTCGATCGAGGCGTCGGCGACGAACCAGAACGACTCGTCCGGGAAGTTCGACGCGGTGTCGCTCACGAGCGGCGGCTGCGTCGGATCCGGCAGCGTCGTCAGGCACAGGCCGGGAGTGTCGTAGCACAGGCCGAGCGTCAGCCCGTTCTGATCGGTCACCGAGATCGGGAACCCATGGCGGGGATCGACCGGCCCGACGATCTTCTGCGGCACGGTCGGGTCGACGCCGGTCCCGACGAGCGGAACAAGCTGGGGGCTGCCGGAGGAATTGTCGCTGATGCTCAGGCGCGCGCTGCGCTCGCCGACGGCGGTCGGCCGGAATTGCACCGTGATCGCGCAGGAGCCGCCGGGCGCCACCGTGCTGCACCCGTTGCTGGCGATCAGGAAGTCGCCGCGATGCAGCCCGGTCACGGCGGCGGTGCTCACCGTGAGGTTCGCGTTGCCGGCGTTCTGGATGACCACGGCCATCGGCGGCGCGGCGACGCCGATCGACTCGCTGCCGAAACTGATGACCGATACGCCGTTGGCGACGACCAGCAACGGGGCGGCCGGCACTTGCGCGGAGCCGACGATGCCGGCGACGAGGGCGAGGATCGCGCACAGCGCCCACCACGAGCGGCGCGGCCCGAACCGGTGAACATGGGATGAACTCATAAAACACTCCTTGTGGGCGGGCCGGAAACCGCTGGCTCACTCCGGGTGCCGCGTTGGGTATTCACACGCCGACGATAGAGGCAGCGGGAAACTCCGGTAAGCGGGTGATCCCGAGAGGAGGCGGCGGGGAATTCCGGTGATCGCGGTCGGAAAGTCCGGTGCTGGAACCGGCTAGACGGCAACCCGATCGGCGACGGCGGCGGGCGCCAGGGTGCGCGCCTTCCAGAGCTGGTAGAGCGGCGGGTAGACGACCAGCTCGAGGAGGAACGAGGTGAGAATGCCGCCGATCATCGGCGCGGCGATCCGCTTCATCACATCGGCGCCGGCGCCGGTCGACCACATGATCGGAACGAGGCCGACGACCATGGTCGCGACGGTCATCACCTTCGGCCGCAGCCGCTTCACCGCGCCGTTCATGATCGCCTGTCGCAGATCGTTGAGGTCGCGCAGCCGGCCGGCGCGCCGCGCCTCCTGGCACGCGAGATCCAGGTACAGCAGCATGAACACCGCGGTCTCGGCGTCGACGCCAACCAGCGCGATCAACCCGACCCAGACGCCGACGCTCAGGTTGTAGCCGAGCGCGGACAGCAGCCACATGGCGCCGATGGCGGAGAACGGCACCGCCAGCACGATCATGAGCGTGTTGGTGAGCGACCGCGTGTTGACGTAGAGCAGCAGCACGACCAGCGCCAGCGTGATCGGCACGATCAACGCGAGCCGCCCGCGTACCCGCTCCATCGCCTCGAACTGGCCGCTCCATGTGATCGTGTAGCCGGCTGGCAGCGTCACCGCCCCGGCCAGCACCCGCTTCGCCTCCTCGACGTAGCCGCGCGGATCGCGATTGCGCAGATCGATGAACACGTAGCCGGTGCGAAGCCCGTCTTCGTTCCGGATCATCGACGGACCACTGGAAAGGGCGACCGTCGCGAGCTGCCCCAGCGGGATCTGCCGCGCGCCGCCGGCCGCGGCGACCGGCAGACGGCCGATCGCCCCGGGTTCGGCGCGGAAGTCGGGCAGGTAGCGAACGTTCACCGGATAGCGCCCGCGTCCCTCGACGGTCGTCGTCACCGTCTCGCCGCCGATCGCGTGCTGCACCACCATCTGCGCCTCGTCGACGCTGATGCCGTAGCGCGCCAGCTCGTCGCGCTTCCAGGTGATGTCGAGAAAGTAGCCGCCGGTGGCGCGCTCGGCGAATACGCTGCCCGTGCCGCGCACGCGCTTCAATGACGCTTCGATCTGGGCGCCCATGCGATCGAGGACGGCGACGTCCGCGCCGGTGATCTTGAGGCCGAGCGGCGTCCGGATGCCGGTGGTGAGCATCGTCGTCCTCGCCTTCACCGGCATCGTCCACGCGTTCGACAGACCGGGTAAGGTCAGCGCCCGATCCAGCTCCTCGACGAGCTGCTCGGGCGACAGCCGGTCCGAGGTGATGCGGCGCAGCGCCGGCTTCAGCCACCGGGGCGCCCAGGCGGAATACCAGGTCGGCACCGCGCGCCATTCTGCCCGCGGCTTGAGCGTGATCACGGTTTCGAGCATCGAGAGCGGCGCCGGGTCGGTCGGCGTGTCGGCGCGCCCGGCCTTGCCGTAGACGCGGTCGACTTCGGGGAACGATTTGATCGCGCGATCGGTCGCCGCGATGAGGCGCTGCGCCTCGCCGATCGAGATGCCGGGCATGGTCGACGGCATGTAGAGAAGCGTGCCTTCGTCGAGCGGCGGCATGAATTCGGATCCGAGACGCATGAACACCGGCACCGTCGCCAGCATCAGCGCGCAGGCCCCGGCGACAACGGCGCGCGTGTGGCGCAGCGCCCAATCCGCGACCGGTTCATAGGCGCGGATCAGCACCCGGCTCAACCGATCCGTCTCCTCGGGCGCGATACGGCCGAAGCGCATCACCATCAGGCGCAGCGCCGGGTCGAGCGTCACCGCGAGCACCGCGGCGACGAGGACGCACAGGGTCTTGGTATAGGCGAGCGGCGCGAACAGCCGGCCTTCCTCCGCCTCGAGCGTCAGCACCGGCAGGAACGACACCGCAATCACCAGCAGCGCGAAGAAGCTGGGACCCGCAACCTGCTTGATGGCGCCGACCACGACCGCCTCGCGGCCGCCAACGCCATTCCACTGTTCGAGCTTCTTGTGCGTCTGCTCCACCACGACGATCGACGCGTCGACCAGCGCGCCGATGGCAATGGCCAGGCCGCCGAGCGACATGATGTTGGCGCTGACGCCGAAGATGCGCAGCGGGATGAACGCGATCAGCACCGCGATCGGGATGGTGACGACGGGAATCATCGCGCTCGGCAGGTGCCGCAGGAACAGCAGGATCACCGCGGCGACGGTCAGCATCACCTCGACGAGCGTCCACTTCAGGTTGTCCACCGACCGCCTGATCAAATCCGAGCGGTCGTAAACCGGCACGATCTTCACCCCGGCGGGCAGGCCACTCTCGATCTCGCGCAGCCTGGCGCGCACGCGATCGATCACCGCCAGGGCGTTCTCACCCTGCCGCATGATGACGATGCCCGACACGGTGTCGCCGGCGCCGTCGAGATCGCCGACGCCGCGCCTCGCATCCGGACCCGACGTGACCTGCCCGAGGTCTTTGATCCGCACCGGCGACCCGTCGTCGGCGCTCGAGACGACGATCTGCTCGAAGTCGGCAACCGATTGCGCGTAGCCGTGGCCGCGAACCATGAACTCGGCGCCGCCAATCGCAATCAGCCGGCCGCCGACCTCGCGGTTGCCGCTGCGCACCGCCTCGACGACGCGCGCGATCGACAGGTTGAAGGCGCGCAGCCGCGCCGGATCGAGGTTCACCTGATAGGCGCGGACAAAGCCGCCGAGCGAGGCCACGTCGGCAACGCCGCGCACCGACTTCAGGTGGTAGCGGAGGTACCAATCCTGATACGAGCGCAAGTCCGCCAGGCTGTGGCGCCCCGACTCGTCCACCAGCGCGTACTGGTAGATCCAGCCGAGGCCCGACGCGTCGGGCCCGAGCTGCGGCTTCACTCCCTCGGGCAGCCTGGCGATTGCCGCCGAGAGGTATTCCATCGTCCGCGAGCGCGCCCAGTAGATGTCGGTGCCGTCGTCGAAGACGACGTAGACGTACGAGGCGCCGAAATCCGACACGCCGCGCACGCTTTTCACCTTTGGCGCGCCGAGCAGCGCCGACACGATCGGATAGGTGACCTGATCGTCGACCAGGTCCGGGCTGCGGTCCCAGGTCGCGTGGACGATCACCTGGGTGTCACCCAGATCCGGCAGCGCATCGAGCGGCGCGGTCTGCATCGATCGCCAGCCGCCGAGGGACGCCGCGAGGGCGAAGGCGACGACCAGCCCGCGGTTGCGGACGGAGAAATCGATCACCCGGTCGATCATCGCGCGCCTCCCGCAGCTGCCCTGTTCATCTGCATCCGCCGCTCCGAGTCGAGCAGGAACGTGCCGGAGACGGCGACGCGCTCGCCCGCGTCGACGCCGGTGACGACCTCGACCTGGTCGGCAAATCGCCGGCCGGTCTCGACCCGGCGCGCCTCGAACCGTCCGCTCTCAATCTCGACGAATACCAGCGTCTCGAGCCCGGTCTGCACCAGCGCGTCATGCGGCACGCTGGTCACCGCCGACGCCGGCATCGGCAGCTCGACGTCGACGAACATGTCGGGCCGCAGCAGATATCCGGGGTTGTCGGCCTGCAGCCGGATCCTCAGCGACTGCGTGGCCGCATCGAATTGCGGCAGCACGTCGGTCACCCGCGCGTGAGCGGCCCTCGGGCGGCCCGGGACTCTCACCGCCACGTCGACGCCGGCGCGGAGGGTGTCGGCTTCCAGGCCGAACACGTCGGCCTGGATCCACACCGTGCGCAGGTCGGCGACCCGGAACAACTCGGTGCCGCTCTCCACCTGCTGGCCGGGCGTCGCGTGCCGCGCGGTGATGATGCCGGTTGCGGGCGCGGCGATCTCGATCGCCGGCGGAACGACCCGCGTCCGGCGGATCTCCTCGATCTGCCCGGACGACATCCCGATGGTCCGCAGCCGGTCGATCGCCTGCGTCACCGCGGCTTGCGCCAGGTTGATCTGCGACGCGGAGCCACCCTGTTTTTCGGCGCGATCGACCACGTCGAGCGCCACGAGGTACGACTGGACCGGCTGCCGCACATCGGGCGAGGAGAAGACGGCCAGCGGCTGCCCCTTCACCACGCCGCTGCCCGTCGTCACCGGCGACACCTCGCGGACGTAGCCGGCGACGCCGACGTTGATCTGGTAGGCGCGCGTTTCATCGGCGACCACGCGGCCGAACACACGCTGCGTGTAGGCAGCGGAGGTGTGCCCGACCTCCGCCACCTGCACGCCGATCAGACGCTGCTGATCGGGTGTCGCCTCGATTGCGGCCGGCGCCGCGCCGGCGGCCGCGGCAACATCCCGTGCCTGCGGCGCGCCGGCGTAGACCGGCTCGAGCGCCATGCCGCAGTCCGGCGCGGTGCCGGGCCGCGGCGAGGTGTACGACGGGTGCATCGGGTCGACGTAGTAGAGCGCCCGGCGCACGTCGCGCGTTTCGGCGCGCGCCGTCGCCAGCTGGTTGAGCCAGGCGCCACCGGCGAGCATCGCCGCGGCGGCGGGCACGAGCACGACCTTGAACGTGATGGTCTTCATGGCAGTCTCTCCAGCAAGCGCATCTGCAGCGACGCGACCCGACACACCTCACAACCTCATTCGACGATTTCCCAGCCGAACATCATCGCGTGGTCCTCGTGCGCGAGGTTGTGGCAGTGCGCCACGTACGGCCCGAGGAAGGTGCGGAAGTTCCGGAAGACGTCGACCGACTCGCCCGGTCCCAGCGCGACCACGTCCTCTCGCGAGTCGTCGTCGGGATGGGCGCGGTTCAACGGCGTCGGCACGCCGTTGCGCGAGATGACGCGGTGCTCCTCCATGTGCAGGTGCAATGGATGCACCCAACCGCCGCCGCCGTTGCGGACGGTCCACACTTCGGGCACGTCGCGCTGCGGGAAGGCCAGGGGCGTCGTCGGATCGAACGGCAGGCCGTTGATCAGCCACTGCACTTCCCCGCCGAATTGGCCGCTGCGCATCAGCTCGAACTCGCGCCGCGGCGCCGCGGCGACGATGCGCGGATCGATCAGCGGCAGCGGCCGCAGCTTCGCCGGCACCACGCTGACGTCGGGCGCGTCGTCGCCGATGACGATCTTCATCAGCGGCACGCAGTAGTTCGGATCGAACTCCGGATCCGGCACGATCGTCCCGTCGTCGAGCGTCATCGTGCTCTCGTTCGGCTTGCGGCCGTTGGTCATCTGCTTCAGGTTGACGAGGTAGAGCACGTCGCCCTTGGTGGTCGGCGTGCCGTCCATGTACTTCTTGAAGTCGACGACCACCTCGCGGCGCTTGGCCGGCCAGAGCTCGAACGAGTTGCGGACGATCGGAAACGGCATCAGCCCGCCGTCGGTCGCGACCTGCGTGAACTGCATCGACTGCTGACCGTCGGGCAGCGAGTACTGACCCTGCTGGCCGGGCGCCGCCACCGGCCCGCAGGTCGAGCTCATGATCGCCAGCTCGTAGATGCGCGCGATCGAGGCGTCGAGGCAGCGGAAACGGTACTTGCGCCGCTTCACCTCGAGCACCGGGAAGGCGACGCCGTTGACCGTGAACAGGTCGCCGACGAACCCGTGATTCGGGTAGTGCCGGAAGAAGGACTGGCCCCACCACTCCGGATGCAGCTCGCCGCAGCCGTTGTGGAAGTCCTGGTGCGGCGTCACGCCGTCGTCGAGCGCGCAGTCGTAGAAGGCGAGCGGGATGTCGTAGTCGATCCGGCCGGTCGACGCGTTCGGCACGCCCGGGAGCCGCAGGCCGGTCGTGATCGCCTCGTTGCCCGGATCGAGCTTCGGGTCGTAGATCGGGTAGAGGCCGACCATCCCCTTGTAGACGTTCGCGCCGGTGTGGTCCATGCGGTGATCGTGGAACCAGAAGAAGGACTGCTTCTCCGCGTCGTCACCGCCGGCCGGCCAGTTCAGGTACATGTTGTCGCACCACTGATCCGGCCGGTAGGCGCTGGCGCGGTAATGCGGGTTGCCGTCGCTCTCGGGCGCGGTGTGGCCGTTGTGCAAATGGGTCAGGAAGGCGTACTCCGGATCGCCGAAGTCGCCGCGGTCGAGGCCGTAGGGGTTCGACTCGAGATCGTTGATGAACCGGACGCAGGCCGGCTGACCATACCGGGCGTAGATCATCGGGCCGGGGAAGGTGCCGTTGAAGCCGTAGATGGTGCTGGGCGGCAGCACGCGCGGACCGGCAATCTGATCGGGCGGCACCACGGCGAGGCCGTTGCGATCGATCGGCTGCACCTTCGACGTCGTGAAGCTGTGCGGCGCGACCTGCAGCTTGATCTTGTAGTAGACCGGATCGGGCAGGCCGAGGTCGGACGGCATCACCTGATGCATGCCGTGATCGCAGTCCTGATAGAAGCGATCCGGCGCCGGCCCGCCCAGGTCCGCGGGCGAGCACGGCGCCAGCGGCGCCGGAACCGGCAGCGGATCGGTGAACGGGTGGAGGACGAACGGCGTGGTCGGGAACGGTTCGCTGCCGACATCGCAGCCGAACTGCGCCGACGCGCCGGACGGGCGAAGCGCGGCCGCCGATCCGAGCAGCAGGCCGCCACCCACCTTGAACAGGTCCCGGCGATTCAGTTTGAGCGGTTGATGTTTATCCATGATCAGTCTCCAGCAATCGCATCCGTCAGGATCAATCGCCGTTAGCGGGCAAAGGGACTCAGGTTCAAAAACGACGTCAGGTTGAAGCCGCCGGCGGCGCCGACGGCCGGGACTTCGACCATGCTGTCGACGCCGATCGTGGTCGGCTCGTCGCCGTCGGGGACGAACAGCTGCGGATGATCGAACGGCGCCTGCTGCCGGCGCACCCGCTCGTCGGTCAGCGCGAGCAGCAGCGTGACGAGGTCGTGCTTCTGCGTGTCGTTCAGGTTGAGCGGCACGATCAGCGGCGCCAGCGTCGGGTTGGAGAAGTCGCCGCCGGCGCTGTAGAAGTCGAGCACCTGGGCGAGCGTCGCCTTGCCGCCGGTGTGGAAGTACGGGCCGTTCAACTCGACGTTGCGCAGCGCCGCCACCTTGAAGCTGCCGGCGGTCACCGCTGCCTCCAGCTTGCGAAGCCCGCCCGAGAGCAGCGGGAATCCGGAGGTGTTGTTGACCATCAGGCCGTTGCAGGCGAGGCCATTGCCCGGCACCTTGATGAAGCTGGGATCCGCGTACTTGCCCTGGAAGTACTTCGTGTAGGAAAGCGGCTTGCCGAACGGATCGGTGCCGTCGAGCCCGAGATCGTCCGCGGTCGGCCGCACGCCGATGTTGTAGAAGCCGGTGTCGTAGGTGCCGAGCCGCACCGGCGCCGACGCCCCGGTCAACGTGTTCTTCGCCGTCACCGCGTAGGTCATCGGGTCGAGCGTCACCTGGTTGGTGTTGGCAGGCAGCGGCGGGATCTGCATGAACATCCGCTCCATGCGCAGGTCGAAGCCGGACCGCTTGAAGTCCTGGTCAAGCGGTTCGACCCCCATTGTCAGGTGGCGCACCGCGGCGTTGGTCAGCTCGGCGCCGCCGTGGCAGAAGATGCAGCCGACGCCGTTCGGTCCCGGCGCCGGCGGCGGCGGCATCTCGAACAGCGTGAGGCCGTTCAGGATCGCGTCGCGCGGCAGGCCGACCGGATCGAGCAGGCTCGGGTCGGGCACGCCGCCGGCGATGTTGCGATAGAGGAGGTACTGATCCAGCGGGCTGTCGTCGGCGACCAGCGTCGCCTCGTACAGCATCAGCGCGAGACCCCAGTAGAGCGAGAAGTTCGCTTCCTTCATCGTGTACGACTTCGTGCCGATGAGGATCGCCGCGCTGGAGTTCCAGTACTTCGGCTTGAACGCCTGTTGGATCAGCGCGCTGTAGGTCGTCGCCAGCCCTTTCGGCGAATCGGCGAGCACCCCGAGCACGCTGTCGTCGGCGCGCACCTGCTGCAGCCCGAGCGGCTTTCGCCGCAGCAGCTTGCGGCCGACGTCGGGAAACGTCCGGCCGGCAGCGGACATCTCGGTCTCGTTGAGGACCGGTCCGACCGCCTGCGACGCCAGGCTGGCGTTCTGGATCAGCACGTTCATCCTGGTCACGCCGCCGAGGCTGTTGACCGTCCACACGCGCGCGGACGTGTCACGGCTGCCGAACGGGTTGACGCCGTTGAACTCGGGCTGTGCCCGGCCGTTGCCGAAGTTGCGGTGGTTGAACACCGCGTTGACGACCGACGGCGCGTTCTTGCCGGTCGCCTGGCGGACATTCCGTCCGCCGACGTTGAAGACGGCGTCGGCCACCGGTTCGATGAGCTCGTTGCCGCTGGCGTCGATGCTGAGAAAGCGGCTCTTGCGAATGCCCTGCGAGCCGGCGATGTTGTCGGTGTCGAAGCTGTTCTGCGTGAACGGGAACCCGCCCTGCCACAGCGTGGAGTTGGGGCCGTAGGCGGTGAGGTCCCACTGCCCGTTCGGGCCCGGGCTCAGCTGGTTCCGCTCCCTGATATCGCCGCCGGCGTTGTAATGGCACGACGCGCAGGCGATCTTGTTGTCGCTGCCGGCCTGCATGTCCCAGAA
>Ga0070702_100000630_pt1 | contig 13020 bp, 14 predicted proteins | sample KBSK5103metaG_FD_65466 | JGI IMG/M metagenome (GOLD analysis project Ga0070702, IMG submission 65466) | Corn, switchgrass and miscanthus rhizosphere microbial communities from Kellogg Biological Station, Michigan, USA - KBS K5-10-3 metaG | ecosystem: Host-associated > Plants > Roots >... | reverse complement strand
TGATGCCGCGAAGAACGCGTCCGTCGTTGTCGCTCCCGCAGGCAACGCGCGTCGTCACGATCGGTCGCCTCGCGGACCGGCGCGGTGAGGTCATAGCCCATCACGAAGTTGATGTGGGCCTCGCGCAGCTCGTCGGTGAACTGGTGGGTGGCGCCGGCGCTGTCGGTGCGCACGACGCCGGCCGCGTCGGCCTGCCCGAGCTGCTCGAGCGCCAGATCGAGCACCCGCAGATGGTCTGAGGCGGTGTTGGCGCCGGCGTTGCCCGGGCGCAGCACGCCGGCCAGCGCCTCGCGCGTCTCGTCGAGATAGGCCAGCAGCGGGTCAAACCCGAAGCCACCCTTAAGTGACCGGCCGCGTTCCTTCTGGAGCACTCAGCTGACTTCTGGGCGGCGGTTCTCAGGCCTCTGGGATTTCGAAGGCGAAGGCCTCCAGCGTGACCGCGTCGGGCTCGGGACCGCCGCGACGGCCGGTGTCCAGGCCGTCGATCGTTGCCATCTCGTCGGTGGATAGCTCGAAGTCGAAGACGTCGATGTTCTCTGCGATGCGGCTGGGCTTGGTGGACTTCGGAATGACCGAGCGGCCGTGCTGCAGACCCCAACGCAGCATCGCTTGGGCCGGGGTCTTGCCGTGGGCCTTGGCGATGTCTGCGATGACCGGGTCGTCGAGCGTGCTGTGGTGGCTGCCCTCGCGGTAGAAGGTGATGCCGCCGATCGGTGACCACGCTTGGGTGAGGATGTCGTGCTCGGCGTGGAAGTGCTGCACGTCTCGCTGCTGAAAGTAGGGGTGAAGCTCGATCTGGTTGACCCCGGGCGCGATCGTGGCGTGCTCGAGGAGCGTGGTGAGGTGCTCGACCGTGAAGTTGCTGACGCCGATCGCACGGACCTTGCCGTCCGCGAGCAGCGTCTCCAGGGCGCGGTAGGCCTCCAGGGTCCGGTCAAAGGCCGACGGCAGCGGCTGGTGCAGGATCAGCAGGTCGATCTGCTCGACGCCGAGCTTGCGGGCGCTCTTCTGGAAGCCGTGCAGTGTCTCGTCGTATCCGTAGTCGCTGATCCAGATCTTGGTCTCCAGGACGATCTCTGAGCGGTCCTGCCCGGAGCTGTGGACCGCCTCGCCGACCTGGCGCTCGTTGCCGTAGGCGGCGGCGGTGTCGATGTGTCGGTACCCGGCGCCGAGTGCGGCGCGGACGGCCTCCCGGGTCTCGTCGGGTGGCGTCTGGAAGACGCCGAGGCCCAGCGCGGGGATCGTGACGCCGTTTGTTCAGTTCCAGGGTCGGGGTGGTAGCTTGGGTCATCGTCGGTTCGTCATCTCGTGTTGGGTTGTCGCGGGTGTTCGCAATGCTCACGGTGTGTCCTATTTCGTGTTGGAGTCGTGCTCGGGGCTTCACTGTCACACCATTAGCGAAAGGTCGAGAGGCCCTTAGACCCTGAGCCAGATCAGTTCGCTGTGAAAGGTCCGGCCGTCCGCCGACGTTCGGTCGGAAGCAATGATGCTCAACCGTTCGCCCTCGACGGTGACACGTCGGATTTGGTCGTGGCCCTGCCAGTTCGGGAACAGCGAGACGTCGACGTGATGGGTGACGGTCCCGTTGCCGACATCGACACTGAACGGCCCGGCGTAGGCGATGAAGTGCCTGGCGATTCGTTCGTAGTCCTCGCCGGTTGCGCTTTGCGGGTCGCCGGCCGAGACCGGTGGCCGCGCTGAGGCCCCGAGCGTCGCCGACACGATGCCGGCGGGGTGGTAGCAGAGATAGCCTTCGGGGTTGGGGCCGAACTCGTCGCGGCGCTCACCATCGTCGAAGACCTCGACGGCGCTCGCAAGACGCCAGGCGCCGAGGAGGTCATCGGCGCGGGTGAAGCTCATGATCGGGCCTCCGGCGTGTGCTGCGCCGTCTTCAGCAGGTAGGTGTGCTCGCCCTCGAGGACCAACTGGCCGTTCTGGTTGTGGATCGTTGCCCGGGTCGTCACCTGACCGGCGTCGCCGTGCGCGGTCAGGTCGACGATCTCCAGTTGCGGGTAGAGCGTGTCCCCGGCGTGGATCTCGGCGAGGAATCTGCACGAGACGCTGGTGAAGGCGATGAAGACGTCGCCGATGTACTGCGGGAACAGGGTCGCGCCGGGCGCGGTGAATGCCAGCACCTGCAGGCCGTGAACGACCGGCGCGGTGTGCCCACGGCTGCGCGCGTATTCGACGTTGTAGTGAATCGGGTGATTGTCGGCGGAGACCGCTTGGAAGGCCGTGGCGTGGGCGTCGGTGAGGGTCCGGCTGGGCGCCCGGAAGACGTCGCCGACCTTGAGATCCTCGAACGTCCGAGGTTCGACGACCGTGAACGTCGCCGGATTGAACTGCTCCAGACCGGCGGCGGTTGACTGAGGCATAATCGGTAATCCTTACGTCGGAGCGTGTGTGGAGCGGATCGTGGACGCTTCCCGCGATTGAGACGGCGAATTGCCGCTGTTGAACCGTGGGTCATGCGCACGCTGCCGCAAAGACGTCGACGCTTCTGTCGCTATCGCCCCGCGCTATATCGGCGGCGCATCGATCCCGGTGCCTGGCCGGCGAGATAGGGCTCGGCGTGGTAGATCACAAGCGTCAACACCCAGGTCGCCGGATGACCGATGGCGCGAGCCAAGCGCAAACTCCAAGAACATCCGGATGACGACACTTCCGGGACTGACCGTCAGCACCGGGCGTTGGCGATGAGTTCGCTCGAGGCCTCCCACAGACGCTCGGCGTTGTCTTTGTCGATGGCGTAGCGGGCTAGGCCGGTGCTCAGCTGGATGAGACCGCGACGATGCGTGCGCCGTGGGCGTCTGCAAGCGCGTCGTGGGGTCCTGTCGCCAGCGCGAAGTGGCCGAGGTGGTTGGGTGCGAACTGCAGCTCCCACCCGTGCGGGGTGTCCGCTCGCGGCGACCTCATCACCCCGGCGTTGTTGATCAGGATGTGCGGCGGCCCCTCCCACTCCGCCACGAACTTGTCGTGGGAGCTCAGATCGGTGAGATCGAGCGCTGCGACGTGTACGCCGTCGTTATCGGGCGAGGCGGTGATGTCGGCGACCACGTTGCCGCCAGCCTCAAGCCTGCGCACCGCGAGGGTCACGTCGGCGCCGGCAGACGCGAGAACGCGGGCCGTCTCGACGCCGATACCCGAGGACGCGGCGGTCACGATCGTGCGTTTGCCGCTGAGGTTGATGCCGGCGATGACTTGGTCGGCGGTGGACTGAAATCCGAATGGGTGGTGATCAAGGTGGACTCCTTGGAGGCGTTGGAACGGGATCGCCGAGAGCGAACGATCCACCGCGGCTGTGCATGAGGTCGGAGGCGCCGTAACGCTCGCGCACCCTGCGGAGCAGTCCTGCTGCCGCAAAGACGTCGACGCGTCTCCTGTCATCGACCGGCGCATATCGGCGGCGCAACGATCCTGGCGGCCTGGGAGACGTAGGTGGTCAAGCTGGTCGACGCCGCCGCCCTTGAGGTATCAGGTCGCTTCAGACGGGAGTGCGGGACCCTGCGTCAGCCGCTTTCGGCCGGGGGTCGTCGGACGGGCACCCCGCGCCCTCCGTCGACCCGAGTACCTGAGCCGCCGGACTCTGCCCGGTGATCCGGCTGACGAGGCGCTGCACGTGAGGGGCGACCAGTACGGCTGTGGGCACCGCGACGATCACGGCGACGGCGAAAGTAGTGAGCCATGCCAGCACCAGCCCAGGTGTGAATCCGAGCCTGACAAGCGTCTCGACCAGCGACACCGCGAACGATATGGCGATGGCCATGATCGCGGGGACCAGCACGGATGCGTACGTGGGGTCAGCACGCCGGGACGTCGCCTTGGACTGTCGCGCCTGTTCTGGGTTGGAGATCTTCGATGTCTGCCGCTGCCAACATGCTGAGGTTTTCGCGGGCTTCTTCACTGCGTTGATTCCTCCCCGTGGCGACCGGCCGGCGGATGGGTTCTTATCCAGTCTCGGCGGCACTGACGCCGCCGCAAGAAGGCGATGGTAGTAGCGCTATAACCGGCTCTAATACAGACGCATTTGATCCCCAGTCGCCGAACGGGCACCGATTACGTAGACCCTGGCTGCGAGTGATGGTTCCCGGGTCATACGCCCCGTCGCGGGACGTCGACAGGGTGCGTCGGCCCGGGGCGGGACGCTCGATGGTTGGGAGAGGCACGATCTCGGCAGCGCCGTTGGCCGGCTGATGAACAGCAAGCGCGCCGAGTAACAGTTTGGGCGAACTGTGATCTAGTGGGGTGACGACCTGTCGGTCAACACGTCATCGGGTGCTGTCGGCCAGGACGCGCCCGAGTTGGTTGCGCGAGGTGATGTCGAGCTTGCTGAACACCTTCCGCAGGTGGTAGGCGACCGTGTGCTGGCTGATGAACAGTCGCTCGCCGATCTGCGCGTTCGAGAGGCCGTCGCGGGCGAGGCGCGCCACCTGGAGTTCCTGCGTCGTCAAATCGTCGCGAATTTCGATGCGGCGTTTGCGGACGCGCTCGCCGGTGGCGAGCAGCTCGCGCTCGGCGCGCGCAGCGAACGCGTCGGTGCCCATGCTTGTGAACATTTCGAGCGCGATGCGGAGGTGGTCGCGCGCCTCGATGCGGCGTCTCTCACGCCGCAGCCACTCGCCGTAGAGCAGGTGGGTCCGCGCGACTTGTACGCGAACGCGGGTGCGGCGCAACCGATGGAGCGCTTCTTGGTAGAGGCGCTCGGCGTCTTGGCCGTCGCTGAGCAGCGCGCGCGACCGGGCCTCGATCCCGAGCGCCCAATCGGTGCCGCTGTGCTTCGTGGTGAGGGTGAGCTGCTGGAGTGCGCGTTCTGCGATCTGGTGCTCTCCGGCTCGAGTGGCGGCCTCAACGAGCTCGGGGATTGCCCGCTGAGAGCCCAGCTCGGAATACGGTGCGAGTTCGATGGCATCGCGCACGGCGGCGGAGGCCTCCTCGTAGCGGCCGAGACCGTTGTAAAGGACCGCGGTCGCGTGCCCGGCGAACGCCTGCGCGAAGCCCTCCTCTCGCGCGATTGCGTCCCGGGTGAAATCCTCGGCCAAGGCCGACAGCTCTGGCTCGCGACCGCGTAGCGCGGCGAGCATGATCTCGATGTAGCGGTAGGCGGGGCTGCCGATTGCCGTGGCCGTCGCCCGGATCTCATCGAGCAGTTCCTCTGCAGCGGACAACTCGCCGCAGACGACGTGGATGAAGCTGAGCGTGCTGAGCAACGCTGGCGTGGACGTCAGGGCACCGGCATCGCGGGCGCGCTGGAGTTCTCGGGTGGCGAGCAGCCTCCAGCTCTCCTCGTCCCACAGGTCGGACGCGGCGCGGACGGCGAGCGACAGCCAGTGCGACTCGTGCGGTGCCAGGACGACCTCCTCGCGAAAGACGCTCAGCGCCGCCTTGAGCATCGGCGCGGCGGCCGCCAGCCCATCGACGGCCAGCGTCGCCATCCCCCGAAGGAGAAGATCACTTGGCCGCGGCGGTCCGCTCGGGACGGGGCCGTCCAACGCTGCTCGGCTCACCTCGACCGTGTCCGTGCGGCGCGCGAACCGGCCGGCGAACCGAGCCGCTTCGAGCGCTTCGAGGTAGGTCGCACGGGCGAGATCGGCGTCGAGCGCTTCGAGCGCGCGAGCGGCCTGCAGCAGCAGCGCGGGCGTGTCGCCACCGCGCCTCGATGCGAAAGCGATCCGCGCGCGGAGCAGATGAACACGGGCGCGTTCGAGGTCGCCGAGGTCGCCCGCGTCGGCGATATCCAGAAGCGCGAGTGCGTCGTCGAGGGCGCCGGCCTCGTACTTTGTCTGCCCCGCCGCCAGCGCACGCGTCGCCTGGCGGCGGGGCTCCGGTGTCAATGCGGCGGCGCGTTCCCGGAACGCGGCCGCGGCGGCCAACCCGCCCCGCGCCTGGGCCCGGCCCGCTGCGCACTCGAGCTCGGCGGCGACCTGCTCGTCGCGGCCAGTCGCCGCCTCCGCGAGGTGCCAGGCGCGTCGATCAGGATCGATCCGCGCGTCGGTCGCCTCGGCCAACGCTCGGTGAACCCAGCGACGCTCGTCCGGCGGCGCGGCCTGATACACGGCCGAGCGCACGAGGGGATGGCGGAAGCGGACGCTGTTGTGGACCTCGATCAGCCCGGCCGATCGCGCCGGCTCAAGCGCAGCGCCAGTGAAACCAAGTCGTTCGCCCGCACGCCACAACAGCGCCGGATCGCCGGTCGGCTCCGCTGCCCCGGCCAGCAAGAGCGTCCGCGTGTCGTCTGGGAGTGCGTCCAGCCGCGCTCGGAAGTTCTCCTGCGTCTTGCCTTGAACCGAAAGCGCTCGCGGCAACCCGTAGCCGCCCGCCAGGTCCCCCGGCGACAGCCCATGCGGCAGCTCCAACAACGCCAACGGGTTACCCCGCGACTCGCCTATAACCGCGTTGGCGACACGCTCATCCAGTCTTCCCCGAATCGCTGAGGCCAACAGCTCGCGCGCATCTGCATCCCGAAGTCCCTCCACCGTATGGTCGGGCAGGCCCGCGAATTCCTTGGCCACGTCCCGGGCCGCAAACAGCATCGCCACGGGATCCGCGAGTAGTCTGCGCGCCACAAATGCCAACGTCTGAGCGGAAGCGCGGTCCAGCCACTGCGCGTCGTCGATCACGCATAAGAGCGGTCGCTCCTCCGCCGCCTCGGACACGAGGCCGAGCACCGCCAGACCGACGAAGAACCGGTCCGGCACCGGGCCCTCGCTCAATCCGAAGGTGACCTCAAGGGCGTGGCGCTGCGGGGCAGGCAGAGCGTCAAGCCGATCGAGGAGTGGCGCACACAACTGATGAAGCGCCGCGAACGCGAGCTCCATCTCCGACTCCACCCCCATCGCACGCACGACCACCATGTCGCAGGCTGCGCCAGTGGCGTACTCGAGCAGCGCCGTCTTCCCAACCCCCGCCTCCCCGCGAATCACGAGGGTCCCGCTATTCCCCGAACGCGCCGCGTCGAGCAGTCGGTCGAGCGCCGCGCGCTCGTAGTCCCGCCCACGCAATGTCACCTCGCCGATGGCCGATCGACCGCGAGCCATGAGGAGATCTCGTTGTCCGGTACCTCGTCCGTAGTGTGCCGGACTGCGAGGCATTGCACCGCGTCGCCGAGCATCGAGCTGGGGTCCGCGAACTGGTGATGGGAGCCGGTCGTCGTGTTGCATCGTCGGCGAGGGCGCGTCGCCGCCCGCCGGCGAAACATAGCACACGATTAGATCGCGTCAAATGTAATTGCGGGCATGCTATGTTGCCGGTTCTGACGGCCAACGATCAAATCCCGATCGAGGACTACATCTGTCTGGCGCTCTACCGGGCGTCTCGCGCCGTGACCGGCTTGTATCGGGGGCTCCTGGCCGATCTCGGCCTCACCTATCCGCAGTACCTGGTGATGCGGCTGTTGTGGCAGCGCCGGACGCTGGCCGTCGGGGAAATCGGCGATGCGCTCGGGCTCGATTACGGAACTCTGTCTCCACTGCTCAAGCGCCTCGAGACCGCCGGGCTGATCGAACGGCGTCGCCGGAGCGACGACGAGCGCTCCGTCGACATTGCGCTGACCCCTGACGGACGAGCGCTCGAGGCCCGCAGCCTCGACATCCCGACGAAGCTCTCCTGCGCGCTCGGTCTCGACGACGACGAGGTGCTCGCCCTCAGACACGCGCTCACACAGCTGACCGAGTCCGTCGAGACCCAAGCAGCCGGCTGAGCATCCGGGCCATCCGCCCGCAGCGGGTCCACGGTCAGGGTACGAGCGACGGAGATCGCCGAAACGCCATTCGGCTTCAGCGACAGGCGTCGTGCTCGAGCGCGTGCAGCGGCCCCTGAAGGAACCGGCGTTCCACGCCGCGCCATCGGCGATCGGCGTGGAACCCTGATGATGCGATCAGGCGGTGACGGTCCGCTCGGCCGTGGCGCTGCGAGCAATGCTCTCCGCGAACAGCGGGGTCTCGCGCCGGTTGTGGTCAGACGACGCCGCTTGGCGCGCTGCGGCGGCTTCCTCGAAGCTCTGGCCGTGCGCGGCGATGAACTCCATGAACCCGTCGGTCGCGTATGCCGTGACGGTGTTGCTGTAGCGGCTGCTGGACTCGTTGATCGGTTCCACGCGTAGCTCCCAGACGACCCGGGTCTGCGTGCGGCCGCCGCTGAACGGAAAGACATCGGAGGTCGACACCATCTTGCAGTACCTGGCCTCGTAGACCTCGGCGACGTACTGCTGGATCACGAGGGAGGCGCCGATGGTCTCGACGTTGATCGACATCGGCTGCCCGTCGTCGGTGTGCGTGTAGCCGCACGCTATGTGGTCCGGCGGGCAACAGCGCTCGTACTCTTCGTTGCCAAGGTGGAACAGCCAGTCGGCGATGTCCACCCGATCGGCCGGCACGTCGATCACGTGCTCGAAGCTGGACCGGGAGAGGACACGGGTGGTGTCAGGCATGGTGGGCTCCTTACTGGATGGCCGTCGCGATAGCCGAACTTGGCTCTCTCAGGCGATCCCGCGAGAACGATGCACCGGGTTGCACATAAGCCCCGGTTAGAGCGATGGTCACGAGACCGAACCAGGGCGCACACCGCCCGATGGCCGCCTCAACGACGAGGACGCGACGCCTGCGGCTATGGCTGCCGCCGCGGGCGCGATGTCGTGTCGCGAAGCGAGCGCACCGTCCCTGAGCGGGTCACGACGTTGCCGTCGACGGTCACGGTGACCCGGTCCGCGCCGACGATCGCGCGGGATCGCGTCGGTGATGGTTCGGCGACGTCGTCGGCTGATACGTGCAGTCGGTTGTGGACCTCTGAGACCCCGGAACGGAAACGCGCGATGCGCTCGGCCCGGCCCGTTTACGAGGACAGGTCGACGAGCCCCGACGTCGCCCCCGAACGCCTGGACGGAGGTCGCGTCGGCGGGGATGTGCGGATCTCGTGGATGTCGCGGAGATCGCCGGGAAGTGCACGACGATGGAGATGTGTGCTGCGCGGCACCGGCCGCGCAGCGATAGCACCGCCGGGACGGAAGAGCCGGCCGGGATGGGCGTGAGCACCCTGCTCCGGGCGACAGCGCGGGGTAAGCGCCCGGCATCGATCAGGGCATCGACCGTTATCGGCGCGACGGCGGGCCGGCCCCACCTTCGGGGCGAAACCAACCAACGAAGGGAGGGCTCGATGCCCACCGATGTCACGATCGAGGACGGGATCCGGGAGTCGCTGGACCTCGATCCGCGGATCCCCGAGCCGGAGCAGGTCGCCATCGCCGTCGACGGCGGCGCGGCCATCATGCGCGGCACCGTCGGCAGCTTCAGCCAGCGCCGCGCCGCGGTCAGCGACGCCCGCGAGATCGACGGCGTGTACCGCGTCGACGACCAGATCGACGTGCGGCTGATGGACGACGACCGCCGCGAGGACGCCGACATCCGCGGGGTGGCGCTCCAGATCCTGATGTGGGACACCCTCGTGCCCGCCGACGCCGTGGACGTCAAGGTGAGCGACGGCTGGGTGACCCTCAAGGGCCAGGTGAGCTACCAGTTCCAGAGCGACGCCGCCTACGACGACGTCGCCGTGCTGCTGGGCGTCTTCGGCGTCACCAATGAGATCAGGGTCGTCAACCCCTGACGGGTAGCCGTGTGACGGCGACTACCAGGTCGCCGTCACACGCGCGGCGCAGACTGTCAATCCTGGAGATGCGAGGGAGGGGTGCCGGACGTAGCTTGGCGACCAGTTCGCGATGACCGGAGGCACCAACGTGTTCGCCGCACCCCACACCAGCCCACTTCTCGCCTGGCAGAGCCGGGCCCGAGCGCTCGAGCAGTGGCGCGAGGCGGCCACCCTCGTCGAGACCCGTTGGCGCGTCTTTCGCGAGGCCGAGCGCGAAAGCCGCGCCTGGGCGTTCGCGTCCTTTGTCGCGGCGCTGGATGCCGACGAGGCGGCGGCGGCCGAGATGGCCGCGCAGTCGCGGGGCATGGCGGCCTGAGGCGCTCGACGTGGAACTCCGACACCTTCGCTATTTCGTCGCCATCGCTGAGGAGCGAAGCTTCACGCGCGCCGCCGAGCGTCTGTGGGTCGCTCAGCCCGGGCTCTCGACGCAGATCCGGCGGCTCGAAGCCGAGCTCGGCGTCCGGCTGTTCGAGCGCCACACGCGCGGCATCGACCTAACCCGCGCGGGAGAGCTGTTCCTGGACCGCGCGCGCGTCGCGCTGGCCGCGGTGGAGGCCGCCGGCGCGATCGGACGCGATCTCGAGGATGGCGTTGCCGGGAGCGTAAGGCTGGGGATCTCCAGCGAGGCCCGCTGGGGTCCCGCCTCCGCGCTGCTGCATCGCTTCAACCGCCAGTGGCCCGGCGTGGAGCTCACCGTCCTCGAGGCTTCGGGCGGAGCGCTGTGGCGAGACCTCCGCGAAGGGCGCCTCGACGCGATGGTGGCGCCTAGGGGCCATGGCTCGCCGGACCTCCAGGGGCTCGCCCTCGGCTTCGAGCCATGGGTGGCTCTCGTCGGCACCGGACATCCACTCGCGGGCATCGGTCCGATCGACGCTGAGGAGCTGAACGGCGTGCAGGTGGCCGCGCCGGGGCATCGTGACGGTGCCGTCTTCGACCGGGCGATCGCGGGCCTGCTCTCCGAGCTCGGGGTGGCCGCGGAGATGCGCGCCGGCGCACCGGCCCCGGCGGTGTATGCCGCGGTCGCCGGAAATGAGGTCGTCGCGCTGACGACCTCGCCCGATCCACTGCCGGCGGGCGTAATCGCGCGGAGACTGGATCCCCCGCGGATGCTGACCTTCGAGCTCCTGATGCGCGACGAGACGCCGTCGCCCGCATTGGCGGAGCTCGTCGGTCTGGCGGCGGCGGTCGTCCCCGAGAGGCGCTCCTTCGCGGCGGTCGCATGAGCGTCGATCCCTCGTTCGAGCGCGCGGTGCTCGCCGAGCTCGCGCGGAGAGAGAAGCGCGTGCGCCTCAGCGAGAGTTCACACGGCGCTCGCGCGCTCGCCCACCGATTGCACCGGAGAAGCCCCGACGTGCTGGCCCATTTGCGCAGAGTCGCGACGGCCGTCCCGAGCCGGTTCCACGCGGTTGCTTGGCTGCACCACGCCGGCGAGACCGGCGTGACGCCGCGCTCCCTCAAGGCAGCCGGCTTGACGCCCGACGAAGTCGCCGCGATCGACCTGCTGACCACTGCCCGGACAGAGCGCTCATTGGTTCAGCGCGCACGCGAGCTCTCAAAGGCGCCCGGGCGAGCTGGTCGCCTTGCCCGCGTGGTCCTGCGCGCGGCGATCGAGGACCGGCTTCACTGCGCGCCCGGCGACCCCGACGCCTCGTCCGCCCTGCTCCTCCTGCCCGACCCACGACTTGCCATGGACAGCCGCTCGTGACGTCCCACGCCCCGCTGCTGTCCGCCGGCGAAGAGGGAGCGCTTGCCAGGCGGATCGAACGCGGCGATCTGCAGGCCAAGGAGAAGATGATCCAGAGCAACCTGGGGCTCGTGCACACGATCGCGGGGATGCACGCCGGCAGCAGCGTTCCGTTTGCGGATCTCGTGCAGGAGGGGACCGTCGGTCTCGTTCGAGCCGTCGAGCGCTTCGACCACCGCCGCGGCGTGAAATTCTCGACTTACGCGGTGTGGTGGATCCGGCGTTCGATCCTCGACGCGATCGGGGCGGCGACCGTGATCCGGATCCCTGAGAAGGCCACCCGCCACCTCGCCGCCGTTCGGCGCGCGGAGGCGGAGATCGCGCGGATCGGCCTGCGACACGCTTCGGATGCCGAGATCGCGGCTCGCGCCGACCTGGGCGAGGCGAGCGTCCGTTCGTTGCGTTCGGCGGCTCGGGTGACCGCGTCCCTGGACGAGCCCGTCGGACCGGGCGCGACGACCCTCGGAGACCTGGTCGCCGACGACCGCGCCGTCGACCCGTCGGACAGCCTGCTCGAGCGCGAGAGCCGTCACGAGGTCGGGGAGATGCTGAGGCTGCTGCCGGCGCGCCATCGAGAGGTGATCATTCGTCGCTACGGCTTCCATGGTGCCTCGGAGAGCCACGAGGAGATCGGCGACTCGCTCGGCGTGGGGCCGGCGCGGAGCCGTCAAATCGAGCGCGAGGCACTCAACCGCCTGCGTTCGATGACGAAGACCCTGACCCGCGCGGCCTAGGAGTGGTCTTCGACGCTCACGGCACGCCGACGTCGCGCCCGCTGGGCCGGCTGCTGGCCGACCTGCGCGGCCGCCACGCGGGGCGCTGCGGATCGCGTGGCGCCACCATCCGGGTACCGTCGCTCACCCGCGCACCCGCTGCCGGCCCTCGCGGCGGAGGCGGGCGCACAACGCGGCGGCTTCTTGGCGCTCACCCGCCGCGTCCTCGAGCTGCGTCACGACGACCCGGTCGAGGGCCGCGCGTCTGTCGTCGGCCGCCGGGCGGATCTCTGACGTCCTCCCGGGCCCACGCCACGGGCGGTGACCCATCATGTGAGCAATGACCGCGAGCGAGCTGTGCGTCGTGGCCAGCTGGGCTGGCCACGACGCTTTCCCATCGCTCAGTTCCCGAACTCGCCGTTGCTGACTGCGTTCGCGGGGTGGGGGCTCGCTGCGGTGGCGAGCGGCACCGCTCACGACATTGGCCGCGCCGTCTTCACGGTCGGCCTCTCCGTCTGGGCGTGGGAGGAGGCGGTCAGTGGGGTCAACTGGCTTCGTCGCCTCATCGGGGTTGGCGCCCTCGTCTGGATCGTCGTCGGCCTGGCAGGCAAGCTGTGAGGCTCTCGCGGCGCCGCTCACCCCGGCTCTCGGCGACGCCGGGCGCGCCGAGCGGTCGTCACTGCGGTCATGGCCCCGCGCGGCCAACAGCCCTGCGCCCGTGCTGGAGGAGCGGATACGGCGATCGCGCGTTCCGACGCCGAGTTCCTCGTCCACTCGGCCGCGCGCCGCCCGGCGTCCCGGCGGGACGACCTTCGAGCGCCGCAGCGCGCACGGGAAGGAACAGCCGCTCCACCTCAGCGGAGCGCTAGTGCTTGAGGGCGACTCGCAGACGCCCGCTGGGGAGGGAGTTCAGCGTGCCCGTCGCGC
>Ga0070702_100000621_pt1 | contig 13063 bp, 8 predicted proteins | sample KBSK5103metaG_FD_65466 | JGI IMG/M metagenome (GOLD analysis project Ga0070702, IMG submission 65466) | Corn, switchgrass and miscanthus rhizosphere microbial communities from Kellogg Biological Station, Michigan, USA - KBS K5-10-3 metaG | ecosystem: Host-associated > Plants > Roots >... | reverse complement strand
CTGGTGACCGCGACGCCACCCAGGGACTGCTCGGGGATCGCGCGCAGCGCCTCGTCGTCAAGGAGCCCGATCGCGTTGCCGGCGTTGTCCTCCACGACCACGACCGTGCCGCCCGGTCCGCTGGCACGCAGGGCGAGCCCCTGCGCGGCGCTCGCGTGAGCGGGCAGCGAGCCGGCGCGTCGCCATACGGACCCGATGGGTATGCCGGCCAGCAGGCGACTCCCGCGCCCTTGCCGGACTGCGTTGGTGGCGCCCACCCAGAGGAAGGACCCGATGAAGAACGCCCAGGCGAGGTTGAACAGATCCGGAGACCGGCCGTTCAGCAAGGGCAAGCCCACGAAGGCCAGGACCACCAGGACCGTCACGACCCGCCCGCACCAGCCGGCGGCGATGAGCCCGCTCTCGCGACTACCGGTGATCCGCCAGACGAGGGAGTCCACCAGGAAGCCGCCATCCAGGGGAAGCCCCGGCAACAGGTTGAACGCGGCGACGAAGGCATTGGCGTAGACGATCGCTCCGACCAACAGGAAGGAGATGCCGTCAGGGACCTGCGGCAGGGCCAGCCAGCCGACCAGGGCCAGCAGTGCGTTCGCAGCAGGGCCGGCGACGGCCACCAGCGCGCTGGCACCAGGTCGTGCGGTGACTGTGTCGTATGCCGTGTGCCCCCCCATGAGGTCGGCCACGACCCGGTTCACGCGGTATCCGGCGCGTGTGGCCACGACGGCGTGGGCCGCTTCGTGGGCAAGCACCGAGGCCAGCAGCAGAAGGGCGTAGGCCAGGGCCACGACGTACGCGCGGGGCCCGAGGTCGGGGTTTGCCAGGGCGACCTGGGGGCCGAAGGTGGCCACGATGAGCACGGCGATGACCGGCCACGACCTGGCGATGTAGACGGGCACACCGCCAATCGTGGCTATGCGCAGGCCAGGGCTCGCACGCGTCGAGTCCTCGGTGCTGGCGGCCATGGTGGGACTTTATGTCAATGAGCAGGGTGTCCGTGCGGTGTGTGTCAGGGCGCCATTGTCAGGGCGGCCACCTAGAGTGCCCTGCATGGTTGCCGCACTGTCCCCGAGCCGGGCCTCTGACTTCATGCAATGTCCGCTGCTCTATCGCTTTCGGGTGATCGACAAGCTCCCGTCGGCGCCCAGCGCGGCCGCGGCGCGGGGCACGCTGGTCCACCAGGTGCTGGAGCGGCTGTTCGACCTGCCGGCCGACGGCCGCACGATCGCGGCGGCCTCGGCCATGGTCGAGCCAGAGTGGAAGGCGCTGCTCCAGGACGAGCCGGAGCTGGCCGAGCTCGTTGACGAGGAGGATCCGGCCGCGGTGGCGAGCTGGTTCGGCGACGCCATCTCGCTGATCGAGCGGTGGTTCACCCTCGAGGACCCGACCAGGCTGGAGCCGGCCGAGCGTGAGCTCTACGTCGAGACCGATCTGGACGGGCTGACGCTGCGGGGCTACGTCGACCGCCTCGATGTCTCACCCAGCGGCGAGATGCGCGTGGTCGACTACAAGACCGGCCGCTCTCCTTCGGAGCGGTTCGAGGCCAAGGCGCTGTTCCAGATGAAGTTCTACGCGTTGGTGCTGTGGCGGTTGCGTGGCCAGGTGCCGCGGATGCTGCAGCTGGTCTATCTCGGCAACTCCGAGATCGTGCGCTACTCCCCCGACGAGGCCGAGCTGCTCGCGGTCGAAGGCAAGCTCAAGGCATTGTGGAAGGCCATCGAGACCGCGGCCCAGACCGGTGACTGGCAGCCCAGGACGTCCAGACTCTGCGACTGGTGCGACCACCGTGCCCTGTGCCCCGCCTGGGGTGGCACTCCCCCACCCCTGCCCGAGGGCTCTGCCGTCCTGGCTCTCGACCCGCGAGCGGCTGCCGCCGTCATCCTGGCCGATGACTGAGCTCGATCCCGCCGCCCCGGGTTCAGCGCGCAATGCACACGGTGGTCAGGCGGGGCCGGTGTAGTACGTGTCGGCCACCTTCAGTGCCTCGTCCAGGATCGCGATACCTTCCCGGATCTCGTCGGCGGACGTGGTGCATGGCGGCACGACATGGGTCCGGTTGAAGTGCACAAACGGCCACAGCCCACGGTCCTTGCAGGCGGCGGCGAACTCTGCCATGGGCTTGGCCTCGGCGCCGCTGGCGTTGAAGGGGATCAGCGGCTCGCGGGTGTCGCGGTCGCGCACCAGCTCGAGGGCCCAGAAGACACCAAGCCCCCGCACCTCACCGACGCACGGGTGCCGTTCGGCCAGCGCGCGCAGCTCCGGTCCGATGACGTCGGTGCCCAGCGAACGAGCGTGCTCGACGATGCCCTCCTCGCGGAAGATGTTGATCGAGGCCACCGCGGCAGCACAGGCCAGTGGATGGCCCGAGTAGGTCAACCCGCCTGGGAATGCCCGGTCCGCGAACGTCGCAGCGATCGGGTCGGAGATGAGCACACCACCCAGCGGCACGTATCCGGAGTTGACGCCCTTGGCGAAGGTGATCAGGTCTGGCGTCACGCCCCAGTGGTCGACAGCGAACCACTCGCCGCAACGACCGAAGCCGGCCATGACCTCATCGGCGATCATGACGATCCCGAACTCGTCGCACAGCCTGCGGACGCCGGCCAGATACCCCGGTGGCGGGACCAGGATCCCGTTGGTGCCCACCACGGTCTCCAGGATGATCGCCGCCACCGTGTGCGATCCCTCGACCATGAGCAGGTCGCGCAGATGCTGCAGGGCGCGCTCGGACTCCTCCTGCTCGGTGGTCGCGTGGAAGGACGAACGATAGGAATAAGGACCCCAGTAACGCACGACCCCTGGCAACCCCGGCTCCGAAGCCCAGCGACGCGGGTCACCGGTGAGCGCAATGGCTCCAGCCGTCGCACCGTGATAGCTGCGGTAGGCGGCCAGGATCTTGTGCCGCCCGGTGTGCAGCCGCGCCATCCGGATCGCGTTCTCGTTGGCGTCGGCCCCGCCATTGGTGAAGAAGACGGCGTTGAGGTCTCCCGGGGCGACCTCCGCGATGAGCCGGGCGGCCTCGCTGCGTGCATCGTTGGCGAAGGCCGGCGAGATGGTGCAGAGCTTGGCGGCCTGCTCCTGGATGGCGGCGACGAGCTTGGGGTGCTGGTAGCCGATGTTGACGTTGACCAGCTGCGAGGAGAAGTCCAGATAGCGCTTGCCGGAGTAGTCGCTGAAGTACGACCCGGAGGCAGAAGCGATCGGCATCGGGTCGATCTGGGCCTGGGCGGACCAGGAGTGGAAGACGTGCGCGCGGTCGTCGGCACGCACTCGGGTCTCGTCTGCGGGGGTTGATGGGTCTGAGGGGTTCACGGGCGATGTTCTCTGGGTCAACGGCGCAGTGTCCTAACGGGTGCGGGGGAAGCCCAGGTCGACCGTGGAGGTCGCGGGGTCGGGCCAGCGCGAGGTGACGACCTTGCCGCGCGTGTAGAAGCTCATGCCCTCGGCACCGTACATGTGCGAGTCGCCGAACAACGACGCCTTCCAGCCCCCGAAGGAGTAGTAGGCCACCGGCACCGGAACGGGAACGTTGATGCCGACCATCCCCACCTCGACGTCGAACTGGAACGCGCGGGCCGCCCCGCCGTCACGAGTGAAGATCGCCGTCCCGTTGGCATAAGGGTTGTCGTTGATCAGCGCCAGGCCCTGCTCATAGGTCTGCGCCCGGACGACACAGAGCACCGGACCGAAGATCTCGTCGGTGTAGACGGTCATCTCGGGAGTGACATGGTCCAGCAGGGTCGTCCCGAGGAAGAACCCCTCGCAGGGCACGTCCTGCGCGCGGCCGTCGACCACCACGGTGGCGCCCTGCTCGGCGCCGGCCCCGATGTACCCCGCGACCCTGTCGCGGTGCTCAGCCGTGATCAGGGGACCCATGTCGGTGCCGGGGTGGGTGCCGTCGCCGATCCTGAGCTTCGGCAGCCGCGCAGCAATCGCCTCCACCAACGGGTCTGCGACGTCGCCCACGGCGACGGCGACGGACAGCGCCATACAGCGCTCGCCCGCCGAGCCGTATGCCGCCGAGACCACCGCGTCGGCGGCCATGTCCACGTCGGCGTCCGGCAGCACCAGGGCATGGTTCTTGGCGCCGCCCAACGCCTGGACGCGCTTGCCGTGTGCGGTGCCGGTCTCGTAGATGTACTTGGCGATCGGCGTCGAGCCCACGAAGCTCACGGCGGCTACGTCGGGGTGGGTCAGCAGGGCGTCGACCGCCTCCTTGTCACCCTGGAGCACAGTGAAGACGCCGTCGGGCAGGCCGGCTTCCCTCCACATCTGTGCCAGGAACAGCGACGCGGAGGGGTCCTTCTCGCTCGGTTTGAGGATGAAGGCGTTGCCGCAGGCGATGGCGTTGGCGCACATCCACAGCGGCACCATGACCGGGAAGTTGAACGGGGTGATGCCGGCGACCACCCCCAGCGGCTGACGGATCGAGTACACGTCCACCCCGGTCGAGACCTGCTCCGAGAACCCGCCCTTGAGCAGCTGCGGCACGCCGGCAGCGAACTCGACGTTCTCCAGGCCGCGTCCGATCTCGCCGACGGAGTCGGACAGGACCTTGCCGTGCTCGGCCGTGAGGATCGCGGCGAGCTCGTCGGTGCGCTCGTGCAGCAGCTCGCGGAGGGCGAACAGCACACCCGAGCGTGTGGACAGGGAAGAGTGCCGCCAGATCTTCGAGGCGGCGACTGCCCTGGCGATTGCGGCATTGACCTCACTGCTGCTGGCCAGGTCAACCTCAGCGGTGAGCCGGCCGGTTGCCGGGTTGTAGACAGGGGCAGTGCGATCGGAGGTGCCAGGGGTGCTGCGGCCATCGATCCAGTGTGAGATGCGCTGCGTCATGGCGTCAGAGTACGTCTCACCTGGGGACTGCTTTCACGGCGTCGACCGAGGTTCTGGCTGCCCCCGCGACCATGGTGTCGCAGTCCTCGCCCACGTGCGGTCAGGTCAGGTCATCACGGACGGAAGAGTGACAGCAGGTCCTGCGGCGACAGACCGGCCAGGGTTGAGATCTGGACAGCTCCAATGGTCTCCGGCACCGCGACGTGATGAGGCACGGCAATCGTCGGTATGCCGGCCGCCACCGCCGAGGCGACGCCCGGCGGCGAGTCCTCGATCGCGATACAGGCTCCGAGGTCGACCCCGAGCAGACGCGCGGCTGCCAGGTAGGGCTCGGGGTGGGGCTTGCCGTGGTGAACAACGTCTCCGGTGACGACTGCGGCGAAGCTGCCCTTTGGCAGGTTGCTCACCACGGCGGTCGCCAGGGACTCCCACGACATCGTCACCAGCGCGCACGGAACCCCTTGCGCCACAAGACTTTCGAGCAGCTCACGAGCGCCCGGACGCCACGGCACATGCTCCGTGACCCTGGCAACGACGCCGGCCAGCAGCTCGTGGACGATCTCCACCGGCGTCAGCTCGATCGGCGAGTGGGCAAGGATGTACTCGGCGGAGTCCAGCAGGTCGTGACCGACGAGCTGGTGGGCATGCTCGTCGGTCCACACGCCGCCGTGATCGGCCACGAGACGGTGTTCCTCGGCGATCCAGTAGGGCTCGGTGTCGACGAGAGTCCCGTCCATGTCCCACATCACGGCCGCCGGCAGGGCGCCGTTCAATGTTGCGCTGATCGTCATGGGCAACAGATGCTCATGTGGCGTTGAAGTACTTGGCCTCGGGGTGGTGCACGACCAGCGCATCGGTGGACTGCTCGGGATGCAGCTGCAGCTCCTCCGAGAGGGTCACGCCGATGCGCGAGGGGTCGAGCAGCCCGACGAGCACCGCGCGGTCCTGCAGGTCCGGACACGCCGGGTAGCCGAACGAGTAGCGGGACCCGCGATAGCCCTGACGCAGGATGGCACCAAGGTCGTCGTCGTCCTCGGCGCCGAAACCGAGCTCCTCACGCACTCGCGCATGCCACATCTCGGCCAACGCCTCGGTCAGCTGGACCGACAGGCCGTGAAGCTCCAGGTATTCGCGATAGGCGTTGCGGCCGAACAGCTCTGCGGTTGCCTCGGCCACCCGGGCGCCCATCGTCACCAGATGGAAGGCGATGACGTCCGGCTCGCCGTCGGCCTCGTAGCGTTCCTTGCTCTTGAAGAAGTCCGCGAGGCACAGACGGCGGTCACGACGCTGGCGTGGGAACGAGAACCGGGCCCTCTCGGTGCCGACCTGCTCGCCTTCGGGACCCTGCTCGTGGTGGAGGACCACAAGCTCGTTCCCCTCGCTGTAGCAAGGGAAGTAGCCATGCACGACCGCGGCCTCGAGCAGGTTCTCGGTCTTGATCCGCTCCAGCCACATGCGCATCCGTGGCCGGCCCTCGGTCTCGACGAGCTCCTCGTAGGAGGCGCCGTCGTCGCCGCGTGAGCCCTTCAGGCCCCACTGGCCCAGGAACGTCGCGCGCTCGTCGAGGTATGACGCGTAGTCGGCCAGGGCGATGCCCCTGACGACCCGACTGCCCCAGAACGGCGGCGTCGGGATGCTGTTGTCCTGAGCCACGTCCGAGCGCCTGGTGTCGGCGGGTACGCCGTCATCGGAGTGAGTCACGGCCCGAACCCGGCGCTTGCGCAGCTCGGGCAGAGTGTCCGAGACGTTGAGCTGCGGGTTGGCGCGGGCGGCTGCCACGGCGTCCATCAGGCGTAGACCTTCGAAAGCGTCCCTGGCGTAACGGACCTCACCCTCGTAGACCTCGGCCAGGTCGTTCTCGACGTAGGCGCGCGTCAGGGCAGCGCCACCGAGCAGGACCGGCCAACGCGCAGCGACCCCGCGAGAGTTGAGCTCCTCGAGGTTCTCCTTCATGACCACCGTCGACTTCACCAGCAGGCCGCTCATGCCGATGGCGTCGACGTCGTGCTCCTCCGCTGCGCGGATGATCTCGGCGATCGGCTGCTTGATGCCGATGTTGATGACCTCATAGCCGTTGTTGGACAAGATGATGTCCACCAGGTTCTTGCCGATGTCGTGGACGTCGCCCCTGACGGTGGCCAGCACGATACGGGCCTTGGCCTCACGTGCGGAGCCATCGGCATTGCCCTCGATGAACGGCTCGAGATAGGCGACTGCCGCCTTCATCACCTCGGCGGACTGCAGCACGAACGGCAGCTGCATCTCGCCCTTGCCGAACAGCTCACCGACGGTCCGCATCCCGCCCAGCAGGTTGTCGTTGATGATGTCGAGCGCGCTGTGGCCCTTGTCGAGCGCCGACTGGAGGTCGCCCTCGAGTCCCTGGCGCTCGCCGTCGATGATCCGCCGCTCCAGGCGCTCTTCCAGCGGCAGGGCAGCGAGCTCGTTGGCACGGGCCCCCTTCAGGGACGCCGAGTCCACGCCCTCGAACAGCTCGAGCAGGCGGCTCAGGGGGTCGTACGTCAGCTCGCTCTCCCCTGGCTCACCAGCCCAGACACGCCTGTCATGGACGAGGTCGAGGGCCACCTGGCGCTGCTCCTCGGGGATCCGCGCGATGGGCACGATCCTGGCGGCGTGCACGATGGCCGAGTCGAGTCCGGCCTTGACGCACTCGTGCAGGAACACCGAGTTCAGGACCACCCGGACCGCCGGCTTGAGACCGAACGACACGTTCGAGACGCCCAGGGTCGTCTGGACGTCGGGATAGAGACGCTTGAGCTCGCGGATGGCCTCGATGGTCTCCACGCCGTCGCGACGCGTCTCCTCTTGACCGGTGGCGATGGGGAAGGTCAGCGTGTCGACGATGATGTCCTCGACGTTCATCCCCCACTCGCCGGTGAGCGCCTTGATCAGCCGGGAGGCCACGGCCACCTTGTGTTCCCGGGTGCGGGCCTGGCCCGCCTCGTCGATGGTCAGGGCGATCACCGCGGCGCCATGCTCCTTGACCACGGGCATGATCCGGGCGAAGCGCGAGCCCTCACCCTCGCCGTCCTCGTAGTTGACGGAGTTGACGACCGCACGACCGCCCAGCAGCTCGAGGCCGGCCTCGACCACTGCGGGTTCGGTGGAGTCGAGCACCAGCGGCAGGGTGCTGGAGGTGGCGAACCTGCTGACGATCTCGTGCATGTCCTGCACACCATCACGGCCGACGTAGTCGATGCAGACGTCGAGCAGGTGGGCGCCGTCCTTGGTCTGGTTGCGGGCGATCTCGACGCACTCGTCCCAGCGGGAGGCCAGCATCGCCTCCTTGAACGCCTTGGAGCCATTGGCGTTCGTGCGCTCGCCGATCGACAGGAACGACGTGTCCTGACGGAAGGCAACCGCGGAGTACAGGGAGGCGACGCCGTGCTCGGGTCTGGGTCGGCGCGCCTTGATCGGCGCCCCGCCGACGGCCTTGACGACGGCCGCGAGGTGGGCGGGCGTCGTACCGCAGCAGCCACCGACCAGGGAGAGCCCGAACTCCTTGACGAACTGCGTGTGCGCGGCTGCGAGCTGCTCGGGAGAGAGCGGGTATGCCGCGCCCTCCTTGGTCAGCATGGGCAGCCCGGCGTTCGGCATGCAGGTGACCGGGATGCGGGAGTGCCGCGACAGATGGCGCAGATGCTCACTCATCTCGGCGGGCCCGGTCGCGCAGTTGAGCCCGATCGCGTCGATCCCGAGCGGTTCGAGGGCGGTCAGGGCCGCGCCGATCTCGGAGCCCATGAGCATGGTGCCCGTCGTCTCGACGGTGACCTGGACGATGACCGGGAGGGTCTCGCCGGCCGCAGCCAGAGCGCGCCTGGAGCCGACGACGGCCGCCTTGGCCTGCAGCAGATCCTGCGACGTCTCGATCAGGAGGACGTCCACGCCCCCGTCGATCAGCCCGCGGGCCTGCTCGGCATACGCGTCGCGCAGGGTCGCGAAGGAGACGTGGCCCAGGGAGGGCAGCTTGGTGCCGGGCCCCATGGAGCCGATCACAAACCGCGGATGCTCAGGAGTCGACCAGCGTGCGGCGGCCTCGGCAGCGATTCGCGCCCCGGCCTCAGCGAGCTCGTAGATGCGATCTGAGATGTCGTACTCGCCGAGGTTGGCCCAGTTGGCGCCGAACGTGTTGGTCTCGACCGCATCGACCCCCACGGCGAAGTACTCGTCGTGGACGCCTCGGACAATGTCCGGACGGGTGATGTTGAGGATCTCGTTACAGCCCTCGTGGCCCTGGAAGTCGTCCATCGACGGGTCCGCGGCCTGGAGCATGGTGCCCATGGCGCCGTCGGCAACGAGGACACGCTCGGAAAGAGCCGTACGGAAGAGGTCGGAGCGGCTGCTCAATGTGGTCGGCCTTCGCACTAGGGGGATCGAGTTGAAGTCTATCGGCGGGGCAGGGACGCGCCCGACCGGGGATTCCGTAGGCTGATGACCTCAGCCCCATCCCCGAGCGGTTACGGAGGCATCTGGTGATCGCGCTCACTGACGTGCCCGAGCTGCGCGACCCGATCATGATCGCCGCATTCGAGGGCTGGAACGACGCGGGCGAGGCGGCCACAGCGGCGGTCGAGCACCTCGCCGAGGTGTGGAACGGCGAGACCGTGGCGGCAATCGACCCCGAGGACTACTACGACTTCCAGGTGAGTCGTCCCCGGATCCTCATGGAGGACGGCAAGCGTCGGGTCAGCTGGCCCACGACCCGCATCCTGTTGGCTACCTCCACCTCCCTGAACCGTGACGTCATCCTCGTCCAGGGCATCGAGCCGTCGACTCGCTGGCGTTCGTTCACCATCGAGCTGCTCGAGTTCGCCCAGCACATCGGTGTCACCACGTTCGTGACCCTGGGCGCCCTGCTCGCCGACGTGCCGCACACCCGGCCCCTTCCGGTCAGCGCCACCTCGGAGCATGAGGACGCCGTTCACCGCTTCGACCTCGAACCCAGCAAGTTCGAGGGCGCCACCGGCATCGTGGGGGTCCTGGCCGACGCGGCCAGCCAGGCAGACCTGCCCTCGCTGTCCTGCTGGGCTGCGGTTCCGCACTACGCGGGGGGCACACCGTCACCCAAGGCCACCCTCGCGCTGATCTCCAAGCTGGAAGAGCTCTTCGACCTGGCCATCCCGCACGGCGACCTGCCCGACCAGGCGCGGGCATGGGAGCACGGGGTGGATGAGCTCGCCGAGTCTGATGACGAGGTGGCCGAGTACGTCCACTCGCTCGAGGAGGCCCAGGACACCGTGGACCTCCCGGAGGCCAGCGGCGACGCGATCGCGCGCGAGTTCGAGCGCTACCTGCGCCGTCGCGGCGAGGACCCGTCTGCCTAGGCAGCAACCTGCCTTAGAGCCGTATGCCCAGGAGCGCGTCCAGCGCGCGCCCGACCAGCCCCGGGTTGCCGAGGTCGCTGCCGCTGGCTGTGCTGTCGTCGAGACCCCTGTCGCCGGGCTCTCCGCTGGCCCGTTCCAGGCTCAGCCGGACCCACTCGTCCACCGCGGTCAGGGCGCCAGGCGCGTCGAGGTCGTTCGCAAGGCACTCGCGGATCCTTGCGATGGTCGAGTCGGCCGGCGGGCCGCCGTTGCCGGACAACCCCGCCCGCCACATGCCCAGTCGGCTCTGGGCCTCCACCAGCGTCTGGTCGGTCCACTCCCACGGGGTCCGGTAGTGGTGGGCCAGCAGTGCCAGGCGGATGGCCATCGGGTCGACCCCAGAGCGCCGCAGCCTCGAGACAAGCACCAGGTTGCCCTTGGACTTGCTCATCTTCTCGCCGTCGAGCCCGACCATGGCCTGGTGGACATAGGCAAGCGCGAACGGCGAGGCGCCGGTGACGGCGCAGGCCTGAACTGCGCTCATCTCGTGGTGAGGGAAGATCAGGTCGGTGCCGCCCCCCTGCACGTCGAAGGCCATGCCGAGGTAGTCCAGGGCGATGGCAGTGCACTCGATGTGCCACCCCGGTCGCCCGTCACCGAGGTCGCCGCCCGGCCAGGACGGCTCACCGGGGCGCGCGACGCGCCACAGCAACGGGTCCAGCTGATCGCGCTTGCCGGGGCGCTCGGGGTCTCCCCCTCGCTCGGCGAAGACCGCCATCATCTGGTCCCGGTCCCACGAGGAGACCGAGCCGAAGCCCTTGGCTGAGGCAAGGTCGAAGTAGACGTCCCCGGATACCGCACTCCCCCCACCCTCGGCAGGGGCCAGGCGGTATGCCGTGCCCCTGGACAGCAGGTCTGTCACCGCCTTGACCACTGACGGGACGCTCTCGACCACGCCGATGTAGTGATCCGGCGCGATCACCGCCAGGGCGGTCATGTCCTCACGAAAAAGGGCAATCTCCTTGTCGGCCAACGCCTGCCAATGGATTCCGTCCCGCCCGGCACGCTCGAGCAAGGGCTCGTCCACGTCCGTGACGTTCTGGACGTAGAGCACCTCGTGGCCCGCGTCGCGCAGGGCTCGACCCAACAGGTCGAAGGTCACGTAGGTCGCTGCATGGCCCATGTGGGTGGCGTCGTACGGGGTGATTCCGCAGACATACATCCGGGCCGTGCGGTCCGGCGTCAAAGGAACGAGGGCTCCGGATGCGGTGTCGTAGACGCGGACCGGCAGCCCGCGACCGGGCACAGCAGGAATGAACGGTGACGGCCAGGATTTCACGGACTGAGCCTAGTGGGGCGGGTCGGGGTCAGCTTTTGCGGCCACTGCACAGCAGGCCGGGGCCACTGTGAAGCATTACAGGGGTGGCCACGGCACGGCCGGCCCATGGCGGTTGGGCTGCGGAAACCGCCCGCTGGTCAGCAGACCCGTGATGCGCTGACTCACAGCATCGACCTCAGCCGGTGACAACAGCTCCCTGATGGATCGCGACACGGGGCTTGAGGGGTTGCTCAACCAGTCCGAAAGCGCTGCGAGCCTGGCCAGCTCGGTCTCTGGCAGTGACTGGCCCACCCACCCCCACAACACGGTCCGAAGCTTGGGCTCGGTATGGCAGCTCAGACCGTGGTCGAACCCCCAGAGCGATCCGCAGGAGTCCATCACCAGATGTGAGCCCTTGCGGTCCGCGTTGTTGATGACCACGTCGAACACCGCGGCAGAGGCGAGCTCTGGCCGGTCGGCATGGGCCACGACCACCGCAGTCCCATCAGAGAGCTGTGCCTCGAGCACCGGCAGCCAGCCCGGCAGCAGTGCCGCCGGGGTCACCACGTCGATGAGGCTCTCGGTGGCACCCTCGACAACGTCCACCCAGAGCTGGACCGAGCCCCGCCCAAGCGGGCCTTGCCTCAGGACCGTTGGGGGCACAATGTTCCAGCCACCGGCCGCCGACAGCACGAACGCGGCTGTCTCACGTTCGGCGAGGGTCCCATCCGGGAAGTCCCAGAGCGGGCGCTCCCCGCCCGTGGGCTTGTAGATCACCCGCGTCCGAACCTCACCCAGCTCGAGCTGCCCCAGCAGCGCCACGTTGCTGGCATCCACCAGGCGGCCCTCGAGCTCGATGTCGCCGAGCGTCAGCACGTCGAGGACGTGGGCGACCTCTTCCTTCGTCGTGGGAGCGGGCAGATTCATGTGCCTACCCAGCCTCCATCACTGTGCCCGTCACTGCTCAGCGCTTGTACCCGTTGGCGCGGGGGCAGACGTGCCCGGTCGGGTCCAGGGGGCCACCACAGAAGGGGCACGGGGGCCGGCCGGCCCTGACGAGCTTGGCGCACCGGCGGGCGAAGGCACGGGCCTGGGCCGGCTCGATCACCACGCGAAGGACCGTCTCCAGGTCGCCGGGTTGCTCGGGCTCCAGCGTGGGCTCCCCCTCGTCATCGATCTCGAGGACGTCCTCCCCGTCATGGCACTCCAGGATGATCACCCGGCGTTCGGCGTCCCACCCCAGGCTCATGGTGCCGACCCGGAACTCGTCCTCGATGGGGGTGTCCAGCGGCGCGGTATCCTCAACGGCCTCGTCACCGACCTCCACCGCATCACCTGCGGCAAAGTCGTCGAGCAGGTCGTTGACGCGGTCAGCGAGCGTGCTCACCTGTTGCTTCTCCAGGGACACGCTCGCCAGCCGCCCACCGGCGCTCGCCTGCAGGAAGAAGGTCCGCTGCCCGGGCGGGCCGACGGTGCCCGCGACGAACCGATCTGGGGGGTCGAACTCGAGGATCGGCATACGGGCGAGTTTAGTTGGTGTACTCAGTGTGGGCGGAGCCCACACCGCCGCCCACCGGCGCGTCCCCGGGTT
>Ga0070702_100000619_pt1 | contig 13075 bp, 24 predicted proteins | sample KBSK5103metaG_FD_65466 | JGI IMG/M metagenome (GOLD analysis project Ga0070702, IMG submission 65466) | Corn, switchgrass and miscanthus rhizosphere microbial communities from Kellogg Biological Station, Michigan, USA - KBS K5-10-3 metaG | ecosystem: Host-associated > Plants > Roots >... | reverse complement strand
GGCAGGGGCAGGCCTGCCGGGTGCGGGGTGGCAATGGGCAGGGGGACCGGGGCAATGGCCATGGCCAGCCATCCTGCGCATTTTAGCTGGCCAATAGGATGCCCCTGGATGGGCCAGAATCGGTCCCCCATGGGGTTTGGCGGGTTTGGGCTACCTAGGTAGCGGGCCACCCCAAACACCCCCTCCCTTGGGGCTGGCAAAGGCAGCCCTGCCAACCCCTAGAGATGTCCGTGGGAGGGGGTTTAGGGGCTGGCCTAGGCTACCCCTGCCCCTAGGGCGGTATGGCCCATGGGCGGGCTCCGCTGGGTCGCTGGTTGCCATGCTAGGGGTAGCATGCTAGACAGGGGTTCCCGGCAGGGGCAGGCCTTGCCGGGTTAAAACCTGAGGTTGCATACCATGAAGACTACTACCGTTGCCCAAGTCACCCGGCATGTGGACGACATGCTCCGCGCGCATCGGCTGGCGTATGGCGCAAAACTCCAACTGAAAAGTGTCAAAGCAAAAAACACCCGCTGCGTAATTCTCACGACACGTGACGGCGAACAGTTCAACGTCACAGTCAGTGCGGTGAAACAATGAAAGCTTCCAAGTTCAAGCAACTGCTAAAGCATCCGGGCATGAAACTGGAAATCACCATCACCAAATCTGGCGGCGTCAAGATGACATGCAGCGGTGACAAGAACGACAAGGCGGTTCCCAAGCGGGTGCTGCGCACCATCGGCGAGGCTCTTTCAATGGGTCTGGCTGTTTTAGACTAAATCCCCAAACGCAAAAAACCCCCGCATCGGCTAGCGCCGGTACGGGGGTTTCTTTTTGCCTTCAGTCCATCCTAGAAATTTCAAATGTCCGGTCCGGTTGAATAATCGCAACCCAAGAGTGCTCATACAGCACGACCAGTTCCTTCCGGAATTTAAGTTGTGCCAGCGGTTTCAGTGGATCCTCGCCTGGATAGCTAATAGAATTATCACCAAGCAGTTTCCATTTGCTCATGGGGCTCCAGCCGCCGCCATGTGCATAGCGTTCATTGAATTGTTCACGCACTGGACGGGGATCATCCGGGTCCAAGAAGTCTGGCAGGATTCCCATGACATCGGGGCCGACACGCGGGTGCAGCAGTTCCACTTCCATAGTGGTTTCATCTAGCTCCCCACCATTGTTTGTGAATTCAGCGCGAGCGTTGGCAAAAGTCCGCTCCATGATTTCACCGAAATGCTTGGGTGTCATGGACGACACGTCCACCAGCAACATGACCGCCGAATGGGTCAGCTCAGTTATCAACGTGGTCGCGGCGTCCACGGATGGCAGGTCAGCCGTATCGTGGATTTCAAAAGTATCCAGCACCAATTTTCTCAGCTTGCTGCGGAAGTGCTTCTGTAAGTCCTTTCGCATTTGTTCCTTGCTCATGCGACGCTCCTTCTGTTTTCCTTTACTCGTTTGCAGATCTCTTCGAGCTCCGGGTCTATCCCGAATATCAGTTTCGTGTTGAGCATCAGCCCGGTGTCGAGCAATCCATAATGCCCATTGCGCAGCATCTCCTTGAGCAACGTATCCTTGTCGAATGCCACGCCGTAATATTCGTAATCCTTTGCATCAAGCGTCGGATCCATGGCATCGGCGCCATCCACCGTGATCCATGCATGCAGCAATGGCAGGGCGAACTTATTGTTCACGGCGAAACCCTCGACGTAGGTTCCGCCGCCTTTGTACAGCGCGATATCCGCTGCGTTGGCGTAACATTGTTTCGCCTTGCGCTTACGGCCGATGCGCTTGCGGGGCTTGTACGCTTTGCCATTGCGCAGCACGAACCGCTCGAGCAGAGCCGGGTGGCCAAGGTATTCCCAGGACAGAACGCTTTCAGTGAGCGTGTCATACAGTGACATTGATAAACTCCAAATGAAATGCCCGCAGTGGGCGATTAGGTTTTCCGTCAGCACGAAGTGGTCTGGCTGCCGGTATCCGGTCAGCGAACTCATAGGCCTCTTTGAAATCCTTGAATTTCAATGCCTCAGAAAGTTTGTGAGTATAGCGGGCGTCACCGCCGCCATTGTGTGCTTCAGGGTCGTAGCTCTTGATGTAGACGCCTTCCATATCGAAGAGCCCGGACGCCGGTCCGTGAGCGATGATTACTGTTTGCATCATGGGATGGTATCCAGTTCATCGTACAGATCTACGAAGCGGATGCACTGCTCCCGTAGTTTTAAGAAGCAGTCGCGCTCATAGTCTGACATCAGCATTGATTTGAATTTATCAAGGCCGGTGCCATTGTCGATGGCATCATTGATGGCCATGCTGCAGATTTGCAGATGGCGCAGCGTGTTCTCAAACTGATTGTAGATCTTAGGTATAGTCATTCGACTTGTTCCTGTTGCATGGGGGATGAGGTGCGGCGGCCGATGACCTTGTACGGTACGAATGCCTCCTAACAACCGAGAGGCCGCAGGTCATCTTTCTGAACACCGATTCCGCCGCTAACCGATGTGACTACCCTCTCGGTTGTAGCTGCTTAATCTTCTTGGTGCCGTGCGTGATGTCCGCCGTCTTCCGGTGTGCCTGGACAATATGTTTCTATTTCCTTCGGCTTCGGCACAGCAATACGATCCGCGACTAGCGTGGCATATCCGGCAATGTCGTGCCAGTGGTCGTGGAAGTTTGGATTGCCTGCTAGGATGCGGCCAATCTTGTGCGCGATAATTGCCAGTGCTTCACGCTGGCAATCATTGAGCTTGTCGTAATTATCTTGGCGCTCTATCACGTGTTTGATTTCTTGCGTGATCCGGGCATGCACGGTGAAATCGCCGTGCGTGGTATTACGTTGGTTCAGGGTTATCTTCACTGACATTGGGCTTTGCCTTTTTGGGTTTATCCAGAACAGGTTTCAGTTGGCTAGTGCGTACATGGCCTTCCTTGCCGAACAGGTCAGCACGGTCAAAGCGTACCGTGCTCATTGTCTCACCGCGTCCCAGTACAGTGGCAAGGCCCTCCTCGTCACCGTACTCAAACACGTATACACGTTCACGCCCGAGCATCTTAGCAAGTTCAGCGGGAGGGGTTGGTTCCCTCCCGCTTTTCTTAACTTGCTTCAGCAACTCGAGCGAGACTACTTTCCCTCTGAGATAAACTCCCCGCCGCCAGCACGCACGAAGTTCAGCGGCGTTGTGGGCTTCAGGCTCTTCAGTGCGCGGAGCGTGCCGTAGGTCTTGCCGTTGCTTTTGGCGCAGATCTCGAACCGCTCGTATGGGCCGGTCCCTTCTTTGTAGGGGTTCTTGAAGGACTTGCTCACCTTCAGCACTGCATCCTCGGCGACACGCTTGTTCGGTGTGTCCTTTGTCTTCGCCTTCGCAGCGCCGTTGCTCTTCGCCTTACTCTTTACAGACTTCTTGGCCACCTTGGCCTCCTTTTTCTTTGGTGCTGCGGGTGCAGCGGGTTTCGCGGCGGGTGCCGCCTTGGTAGTGGTCTTCTTCTTAGGAGCAGCCTTAGCCTTGACGGCAGGCTGATCAGCTTCTGCAGCGGCGACAGCTTCCACTACAGTATCAATCTGCTTCTGTGGCTTGGTCTTGTCCTCTACCTTGAGGTCTTCAACGAATTCCCCGACGACGGTCTTGGTGACGTCGGTCTGGTTCTCAAGCTTCTTTTCTTGCATTGCCTTTGCTCCATGGCGCTTTCCACATCGACAGCCGCTCACGCGCCGCATTGAGCAACTGTGTTTCTGCGAAGGTCAGGTCATGCCTGATTTCCTCGCGCGAAATTCTTTCGGCTAGCACGTCACGCGTTAACGTGCTCCAATGTTCAAGTCGTTTACCGGCCATTGCGCTTGATCCTTGCCAGACACAGCACGCGCCAGCCCTGTGTGAAGATGGGGACATCCTCGACCACATGCCAGCCGCGCTTGAATATTCGCAGCATGAACTTGCGTTCAGCGTGCGTGGCGGTGTTGGACTTCAAGATATAGCTATCACCAAGCCTGATGGTCAGGATGATGTGGTCGGTGGCTGCAGCCATGAGCTTGTCCATGGCAATCAGCATGGCCGGTTCATCAATCAGGTCCAGGAATCTGACACTGACCGCGGTCTGGGCTTTGGGCAAATCATCTTGCAGCACATTGCCAACGCTCAGCTTCAGTCTGTCCGCGCCGGGTTTCTTGCGGGCCTGAGCCAGCATTTCTTCGCTGCTGTCTATACCCCACCCCTTCAGCTTCAGCGTGCGGTACAGCGGCAGGAAACGCCCGGTGCCGACCGGCACATCCAGCACAGTCTTGGTGCCCAATGTGGTCAGCATCTGTTCCACGATTTGGTTTTCCTGGTGCCAACGCAATTGTTTCTTGCGCTTGGTTTCATAGTTGGCCGCCATCGCACCGATATATTTCTTCGCGGTGCGTTCGCTTAGTTGCTTGGACATTCGCAGTATCCTTGACACTTGGGGCAGTCGCACTCGAACTGCATCTTGTTGCACTTGTATAGCGCGAAGAACTTTTCACAGTGTTCGCACTGGCGCTTGATGATGCCCTGATCTTCTGCCGCCTCGCGGACGGCAGGGATAAAGGTAGCGGCGAAGTCGCCGAGTGCGACATAGCCTCGCGGTCGTTTCATTTAGTCCTCCGTTAAGAAGGGGCGGGTGCTTACAGTCACCCCTACAGTTTGAAGCACGTCAGTTCGTGCTGCCCCTATGGGTTCAAAGTTCTGAGTAGTGAAAGCACAGATGTGCGGTGTAGTGCCAGAACATCCAGCGGCTGAATTCAGTTTCAGTCATTGGGTGTAGTCCTTTCAATAAGTGTCGATGAGAGAACGCGCAATGGCAATGGCCACGCGGTCATCAGCCTGCAGTGCATCCAGTTCTGCCTGCCCACCGATGCCAGGAGCGCGGTCAGCGCTGGCTCCCTCCAAGCGGTCGACACACAAGCCGAGCGCTGCAATGGCGGCACGCAGTTCAGGCGTCATTACCCGTTCCCGCTTATGCCGCACCACATCTCCAATCCTAAACATTGTCGTCTGTCCTTTCTACCGGCAACGCGCATCGCATGGTATCAATCCAAACCTTCAAGTCAGCACGGGCCTTGTCGGCTTGGGTGCGCTTGTAAGGCTTGCCAGTGTACGACGTTGCAGCTTGCAACGCCTTGGTCATTGTCCAGTCACGCCTTGGCTTGATGCCAGCCTGGAGAAGCCCCAAGCCGGAATGCAGGGTGATGGCATGAAACAACCGCATGGCATCAGGCCCTGAAAACATTGTCCCACCTTTGCCGTGCGAAATGTAGGAATCATCCATTTATATTTTCCTTTTGATTGAGGCCCATGACATCGGCGATGTCTGGCCAGACGCGGCGGATATAGACGGGGTCAGCCGACTTGGACCGACCCTTGTTGAAGTTGCCTTTGTCTTTGTACCACCACACACATTCCTTCATGAATATGTCGTAGTGCTCGTCAGATTCCATATAGGAACCCCACAGTGCCACCACACATTGATCCATGGTGACGGTGCTGCACGTCAGCAGACGCTGCACCGTGCGCTGCTCAGGCTTGCCCATTCCCAAATTGCTACCGCCCATAACGGCGGACAGCACGGTCAGGGTCTTGTCGTCCAGCTTTAGCTTGCTTTTGTCAGTCATCGTCAGTTTCCTTTGTGAAATTCAAAGCATGATTCAAAGCACGGGCCACCTCGACCACGTCTCCTTGCACGATGAACTCCTGCTTGCCCCGCATGGTAATCTTGGTAGCAGGGGGGAACGCTTCACCAGTGCCGCCGTGGTTGAAGGCTTCACTAAACAACTCGATGAAATCCACGCGGGACGGCTCGACAGCAATCGGTGTCCGATCCTTTGCGGTCATACACCATTTAACAAATTGAACTTTCATTTTCAGTTTCCTTTGGGGTTAAGCTTGAATGCCCCGGATGGGGCTGTGTTGCGTACAGCCCCTCGCCCCCGGCAGGGGCAGGGCTGGCAGGGCTTGCCCCCGGCAGGGGCAAGTCCACGCCGACCCAGCGGAGGCCGTGGGATGGGGCTTTGGGGGTGGCTGCTACCCCTATAGCTGGCCACCCCCGGCAGGCCTGCCCATGGGGCTGGCAGGGGCAGGGCTGGCAGGGCTGCCCCCGGCAGGGGTAGCAGGGGCAGGGGCAGGGCTGACAGGGCTGGCAGGGCTGGCGGGCCTGCAGCGATGCCGGGTGGCAAAGGCTGCAGGGAACACCGCGTCGCATCCGGGGCATACCGCCATCCTAGGTTTTTGGCGTTTCATTTTCAGTTTCCATTACTTGCGCCATGAACAATGGCCGTTTGAAAAATCCAGGATTGTCATTTAGGAAAACGCGGCTGACAACATCAGCCGCGATTATTCTGTCATGGGGTTCTGCCAGCATGCGCAGCCCTGCTATCATTTTCTCATAGTGCTTCTGGGAAAAAATTGGGGAGGCGCTCATGCTGCTTCCTCCTCCCCAACGTACCGCGCCAGCACCCGCTTGACCCAAGCGACCGGGTCCTGCGTCATTGGGTCGCCCCAATAAATCGGCGGAATGTAAAGCAACTCCTGGCCAGCAAACACTTCCTTCAGGCGGGCTTCCGCCGTCCGGCAGTGCAGTGCATGATTACCGAATGGCCAATGGCCATGCGGCATGTCCAGTTCACCGTGGACCATTTCATAACCAAACCCCCGCGCCATAGCGGTGGATGAAATGTGGAATGCCGCGCGGGCCAAGTCCAGCGGTGCAGTGTCAATGCGCCAGCATACCGTTGCCGATACGCTTTTGCCGCCGTTGCGATGGGAATAGCCGGAACCCATGCCGGTTCCAACCCACAGTTCCACCGGGCGGTGTTCTACCAGCAAGCGTGTCAGTGCCAGCAAAACAATTCCGCGCTTCTGTACGTCCTTGGCATCAATGCCTGCGGAACTGGTCAGGTCCATGTAGATGGCCAACGGTGCAGTGTCACGCATTGCCCGCTGACGCCGCCGCATGCACTGCGGATGGCCTGCCAGAAACGCGGGGACGTTTGGTACAGCACCGACAACGTCGTCCACGTTGCGCCAGCCGCGCGCCATCGGCACCTGATCCTCGATGAGGGCCAAGTGCTTATCCGATTCCAGCACCAAGGCATTGTCCCCGGTGCTGGCGCGTTGCTTGAAGGTGGCGTATGCAACGCCACCGCTCCAGCTATCACCTGTTTTATGCATCAGCACTTTTTCATGCTTCTGCACCAGAGCCGGAATTTCACCGGCTTCCAGCAGGAGATATTTATCAGTGCCGTGCGGGGTCTCAGTTTCAAAGCGTCTCACGTTAGGCCTCCACTTGCTTGCGTTGTTCCGGCTTCAGGTTGGCGAGGTAGGTGAACCCTGCCGCGTCATCCATGTTGTAGCCCGCTTCAATGAGTGACTGACCGGCCATTGCGGCGCGGGTGTCAATCATTACTTTCAGGCCAGCTGAGCGGGCATTGCCGCGCGCCTTGCGGACACGGTCCAGCCACTCGGAGTTGGTAACGATAGCTTCTTCCAGCACGGGGTCGATATCCCATGACAGCTTGATGGGGAAGCGGCTGAGGAACGCCGCGTCCAGCTTGGTAGCACCGGAATAGTTTGCATCAGCACCCAGACCCCAAGTGTTAGCGGTGCAGATAATGATGCAGTCCTTGTGGCGCTTGATTTGCTTGTCCGGGAAAGTTGCCACACCGTTTGCAGTGTGCGGGTTCACGGCGAGCAGCGCGACCGGGTCGGACCGATCCACTTCATCGAACGTGTAGACGCCACCATGCTCATAGGCTTCACGGAACGGAGTGCGGTGATACTTGCCCGCGCCGTCAATGAAGCCAAGCATTTCATGCGGGAAACTAATGGCTCCGTTAAAGTGCCACTTGAGCCCGAGCGCTTCCGCCAGCATTTTGCAGCCAGTGGTCTTTCCGCTGGAGGCCTCGCCGGCAATGAACATGCCGTTGGTATAGCCGTTCGGCAGCCGGATGGAAGCCATCCGTACCAGATGCTCGAACATTTTGTGAACGGCACCGGCAACCTTTTTGGTTTTGCCGGTGTCCGCCTGCTTCACCAGGATTTCCACCTGACGCGGCTTGCGGTTTTCAATTTCCACCATCACGTTGGCAGTAACGATCCGCTCGATTTTCTCGAGGTCGCCGTCATTCAGCCCGCCACGCGCTTCGATTTCCGCGACAGCTTGCCGCACGATTTCCGCGGTGTCAACGGAGCCGGTGACGTTTACCTTAACGTCGAGGTTCCGATGCTTGCGCTTGGCCCGCTGCAGCAAGCGACCCACGAACAGAATTTGTTTTTCTGACATGGTGCGACCCGCATCGAACCAGCGGAGCAGGTCCTTTGCTTTTACTGCACTGTCAAAGTGGATGGCGCCGAGCTTGGCTTTTTCTTCCAGGATCGGAAGCGCCGTGCGGAGTTCATTGATTTGCGTCTGTAAAATATTCGTATCCATTTGCGTCGTTCCTTTTGGTTTGACGTCGGTGAGGTTTCAGTTGGCGCGGAATGCACCGTGACACAGCCGACTCCGGCTGTGCTTCGCTGCACTTGGCACATGCTGCCGCTTGATGATGACCGGAGGTTCTCAGAGAACTCCGTGCATCGCCAAGCGGCTCGCCGCTGATTGAGCGCGTCGAACAATTCCGTAAGGCATCAGTGAAGTGCCGAACCGAATTGCCGTCGCCGTTTTGTTTTGGATTTCACTTGCGCATCACTGCGAGAAATGAATTTCACTTGCGCATCACTGCGGAAATGTCTTTGGATTCGCCGCGCGGTGTAAATGCGCAGCGCCATTTAGCTTGCAAAAGTTTTCTGGAAATTTGCATGCACCCGCTTTTCTTAACTGCGGGCCTCCGGCGGTACTTAGTAGCAGGGGCAATGTGCAAGGCCTTGTTACAGCCGCATCGCGTGCCACGGTGGGGGTTCTGCCATTCCTTGCTCCGGCCTCATTGGGCACTGGGGAACGGCGGAACCTTTTAGTCGCCGGGTTGCGGGGTAAAACTGGCTGACGCTGTTAGCCCTGCCTCACAACCTAGGACCATTCTAGCCTTGCTAGGGGTAGCAAGCAAGGATATTTGGATCAAAAAGGTCTCCGCTTTGCTGGACTTTTTCGGAAAAATGTGAGCTGGGGACGCCCCTGCAGCCCTGCTAGGGGTAACAGCCAAGGCCTGCAGGGCGTCCGATTCTTTTAGGTATTACAGATATTTATTCAGGGACCCAGCAATTATCATGGGCATCTGCGCGGGCTTTTTCTTTGGACTTGAACGGTCCAACCTTTTTCACGCTGCTTTGTTCCTTCAGCGGAACCCACCACCATTGTCCGTCCTGTGTCAGAAATTCATCTTGGTTTTTATCAATCACGCGTTTCATTTGGTTTCTCCGTGCCGCTGTATGCAGCACGGCAATTCTAACGTGCTACTGGTAACGCAGCAAGGCGCGGAACCGCATGGCAGAAAATCACACGAAACATAACTATGACTTGGATTCTGGGAACGGATACGGGTGCAGCTTCTGGCAATCCAAGCGCATGTCAGTGCAGTCACACTGCTTGGAATCATCCGTCACGGTGCCACAGGATTCGCACCACCATTTCCACTTTGGATCCTTGGGGTCAGGCGGTGTGTATGTCATGTGCGTCCCCAGCTTGGACCAAGTTTGATGTCCACTTGCATCGGCACTACTAGCGGAGCGGCACCGCACATCAGTTCTGAAATCTGTGCGGCCGTGTTCTTGTTTGCCACGCTGAAACAGAGTTCATCATGGACTTGCAGCACCGGCTGGATCCCGGCTTGGGCGCATGCCCGCATGGCCATCTTAGTTTGCCGTGCTGCACTGCCCTGAATCAATCCGTTCAGTGCCTTGTAGCAGCGGCTCCGCCGCAAGACCCTATTGAACCACGGATGGGTGCTGTCAGTGACGCGCCGCTGTGCTTCATCTCCGCGGCAGTCGCTGCTGTAATCTTCCTTGCTCCACTTGGTGCTGTGGTCATTGCTGCGCCACCCGGCAAACCACCAATCAAACCGGACACGCGCACCATCCAGAAGCTTGATATGTCCGCGGCGCTCAGCGACGCTTTCACATTGCTGAAACAGCAGATTGGCGAACGGCATCTCACGGTCATACTGCCGCATGATGTCGGTGGCCTCTGCAATGGATTTCCCAATCATCATGGCAAATTTCTTTTCACGCGCTCCGTAGATCTTGGCGAAGTTGGCGTCCTTGGCTGGCTTGCGCGGCAGACCTGTGATATCCGCGACCCACTGATGAAAATCAGTTGTCGGGTCATCGATGTAACGCTGCACCGCTGCATCCGCCTTGTGGAGTTTGGCCTTGGCCGCATAATGCACGAACAACCGATACTCCTGTTGGCTGTAATCCGCGCTGAGCCACTGCTCGCCCTCCTCCGGCAGGAAAGCCCGCCGGACTTCCACCGTTTCATCATCACGCTTCGGCATCTGTTGCAGCGGCGGATCTGAATAACTGAATCTATAAGTGCGGGTGCCGCCTCCGCGCGCATCGTCTTCGCCGCCAGCCACCTCCGCACGATACTGATGCACGCTGGCGTGCAGCCGTCCGTTATGAGTGTGGTCCATGATGTAGTTCTTAACGAACTTTTCGGCCGCGTCTTCACGACCTCGAGCTTTCTGCACTAGCTGTGGAAGCCAGTGTGTATGTGATCGCATCCAACCCTTGGTGAAACTGGCTGCACCTCTTGCCGTCATCGGATAGCGGACCTTGCAAGCATCATGGGCTTTCGCGAGCCACGCAGTTTGACGGATATCCTCCAGACTGACGGTGTGACTAAGCTTGTCGCTGAGTTCCTTCAGCGCGGCTTGGCTCTGCGCTTTGAACTTGTCATACAATTGCTGCGTCACATCCTGATCTATGCGGATACCGCGCGCCATCATCTGGTGGACCACAGGAACCAGATCCATTTCGAGGTTATAAGCATCGGTCAGTTCCTGCTTGGCCAATTCAGGATACATCTTGTCGAAGAGCATCAGGGTGGCACGCGCATCCTGTGCCGCATAGTCACCAACGTAGCGTGCTGGCAAACGGTACAATCCGTTCTTCGGGTCGATGCCATACGCATCCGCGGCTTCGCGCAATGTTTTCTCATCTTTGCCCGGCATGCCTTGCCATCTGCAGAGTTCGTTCAGCGAGTAGGACATCCGCTGTTCGTCGAGCATGTAGGCAATCGCAGAAGTATCATGGATCTTGGCTGGCACCGGCAGATTCCAGCATGATGCGCCGAATCCGATATCGTATCCGGCGTTCTGCATGACGAAGGTGACGCCAGCTTTCTGGAGATCCCGTTCCCACTGCGCCACCTGTTCAGGCGCGAAACATTCGCTATCCGGATGGCCGGTCGGCAGATAGCAGGATTTGATTTCCTCACCTTCGTGCCATGCCACACTCACGCCGACAATGCGTCCGCGCTTGTGCGTCCAGCTTGGTCCTGTCTTGGCTTGAAGTCCAGGATCTTCTGTCTCACGATCCAACGCGATGATGCCAACACGACGCAAATCAGGAAGTTCCTTCACGCGTGTCCAGGTGCTTTGCGGCTGGATGAGCAGCAATTGTTCACCGCCAATGTGATAGTCACGTTTCTTTTTCATCGTGCCCTCTGATTTCGTCACGCAGCCATTCGGCCACCGTCACAGCAACCGTGCGCTGATCTACAGACCATTCCAAGGCTGCGCCGATCTTGATAGCGAAGGCCATGCCGTCGCATATTTTCGCGCACCGCTCGCGCTCTTGCTTTACTGTGTCACTAATCATCTTCTTCTGCCTTTTGAATTGGCGTACCGCACATGACCACGAGTATGCCAGACTTCACTTGATGAGACGGCAAGAGTTTATAGCTTTCCAGTGCAGTCAGGATATTATCCTGCACCGACCTTGCGTACTGATTTCCCATCGACATCTCGATGCGTGCGAATTCCAGCATCTGCAGCATGTCACAGAGCTTGAATCGCGCGTACTCGACATCGTACAGATCAGGCATGTCGATGTTCATGCGCCGCAGGCCTGCTTCCTCGGCCTTGTCCATGTAATCCTTGATTCCGGGCGCATCGCGCTTGGCGTTGAACGGAAGGTCACCTGAACTGAGTTCACCCATGTCATGATACAGGATGTACTCGAGGACTTCCGCCCGCGGACTGCCGAACAATTGCAGATACAAGGTGCATACTCTGTGTGAATGCTCGCCGACCGTTTCCTGATGCAGCACCGGAATTGTATGATAACGCCGAATGCGCGAGGCCATCGCGCGCATCGACATAATCCGTTGATGAACAGTTGGCGTCGGTGACATCATTTCACCCTCCGCTGCAGCCACTCAACCATTGCCATGCGCCAGTCAGATGCACCGACGGTCCCGGCGATCTTGATGGCCATGTTGATATCACCAGACCGATACATCCGGTGCGCAATCACAGCCGATGCGAATGTCGTGTTGAACCATTCGTTCTTGAAGTCGGGCACGCGCTCCCCCAGATGATCGTGCCAGCGCATGGCCGCGTTCACGTCATCGTCAATCGCAGTCGGCTCTGTGAACATGGGTGCTGGCGCAACGTCTTCGTATTTATAATAGTCAGAATCAAACCACGGATACATCTTGGCGCGACGCTCGAGACGATCGAGTTCTGTCAAGTAAGCGTGCGCATTGTTGCTGAGTTGATACATCGTGCCGATTTCAGTGTCAATCCGTGCTGCCATGTATTCCTGCAGGATGCTGAAGTGAACGGCATTGGCACCATGGCCACCCCAGATCATGTCATTGCTTCGGCAGCAGACCGTGATGTCCAGACGATGATCCACGATGCGCAGATACAGATGGGTATTGCACGGACGGGTGCGCCATCCTCCTTTGAGATCGTTCTCGCCTTCCACGTGTGCTCGTCGAGGATCCCACATTGTGATCACACACTGTCTGTCTCGCGGATCGTCGATAAGTTTTTGGACTACTATATCGAGTTGATCAAAATTAAATGCGCTGCGCCAACGTCGACCATACGCGTCGTGGATCTTGCCGTCATCTTCTGGAAAGGGCTCACCGAGCAGACGCTCAGCGAAGCTGTCGCCGAAATTCTTGACATAGAGATTCAGCGGTG
>Ga0070702_100000615_pt1 | contig 13120 bp, 10 predicted proteins | sample KBSK5103metaG_FD_65466 | JGI IMG/M metagenome (GOLD analysis project Ga0070702, IMG submission 65466) | Corn, switchgrass and miscanthus rhizosphere microbial communities from Kellogg Biological Station, Michigan, USA - KBS K5-10-3 metaG | ecosystem: Host-associated > Plants > Roots >... | reverse complement strand
TGATCCGGAAGTAGGCCTGCAGCGGGATGTCGACCTTGACCCCGGGCGGGACGTAGATGAAGGAGCCACCCGACCAGACTGCGGTGTTCAGCGAGGCGAACTTGTTGTCGCCGACCGGGATCACCGACGTGAAGTACTCGCGGAACAGGTCCTCGTGCTCACGCAGGCCGGTGTCCGTGTCGACGAAGATGACGCCCTGCTGCTCAAGGTCCTCACGGATCTGGTGGTAGACGACCTCGGACTCGTACTGCGCGGCCACGCCGCCCACGAGACGCTGCTTCTCGGCCTCGGGGATGCCAAGGCGGTCGTAGGTGTTCCTGATGTCCTCGGGCAGCTCCTCCCAGGAGGTGGCCTGCTTCTCGGTGGACTTCACGAAGTACTTGATGTTCTGGAAGTCGATGCCGGTCAGGTCAGAACCCCAGCTGGGCATGGGCTTCTTACCGAAGAGCTTCAGGCCCTTCAGCCGCAGGTCGAGCATCCACGCAGGTTCGCTCTTGCGCGCCGAGATGTCGCGGACAACCTCATCGCTGAGACCTCGACGTGCGGAGATGCCGGCAGCATCGCTGTCGGACCAGCCGTACTCGTAGGTCCCGAGACCCTTCAGACCCGGGTTGAGCTCTTCAATCGTGCTCATGACTTTGGACCTTCCATCGTGGTCGTTGCGGGCAGTGCTCTTGTCGGCTCGGTCGCCTTCATGCGGGGGGCGCTCAAGGGGATGAAGGTGGTGCAGACGTGCTCTCCGTGGGCGAGGGTCGCCAGGCGCTGGACGTGAACGCCGAGCAGGCGCGAGAACGCGTCGGTCTCGGCGTCACAGAACTGCGGGAACTGGGCTGCGACGTGCTGCACCGGACAGTGCCCCTGGCATAACTGCACGCCGGCCAAGGGTGTTCCCTGTGCGACGGGTCGGGTGGAGGCTGCGAAACCGTCGACAGTCAGCGCCGTGGCCAATGCCTCCGCACGGGTGGTGACATCGCCACCCGACTCGGCGAGCTGGGCGGCATAGCGCCGTTCGATCTCGGCGGTACGTTCGCGAACGAACTCGTCCACGGCGTCTGCGCCGGCGTGTTCCGCAAGGAACCGCAGCGCCGATGTGGCCACGTCGTCGTAGTCGCTGTTCATGGCGGCGTGACCGGCCTCGGACAGGATGTATGCGCGGGCCGGGCGCCCGCGCCTGCGACCGGCTGCCCCGGCGGGCACGTGCTCCTCGATGACGCCTCGCTCTGCGAGCAGGTCAAGATGCCGGCGGACCGCGGCGGGCGTCAACCCGAGGCGGGAGGCGAGGGCGGCCGCGGTAAGCGGTCCATGCTCGGAGATCGCCTGCCGGACCCGGTCCCGGGTGCGCGCCTCAAGACCGTGCGGTCCGGGGTTGGGCCCGTCGGCACAGTGAGAGACGTGGTCAGCGATTAACACAAGGACATTGTGACCTAATTCGGCCATGCACTTCTAGGAAGGCATACCTAACCTCACGCAACTCCCGGCCGTGAAGCCTGGTCGGCCCATTTCGGCGCTGGTGACCACCGCGGCCTGAACCCAGAGAGACCCGAGAAGGGTCGTGCCGACAGCCTCACCGAGGTTGTTCCACACGCTTTAGACTCTGGCCGTGACCGAGGCCGTGACCGTGCGTGACCTCGCCAAGCGGTTTGGCGCAACCACTGCCCTCGCGGGTATGACGTGGTCTGCTCGTCATGGACAGGTGACAGCAGTCCTCGGGCCCAACGGTGCCGGCAAGACGACGACCATCGAGTGCGCCGAGGGTCTGCAACGACCGGACTCCGGCGAGGTCCGCGTCCTCGGTGCCGACCCGTGGCGGGCCGGCCCGGACCACCGCGCCGCCGTGGGGGTCATGTTGCAGGACGGTGGTCTGCCGGGCGGCAGCAAGCCGGTGCGGCTCCTGCGCCACCTCGCCGCTTTCCACCAGTCCCCCGCCGACGTCGACGCCCTCGTGGACCAGCTCGGGATCGGCGCCTTCAGCGACAGCACCGTCCGCCGGTTGTCCGGCGGGCAGAAGCAGCGCGTGGCTCTCGCCGCGGCTCTGGTGGGCAGACCCGAGGTCGCCTTCCTGGACGAGCCAACCGCGGGCCTGGACCCTCACGCCCGGCTCGACGCCTGGGACCTGGTGCGCGCGACCCGCGACTCCGGCTGTGCCGTCGTCGTCACCACCCACTCCTTCGAGGAGGCGCAGCGGCTGGCCGACCACATCGTCATCGTCAACAGCGGGCATGTTGTCGGCCAGGGCACCCTCGCCGAGCTGACCGGCGAACGTTCGCTCGAGGACGTCTACTTCTCTCTCACCCGGGAGGCCGCCCGATGAACACCGCGGCGCCGGCCCACAACCGGGTCCTGGCGCAGGCCCGCTTCGAGACCGGCACCCTGCTGCGCAACGGCGAGCAGCTTCTGGTGGCGCTCGTGCTGCCGGCAGCGGCTCTTGTGGGCCTGGCTCTCAGCCACGCACCCTCGCTGGGTCCCGGTCGACGCATCGACCTGGCCGTTCCCGGGGTGCTGGCCCTGGCGGTGATCTCCACGGCCTTCACCGGTCAGGCCATCTCGACGGCCTTCGACCGCAGGTATGGCGTGCTGCGCCTGCTCGGCGTCAGTCCCCTCGGTCGAGGCGGCCTTCTTGTGGCGAAAGCGCTGGCAGTGCTGACGATCGAGCTCCTGCAGCTCATCGTGATCGGCATACTGGGCCTGACCCTCGGGTGGCACCCGCAGTGGACAGGCCTGATCGCCGGCGCGCTCCTGGCGCTGGTCGGCACGTGGACGTTCGTCGCGCTCGCCCTGCTCCTGGCCGGCACCCTGCGCGCCGAGGGCGTGCTCGCCCTGGCCAACCTGATCTGGGTCGCGCTCCTCGGTCTCGGTGGCGTCATCGTGCCACGCACCGAGATGCCGGTCGGCCTCTCGCACGTGGCCGCTCTTCTTCCCTCCGGCGCGCTCGGGGACGGGCTGCGAGAGGCCTTCAGGCATGGGCAGCCGGCTGGCATGCCGCTCTTGGTGCTCGTGGTGTGGGGTGCTGTGGCGACGGCCCTGGCATCTCGCACCTTCCGCTGGAGCGACTGAGAGCGGAGAGATGGTGAACACCGCGACTCCGGCCGGCATCCACTCTCGTCGGGTGTCCCCAGCCGCAACGACGAACCCCTGGCTGCGACGCGTCCTTCTGGTCAACCTGGTCGTCGAGATCGGCATCGTCGTCACCGGCGGACTGGTGCGCCTGACCGGTTCGGGCCTGGGCTGTCCGACCTGGCCCCAGTGCGTCCCGGGGTCGTTCACCCCGGTGCCCCACCAGGAGCAGGGACTCCACAAGGTCATCGAGTTCGGCAACCGGACCCTGACCGGTGTCGTGGCGGTCGCTGCGCTGCTGGTCATCCTCGCGGTCTGGCGCTGGGCGCCCGGTCGTCGCGCGCTGCTGAGGGTCTCGGTCCTGCCACTCGTCGGCGTCCTGCTGCAGGCGGTACTCGGCGGCATCACCGTGCTGACCGGTCTCAACCCGGCGATCGTGGCCGGCCACTTCCTGGCGTCGATGGTCCTGGTCTCGCTGTCGGCATACCTGCTGTACCGCGTGGGCGAGGGTGACGCGGCCCCGGTCTCCTTGGTGCGCCCCGAGATTCGCGCCGTGGCGTGGGTCACGGCTGCGCTCGGCGCCCTCATCCTGGCTCTCGGCACCGTGGTCACCGGCGCGGGCCCGCACTCGGGTGATGCCACCACACCACGCTTCGCCTTCGACCCGCGCACGGTCTCGTGGCTGCACGCCGACGCCGTGATGCTGTTCCTCGGGCTCGTGGGCGCGGTGCTGCTGGCGGTGCACCTGACAGCCCGCGAGTCGCGACCGCGCCGGGCCTGGTGCGTGGTCCTCGCCCTCACGTTGCTGCAGGGGCTGGTCGGCTACACGCAGTACCTCACCGGACTGCCAGAGGTGCTGGTCCTCGTCCACATGCTCGGCGCCAGCCTGCTCGCGGCGTCGCTCACCTACGGCGTGCTGAGCCTCCGCCGACGCTGACCCAGGACATTGGGGTGCCCACGCTGCCCAGACTCAGAGCGGAAGGTGCAGCAGCGGGTCGACCGCGACGGCGAGGAACAGGATCGTGAGGTAGCTGATCGAGTAGTGGAACAGGCGCATCGGCTTCAGTGAGGCGACGGTCACGTTCTGCGGAGCGCGTGCCCGCGCCAGGAGCCGGTGCGCCTCGACGAGGAACAGCCCACCGGAGAGCACGGCCACGACCAGGTAGACCCAGCCCATCGAAGCGACCGGGACCAGCGTCACAGAGACCACCACGGTGGCCCAGCTGTAGAGCACGACCTGACGAGCCACCGCCGCGTCCTGGGCCACGACGGGCAGCATCGGCACCCCCGCAGCCTTGTACTCGTCCTTGAAGGACATCGACAACGGCCAGTAGTGCGGTGGCGTCCAGAAGAAGATGACCAGGAACAGGATCACCGGCGGCCATGCCAGGGAGCCCGTGACCGCCGACCAGCCGATGAGCACCGGCATACAGCCTGCCGCGCCTCCCCAGACGATGTTCTGGGGCGTGCGGCGCTTGAGCAGCATCGTGTAGACACCCACGTAGAGCGCGATCGCGCCCAGGGACAGCGCCGCGGACAGCCAGTTGACCAGGAGCCCGAGCCACAGCGTCGACGCTACGGTCAGCACTGCCCCGAAGCGCAGTGCAGCGGGCGGCGAGATCGCACCGGTGACCAGCGGCCGGTTCTCGGTCCGGTGCATGACCTTGTCGATGTCGCGGTCCAGATAGCAGTTGAGGGTGTTGGCGGCACCGGCCGACAACGTGCCTCCGACCAGGGTCGAGGCGATCAGCGACAGGGATGGCAACCCGCGCTGGGCCAGGAACATCGTGGGGAACGTCGTCACCAGGAGCAGCTCGATGATGCGCGGCTTGGTCAGTGCGACGTAGTGAGCCGCCGTCTGGCGGCATGTCCGGGTCCAGACCGGGTGACCGGACACCACCGAACGAGGATCAGTGCGCGGCTTGAGAGCAGTCACGGTGTCCTTGGGGTGCGGTGCGGAGCGGACGCGAAACCGGTGGAGACGGAGCGCCCAAGAGGCAGGTGGAGTCTAACGCTGTTGCCTGCCGGTGCCAGTCGTCGGACACTAGGTCACCCGTTGCTCTCGGGATAGGGTCGATCCTGTCCTGACCAACGCTGGCGCAGATGCCGGGGCGGATCGGCGTGAGTCTCCTTGCGCGCCACGCCTGGCCGGCGCCGCAGAAGGAGTCGAGTAGCCGATGACCGACCAAAGCACCACCAAGGTTGAAGAGGACACCCGAGGCAGAGGAGAACGCAGGACGCGCGACGCGTCGCTGGCGGCTCCGGTCGCCACTCGCGCCGGATGGACCGACCTGGATGTGCGGGCCGTCGACACGGCGCGGCTGCTCGCCGCCGACGCCGTCCAGAAGGTCGGCAACGGACACCCGGGCACCGCCATGAGCCTGGCTCCACTGGCCTACCTGCTGTACCAGAACGTGATGCGTCACGACCCCACCGACCCGCAGTGGCTGGGCCGTGACCGGTTCGTGCTCTCGGCCGGCCACTCGAGCCTGACGCAGTACATCCAGCTGTACTTCTCCGGCTACGGTCTCGAGCTCGAGGACCTGAAGTCGTTGCGGACGTGGGGCTCCAAGACGCCGGGACACCCCGAGGTCCACCACACGACGGGCGTGGAGATCACCACAGGACCGTTGGGCTCTGGTCTGGCCTCGGCGGTGGGCATGGCCTTCGCCCAGCGCCGCAAGCGTGGTCTGTTCGACCCTGACGCCGCACCCGGCCAAAGCCCGTTCGACCACCACATCTACGCGATCGCCTCCGACGGCGACATGATGGAGGGGGTCTCCCACGAGGCCAGCTCCCTGGCTGGGCACCAGGAGCTGGGCAACCTGACGCTGATCTACGACCAGAACTACATCTCCATCGAGGACGACACCAACATCTCGTTCTCCGAGGACGTGGGCAAGCGCTACGAGGCATACGGCTGGCACGTGGTCACCGTCGACTGGCGCAGCAGCTGGAGCCGTGACACAGGTAGCGGGGGCGGGACCTACGTTGAGGACGTCGACGCACTGTTGGCCGCGATCGAGAGCGGCAAGGCGATCAGTGACAAGCCGACGTTGGTCATCTTGCAGACGGTCATCGCCTGGCCAGCCCCCACCAAGCAGGACACCGGCAAGGCCCATGGCTCGGCGTTGGGCGCGGATGAGGTCGCCGCGACCAAGAGGTTGTTGGGCTTCGACCCGGCGCAGAGCTTCGAGGTGGAGGCGGACGTGCTTGCCCGGGTCCGCGAGGTGGTGGCACGCGGCAAGGCCACCCATGCCGAGTGGGACAAGGCGTATGCCGACTGGCGGGCATCCCAGCCCGAGCGTGCCTCCCTCCTCGACCGCCTGGTCAGGGGGAAGCTGCCCCCGAACTTCGCCGGCGCCTTCCCGACCTTCCCGGCCGACCCGTTGGGGATGGCTACGCGCGCGGCGTCCGGAAAGGTCCTGGCCGCACTGGCAGAGGTCATGCCAGAGCTCTGGGGTGGCTCGGCGGACCTGGCCGAGTCCAACAACACGACCATGCCGCAGGCGCCCAGCTTCATCCCGGCTCACAAGCAGACCAGGGAGTTCAAGGGCGGTCCCCACGGGCGGACCCTGCACTTCGGCGTCCGCGAGTTCGGCATGGGCTGCATCCTCAACGGCATCGGCCTCGAGGGCCTCACGCGCGTCTACGGCGGCACCTTCCTGGTGTTCTCCGACTACATGCGCCCGGCGGTCCGGCTGGCCGCGATCCAGAGGCTGCCCGTCACCTACGTCTGGACCCACGACTCGATCGGTCTGGGTGAGGACGGTCCGACCCATCAGCCGATCGAGCACCTGGCCGCGCTGCGCGCCATACCCGGCCTGGACATCGTCCGCCCCGGAGACGCCAACGAGACTGCAGTCGCATGGCGCACCATCCTGGAGCACACCGACCGACCGGCAGGTCTGGCACTGTCGCGACAGGCTGTGCCGACTCTGGACCGCGAGACGTTCGCGTCGCCCGAAGGCACGGCCAAGGGCGCCTACGTGCTGGCCGACGGTGCCGGATGCTCCGGGGGCTCTGTTCCCAAGGTGATCCTGATCGCGACCGGCTCGGAGGTCAGCATCGCCGTGGCAGCCCGCGAGACGCTTGAGTCCCAAGGGGTTTCGACCCGGGTCGTGTCGATGCCCTGCCGTGAGTGGTTCGAGGCCCAGGAGCAGAGCTACCGCGACGAGGTCCTCCCCCCGGAGGTCAGGGCCCGCGTGAGCATCGAGGCCGGAGTGGCGATGGGCTGGCGTGACATCGTCGGGGACGCCGGCCGGATCATCAGCATTGACCACTTCGGTGCGTCGGCCGACGCCGCGACGCTGTTCCGTGAGTTCGGTTTCACACCTGCGGCCGTCGTGACCGCAGCACAGCAGTCCATCCGGTCCGCAGCCGGACAACGCACAGGAGGCGAGTGACATGACCGACCCCCTCAAGGAGCTGTCCGCGCTGGGCGTCTCCATCTGGCTCGACGACCTGAACCGACCGTTGATCACCAGCGGCCGGCTGCAGGAGCTCATCGACAAGTACAGCGTCGTGGGCGTGACCACCAACCCCTCGATCTTCGCGGCTGCGCTGTCGCAGAGTGACACCTACAACGACCAGATCAGGCAGCTCGCCGCAGAGGGCAGGACAGTCGACCAGGTGGTGTTCGCCCTCACTGCCCAGGACGTCCGCGACGCCTGCGACATCATGCTTCCCATCTACCGGGCCACCGATGGTCAGGACGGTCGCGTCTCCATAGAGGTGGAGCCCGGCCTCGCCCACGACACCGCCAAGACCGTCGAACAGGCGAAGGAGCTGCACGCCGCCGTCGACCGTCCCAACGTGTACATCAAGATCCCGGCCACCGTCGAGGGCCTGCCGGCAATCTCGCAGACCCTGGCCGAGGGCATCAACGTCAACGTGACCCTGATCTTCGCCCTGGACCGCTACCGCGGGGTCATGAACGCCTTCCTGACCGGGCTCGAGCAGGCCCGTCAGGGCGGCCATGACCTCTCCCAGATCCATTCGGTGGCCTCCTTCTTCGTCAGCCGAGTCGACACCGAGGTCGACAAGCGCCTTGACGTCCTGGGCGCCCCAGAGTCCGCGGCACTCAAGGGCAAGGCCGGCGTTGCCAACGCCCGGCTGGCCTACCACGCCTACGAAGAGGTCTTCTCGACCCCGCGCTGGGCGAACCTCGAGGCTGATGGCGCACACAAGCAGCGCCCCCTGTGGGCGTCCACGGGAGTCAAGGACCCGGCATACAAGGACACGATGTATGTCGAAGAGCTGGTCGCCACCAACACCGTCAACACGATGCCCACCAAGACGCTGCTGGCCGTTGCCTACCATGGCGAGATCGTCGGCGACACCGTGACCGGCCGCTATGACGACGCCAGGAACGTGCTGGACGCGCTCGAGCGTCTCGGTATCTCCTACGCCGACGTCGTCACCGTGCTCGAGCGGGAGGGCGTCGACAAGTTCGCCAAGTCATGGGCTGAGCTGCTGTCCACCGTGCAGACGGAGCTCAACAAGGCCAAGGTGGCGTTGTGACGAAAGTAGCTCTGGGCGTGCTCGCCTCCGGGCCGGCCGCCGACGCCGTGGCCCGGCACGTTCCACAGCTGGTCGCGGACGACTTCGCCAGCAGGCTTTTTGCCCAGGACGCCACACTGTGGGGACCCGAGGCCGAGTCCGAAGCGGCCGTCCGCCTCGCCTGGGTCAAGCTTGGGCGGACCTCACGACCTCTCGTCGGAGAGGTGGCTGCCCTGCGCGACCACCTGGTCGGGCAGGGCCTCGACCACGTCGTCCTGTGCGGCATGGGGGGGTCGTCGCTGGCGCCCGAGGTCATCTGCGCGACGGCCGGCGTCGAGCTCACCGTGCTGGACTCCACCCACCCCGACCAGGTGCGGAGGGCCCTGGCGGACCGACTCGACCGTGCGGTCGTCGTGGTCTCCAGCAAGTCGGGTTCCACGATCGAGACGGACTCCCAGCGCCGTGCCTACGAGCACGCGTTCACCCGCTCCGGTATCGACCCGGTCCAGCGCATGGTGATCGTCACAGATCCCGGTAGCCCGCTGGACAAGGATGCCCGCGCGGCCGGATACCGCGTCATCAACGCCGAGCCGAACGTGGGCGGGCGTTACTCGGCGCTGACCGCGTTCGGCCTCGTGCCCAGCGGCCTGGCCGGGGTCGACATCGAGCAGCTGCTGGACGAGGCCGAGTCGGTGGCCGACCTGTTGGCCGACGACGACGAGGCGAACCCCGCGCTTCGGCTGGCTGCTGCCATGGCCGGCGCCGAACCCCTGCGCGACAAGCTCGTCCTGGTCGACGAACGTCCCTGGGTCACGGGGTTCGGCGACTGGGCGGAGCAGCTGATCGCCGAGAGCACCGGCAAGAACGGCACCGGGGTGCTGCCCGTGGTCGCACAGGGCGACCCCGACGCCCCGGAGCCGGAGGTCAGCTCTCCTGCTCCCGACGTCACCTTGGCCCGACTGGTCGATGACGTCGCCGGTGACGATGACGCAGCCGAGACCGACGAGACTGACCTCACCATCGCCGACCTGGCACGTTCCGAGGTCCAGGTCAGCGGTTCGCTCGGAGCCCAGATTCTGCTGTGGGAGGTCGCCACGGCAGGCGCCGGCCGGATCCTGGGCATCAACCCGTTCGACCAACCCGATGTCGAGAGCGCCAAGAAAGCCGCCCGCAGACTGCTCGAAGCCGCCGACGCCAAGCCTGACCCGGCCGCTTTCACCGATGGCGCCATAGACGTGCGCGCTCTCGGAGGCGACTGGCTCGGCGGAGCCAGGACCGTCGCCGGTGCTCTGGACGCGCTGCTCTCGCAGCTGGACCCACAGCGTGGCTACGTTGCGATCATGGCTTATCTCGACCGGCTCGCCGACGCACCCCTGGCCGGTGCTCGTCGAGTCATCGCCAGCAGCACCCAGAGACCCACCACGTTTGGCTGGGGGCCACGCTTCCTGCACTCGACCGGGCAGTACCACAAGGGCGGTCCGCCCACCGGCGTCTTCCTGCAGATCACCGCGACCCCGTACGAGGACCTGGCCATACCCGGCCGGGAGTTCACCTTCGGCGACTTCATCAAGGCTCAGGCCGGCGGCGATGCACAGGTCCTGGCCGACCACGGTCGGCCCGTCCTGCGGTTGCACCTGACCGACCATGACGCCGGCCTGGCCCAGCTGGCCCCGGCGCTTGGCCTCGTTCCTTGGGGGGGACCCGCGCCCGCTTCCCCCGGGGAACGGTGAGCATGAACCCAGCCAAGGTTGCCCAGGGACTCAACCCGCTGCGCGACCCCCGGGACAAGCGCCTCCCACGGATCGCGGGGCCGTGCGGGCTGGTGCTGTTCGGGGTTACCGGGGACCTGGCCCGCAAGAAGATCCTGCCGGCCATCTACGACCTGGCCAACCGCGGCCTGTTGCCGGCCAGCTTCAGTCTGGTCGGGTTCGCCCGCCGTGACTGGACCGACGAGGACTTCGCCACGTTCGTCCGCGAGTCTGTCAGTGCCCGTGCCCGCACACCCTTCCGTGAGGAGGTGTGGCGGAACCTGGCCGAGGGACTGCGTTACGTAGCAGGCACATTCGACGACCCGACGTCATTCGACCTGCTCCGAAAGACGGTGCACACCCTCGACCAGGAACGCGGGACGGCCGGCAACCACGCCTTCTACCTCGCGGTCCCGCCGGCGTCCTTCTCCCCCGTGTGCCAGCAGCTCGGCCGCAGCGGTCTGAGCCAACCCAGTGAGGGCGCCTGGCGCCGAGTCGTCGTGGAGAAGCCGTTCGGTCACGATCTTAAGAGCGCCCGGGAGCTGAACTCGATCGTTCAAGCCGTCTTTCCCCCGGACTCGATCTTCCGGATCGACCACTACCTGGGCAAGGAGACGGTCCAGAACCTCCTGGCCCTGCGTTTCGCCAACCAGATGTTCGAGCCGATCTGGAATGCCAACTACGTCGACCACGTGCAGATGACGATGGCCGAGGACATCGGCATCGCCGGCCGCGCCGGCTACTACGACGACATCGGCGCCGCACGCGACGTCATCCAGAACCATCTGCTCCAGCTGCTGGCCCTGACCGCCATGGAGGAGCCAGTCTCCTTCCGGGCCCAGGATCTGCGCAACGAGAAGGCCAAAGTCCTCTCCGCGGTGCAGCTGCCCAAGAACCTGGGCAGGTCCACCGTTCGCGGGCAGTACACCCAAGGATGGCAGGGCAGCGAACCGGTCATCGGCTACCTCGACGAGGATGGCGTCAAGAAGGACTCCACCACCGAGACCTATGCCGCGATGAAGGTCGAGATCGACACCCGACGCTGGGCCGGGGTCCCGTTCTACCTACGCACCGGCAAACGCCTGGGCAAACGCGCCACCGAGATCGCCGTGGTGTTCAAGTGTGCTCCGCACCTGCCGTTCGACGAGACCGCCACCGAAGATCTCGGCCAGAACGCGATCGTGATCCGCATTCAGCCTGACGAGGGCATCACCACGCGTTTCGGCGCCAAGGTGCCCGGGACAGCCATGGAGGTTCGCGACGTCACCATGGACTTCGCGTACGGCAGCGCCTTCACCGAGTCCAGCCCCGAGGCCTACGAGCGGCTCATCCTCGATGTCCTGCTCGGCGACCCGCCACTCTTCCCACGCCATGAAGAGGTAGAGCTGGCCTGGCAGATCCTTGACCCGGTCGAGGACTTCTGGGCCAGACACGGACGGCCTGACCCCTACCCGGCCGGCGGATGGGGCCCGGCCAGCGCCGACGACATGTTGCGCCGCGACGGACGCGCCTGGAGGAAGCCATGATCGTTGACCTGCCCAACACCACCACGTCCGCCATCAGCAAGAAGCTGGTCACGCTGCGCCAGGATATCGGCGCCATCTGCCTCGGACGGGTTCTTACCCTGGTCATCGTCGCCGACGACAAGACCGGGGCCTTCGAGGCGATCGAGGCGGCCAGGGAGGCGAGCAGCCAACATCCCTGCCGGATCATCGCCCTGGTGATCGACGACAAGAGTGCTGCCAGCCGCCTCGATGCCCAGATCCGGGTCGGCGGTGACGCCGGGCCCGGCGAGGTGGTCGTCCTGCGGTTGTCCGGCACCCTCGCGGGGCACGGCGACAGCGTTCTGGTACCCCTGCTGCTGGCGGACTCCCCTGTGGTGGCCTGGTGGCCCAAGGATGCCCCCCCGGACGTCGCCGGGTCCACGATCGGGCAGATGGCGCATCGACGGATCACCGATGCTGCGCAGGCGCGCGACCCGAGGGCCGAGATCAAGCGTCGTGCCGACAGCTATCAGCCGGGCGACACCGACCTGGCGTGGACCCGTGTCACCTTGTGGCGTGGCTTGCTGGCCGCGGCGCTTGACCAGCCGCCATACGAGCCTGTCGTGGAAGCCGTGGTCACCGGCGCAGGCGCCCCCGCTGACCTGCTGGCCGGGTGGCTGGCGCAGGCGCTCAAGTGTCCCGTGACCCGTGTCGGAACCCGCCCCGGCACCGGGGTGACGAGTGTGCGGCTCGAGCGTCGCAGCGGCAACACCGACCTCGTGCGCCGTGACGGCGCCGTCGCGACCCTGGCACCCCCAGGCCAGCCGGTCTACCGGGTCAGCCTCCCCCGGCGAGAGCTGGCGGAGTGCCTGGCCGACGAGCTGCGCCGGCTCGACCCGGACGAGATCTACGAGCTGGCGTTGACCAGGGGTATGGGCAAGGTCGCCGGCCCGTCGATGACGGCGGACCCGGTCATCCAGACGGCTTCCCTGCCCGCCGACCGACAGGGAAGAAGCGCATCGTGACCCGCGGACCCACGGTCGTCGTCCATCGCGACAAGCAGCTCCTGGCGGACGCCGCCGCCGCTCGTCTGGTCACGGCCATCGTGGACGCCCAGACCTCGCGCGGGGAGGCTGACATCGTCCTGACTGGCGGCTCGATGGGCACGGCGCTGCTGGACTCGCTAGGTCACAACCCGGCCAGGGACGCCATCGACTGGCGACGGCTGAACCTCTGGTGGGGTGACGAGCGGTTCCTGCCCACCGGGGACCCCGAGCGCAACGAGACGCAGGCGCGCACGGCGCTGCTCGACGCCGTACCCCTGGACCCCGC
>Ga0070702_100000614_pt1 | contig 13134 bp, 11 predicted proteins | sample KBSK5103metaG_FD_65466 | JGI IMG/M metagenome (GOLD analysis project Ga0070702, IMG submission 65466) | Corn, switchgrass and miscanthus rhizosphere microbial communities from Kellogg Biological Station, Michigan, USA - KBS K5-10-3 metaG | ecosystem: Host-associated > Plants > Roots >... | reverse complement strand
GAATGCCTCAGCGCACGATCGGAAGATCGTCGTCGTTTTTCGATACGAGGCGATATCGGTCGTGAAACAGTTCCGCCTCGAGCTTGCGCCTGATCTCGCGCATGTCCGCGATCACATCCCGCAGACGTGAGAGGAGACCGAGAGCCCTCGCAACGGTCCGACTTGCCAGACGCCAACATTCATCAGCGAACGCGATCATCGGAGCGCTCCTGGAATACGAGGGGCGCGCCGGCGCTCGGTCGATAAATGTCCGGTTTGCGGCGCGCCCCTCGCGGTGCCCCCGCCCCGTGTCGCGGCATCGTCGATATGCGATCGCGCTCGCTCCGGCGCGCTGCCTCGCGGCTCGCGTGCATCGGCCGGCGGCACAGGTCGAGCTCGCACTGGACCCTGCGTAGTTGCCATTCGGGAATCGCCTTGCGCGTCGCTGTCGCCGGCGTCGCTGGCGCGACAGGGAACTTGGCGTGGAGGACTGGAGCGATCATCGAAGTCTCGCTTGTCGATGCTCTCGTTCGATGCCGTCAATTTGCTTATCGGCGTGTATGAATTCGAGAGCGAGCGGCGCGCGATGTCATAAGCGCCGCATAGGAATCGCTGGAATGCCGGAAGCTCGGTCAGGACAGCGTGGAGGCAAGACGGGCGATGACGGCGTAAGCCACCGCCTCATCCCAGTGCGTCAATACGTGACCAAACATCTGTTCCCGGCGCATTGCGCCCGCGATCGCACAGAAAATTCCCGCCATCGCAAGTAGCGCGGCGAACGCCGGTCCGAAGCCGCGCGTGCCCAGGGACGCGAATACGGTCAGAATGATCAGCCGGAACGCGAAACGGAAAAGCACGTGCCGCGAATCGACTTCATGCGCAAAGGTGGGCTTCGGCTGTCGCATGGCTGGACCGCTCACATTTACGTCCCGATCCGCCGCTCATGGATCAGGCAAAATTGTCGCAACACATGGTGTAGCCGGCGCTGGCGTTGACTGGCGGCACCCCGGTCGCAACGCTCTCGCTCCCCGTGAGGTCACGACGGGCGTGCAGGAGCGCAATCAGAGCTGCCAGCGGAAGGGCTTCGTGGCTGCCCTCCGCTACCTCATCGAGTTCAATCGGCAACTGCGGTTGGCTCGAGAGCGAGCAATGCCACTCGCCATCCTCGTACAGGACCCGACGAAGTTTCCATTGCGGCAGTTCGAGCGCGATCAAGGTGAGTACGGCGTCGACGCAGGCACCGGCTTCGATCAGCCGTCTGATCCCGCGTGTTGCCGCCTCTTCATGCGGAGCGAAGCACCCGCACGCTTGCGCCATCACCTCGGACATGAGTTCCGGCGTAAGGCCCCGCGCGCGTCGAAGCTCCGCTTCCAGCGTGCCGAGGTACTGCCCATGTTTCGGATCGAACAACATGACACGGCCCTATGGTCTGGGTGCGCCCCGCAGTAAGGATGGGCAAGGAGCCATAAAGAAGCGAGACGGAAAACGTGCCGGCGGCATAGGGATTTCATAAGCGCCCGGACCGACCGTCGATGGGACCCGCTTATGGCCATCGCTCGCGGAAACTGGGTTGCTCCCGCCGTTTTGCGCCGGGGGAGCTTCGCGTCGCCCGTGCCGGAGCGCATCTATATGAGATTCCTATAACGTTGATCTTGGGCCCCCATCGAAAACCTATGCCGCAAATGGCATGTCTTCGCGGCAATACCGCAACAGACAGAGCGGAACCTCAGCGGCAAAGTCGGGACAGTTACTTTTCGCATTCTTGATTTGCCATGTCGTGCTGTCGCGTGTGCGCGAGCGTCCCGTATTGGGCGCCGCGTCGCACCACACCTACACGCGCAGCGCTAGCAGCCCAGGAGCATCAAATGTTGGACCTCATCATGCTGGCCGTCGCGCTCGGCTTCTTCGCGCTTTCGCTCGGCTACACCATCGCCTGTGACCGACTCTGAGGAGGTCTTCATGCTGTTCGACTATTCGCTCGCAGCCCTCGTCACCCTGGGGCTCATGATCTACCTCACCTACGCTCTGCTGCGGCCCGAGCGGTTCTGAAGAGGTCAACCACCATGACCGTCATCGGCTGGATTCAAATTCTGTTGTTCTGCGCCGTCGTCGCCGCACTCGTGGTGCCGCTCGGCGGCTATATGACGCGAGTCTTCAACGGCGAGCGCACATTCCTCTCGCCGGTTCTGCGTCCGGTCGAGGCGGGTCTTTATTGGATCGGCGGGGTCGACGAGACGCGCGAGCAGCACTGGGTCACCTATACGGTGGCGATGCTGTTCTTTCACATCGCCGGCTTTCTGATTCTCTACGCTCTGATGCGCTTGCAGGCCGCGTTGCCCTTCAATCCGGCCGGCCAATCGGCCTTGGCCCCCGACCTCTCCTTCAATACGGCGGTGAGCTTCATCACCAACACCAACTGGCAGAACTACGGCGGCGAAAGCACGATGTCCTACCTCGTGCAGATGCTCGGCCTGACCCACCAGAACTTTCTGTCGGCAGCCACCGGTATTGTGCTCGCGGTCGCGCTGATCCGCGGCTTCGCGCGGGCATCGGCGCGGACCGTGGGGAATTTCTGGGTCGATATCACGCGGTGCACGCTCTACATCCTGCTGCCGATGTGCGTCGTCTACGCATTGTTCCTGGTCTGGCAGGGCATGCCGCAGACGCTCGGCCCGTACGTGGACGCGGCCACCCTCGAAGGCGGCAAGCAGACCATTGCAGTGGGTCCGGTCGCCTCGCAGGTCGCGATCAAGATGCTCGGCACCAATGGCGGCGGCTTTTTCAACGCCAACGCGGCGCACCCGTTCGAGAATCCCACCGCGCTGTCGAACTTTATCCAGATGGTCTCGATCTTCGCGATCGGCGCCGCGCTCACCAACGTGTTCGGCCGCATGGTCGGCAACCAGCGGCAGGGTTGGGCCATCTTTGGCGCGATGGCAGTCCTGTTCGTCGCGGGCGTCACGGCGACCTACTGGGCCGAGGCGCACGGCAACGACGCCTTCACGGCGCTCGGCCTCACCGGCGGCAACATGGAAGGCAAGGAGTTGCGCTTCGGCATCGTGGCCTCCGCGCTGTTCGCCGTGGTCACGACCGCCGCCTCCTGCGGCGCCGTCAACGCCATGCACGATTCCTTCACCGCGCTCGGCGGCATGATCCCGCTGATCAACATGCAGCTCGGCGAGGTGATCATCGGCGGCGTCGGCGCCGGCATGTACGGCATGTTGCTGTTCGTCGTGATCGCGATCTTCGTGGCTGGCCTCATGGTGGGCCGCACGCCCGAATATGTCGGCAAGAAGATCGAGGCCAAAGAGGTCAAGATGGCGATGCTGGCCATCCTGATCCTGCCGCTGATGTATCTCGGCTGGACCGCGGCCGCGGTGGTGATCCCGAGCGCGGTGGCTTCAATGGCCAATCCCGGACCGCATGGCTTCACCGAGGTTCTCTATGCCTATACTTCGCAGACCGGCAACAACGGATCGGCCTTCGCCGGGCTGACCGGAAACATCCTGTTCTACAACCTCACCGGGGCCATCGCGATGCTGGTCGGCCGGTTCTGGATGATCATCCCGGCCATGGCGCTTGCGGGCTCGCTGGCGGAGAAGAAATCGATCCCGCCGTCGGCCGGCACCTTCCCCACCACCGGCGGCCTGTTCGTCGGCCTGCTGATCGGCGTGATCCTCATCATCGGCGGATTGACGTTCTTCCCCGCGCTTGCGCTCGGCCCGGTCGTCGAGCATTTCGCGATGTCCGCCGGCACCCTGTTCTCAGCGAACTAACCCTCGGAGTCACGTCGATGGAATCCTCTCAGGCGCGCAAACAGCCGGTCTCGGCGCTGTTCGATGCCAGGATCGTCATTCCGGCGATCGGTTCGGCTTTCGTCAAGCTCGACCCGCGGGTCCTGATGAAGAACCCGGTGATGTTCGTGCTGGAGGTCGTCAGCGTGCTCACCACCGTCATCCTGGTCCGCGACATCGTGACGATGTCCGGCAACGTCGGCTTTGAGTTCCAGATCGTCCTGTGGCTGTGGTTCACGGTGCTGTTCGCCAACTTCGCCGAAGCGATCGCCGAGGGCCGCGGCAAGGCGCAGGCGGACGCGTTGCGACGAACGCGCACCGAGACCCAGGCAAAGCTTCTGATCGGAACCGACCGGCGCAATTTCCGGCGGGTTCCCGGAACCAATCTCAGGGTCGGCGACGTGGTCGTGGTCGAGGCTGGCGACACTATTCCATCGGACGGCGAGGTGGTCGAAGGGATCGCCTCGGTGAACGAGGCGGCGATCACCGGCGAATCGGCGCCGGTCATCCGTGAGTCCGGCGGCGACCGCTCGGCCGTCACCGGCGGAACCCAGGTGCTGTCCGACTGGATCAAGGTGCGCATCACGGCGGCGCCGGGTTCGACCTTCATCGACCGCATGATCAAGCTGGTCGAGGGCGCCGAGCGCCAGAAGACTCCGAACGAGATCGCGCTCAACATCCTGCTGGTCGGCTTGACCATCATCTTCGTATTCGCGACGGCAACGATCCCGAGCTACGTCGCCTATGCTGGCGGCGCCATCTCGGTCGTGGTCCTGGCCGCGCTGTTCGTGACGCTGATCCCGACCACGATCGGCGCGCTGCTGTCGGCGATCGGCATCGCCGGCATGGACCGCCTGGTACGCTTCAATGTGCTGGCGACGTCCGGCCGCGCGGTCGAGGCCGCCGGCGATGTCGGCACGCTCCTGCTGGACAAGACCGGCACCATTACTCTCGGCAACCGGCAGGCGACCGCATTCAAGCCCATCCAGGGCGTGAGCGAACAGGACCTCGCGGACGCGGCGCAGCTTGCTTCACTGGCCGACGAGACTCCAGAGGGGCGTTCCATCGTCGTCCTTGCGAAGGAAAAATACGGCATCCGGGGCCGCGATCTCGCCGAGCTGCGCGCCAATTTCATCCCGTTCACGGCGCAGAGCCGGATGAGCGGAGTCGAGGTCGGCAGTTCCTGGGTGCGCAAGGGTGCGGTGGAGGCGATCTTGAACCACCTCACCACGCCAGCGTCGAGTGTGACCTCGTCCGGCGCCGTGCGTGAGCTGCGGCCGGCCGTCAGCAGCGAAATGGTGCGGGAGATCAATGCGATCGCGGACGAGATCGCGAAGGCGGGCGGCACGCCGCTGGCTGTGGCCAAGGATGGCAAGCTGCTGGGCGTGATTCAGCTCAAGGACATCATCAAAGGCGGCATCCGCGAGCGTTTCGCCGAGTTGCGCCGCATGGGCATCCGCACCGTGATGATCACCGGCGACAATCCCACCACGGCTGCCGCCATTGCCGCCGAGGCCGGTGTCGACGATTTCCTCGCGCAGGCCACACCCGAGCACAAGCTCAAACTCATCCGCGACGAGCAGGCCAACGGCAAGCTCGTCGCCATGTGCGGGGACGGGACCAACGATGCGCCGGCGCTCGCCCAAGCCGACGTCGGCGTCGCCATGAATACCGGCACGCAGGCCGCGCGCGAGGCCGGCAACATGGTCGATCTCGACTCCAACCCGACCAAGCTGATCGAGGTGGTCGAGATCGGCAAGCAACTGCTGATGACGCGCGGGGCCCTCACCACGTTCTCGATCGCGAACGACGTCGCGAAGTACTTCGCCATCATCCCGGCGATGTTCGTGGCGTTCTACCCGCAACTGCAGGCGCTCAACATCATGAATTTGTCGACGCCGCAGAGCGCGATCCTCTCGGCCATCATCTTCAACGCGCTGATCATCGTCGCGCTCATCCCGCTGGCGCTCAGGGGCGTCCGCTATCGGCCGATCGGCGCCGGCCCGCTGCTGCGGCGTAACCTGCTGATCTACGGCGTCGGCGGCGTCATTATTCCGTTTATCGGCATCAAGGCGATCGACCTCGCGGTGACTGCCCTGCGCCTGGTTTGATTGGTCTTGGCTTGAGGCCGCTGGCCCGAGGAGAAGAGTCATGTTGAAAGAAATCCGTCCGGCGATCGTGTTCGTCGTCGCGCTCACCGTCATCACCGGTCTTCTCTATCCGTTTGCGATGACCGGGATCGCCGGGGTCGTTTTCCCCTACCAGGCGCAGGGGAGCCTGATCGAACGGGACGGCAAGGTGGTCGGGTCCGCGCTCATCGGGCAGGACTTCACCAGCGCGGGATATTTCCACGGCCGTCCCTCCGCCACGGTTGCACCCGACCCGAACGATTCCACCAAGACCGTGCCGGCCCCGTACAACGCGGCGAATTCCGGCGGCTCGAATCTTGGCCCGACCAACAAGGCCCTCATCGATCGGGTGCAAGGCGACGTCGAGAAGCTTCAGCAGGAGAATCCCTCGGCGCAAGTTCCGATCGATCTGGTGACGACCTCGGGCAGCGGACTCGATCCGGACATTTCGCCGGCGGCCGCGCTTTTTCAGGTCCCGCGTGTTGCGAAAGCGCGCAACATGCCGGAAGATCGCGTGCGCCAACTGGTCGACGAGCACGTCGAGGGACGTACCCTCGGCTTCTTGGGCGAGCCGCGGATCAACGTCCTGGCGCTCAATCTCGCGCTCGATCGCGCGGCGGCGCATTGACCGGAATCGAAGCGCGCTGGAGCAAAATCGCTTATATTGTATCGAGATATCGCCCTGAACATTTGCCTGGCCGCATGATTTTGACCGCAACGTCCACAGCTTCTCTGGATCATGCTGGCCCGGCGGAGAATCTGATTCCTGATGGTGGAGCACCGGCGCGACCCTGACCAGCGACCTTCGCCGGAGGCCTTGCTCGAGGCCGCCCGGAGGGAGGAGCGCAGATCCGGCCGGCTCAAGATTTTTGTCGGCGCCGCTCCCGGCGTCGGCAAGACCTACGAGATGCTGCAGCAGGCGCGCGCCAGGAAACAGGACGGCTACGATATCGTGGTCGGCGTCGTCGAAACGCATGGGCGCAAAGAGACGCAGGCGCTCCTCGACGGACTGGAGATCGTTCCCCGCAAGCGGCTCGACTACAAGGGGCAGTGGCTCGAGGAGATGGATCTCGACGCCATCATCGCGCGCCGCCCGCAGATCGCATTGGTCGACGAACTGGCCCATGCCAACGCACCTGGCAGCCGTCATCCCAAGCGCTACCTCGACATCGAGGAACTGCTCCATCGCGGCATCGATGTCTACACGACAGTCAATGTCCAGCATATCGAGAGCCTCAACGACGTCGTTGCCCAGATCACGCATGTCCGTGTGCGCGAGACCGTGCCCGACTCGGTGTTCGACCGCGCCGACGCCATCGAGCTCGTCGACCTGACCCCGGACGACCTCATCGAGCGGCTCAAGGAGGGGAAGGTCTACGTTCCCAAGCAGGCCGAGCGCGCGCTGGATCACTACTTCTCGCCCGGCAACCTGACGGCGCTGCGCGAGCTGGCGTTGCGCCGCACCGCGGAACGCGTCGACGAGCAATTGCTCACGCACATGCAGGCCCATGCGATCCCGGGGCCGTGGGCGGCGGGCGAGCGCATCCTGGCCTGCGTGAGCGAAGATCCGCGGGCGGCCGGCCTCGTGCGCTATGCCAAACGGCTGGCGGACCGGCTGCATGCACCGTTCACGGCGCTCTATGTGGAGACACGGCGCAGCCTGCAATGGAGCGAGGAACAGCGCGACCGGGTCGCGGATACGTTGCGGCTGGCCGAGGCATTCGGCGGCGAAGCGATCACCGTTCCCGGCGGCGATCGCGGCGTCGCGGACGACGTGATCGGTTTCGCGCAGGCCAACAACGTCACGCAGATCGTCATCGGCAAGTCGACGCGGTCGCGATGGTTCGAGATCCTGTACGGCTCGGTGGTCCATGATCTGGTGCGGCGTTCCGGCAACATCAGTGTGCACGTCATCGCCGGCGACGAGCTTGCGCGCGATCCGATCCCCAGGACGACCGTGCGGGCGGCGGAAGACGCGGCGCCTTTCAACCCGTGGCCCTATGGGGTGGCGCTCGTCGCGGTTGCCGCCGCCGTCGGCGTGGGCGGCCTGATCAAGCCGTTGCTCGGGGTCGAGAATGTCGATCTCGTGTTTCTGACCGCGGTGGTCGCCATCGCGGTCCGCTACGGGCTTTGGCCCTCGCTGCTCGCCACCGTCGCCTCGTCCCTGTGTTACAATTTCTTCTTCCTGCCGCCGCTCTATACCTTCACGATCACAGACCCGACGAATCTCGCCGCCTTCGTCTTCTTCACGGTGGTGGCGGTGGTGGTCTCGCATTTCGCGGCGCGCGGACGCTCCCAGACCGTGGCCGCGCGCGAGCGCGTGCGCGCGGTGGAATTGCTCTACGCGTTCAGCCGCAAGCTGGCGGGGGTCGGCACCCTCGATGACGTTCTCTGGGCGACGGCGTACCAGACCGCGCTGATGCTGAAGGTGCGGGTCGTGCTGCTGCTGCCGGAGGACGGCTCCATTGTCGTCAAGACCGGCTATCCGCCCGAGGACATCCTCGACGAGGCGGATGTCGCGGCGGCGAAATGGGCATGGCAGAACGACCGGGTCGCCGGGCGCGGCTCGGACACACTCCCGGGAGCAAAGCGCCTGTTCCTGCCGATGCGGACGGGCCGCGGCGCGATCGGCGTCATGGGGATCGACAGCGACAAGACCGGCCCGCTTCTCACGCCCGATCAGCGCCGTCTGCTCGACGCGTTGATCGATCAGGCCGCGCTTGCCATCGAGCGCGTCTATCTGGTCGAGGACGTGGAGCGGGCGAAACGCACAATCGAGACGGATCGGCTGCGGTCGGCGCTGCTCACCTCGATCTCGCACGATCTCAAGACGCCGCTCGCGGCCGTGCTGGGAGCAGCCAGCACGCTACGCGACCTGTCGACCGGGCTGAGCGATGCCGAAAAGGCCGACCTGCTTGCGACCGTCATCGACGAATCGGAGCGGCTCAACCGCTTCATCGCCAACCTGCTCGATATGACCAGGCTCGAATCCGGCGCCGTGGTGCCGAACACGGCGCTCCACGACCTCGGTGAGATCGTCGGCAGCGCGTTGCGGCGCGCGAGCAAGATCCTTGCGAGTCATCGGATCGAGCTGGAGCTCGCCGCCAGCCTGCCCATGCTGGAGCTGGATGCGGTGCTGTTCGAGCAGGCCCTGTTCAACCTGTTGGACAATGCCGCCAAGTATTCCCCCGACGGCAGCACCGTCCGCATCCGGAGCTGGCGCGACCAGGATGCGGTCTGTCTCCAGGTGCTGGATGAGGGCGACGGCATACCGTCCGGAGACCTGGAGCACATCTTCGACAAGTTCTATCGCGCGGAAAAAGGCGATCGCGTGCGGGCCGGCACCGGGCTCGGCCTCGCGATCGCGCGTGGATTCGTCGAGGCCTTGCACGGGGAGATTACGGCGGCGAACCGTCCGGACCGGCCTGGCGCGGTCTTCGCCATCAGGTTGCCGGTGCCGCCGGCGACCAAGCAACTGGACACCGCGGCATGAGCGCGGCCCCGCTCAAGGTTCTCGTGGTGGATGATGAGCCGCCCATCCGCAAACTGCTGCGAATGGGCCTGAGCACGCAGGGCTACGACATCCTGGAGGCGCCGAACGGCAGGACCTCGCTCGAGCTGCTGGCGCAGAATCCGGATCTCGTCATTCTCGATCTTGGATTGCCCGATATGCAGGGCTTGGAATTGCTGCGGATGATGCGAGCACGCAACGAGGCCGTCCCGATCGTGGTCCTGTCGAGCCGCGGCGACGAGGTCGGCAAGGTCCAGGCGCTCGATCTTGGCGCCGACGATTACATCACCAAGCCCTTCGGCATGGATGAACTGCTTGCGCGCATGCGGGCCGCGCTTCGTCATCAGCTTCAGGTGCATGGCGAGCGACCGATCTTCCGCACCGGCGACCTCTCGGTCGACCTGGTGCGCCGCATCGTCAAGGTCGCCGACCGGGAGGTGAAGCTTTCTCCCAAGGAGTACGACCTGCTGCGCGTGCTCGTGCAGCATGCCGGCAAGGTGCTCACCCACAAATTCCTGCTCGGTGAGCTGTGGGACAGCCTGACGGATGCGCAATACCTGCGGGTGTATGTTCGGCAACTCAGACAGAAGATCGAGGCCGACCCCGAGCGCCCGCATTTCGTCCTGACCGAAACCGGAATCGGCTATCGCCTGAGGGCGCCGGACTGAACGCCGCAGCCGGGCATTGGCCCGCTGCCACGCGCAATCGAACCATGTTAGCCTGCGCTGTCGGTCGGCAAACATGGTCAATACGACCGCCGGGAGGAACAACGTGAGAATGTCATCGACAAAGATGGCGGCTGCCGTCGGGTTTTGTCTCGCCAGCGTGTTCGCAGCCGGATCGGCCTGCGCGCAGGTCAAGGTTGGAGCGGTGCTGTCGGTCACGGGTCCGGCCTCGTTTCTGGGCGACCCGGAGAAGCGGACGCTCGAGCTCTACGTCGACGAGATCAATGCCAAAGGTGGCGTGAACGGGCAGAAGCTGCAGCTCGTGGTCTATGACGACGGCGCCGACGCCAACGCCGCGCGCACCTTCGCCACCCGCCTGATCGAGGAGGACAAGGTCGTCGCCATGGTCGGGGGCACGACGACCGGCGCGACGCTTGCCATGATGCCCCTGTTCGAGGAGGCGCAGATCCCCTTGATCTCGCTTGCCGGCGCCATCCAGATCATCGAGCCGGTGCGCAAGTGGGTGTTCAAGACGCCGCACACGGACAAGATGGCGTGCGATAAGATCTTCGCCGATCTGAAGCAGCGCAGCCTGACGACCGTCGCGCTGATTTCGGGAACGGATGCGTTCGGCAAATCCATGCGCGACCAGTGCGTGGCGGTGGCGCCCAAGGCCGGCATCACCATCGCGCACGAGGAATCCTACGGACCGCGCGACAGCGACATGACCCCGCAGCTCACCAACATCAAGGGCAAGGCGGGCGTGCAGGCGGTGATCAATCCGGGTTTCGGCCAGGGGCCGGCGATCGTCACGCGCAACTACCGCCAGCTCGGCATCACGCTGCCGCTCTACCAGAGCCACGGCGTCGCCTCCAAGCAGTTCATCGATCTCGCCGGCCCGGCCGCGGACGGCGTACGGCTGCCGGCCGCCGCGCTGCTCGTCGCCGACAAGCTGCCGGACGGCGATCCGCAGAAGCCGGTCGTCACCGGATACACCAAGACCTATCAGCAGAAGACCGGCCAGCCGGTCTCCGGCTTCGGCGGCCACGCCTATGACGGCCTGATGATCTTCGCCGAAGCGGCCAAGCGCGCCGGCAGCTTCGACAAGGCGAAGGTGCGTGACGAGATCGAGAAGACCAAGAATTTCATCGGCACCGGCGGCGTCGTCAATATGTCGCCGACCGACCATCTCGGCCTCGATCTCTCCGCCTTCCGCATGCTGGAGATCAAGGGCGGCGACTGGACGCTGGTGCAGTAGGGCAGGTCACCCTCCCCTGGAAGGGGAGGGTCGGCGCGCGTAGCGCGCCGGGGTGGGGTGACATGTCAGACAAGCTCAAGCGCTTTCGATTGGCGACCGCTCGGCGATTGCGGGGCAACGCAACGCTCGCCGAATCCCGCTTGTGGAAGGAGTTGCGTCAATTGCCCACTTACGGCACACACTTTCGTCGGCAGGTGCCGCTAGGGTCGTATGTTGTCGATTTCGCCTGCCTGCGCGCCAAACTGGTTATCGAGGTTGATGGAAGCCAGCACGGCCAAGAAGAGGAAATGCGACGGGACGCGGCGCGAACGCAGTGGCTCGAATCACTTGGTTATAGAGTCCCGCGCTTTTGGAATTCGGAGGTGAGCGAGAATCTTTCGGGCGTATTCGAGCGGATTTATGCGGACCTCTATGGCTCGATGCATGCCGAACCGAGCCATTTTGGTCACCCCACCCCGGCGCGCACGCCCCATAGCGAGTCGCGTCGGCGCGTTCGTGATGCGCGCCGACCCTCCCCCTCCAGGGGAGGGTGAACTGCCCGAGTTTCTCCAATTCACCTTCTCCGGCCTGACCGTCGGCGCGGTCTATGCCCTGGTCGCGCTCGGCTTCACGCTGATTTACAATTCCTCCGACGTCATCAACTTCGCCCAGGGCGAATTCGTGATGCTGGGCGGGATGACGACGGTGTTCCTCGGGCTGGCCGGGGTGCCGCTGCCGCTGGCGGCGTGCCTTGCCATCGTCTTTACCGTCATCGTTGGTCTCGCGCTCCACCGCTTCGCGATCGAGCCGGCGCGCGGAGCCAGCGCCGTCGTGCTCATCATCATCACCATCGGCGCCTCGATCTTCCTGCGCGGCGCCGCGCAGGTGGTTTTCGACAAGCGCTTTCACAGCCTGCCGCCCTGGTTCGGCAACGATCCCATCCGTTTCGGGGGCGCCGCCATCCTGCCGCAGAGCCTGGTGGTGCTCGCCGGCGCCGTCGTCATTGTCGTGCTGCTGTGGGCTTTCATCGATCGCACCCTGCTCGGCAAGGCGATTGTCGCCACTGCCGCAAACCAGCTCGCCGCGCGCCTTGTGGGCATCAACCCGCGCCGCATCGTCGGGCTCTCGTTCGCCATTTCCGCGGCGATCGGGGCGGTGGCCGGCATCCTGATCGCGCCCATCACGCTCACGAGCTACGACGTCGGCACGCTGCTGGCGCTCAAGGGCTTCGCCGCCGCGATGCTCGGCGGCATGGGCAGCGCGCTCGGCGCGGTCGTGGGCGGGCTGCTGCTCGGATTGCTCGAAGCATTCGCCGCCGGCTATCTCTCCTCGCAGTACAAGGATGCGGTCGCGTTTCTCGTCATCCTGATCGTGCTGTTCGCCATGCCGCGAGGTCTGTTCGGGCGGGCGTCGGTCGAGCGGGTGTGAGGGCCGACCTCGCCATGCGTGCGATCCTCCAGCACCGGCTGGCGAGCGTTCCGGCGATGACGGCGGTCGTCCTCCTGCTGCCGCTGCTGTTTCCGTCGGGCTACTACTACCGGGTCGCGGCGCTGGTGTTCGTGTTCGCGCTCGCGGCAACCGGCTTGAACCTGCTGATGGGCCTGGCCGGGCAGGTGAGCCTCGGCCACGCCGGGTTCATGGGGATCGGCGCCTACGCGGTCGCCGTCGGCCCGACCCATCTCGGCGTGCCGTCGTGGCTGTCCTTGGTCATGGGCGCGGTATTGTCGGCGCTGGTCGCCTATCTCGTGGGCCGCCCGATCCTGCGTCTCAAGGGACACTATCTCGCGGTCGCCACGCTCGGCTTCGGACTGCTGCTCGC
>Ga0070702_100000607_pt1 | contig 13184 bp, 10 predicted proteins | sample KBSK5103metaG_FD_65466 | JGI IMG/M metagenome (GOLD analysis project Ga0070702, IMG submission 65466) | Corn, switchgrass and miscanthus rhizosphere microbial communities from Kellogg Biological Station, Michigan, USA - KBS K5-10-3 metaG | ecosystem: Host-associated > Plants > Roots >... | reverse complement strand
TGCCAAGCGCTTTTTGGAAGCCGATGGCAGGGTGGTCATCGCCGACCTGAAGGCCGATGGCGCAAAAGCATCGGCCAAGGAGCTGGCCGGCGAGAAGTCGGCAATCGGCGTCGGGATGGATGTGTCGAAGGAAGATCAGGTCAATGCCGGCGTCGAGGAGACGGTCAAGACCTTCGGCCGGGTCGATATCCTAGTCTCGAATGCCGGCATTCAGATCGTATATCCGATCGAGGAGTTTCCCTTCGCCGACTGGAAAAAGCTGCTCGCCATCCATCTCGATGGCGCGTTCCTCACCACCAAGGCCTGCGTGAAGCACATGTACAAGCAGAAGGGCGGCGCGCTGATCTATATGGGATCCGTGCACAGCCACGAGGCATCTCCGCTCAAAGCGGCTTATGTGGCGGCAAAGCACGGGCTTCTTGGTCTTGCCCGCGTGATGGCCAAGGAAGGCGCGCACCACAATGTCCGCTCCAACGTCATCTGTCCCGGCTTCGTCCTGACCCCGCTCGTCGAGAAGCAGATTCCCGAGCAGGCGAAAGAGTTGGGAATCTCCGAGGAGCGCGTCGTCAAAGAAGTCCTGCTCGGCGAGACGGTGGACAAGGAGTTCACCACGCTGGACGACGTTGCCGAAGTGGCACTCTTTCTCGCTGCGTTCAAAACCAACGCACTCACCGGCCAGTCGATTTGCGTGAGCCATGGCTGGCATATGAGCTAGACGCTGGTAGGATCGGCGAGAACCAAGAGAGGAATCGCCATGGACACGATCAAGCCGCTCTATACTGCAACAGCGACGGCCGTCGGCGGCCGCAACGGCCACACCGAATCGAGCGACCATATTGTCGCGTTCGATCTATCGGTGCCGAAGGAGATGGGCGGTCCTGGAAAACCGGGCACCGCGACGCCTGAGCACCTTTTCGCCGCCGGCTACGCCGCCTGTTTCGGCGGGGCCATCGATTTCGTTGCCAAGCAGCACAAGCAGGACGCCACCAAGGCCAAGGTCACCTGCGCCGTCTCAATCGGGCCGCGCGACGGTGGCGGCTTCGGGCTCGCCGTGAAGATGCGCGTCGAGGACAAAAGCTTGCCGCAAGGCGAGCTCACCAAGCTGGTCAAGGAGGCGCACGAGAAGATCTGCCCCTACTCGCACGCGACGCGCAACAACGTGGACGTCAAATTCGAGGTGGTCGGCGCCTAGCACGAAGTCAGCGCGTGGCGCTTGATCGCCTCGCCTCGGTCGCCAATTCGGCGTCAATCGCGGTGACGAGATCCTCGTACTCGTTACCGGCATCGTGGCGTCTGCCGTTGATGAAGAAGGTCGGCGTGCCATTGACGCCGCTCTTCAGCCCGCCCATGAAGTCGCTGCGGATCTTGGGCCTGAAAGTACGATGCTCCAGCGCCTCCTCCAATGCCTCTGCCGATAAACCCAACGTCTTCGCGAGCGAGACATAAAGCGCCGGCCCAAGCGCTTCTTGATTCTCGAACAGGGCGTCGTGCATCTCCCAGAACCGCCCGTGCGCACCGGCGAACTCTGCGATCTCGGCGGCATTCTCCGCCTCGGGATGAATTTGCGTCAAAGGAAAGTTGCGGAAGACGAAGCGCAGCCGCTTCCCGAAATGCTTCTGCACGCGCTTGATGACGGAATAAGCGGCCCCGCAATATGGGCACTCATAGTCGGCATATTCGACCAGCGTGACCGGCGCATCCGGGTCGCCCTCTATGTAATCGGCGTCGGTGACCGGAACCTGCAAGGTAGACATGCGATTGCTCCTTACTTCGGCAAGCGTGCAAGAGCATCAAGAATGCCATCGGCACCCGGATTGATGGCAATGGGCGACAGGAAGTTCCAGGCGATGACGCCGTCGCGGTCGATCACGAACAGCGCACGTTGGCAGAAGCCGTCACCCTCGCGATAGGCGCCGTATTGCGTGGCCACCGCGCCCTTCGGCTCGAAATCGGCGAGCAGCGGAAAGTGGAGGTTGCGAGCCTTGGCGAAGGCGTCATGACACCACGCCCCATCGACGGAGATGCCGAGGATCGTGGCGTCATATTGCTCGAACTCGGGCAGCGCCTCGTTATAGAGGGCCATCTGATCGCCGCACACCGGGCTCCAGTCGGCTGGGTAGAAGGCAAGCACAACAGGTTTGCCGGCGAGATCGCTGAGCGCGAGCGTCTGATCCGGAGTGACGTGGAGCGTGAAGTCGGGCGCTTTCGTGCCAGGCGAGAGCAGCTTCGAGTCCTGCCCTGGCCGTTTTGCCATATCTCTTCCTCCTATTTGCCTTGCAGCCGCTTCACGAAAGAGATGGCGTAGGCTGGGGAGCGGAACAGAAGCACCGGATCGTCGGTCGGCGCGATTCCGTCGCTCATGACCAGTGGGTCGTAATTGATGTTCTTGCATTCCTCGCCCTCTTGCGGCGTTGCACTCGTGAAGGTCAGTGTGCCGGCCTTAAACTCCTTGCGGTCGCTCGGCCAAAGCACCGTCGGATCAGTTTCGGGATCGCCCGGCTGACCGACCGTCACCCACATATCCCACTTCACCGGCCCTTGGTTAACACGATCGATCAGGGCCTGCTCGAGGAAGTCGCGGGGCATGGATGTGAGCTCGGCATTGGTGAGTTCTTTCTCATCGTCTTCCGGGACGAACCGCCACTTCACCAATGTCGTCTTGTCGTTCTTGTCGATGAACTTGAAAGTGTGGATGCCGAAAAAGGCGCTGTTCGCATAGCTCGGCGGCGGATTGTGGTCGGCATAGAATTTGGTCATTCCGGCACTGTCGGCATGGCTTGCAGCGAAGGCCTGCAGCGCAGCGGGGTCAGGCTTGCCCGTCGCCGGGTCGGGCTTTAGCGCGATCAAGTTGTCGAGGAACGTCTTTGGCACCATGGCGACGAACATCGGCGCGTTGATCATGGTCATATGTTGCTTGCTGCCGTCGGGAAGCCTGAACTCAAGCGCCATTCCGCGCGGTCCCTTGCCTGCGTCGGGTGCGTCTGGGTCGCCACCACCGAGTGAGAAGCGCGCAACAACAGGGATGGTCGCGCCCGAGAAAAGCGCCGAGCGCGAATAGGACGTAGCGTCGGGCAAGCCGACAAAACTTCCCTTGGCGCAGGTGCCCTTGGTGTGATTGCGCCGCTGCCCAGGATGAACGCCAAAATCGTCTTCGAGCGCCTTCACCATAGCATTGGGCGTGACCTGCTCATCGGCAAGTGCTCGAGGCGAGGCGAACGCCAAAGCCGCCGTTGCCAACCACAATGTCGCGATCAGTCTCATAACTCCCTCCTCTAAGATGACAACGCGCCCCACGACCCTCGTGGGCCCATGAGTTTCATCAAGCGGCGCGGCTGCTGCTCTTCAACGTCTTTTCCCTTGATGAAAGCAAGCAGGTCGCTGACGCCAGCTTTTCCACGACGTCTAGCGAAACCTTATCAAGTTTTCGGTGCGGGTGATTGGCGGTTCTTGCCGACACTTAAGCAAATCCTGCGGCAGATTGGCGCCGGTTAACTGATCCAACAGCTTGGCTTGAGTGCGGCCGATGGCCCCTTCCCGGTTCCCTCGGCAAGTCCGAGCCAATGGCAGCAAGATCGCCAAAGCAGCTGCTTTCTTCCTTTCATAAATTCGCCTTACCGGCGTTTCGATCGGCGCCAGGCCCGAACGGGCTTACACCTTCAAAAAGAAAGGCAAATCATCATGATGAGATCGGTTTCACTCAAAGTTGCGGCCGTTGCTGCGATCCTCGCGCTTGGCAGCGTCGGCCTCGCCCATGACGCGCTCGCAAGAGGCGGGGGTGGCGGCGGCGGCGGTCACGGCGGCGGCGGCAGCTTCAGCATGGGAGGCGGCGGCGGAATGGGCGGCGGCGGCCACTTTGGTGGTGGCGGCTTGGGCGGCGGCCATTTTGGCGGTGGCCATTTCGCCGGCGGCGGCCACTTCAATGGGGGCCACCTCGACCATGGCGGCCGGTTTGCCGGCAATTTCCATGACCATGGGCGCCGCTTCTTCGGCGGACCGTTCTTCGGAGACTACGGCTATTACGGCTCGGATTGCTGGACCACCGAACGCATTGGCTCCCGCTGGCGTCGCGTATGGATTTGCGACTGACCCCGCCTGCCTAGCAAGGAACGAAGAGCGGCGAGCTGCACGACCTGAGCCCGCCGTTTTTTGTCGTGATCTCCGCTCTAGCTGGTCGGGACCGGCGTCTCGGGGCGGACGTCCACTTTGCCACCCTCGGCGAGATTGACCGGCGGATTGAGGACGACCTGATCGCCGGGCTTAACGCCTTCGCTCACTTCGACAACTGTCCCAAGATCGCGCGTGACCGCGATCTTCTGGAAATGCGCCGTGCCGTTCTCGACCACCGCGACGCGCAAACCGTCGGCGTTGAATACCACGGCATCGGCCGGGACGGTCAGAGACGGGACCTTACGGGGAATGTCGAGCTCGACGGCGCAATAGATGCCGGGGGACAGCGCGCCATCGGGATTGGGGATATCGACCTCAGTGAGCAGCGTACGCGTGTTCGGCTCTAGCGCGTCAGCGACGCGCGTCACCTTGCCGGGAAACTCCCCGCCGGGAATTTCCGGAACGCGAACCTTCGCACCAACGCCGGGCTCGAGCCCGAAGGCCGCGTCTTGCGGCACATGGACATAGGTGCGGATCACGTTGCTCTGCATGATGGTGAACATGAACGTACCCGTCGTGGCATCCGCCTGCACCAGGTTACCCACGTCAATATTGCGCTGGGTGATGGTGCCGTCGAATGGGGCGACCACGCTCTGGTAGTCCTGTTGTTGCTGGAGGACCTTGAGCTGCGCTTGCTGTGCCGCAAGGTTCTGCTGCGCAACGCCGACGGCGGCCTGCTGCGCCTGGAGCGTCTGCTCATCAACGCTACCCTGCTGCTTGGTGACCCAGCCCTGCTGGACCAGCGGCTTGTCGCGGCCCCAGGTTACGTTGGCGAGCTCCGCATTAGCTTGCGCCTGCTGCAAAGCGGCCTGTGACTGTCCGATTGAGGCTTGGGCCTGCTGAATTTGATGCTCGATCTCCGGTGCGGTGATATGCGCAAGCAACTCGCCGGCCTTCACGTTGTCGCCGATATCGACGTTGCGCTTGTCGATATAGCCGCTGGCGCGGGCGAAGATGTTCGCCTGGGCGAACGCCGCCGTCGTGGCTGGCAACGTGACGACCACTGTAGGATCGCTCGGCTTGATGGTGGCGACGCGGAGCTTGGGCACATAGTTCTCATGCTGCGCGGCGGCATCGGCAACTTGCCTATGCTGCTCACGATAGCCCCAAGCGCCGAGACCAAGCCCGGCTAGCAGGGCAAGCAGCGCGCCAATGCCAAGCCACTTGCCTCTCCCTGACTTGGGCGCAGGCGGTATCTCGGGCTCAATCTCGCCACGCTGCGGCTGGCGGTCGTCCGGAATCACCTTTTTCATCAGATAGCCTCCGCAAAGACGCCATGCGCCTTCTTGCCGTCTTTACGTCCCCTGAGCATGGCGAAGAGATAGGGGACGACGAGGAGCGTCGTCGGTGTGGCGAACAACAGACCGCCGATCACGGCGCGGGCGAGCGCGGCGTTCTGCTCCTCGCCGGCGCCGCCGATCGCCATTGGCAACATGCCGACGATCATGGCCGCTGCCGTCATCAACACTGGCCTGATCCGGGTATGGCCGGCATCGACTGCAGCCTCAAACGACGTCTTGCCGGCAAGCTGCTGCTCATGGGCGAAGGTCACGAGCAGAATCGAGTTCGCCGACGCCACGCCGACCGCCATGATCGCACCCATGAGCGAAGGCACGTTGAGCGTGGTACCGGTGATAAAGAGCATGACCAAGATGCCGCAGAAGGTGGCGGGCAAGGCCAGGATCACGACGAACGGGTCGCCGAAATTCTGGTAGTTCACCACCATCAGCGCAAACACGAACACGGCCGCGAACAAAAGGCCGATGCCGAGATCACGGAAGCTCTCGTTCATGCTCTCGATCTGACCAGTGACCTGGATGAAGTTGCCGGGCTGAAGCTTCGGCTGGTACTCGGCGACGACCTTGCTGATGGCGTTGGAGACACGGCCAAGGTCCGTATCCTGAACGTTGGCATAGACGTCGTAGACGGGCTGGATGTTGGATTGGTTGCTGTTGGTCGGAAGGCTGGTGCGCGTGAGCGTTGCCACGTTGCTGAGAAGCCCGGGGATGGGATCGCCCGCAGGTGCCAGAGCGGTCGAGACAGGGGTATTCTGCAGGCTGTTCAGCGAGGCGAGCTTCGGCTCAGGCGTCTGCACCGCGATGTAATACGGGATGCCGGAAGCGGGGTCGGTCCAGAAATTTGGCGAGACCTGCTCCGAGGAGCTCAAGCTCACATTGATGTTTGACGCAACGGCATTGGCAGTGAGGCCGAGCTGCGCCGCGCGCACGCGGTCGATGTTGACATAAAACGAGGGCGCGTTCGTCTCCTGCTGGACATGGGCGTCGGCCACGCCCGGAATCGCGGCAATGCGGTCGCGTAACTGCTTGGCAATGGCGAGGTTGTTGGCCCGGTCATAGCCCACGGTGCGCACATCGATCTGCGACGGCACGCCGAAATTGAGGATCTGGGTGACGATATCAGCCGCCTGGAAATAAAAGGTCTCCTCGGGAAAAGCGTTCGGGAGAACCTGGCGGAGCTTCCGCACATAGTCTGCCGTCGGGGCGTGTCCTTCGTTGAGCGCGACAAGGATCACGCCATCGTTTGGGCCGATGGTCGTGCCGTCGCTGAAGGCGAGATTATAGGCGCGCGCCGGCAGGCCAATATTGTCGACGATGCGTTGCCGCTCGCTCGCGGGAATCACCTGCCTGATCTTGTCCTCGACGGCTTGAAAAATACCTTCGGTGGTCTCTATGCGGGTTCCGGCCGGGGCGCGGACGTGAAGCTGGATCTGGCCGCCGTCGATCTGCGGGAAGAAATCCCGACCCACCAGCATGAACATGGCCCCGCCAAGCGCAAGCACGAGGCCGGCAACAATCGGCACGATGATTTTCCGCTTGAGCAGCAAGTGGAGCAGGCTGACATAGCTTTCGCGCATACGTTCGAAGTTGCGCTCGAAGGCAGCGTTGAAGCGCGCGAACCAGGACTGCGCGCGGCCCCTCTCGTCGCCGTGCCGCTCGCCCTTGAGCAGAAGCCCGATGGTGATCGGCGTGAGCGTCCGCGACAGGCCGTAAGAGGCGAGCATGGCGAACACAACAGCCAGGCCGAGCGGCGTGAACAGGTATTTCGGCGGGCCCTGGAGAAACGCCACAGAGGTGAACACGCAGCAGATGGCGAGAGTCGAGACGAGTGTCGGCACAGCGATGCCGGCCGAGCCGAACAATGTGGCTTGCGGCAACGGCATCTTCTCCTCGGTGAGAAGGCGATGCGTGTTCTCGATGGTCACCGTCGAGTCGTCGACCAGGATGCCGACGGCAAGAGCCAAGCCTCCGAGCGTCATGGTGTCGATGGTGTAGCCGAGGAAGAACAGCACGATGAGCGACGAGAGGATGGCGAGCGGGATCGACACCATGACAATGAGGGTCGAGCGCCACGAACCGAGGAACAGGAGGATCATGAGCGCGGTCAGCCCGGCCGCAATCGCGCCCTCACGCACCACGCCGGCAACGGCCGACTTCACGAACACCGACTGATCGAACAGCTCGTTGATGTTGAGGCCGGGAGGCGCCGCCTTGCGGGCAACGTCAAGGACCTGGCGGACACCGTTCACCACTTCAAGCGTCGACGCGTTGCCGTTCTTGATCACGCTGAGCAGGACGGATCGGACGCCGTCCTCGCGCACGATGTTCTGCTGCACCGCAGATCCGTCGCGCACCTGGCCCACGTCCTTGAGAAAGACCGTCGCCCCGTTCTGGTACTTGACGGGTATGTTGTTCAAATCGGCGATGCTTGCCGGCGTGGCGTTGGTGCGCACGGTGTACTGGGTGTTGGCGATCTTGGCTTGACCGGCGGGCAGCGTCAGGTTCTGGGCATTGACGGCGTTGACGATGTCGTTAGGCGTCAACCCGCGCGCGAGCAGTTTGTTCGGGTCTATATCGACCATGATCTGCCGGTACTTTCCGCCGGCTGGCGTGGGGAAGGTCACGCCGTGCACCGGTGCCAATTGCTGGCGCAGCCGGTAAATGCCGTAGTCGTAAAGCTGCTGCTCGTTGAGATTGTTTGAGGTGAGGCTCAACTGCAGCACCGGCACGCTCGAAGCATTGAACTGCACGATGATGGGCGGCTGGATGCCGGGCGGCATCAACGCGCGAATGGCGTTGGTGGCCGAGACGATCTGCGCGATGGCGAGGTCGAGATTGACGTCTGGCTGGAAGTAGATCTTTTGCACCGAGAGGCCCTGCAGCGTCTGCGACTCCATGTCCTTGATGCCGGTGACATTGGAGCTGATGGAATATTGGCTGTAGGTCGAGACTCTCTGTTCCGTCTCGGGCGTCGACAGCCCGGTGTACTGCCAGATCACCGTCACGACCGGGATGTTGATCTGCGGGAAGATGTCGGTGGGCATGGCGCGGATCGCCGTCACGCCGAGAAACACGATCAGCGCTGCGAGCACATAGAACGTGTGCGGAAACCTGAGCGCGAATCTGACGATGCCCATGACTTGGGTTCCAGTCTTTGCCTTCGATGCAGCGGGTCACTCGTGCCCCGCCGTGGGAAGCTGCGGGTATCAATATTCCGCAGGCGCCATGAACTCCGGGCCCACGGGATCGGTGATGGTGTCGTTCAGGATCTGCTCGATGTCGGCCTTGGCCGAGCTATCGAGATGCCAGCCCATCACTTCGCCGACAGGATCGAGCTGGTCGGGACGCCGTGCGCCCCACAACGCCGTGGTGATGCCCTGATCGAGCACCCACCGCACGGCAAGGTCAAGCACGCCGCGCGAATATCGCTCTTGAGCGAGCTGATCGAGCCGCTTCACGGCGTCGAGATACTGCCGAAAGCGCGGCTGCTGGAATTTGGGGTCGTGCAGGCGAAGATCATCGCCGGTGAACTTGGTGTCGGCCCGCATGCGGCCAGACAAAAGCCCTCGGCACAGCGCGCCATAGCCGAAGGTCGCGATGCCGTGCTTCTTGCAATAAGGAAGCACGTCGCGCTCGACCGCACGCTCGAACAGATTATAGGGCGGCTGCACGACGTGGATGGGCGCAACCTTACGGAACACATCCATCTGCGCCACGGAAAAGTTGCTCACGCCGATCGCGCGTATCGTCCCCTGCTCGAACAGATCGCGCATCGCATTGGCGGTTTCGGCCATCGGCACTTTGGGATCGGGCCAATGCACCTGGTAGACGTCGATCCTATCGGTCTGCAGCCGACGAAGAGAGTCCTCGACCTCGCGCATGATGCGGTCGCGGCTGGAGTTGCGCGTGATTTTTCCATCACTCCATTCCAGTCCGACCTTGGTGGCGATCACGGCGCCATCGCGGTAGCCGTCGGCCAAGGCCTTGCCTACCATCTCCTCCGACCGGCCAAAGCCGTAGACCGGCGCCGTGTCGATGACATTGAGCCCAAGCGCAAGCGCGGCCCTGATCGTCTCGATCGAGTCAGCCTCGTCGGTCCCGCCCCACAGCCATCCGCCGATGGCCCAGGTGCCGAGGCCGACACCCGACACTTTCAGGTCAGTGCCCTTGATTTCGGCAAATTCGATTGCCGCCTTGCCGGAATGGGTCTCGCGGCTTTTGTCTTGATGCTGCAATGACATGATCGGGCTCCTTGGTGGGTTTGGACCCAGGAACGCTGCCTGCGTCCTGAGACATAGGAAACGCACCGGGCGAACGCCGGTTGTGCATTGCGGTATTTGGTCCAGGTTTGCGGCAATCGGCAGCAGTTGCGACGAAAAACGCCAGGCACGCAGCCGAATTCCGAGCGGTCAGCTATGACTGCAACCGAAGAGAGACTGCGTAGTCGAGCTACCGATTGACGGCTTTCATCATTTCTTCGGGGTAGCGCTGCCCCGCTGCGATGCCCTGCGGCATCAACTCATCGAGCCGCGCGAGGTCGTCATTCGATAGCTGCACCGCCAGCGCGCCGACATTCTCCTCGAGATAGTTGCGCCGCTTTGTTCCGGGGATCGGCACGATGTCGTCGCCTTGCCCGAGGACCCATGCGAGGGCGAGCTGCGCAGGTTTGCAGCTCTTCTCTTTTGCCATCGCCTCGACGCGAGCGACAAGTTGGGCATTGCGGACGAAATTCTCGCCCCCGAAGCGCGGCACCGTCCTGCGGAAGTCGTCGGGAGCGAGGTCGGCTTGCCTGAGCTTGCCAGTGAGAAAACCGCGGCCGAGCGGACTGTAAGCGACGAAACCGACGCCGAGTTCGCGGCAAGTGGGAAGAACTTCGTCCTCGGGATCGCGGGTCCACAACGAATATTCACTTTGCAACGCCGCGATCGGATGGACGCGAGCGGCGCGCTTTATCGTGTTGGGTGAGGCTTCGGACAGCCCGAGATAGCGGACCTTGCCTTCTGTCACGAGCTCTGCCATGGCGCCGACCGTCTCCTCGATCGGCGTGTCCGGATCGACGCGGTGCTGGTAGTAAAGGTCGATGGTGTCGACGCCGAGACGCTTCAGGCTTCCCTCGCAGGACCTTCGCACATAGTCTGGGCTGCCATTCACACCCCGCGCCGACGGATTGTTGGGATCGCGGACAATGCCGAACTTCGTGGCGATGACCACCTGATCACGCCGGCCCTTGATGGCTTTGCCGACCAGTTCCTCGTTGGTGAATGGCCCGTAGACATTGGCGGTATCGAGAAAATTGATGCCGAGCTCGAGCGCGCGATGGATCGTCGCGATCGACTCCTGGTTGTCGCGAGGGCCGTAGAATTCCGACATGCCCATGCATCCGAGGCCGATGGCGGAGACCTCGAGCCCTTCGCGTCCCAATCTACGCTTCTGCATTTTTCGTCAGTCCTTTGCTTCGTTTTGGTTGTTCAGCGCCCAGACGTAGTCGGCGAGCGCCAACACGTCCCTGGGCGTAAGCTGCGCCCCGCCCATGGGCGGCATGGAGCTGCGGTAGTTCTTGGGATTCGGCACGCCATTGGTGATGGTCTGAGCGATCGACGGCACGCTGCCGTCGCCCCACAGCCAATGCTTTGCTGTCAGATCAGGCCCAAGCGGGGTGCCCTTAGCATTGGTCCCATGGCACCCGGTGCAGGTCGCCCCGCTCTGGCCATGGAAGATCTCCTCGCCGAGGGCGACTTGGTCCTTGGTCTGCCCCGGCGGTGTTGGAAGATTGGCGGCAGCTACGGAGCCGGCATTGGGATGGATGCCTTCCGGCGGCTGGGCCTCGCCTCCGACCGATCCGGTCGTTTCATTCACCGCAGTCGAGGAGGGAGCCGGCGTGATCCCTGTCGTCTTGGGATCGCCGTGGAATGTCACGCGCCAGATCCGTCCCTTCTGGTCGTCGGAAATATAGAGTGATCCGTCCGGCCCCGCGGCGACGCCAGAAGGCCTATGCGCCGCTTCTCCGGGCTCCTTCTTCGCGCCGGCAAAGCCGTCGGCAAAGACCACGTAGTTTGCGGAGCTCTTGCCGCCTGCGAGCGGCTGAAACACCACGTTGTAGCCGCCTTGCGGGAACGGGGCTCGGTTCCATGAGCCGTGGAAAGCGATGAATGCGCTGCCGCTATACGCCGTGGGGAAGCTGTAGCCACGATAGATGAGAAGATCGTTAGGCGCCCAGTGCGCCGGAAACGAGGCAATGGGCGGCTTCTTGCCAGCGCAAACGCCGACCTTCTTGCCGCCGTCGCCTCCATATTCGGGAGCGAGCACGAGTTTGTTCTGCTTGTCGTCGAAGTAGCACTCGGGCCAGCCATAGTCTGCACCCTGCTCGACGCGGAGAAGCTCCTCCGCCGGGAGCTCAGCGCCCTGCTTCGGTTGATAGAGGTTGGGCCAATTCTGCGAGAGCTGATCGCGCCCATGTTGCGCGGCGTAGAGGCTCTGATCTTGGGGATCGACGGCAATGCCGTCGGCATTGCGGATGCCGGTCGCGTAGCGTTCCGCCGGCGAGAATTTCTGCCCCGTCTTGTTAGCATCGTATCGCCAGATGCCGCCGCGCGTTTCGAGCTCCTTGCAAGGCTTGAGACCCGGAGACTTTGCCATGCGGTTTTTCTTCTGGCAGGAATCGGTGGCCGTCGCGACATCGACGAACATCTCGCCTTTGTCGTTGATGGCGAAGGGATGCATAGGATGGTCGCCGGTGAGCGGCAGGCCTGAGACGACGGTTTTGGGCGGATCGGTGGGCACCACGCCGGTCTCCGGCAGCTTGTAGCGCACAATGCGGTCGTTTACCTCGGCATAGAGCGCGCCGTTGTAGAGCGCGATGCCGGTTCCGCCGGCGGAGCCTTGCGCCGCTATCTTGCCGAAGCGGCCGACGATGTCGGCTTTACCGTCGCCGTCGGTGTCCTGTAGCGCAACCAAGAATCCACCGGCGGGCGGCTTGTCATTGCCGTAATAGAGGCCGCTCCACGTGTTGACATAGACGACGCCATTGCTGGTGACGGTCAAATGCCGGGCATGACCCAAGTTGTCGGCAAAGACGGTGGCGCAGAAGCCTGGCGGCAAGGCAATACCCGGATCCTTACCGGGGCAGCTCACGGCGTCGTTCTGAGCTGAGGCCTTGCTCTCTGTCGCAGCGCCGGCTGAAGTGCAGGCGCCAGCCAGCACGACGGCGAGACTGACAGTGAACAGCGTCCGAATCCCATCAAAATCGAGTCGTCGCATCTCTCACCTTCACTTGTGATTAGTGGGCTTGCCCGGACGGCCGCTTGCTACGGAAATCTATGTCTTCGGCCCGCATTGGCCTTGCGCGAGCTTGCTGCAATTGGCCGAGTGTTGAGCCGATCGCGGGGTCGGGTTGACCCTTAAACGCACGAACCCGCTCAATCGACGCAGCCCTTCCCCGGCAGGTGGGAGAGGCCCAACCCTCATAGGATGCTACACAGTCATGAGGAAATTGAGCGAGACGTTGTCCTGATTCGGCCTCTCCAAGCCCTGCCTCTCGAGGTGGCGGGCAAGATCGGCCCGCGCGCCCTCGAGCAAGGCCCTGAACCTGACCGGCGGCTGTCGGCAGATCCGGCCCGCCTCGCCGAGCGAGATGCGGATGGCGTCGACCAGTATAAGGGCTTCGCGCTGCTCGGCCCGAAGCTTTGCAAGGGCGGTAAGGATATCGGCTTGATCGCCGCT